>Ga0209480_10000959_pt1 | contig 21937 bp, 22 predicted proteins | sample JI61114C2DNA_FD_187501 | JGI IMG/M metagenome (GOLD analysis project Ga0209480, IMG submission 187501) | Wastewater effluent complex algal communities from Wisconsin, to seasonally profile nutrient transformation and Carbon sequestration -... | ecosystem: Engineered > WWTP > Effluent > Algae... | reverse complement strand
AGGCCGGCGGCTTTGAAGATCCGCTGGACGTGGCGGCACAGAAAAACGTGCTGGCCGCCAAGAGCCCGCTGATCGGCGTGGCCCGGGCTGGGGCGCGGGTGGTGGCGACCGGGCCGCGGGGCGTCATCGTGTATAGCGACGACGGCGGCAAGAACTGGGTTCAGGGCCAGGTGCCGGTGCGCACCGACCTGCTGGCGGTGCACTTTCCCTCGCCGCTCAAGGGCTGGGCCGTGGGCCACGGCGGCGTGGTGCTGCACACCGACGACGGCGGCAAGAACTGGGTACGCCAGATCGACGGCCGCCAGGTGAGCAAGCTGATCCTTGCCCATTACGCCACCGGCGAGGCCGGCCAGAACTACGTGAAGCGGGAGCAGAGCCTGATCAACGGCGGCGGCACCCAGCCCTTCATGAGCGTGTTTTTCGAAACCGAGCAGCGCGGCTACGTGGTGGGCACCTTCAACCGCATCCTGCGCACCAACGACGGCGGCAAGACCTGGGAGCCCATCCTGCAGCGGGTCGACAACCCCAAGGAGCTCCACTTCTACGCCATCAGCGCGGGGCCCGACGGCCTTTACATGGTGGGCGAGGCCGGTTCGGTCTGGAAATACGACAGCGCCGCCGACCAGTTCGTCCAGCGCCCCACGCCCTATGACGGAACCCTGTTCGGCATCGTCGTGGGCGACCGGAAGCTCGTGGCCTACGGCATGCGCGGCAGTGTTTTCCTGAGCAAGAACCAGGGCGAGAGCTGGCAGCGGATCGACACGGGCGGCCATGCCGGGGTTTCCGGCGGCACCCTTCTCGACGACGGCAGCGTGGTCCTGGTCAACCTGGCCGGCACGGTTTTCAAGAGCGTGGAAGGCGCCGAGTCGTTCAAGAGCTTCCGGGCACCGCAAAGCATGTCGTACTTCGGTGTCACCCCGGCGGACCAGAACCGGCTGGCCTTTGTCGGTGCCGAAGGCATCCGGCTGCGTGGTCTGGCCGAAGTCCAGGCCGTCGCGGCCCCGATCCGGGGCGCCGCAAGCGGCAACGCCGCCCAATAACGCGGAGCATATAAAAATGGCAGTTTCCCCCAACGCGCCGGAGATGGCGGTGATCCGCGACCCGAAGGATTTCGACATGAGATCCGGCGGGCTCCTCGAACAGCTCATCTTCAACAACCGCCTGCTGCTGATCATTGCCTGCGTGCTGCTGACCGTGTTTTTCGGTTATCACACCAAGGATCTGAAGGTGGGCGCCAGCTACGACAAGATGCTCCCGCAGAGCCACCCCTACATCCAGAACTACCTGGAAAACCGGGTCGAGCTGCGGGGTCTCGGCGACTCCGTCCGCATCGTCGTCGCCGCCAGGGACGGTGACATCTTCAACGCCGCCTACCTGGAAACCCTGGCCAGGATCAACGACGAGGTCTTCCTGCTGTCGGGCGTCGACCGGCCCTGGATGAAGTCGATCTTCACGCCGGTGGTGCGCTGGACCGAGGTGACCGAGGAAGGCTTTGCCGGCGGCCCGGTGCTGCCCAACGACTACAACGGCTCGGCCAAGTCCATCGAGGATCTGCGCATCAACATCGCCCGCGCCAACGTGGTGGGCAGCCTGGTGGCCAACGACTACCGCTCCAGCATGATCGTGGTGCCGCTGCTGCCGGTGGATGCCAACGGCGACCCGGTCAATTACGACGAGCTGTCGAAGAAGATCGAGGACATCCGCGCCCGTTACGCCAGCGCGCCGGACGCCAAGGTGGACATCTACGTGATCGGCTTCGCCAAGCTGATTGGCGATCTGATCGCCGGTCTCGAAAAGGTGGCGATGTTCTTCCTGTTCGCGGTGGTCATCGCGGTGGTCATCATCTACACCTACACCCGCTGCATCCGCAGCACGGTGCTGGTGCTCAGTTGCTCGATCATCGCGGTGATCTGGCAGCTCGGGCTGGTGTCGCTGCTGGGCTACGGGCTCGATCCGTTCTCGATGCTGGTGCCCTTCCTGGTGGTGGCCATCGGCGTGAGCCACGGCGCCCAGAAGATGAACGGCATCATGCAGGACATCGGGCGCGGCACCCACCGCCTGGTGGCGGCGCGCTACACCTTCCGGCGTCTGTTCCTGGCCGGCATGACGGCGCTGCTGGCCGACGTGGTGGGCTTTGCGGTGCTGATGATCATCGACATTCCGGTGATCCGCGAACTGGCCCTGACCGCCAGTATCGGGGTGGGCGTGCTGATCTTCACCAACCTGATCCTGATCCCGGTGATGCTGTCCTACATCGGCGTGACGCCCAAGGCCGCCGAGCGCAGCCTGGCGGTGGAGCAGGGCGATAGCACCAAGGCCACCGGCTTTGGCGTGATCTGGAAGACCCTCGAGAACTTCACCGGCCGCAAGTGGGCCGGCATCACCATCGTGGCCAGCGTGCTGCTGGGGGCGTGGGGGTTTGTCACCTCGCTGCAACTGCAGATCGGCGACCTGGATGCGGGCGCGCCCGAACTGCGCGCGGATTCCCGTTACAACCAGGACAACGCCTTCGTCACCAGCAACTACGGCATCTCCAGCGATGTGTTTGCCGTGATGGTGAAAACGCCGGACGACGGCTGCCGCAGCTACGAAACCCTCACCGAGATCGACCTGCTCGACTCGACCCTGGCCCAGGTGCCCGGCGTGCAGCGTACGGCGTCGCTGGGTGAAACCGTGCGCAGCTTCACCTCCGGCATGTTCGAGGGCAACCCGAAGTGGGCCACCGTCAGCGACAACCCGGGCCTCACCGACCCGCAGATCGGCAACGCGGTGTCGTGGAACTCCGAGTTCCTCAACGCCAACTGCTCGATCAGCCCGGTGCTGGCCTACCTGTCCGACCACAAGGCGGCCACCCTCGACCGGGTGGTGGCCGCAGCTAGCGAGTTTGCCGACAAGCACAACACGCCGGATCGGCAGTTTCTGCTGGCGGCCGGCAACGCGGGGGTCGATGCGGTGACCAACATCGTCGTCCGCGAGGCCAACCGCAAGATGCTGCTCTACGTGTATGCGGCCGTGGCCCTCTTGTGCCTGATCACCTTCCGCAACTGGAAGGCCGTCATCGTGGCCCTGCTGCCGCTGATGCTCACCTCGGTGCTGGCCGAAGCCCTGATGGTGCACCTGGGCATCGGCGTCAAGGTGGCCACGCTGCCGGTGGTGGCCCTGGGCGTCGGCATCGGCGTGGATTACGCGATCTACCTGCTCAGCGTTCAACTGGCCTTCCAGCGCTCGGGCCTGTCGGTGGCGGACGCCTATCGCAAGGCCATCGCCAGCACCGGCAAGGTGGTGGCCCTGGTCGGGGTCACGCTCGCCGCCGGCGTCGTCACGTGGGTGTGGTCGCCCATCAAGTTCCAGGCCGACATGGGCATCCTGCTCACCTTCATGTTCGCCTGGAACATGCTCGGCGCGCTGATTCTGGTGCCCGCGCTGTCCTGCTTCCTGCTGCAGGGCGAATCGAAGCGGGCCGCCGCCGGCGTTGCCGCACCGCTGCCGGGCCTGGCGTCCGACAGCGCCTGAAACCAACGCGCCGGGGTGGCCAGCGGGCTGCCCCGGCCCATGCCAAACCCGGCGACACAGCCGGGAGCGCTGAAACCACCACATAAAATCCATGGAGGAGCACGAGATGAACAGACTCAAGGGCAAGGTTGCGATCGTGACCGGCGCCGCATCCGGACTGGGCGCGGCCGATGCACGCCTGATGGCTTCTGAGGGGGCACGGGTAGTGCTGGCCGACATCAACGTCGAGCTCGGCGAAGCCACCGCAAAGGGCATCGAGGGCGCAATTTTCATCCGCCACGATGCCAGCAGCGAGGCGGATTGGCAGACGCTGATCGATACCACGCTGAGCCGCTTCGGCAGGCTGGATATCCTGGTGAACAACGCCGGGCTGGTGCAGTTCGGCACCATTGAAAACACCAGCCTCGAACAGTTCCGCCTGCATCAGTCGGTGATGTCCGAAGGCACCTTTCTCGGCTGCAAGCATGCCATTCCGGCCATGGCCAAGGGCGGCGGCGGTTCGATCATCAATGTGTCGTCGGTGGCGGCGATCAAGGGCAACAGCCCGGTGCTGGCCTACACCGCCGCCAAGGGCGCCATCCTGGCGATGACGCGCAGCATTTCGCTGCACTGCCAGGAGCAGGACTACAACATCCGCTGCAACTGCATCCTGCCCGGCGCCCACGCCACACCCATGACCGCCGCCGCAATGGCCGCGCTGGGCGGCGGAGCGGCCGGCATCGAGGAAATCCAGAAAAACGGGCAAGGCAAGCCCGAGGATGTGGGCAATCTGGTGGTCTTTCTGGCGTCGGACGAATCGCGCCACATCACCGGCACCCAGATCGTCATCGACAACGGGGAGACCAGCCGATGAGCACGATAGATCTTCAGGCCCTTCAGGCCGAAGTGGCCGACCTGGCCGCCCGCCGCGACATCCACAAGGCCCTCAACCAGTACATGCGCGGGCAGGACCGCCTGCTGCCGGACGTGCAGCGCCAGGCCTTCCATGAAGATGCGCACGTGGACTGCGGCCTGTTTGCCGGCAAGGCCTGGGACTTCATCGACTTTGCCCAGGGCTTTCTGGCTGCCTGCGATGCCAGCCAGCACCTGATCGGGCAGGTTCTGATCGAACTCGACGGCAAGACGGCGAAGGGCGAGGTGTATTTCATCGCCCATCACCGCATCACCGAAAACGGCGAGAAGAAAGACCTGTTCGTGGCCGGCCGTTACCACGACGAGTACCAAGACCGCGGCCAGGGCTGGAAGATCGCCCGCCGCAAGGAGATCGTGGATTGGGCCCGCACCGATGGGGCTACCGACAGCTTCCTGAAAGAGCAGACCGCCCTTCATATCGCCGCCCGTGGCGAGCACGGCTGATCCTTTCCAGGGGCCATGTCGAGGCGATTTCGGTCGCCCCGACAAAGGTGCAGGGATTCCGCAGGCAACGGAGACATAGGTTTTTTCATGCTGCATTGCGCCATTTAAAATACAAACAATTCTGTTTGTATTAGGTTAATCTCTACAAAAAATGTGTGCCGGGCACAGCACTGGCGCAATAACCACACGCGAGGAGACAAGAGTGAACAAACCGGTCGAACCCCTGGCCCCAGGCGCAGCCCGTTGCCCCGGCCCCAGCACCGCCGAGATCATCCACGCCGATGGCGATCATCCGCCCGCGCACCTCACCGAGCAGAGCTACCAGTTCATCGGCGATGCCGACATTCCGTTCAGCCGCTACACCTCCCGCGCCTTCCACGAGCTGGAGAAGGAAAAACTGTGGTTGAAGGTGTGGCAGTGGGCCTGCCGGGTCGATGACATTCCGGCCGCCGGCGACTACTTCATTTATGAAATCACCGATAAATCGGTGATCATCGTGCGCACCGAAAGCGGCGAGATCAAGGCCTACCCCAACGCCTGCCTGCACCGCGGCACCCAGCTCAAGCCGGCCGGCTCGGCCGGGCGCTCCAGGCAGTTGCGCTGCCCCTTCCACGGCTTTACGTGGTCGCTCGAAGGTGCGCTCACCGAGGTGCCCTGTCGCTGGGATTTCCCCCACATCAGCGACGACAGCTTTCGCCTGCCAGAGCTGCGTGTCGACACCTGGGGCGGCTTTGTCTTCATCAACTTCGACCAGGACGCAGCGCCCCTGGCCGAACACCTGGGCGTGCTGCCAAAGCATTTCGCCAACTGGGATCTCTCCGCCAAGTTCACCGCCAAACACGTACGAAAGCTGTTGCCGGCCAACTGGAAGGCCTGCCTCGAAGCCTTTCTCGAGTCCTACCACGTGCTTGAGACACACCCCCAGGGCGTACTCACAGTGGGCGACGCCAACAGCCAGTACGACATCTACGGCGACACCGTGTCGCGCTTCGTGCACCTGGTCGGCTACCCCAGCCCGCACCTCAAGGAGAGCTTCAGCCAGCAGCAACTGCTGGACGCCCTGATGGGCGAGGGCGTGGTCGAGGGCATTGCCGACGGCGCCACCAAACTGCGCGTGCCCGAGGGGTGGACCGCCCGCCAGGTTTTTGCCGAGCACCTGCAAGGCCTTTTCGGCAAGGCCTACGGCAAGGATTTCTCGCATCTGAGCATTTCGGAAACCATCGACGCCATCGAGTATTGCCTGGTTCCCAACACCTGCCTGTTCCCGTCGCTGCTGTTCCCGATGGTCTATCGCTTCCGTCCCAACGGCAACGACCCGGATTCGTGCATTTTCGATCTGCTGTTCATGCAGCCCGTGCCGGATTCCGGCGTGCGCCCGGAGCCCGCCGAAATGGTGGAGCTGGATTTCGAGCAGTCCTTCCATGACGTGCCGGGCTTCGATCCGGGCCTGGCCACCATCTATGACCAGGACACCGGCAACCTCATCGGCCAGCAACGGGGCTTCAAATCCAGCACCAAGCCCGGCCAGACCCTCGGCAACTACCAGGAAGTCCGCCTGCGCCAGCTTCACCAGACCATCGACAAGTTCCTGGCCCGCGACTGAACGGCTTTCACGCGACGAGAGAGACATACGGACATGCAAAGACTGAATGGCAAGGTGGCGCTGGTAACCGGCGCCGCATCCGGAATCGGCGCCGGCATCGCGCGCTGTTTCATCGCCGAGGGCGCCCGGGTGCTCCTCACCGACATCAAGGACGCCCAGGGCGCCGCGCTGGCCGACGAACTCGGCCCCAATGCCGCCTACCTGTCCCTCGACGTGGGCGACGAGGCCGCCTGGCAGGCCGCCGTGGCCGCCGTGGAAAAGCGCTGGGGCCGGCTCGACGTGCTGGTGAACAACGCCGGCATCTCCTACCCCGGCCACATCGAGGCCGCCACGCTGGACGACTGGAACGCCCACATGCGCGTGCATGGCGTGGGCAGCTTTCTGGGCTGCAAATACGGCGTGGGCAGCATGAAGAAGAGCGGCGGCGGCGCCATCGTCAACATCTCGTCGGTGGAAAGCATCCGTCCGGGGCCGCTGTTCGTCAGCTACGCCGCGGCCAAGGGCGCCCAGGACGCCGTGACCAAGACGGTGGCCCTGTACTGCGGCGAGCAGAACTACAACATCCGCTGCAACTCGGTGCATCCGGCCGCCACCCGCACCCCCAACCTGCAGCAATACCTCGACGCCTCCGACGATCCGGCCGGGCTCGAGGCCATCTACGCCGGCATGCAGCCGCTCCGGCGGATTGCCGAGGTGAGCGAGATTGCCGCCGCGGTGCTGTTTCTGGCCAGCGACGAGGCCAGCTTCATGACCGGCCACCAGATGTACGTGGATGGCGGCGTGCTGGCCAAACCCTATCCGGCCGGGGAGGGCGCCTGAGATGGACATCGCACAACTCGAAAAGACCGTTGCCGACCTGCAGACCAAGCAGGATCTGCACGAACTCAACGTGCGCTACGCCAACGGCGTGGACCGCCGCGACCGGGCGTTGCTCGAAACCTTGTGGTGGCCTGATTCGCTCATCGACTTCGGGCTCTTTGTGGGCAGCGGCGCGCAGTTTGCCGAGATCATCAGCGCCCCCAATCCGGCGGTGGAGATCACCACCCACTTTGCCTCCAACGAACTCTTTGAGCTGAACGGCGACCGGGCCACCGGGCGCAGCTATGTGATCGGCACCAGCGTCAGTCTGGCCGCCGACGGCAGCAAGACCGACCAGATGGTCAGCGGGCGCTACCTGGACAAGTACGAGCGGCGCGGCGGGGTGTGGAAATTCACCCACCGCCTGTTCGTGGTGGACTGGATCGTCACCCAGCCCAGTTCGGCCATCTGGGATGCCGGCATCGGCGCCGCCGCCAAGCGCGGCCGGCCGGGGCTGGACGACGTGTCCTATGAATTCTTCAAAGCCTGACGGGCCTGCCCACTTTTCGGAGAAAGACGCATGAGTACCGAATTCCACCCCGTGCTGGATGCCGCCGAACTGCCCGCCGGCGCCAGCAAGACCGTGCACATCGACGGCCACGACATTCTGGTCGGCAACGCTGCCGGCGAGTTCTTTGCCGTGCAGAACCGCTGCACCCACCAGGATTCGCCCCTCGAAGGCGGGCGCATCCGCAACGGCCTCATCGCCTGCCCCTTGCACGGCGTGATGTTCGACGTGCGCACCGGCTGCGGCCGCGGCCAGATGGGCCGTGTGCCCCTGCGCACCTTCGCGCTGCGCGTGGTGGACGGACGCATCGAGGTTTCCCTGGCGGCGCCAGTGGCGGCGAGGTAAGCGGCCATGGACGCCCTCAAGGTTGTCAGCTTCCTGAAGCGCCGGGCCGATTTCAGCCTGGCCGAATTCAGCCAGTACTGGCGCAGCACCCACAAGGCCCACGCGCTGACGCTGGTCGAGGCCGGTTTTTTCAGCGGCTACATTCAGAACCATGCGCTGGAACCCGCGCTGGAAGGCCTCGAAGTCATGGCCGATGGCTCGCCGGAGCTGTGGATCGATGAGGTGGAGGCTCTTCTCCGCCTCGTCGAAAGCCGCGAATACAAGGAAGGCGCCGGGCCCGACGAAGCCTGCTTCATGACGCCACCGTCCATCGCCTGCGTGGCCCGCGAGCGGGTGGTGGACGGCCTGGCCCGCGGGCCGGCGCTGGACGGCGCGGTCAAGCTGATGCTGGTGGTGCGGCGCGACCCGGCGCTGGGCCGGGAGGCCTTCCAGCGCTGCTGGCTGGCCGGCGACGGCCCGCTGCTGATGCCCGCCGCCCGGCCCCTGCGCCTGACCCGTCAGGCTGTGGAAGCCGGCCCCGATGAAGAAACGCCCTTTGACGGCGTCGAATGCAGCTGGTGGCTCGATGCCGCCAGCGCCCGCGCAGCCTGGGCTGGCCGCCAAGCCCGCGCCGGCCAGGGCCTGGCAGACCTGCACAGCCTGCGCGGGCTGCTGGTCCGCGAGGAAGTGGTGCGGGCGCCCGCTGTCACGGCCTGAATCCACCCAACTGAAGCCATGAAGGACAGCAAATGATCGGACCGATTCTGAAAGACAAGGTAGCCATTGTCACCGGCGGCGCCCAGGGCATGGGCGCGGCCACCGCGATCCTGTTTGCCGAGGCCGGCGCCCGCGTGGTGGTGGCCGACATGAACGAAACCGACGGCCGCGCCGTGGTGGCCGGCATCGAAAAGGCCGGCGGCACGGCCCTGTTCCACAAGGTGAATGTCTCCGTCGGCGCCGAGGTGGACGCGCTGGTTCGCGCCACGGTCGAGTGCTACGGGCGGCTCGATGTGGCGGTGAATAACGCCGCCGTCACCCCCGACACCAGGCTGCTCTCGGAGATGGACGAAAGCCAGTTCGACCGGGTGATTGCGGTCGACCTGAAGGGCGTCGCCCTGTGCCTCAAGTACCAGCTGTCCCAGATGATCCGTCAGGGGCAGGGCGGCTCTATCGTCAATATCGGCTCGGTCAGCTCCTTCCGCCCGCAGCCCAACAACGCCGCCTACGTGGCCGCCAAGCACGGGGTCATCGGCCTGACCAAGGTTGCCGCGCTGGAAAACGGCGCGCACCAGATTCGCGTCAATGCGGTGGCGCCGGGCGCCATCGACACCCCGATGCTGCGCAACGCCCTCGCCGCAATGGGGGCGTCCGAAGCCGATTTTGCGCCGGCCCTGAGCCTGCTCGGCCGCTTCGGCGACGCGCGGGAAGTGGCCCAGGCCAGCCTGTGGCTCGCCTCCGACCTCGCCGCGTATGTCACCGGCACCACCATCAACGTGGATGCCGGCTACGCCAACCGCTGATTTTTACCCCCGATGTACGCCCCACCCACCACGGAACGGAGACAAAATAATGAGCAATAACAACGAACTGGCCCTGCTGCAGGAACTTGAAGACAAACAGGCATTGCGTGAAGTGAGCACCCTGTTCGCCCGCGCCCTCGACCGTGCCGACGGCTCGCTGCTGGCCAGCCTGTTTGCCGACGGGGCCCAGGTGAGCATCGGCGCCTTCAGCGGCCCGGCCAGTGAATTCGTCGCCGCCAGCGTCAGCCCGGCCGGCCTTGAGCGCAGCTTCCATTCGGTGTCCAACGAGTTCTACCAGATCGACGGCGACAGCGCCCGGGGCGAGGTCTACGTGATCGACGTTGCCACCTGGAACACAGCCGACGGCAAGACCGACACCCTGATCGGCGGCCGCTACGTGGACGAGTACAGCAAGGTGGGCGGCGCCTGGAAGATCGCCCGGCGCACCTTTGCGCACGAATGGAACATGAGCTTTCCGACCACCACCGTGTGGGACGAAGGCCTGTTCGGCATGATCAAGCTGCGCGGCACCCGCGGCAAGGACGACCCGATCTACACCATCCTCGGAGCCCAGGCATGAGCACGTCCGCCCGCATCCGTGCCCTGGCGGACAAACAGGCCATCTTCGAGCAGATGTGCCGCTACATCCAGGCGGTCGACCGCTGCGACCTCGAACTGCTCAAATCCACCTTCCACCACGACGGCTCGGTGATTTTCGGCATCTTCGACGGCAACGCCCACGATTTTTGCGACTACGACATCCCCTTCATCAAGGACAACCTGGTGTGGGCCTACCACCGCATCGCCAACGTGGTGATCGAACTGGACGGCAACCGGGCCACCGCCGAGTCCTACATGCTCGGCAACGCGGCGGCGGCGCTGCCCGACGGCAACAAGATCAACTGCCCCGACAACATGCGTTACCGCGACGTGTGGGAGAAGCGCGACGGCGTATGGCGCATGTGGAAGCGCGACCTGGTGATGGACTGGAACGCCTGCTGGGCCTACGCCGGCCGCAGTGACGGCCGGTTTGCCGACTACCGCGTGCACGGCACCCGCGGTCGCGAAGATCTGACCTACCAGATGAAGCTCATCCCCTGATCGCTGCAGCGGCGCGGCCGGCTCCGGCCCGCGCCGCTCCACGGAGAAACCCCATGACCATCGCCGTTACCGCCCGCATCGAAGTCGATCCCGCCCACCTTGCCGCCTTCATGGAAGCCGCGGGCCCGGCCATCCGCGCCACCCGCCAGGAGCCGGGCTGCCGCCTCTACGCCTTTGCCCGCGATTTCCAGCAGGAAAACCTGATCTGGGTGTCCGAGGAATGGACATCCGACGCGGCGCTCACCGAACACCTGGCCACGCCGCACATCAGCGAGTTTCTGGCCCGCATTGCAAAGCTGGGTCTGCTCAGCATGGAAGCCCGCAAATACGAAGTCAGCCACGTGGGCACGGTAACGCCGCCCCCCGCGGCATAAACCGGAACAACACCCATGAGCCAGCGTTTTGACAACAAGACCGTTCTGATCACCGGCGCCGCCTCCGGGCTGGGCCTGGCCAGCGCCATCCAGCTTGCCAGGGAAGGCGCCCGGCTGGTTCTGGTGGACGTCAACAGCGCCAGCCTGGACGCAGCCGGGCAGGCAATCCTGTGCGTGGCGCCCAAGGCTGATTTTCTGCTGATCGCCGCCAGCGTGACCGATGAAGCCGCCGTGCAGGATTTTGTGCGGGCCACGGTGGACCGGTACACAAGCCTCGACGGCTTCCTGAACAACGCCGGTGTCGAAGGCAAGCAGAACCCCACCGCCGATTACCCCAGCAGCGAGTTCCAGCGGGTGATCGACGTGAACCTCAACGGCGTGTTCTACGGCCTCAAGCACGTGCTGGCGGTGATGAAGGCGCAGGGCTTCGGCTCCATCGTCAACATGGCCTCGGTGGGCGGCTTGCGCGGGGTGGGCAACCAGGCCGGCTATTCGGCCAGCAAGCACGGCGTGGTCGGGCTGACGCGCAACGCCGGCGTGGAATACGGGCAGTACGGCATCCGCATCAACGCGGTGGCCCCCGGCGCAATCATGACCCCGATGGTGGAAGGCTCGCTCAGGCAGATGGGCGGCGAGCGCTGGCAGGAGGTTGGTCAGGAGTTCGTCAGCGTCAACCCCATGAAGCGCTTCGGAAAGCCGGAGGAAGTGGCCCACCTGGTGGCATTTTTGTTGTCGGATGAATCCACCTTCATCAACGCCACGGCCATTCCGATCGACGGCGGCCAGTCTTTCAAATATTGAGATCAACCGGTAAACAACATGATCAGAGCCCTTCACCACGTCGCGCTATCCACTGCGAATCTGGAGCGCCTGCAGGCGTTTTACTGCGGGCTCCTGGGCTTCACGGAGCTGTCACGCACCACCTGGAAAGGCGACCAGCCCAGGATCGACCTGGTGATGGCGCTCCCCGGAACCGCTGCCACCACCGTGATGCTCCAGCTCGGCGCCACCTGCGTGGAGCTCTTCCAGTTCGAGGTGCCGGCCCAGCCCGCCCAGCCGATTCGGGCCGACGGCGATCGCCCGGTGCACAAGCACGGCATCACCCACTTGTGCTTCGATGTGGATGACGTGGAGGCCGAATACCAGCGCCTGCTCGCCGCCGGCGTGCGCTTTCATACGCCGCCCCAGGATTTCGGCTCCGCCCGCGCCACCTACGGGCGCGACCCGGACGGCAATGTCTTCGAGCTGCAGCAGTTGATGTAAGAAACGTCCGGCCGGAGGAATGCAAGAGTCATACAGGGCCACCGATGCCGCCGCGTTATGGCATTGTTCTGGGAACATTCCTGTTTTCCCGAAACGCCCGATGATCGACTCCGTTAGTTCAAACCCGCGCCCGGACGAGCATGACGCACCCGCGCCGCCGCAGGGTAAAAGCCAGCGCACCCGCCAGCAGATCCTCGATGCCACGCTCCATTGCCTCGCCGATTGGGGCTACAGCCACACCACCAACGAGTCGATCGCCTTGCGGGCCAAGGTCTCCCGCGGGGCGGTGACCCACCATTTTCCATCGCGCATCGCGTTGTTCCAGGCGTTTGCGGCATACCTGATGGAATTGCGCGTTGTCGAATACACCGACATGGTCCGCCGCATCGCCAGCAGCCTTGAGGGCGGCCCCACCTTCGAGGCCATGCGCCTGACCCTCGACCTGATGCACCACGACTATTCCACCAGCGCCTGCTTCCACGCCCTGCAGGAATTCATGCGCGGCACCCGCGGAATTCGCACCCTGGGCAAGCTCGCCGCCACGCTGGCCAAGGATATCGACACCCGCGAACTGCAGATTCGCGCCGATCTGCTGCCCGTATGGAAAGAGTTTCCTGAAACCAGCGAGGCGCTGCGCGACCTCACCGTTTATGTGCTGGCCAGCGTCTCGCTGACTCCTGGGCTCTACGCCGACCCGATGCGCCGCGACCGGCTGTTCAATCTCGTCGCCCAGGCGGCAATGACGGAACTCGAACGCGCGCAGCAATCCCGCTGAAGCAACCCGACACCAACATGAACATCGATGGACACGTTCGATGTCGGGTTACGCTGCGCTAACCAGACCCAAGCTTCTATCTCACGCGAGATCGAAGCGATCGAGGTTCATCACCTTGTTCCAGGCAGCCACGAAGTCATACACAAACGCCGGCTCTGCGTCGATGGACGCATAGACTTCGGCGATGGCCCGCAACTGGGCGTTTGAACCGAACACCAGATCGACGACCGTGCCTGTCCACCTGGGTTCGTCCGTTGCCCGGTCGTGCCCCTCCAGCACGCCTTCGGAGGTGGCCGACTTTTGCCACGTCGTGTTCATGTCGAGGAGGTTCATGAAGACATCGTTGCTCAATGTTCCGGGCCGTGTGGTGAACACGCCATGTCTGGATTGTCCGACGTTGGCATTCAGGGCGCGCAGGCCGCCGATCAGAACCGTCATCTCGGGTGCGCTGAGCGTAAGCAGTTGCGCCCTATCTACCAGCAACTCGGCCGAATGGCCTTCGAGGCCCTTCCGGATGTAGTTGCGGAAGCCGTCGGCGGCCGGTTCCAGCACGGCGAACGAGTCCGCATCGGTCTCTTCCTGCGAGGCGTCCGTACGACCCGGCGAGAAGGGCACCGTGACCTCATGGCCGGCTTTTTTGGCCGCTGCCTCGACGGCCGCACAGCCGCCCAGCACGATCAGGTCGGCAAGGGAAATCTTCTTGCCGCCGGACTGCGCGCCATTGAAGTCGTTCTGGATCGCCTCCAGCGTTTGCAAAGCCTGCGCCAGTTCGGCCGGTTCATTGGCCTCCCAGTCTTTTTGCGGTGCAAGGCGGATGCGTGCCCCGTTGGCGCCGCCGCGCTTGTCGCTGCCGCGGAAACTTGCGGCCGACGCCCAGGCCGTGGTGACCAGCCGGGAAATGGACAAGCCCGAGGCGAGCACCTTGGCTTTCAGGGCTGCGATGTCCTCGGCATCGACCAGCGGGTGATCGACCGCGGGCACCGGGTCTTGCCAGATCAGCACTTCTTTGGGCACCAGCGGGCCGAGGTAGCGGGCCAGCGGCCCCATGTCGCGGTGGGTCAGCTTGTACCAGGCCCGGGCGAAGGTGTCTGCGAATTCCTGTGGATTGGCGAGAAAGCGCCTGGCGATCTTTTCATAGGCCGGGTCCATCCTCAGGGCGAGGTCGGCCGTGGTCATCATGGGCGCATGCCGCCGTGAGGAATCATGGGCGTCGGGCACGCTGCCCGCGGCAGAGGCGTCCGTGGGCGTCCATTGCTGGGCACCGGCGGGGCTCCTGGTCAGCACCCATTCGTACTTGAACAGGATGTCGAGATAATCGTTGTCCCACTGGATCGGGTTGGTGGTCCAGGCGCCTTCGATGCCGCTGCTGATGGTGTGCACGCCTTTACCCGTGCCAAAGCTGTTCTTCCAGCCGAGGCCTTGCTCCTCGATGGGGGCCGCTTCGGGTTCGGGGCCGACGTACTTGCCCGGGTCGGCCGCGCCGTGGCACTTGCCGAAGGTGTGCCCGCCGGCGACCAGCGCCACGGTTTCCTCGTCATTCATCGCCATGCGGGCGAAGGTTTCGCGGATGTCGCGTGCCGATGCAACCGGATCGGGGTTGCCATTGGGGCCTTCCGGGTTCACGTAGATCAGGCCCATCTGAACGGCAGCGAGCGGATTCTCGAGTTCGCGGTCGCCGGTGTAACGCTGGTCGTCCAGCCATTTTCCCTCGGGGCCCCAGTAAATGTCTTCTTCGGGTTCCCAGATGTCTTCGCGCCCGCCGGCAAAGCCGAAGGTCTTGAAGCCCATCGAATCCAGGGCGACGTTACCGGCGAGCACGAGCAGGTCGGCCCAGGAGATTTTCTGGCCGTATTTCTGCTTGATGGGCCACAGCAAACGGCGCGCCTTGTCGAGGCTTACGTTGTCGGGCCAACTGTTGAGGGGGGCAAAGCGCTGTGCGCCGCCGCCTGCACCGCCGCGGCCGTCGGAAATACGGTAGGTGCCGGCACTGTGCCAGGCCATGCGGATGAAGAACGGCCCGTAATGACCGTAGTCGGCAGGCCACCAATCTTGCGAATCGGTCATCAGGGCGTGCAGATCCTTGACCACCGCATCCAGGTCGAGGCTCTTGAAGGCCTCGGCGTAGTCGAAGGCCTCGCCCAGCGGGTTTGAGCGGGGGGAGTGCTGGTGCAGGATTCTCAGGTTCAGTTGATTCGGCCACCAGCCTGCGTTTGCGGGGCTTCCAGCCACGGTCGGTTTGAGAGCACCACCCGAGAACGGGCATTTTGCTTCGTTTGACATGTCTTTCTCCTTTGGCTGTTTGTCATTGACTGCTTGAATTCAGTGTAGGGCTTGGCCAACGATCAACCCAATTGGATTTTGTAATGCGATTCATAGCGTGCCCCTGACTGCCTGTCGGGCCCGCCCCGAGTCAGGCGATGCCTGGAAAACCCTGGCCGCATCCCATAGAATCCGGGCCGCAGTTCAACCGCAGTTCAACATTTCCGCGCATCGGGGCCAGCCACGACGGTTGGCCTTTTTGTTGCCGGATCGATTCCTGATTACTCATCCCTACGCCAGCCCCCATGCAAGCCTTGCTCGACGCCATCGCAACAATGCCCCTCTCCACCGATGCCGGGCGCGTGTTCCACGGGCGAGGAGGGCTATACCCCGGCTGCGAACACTGGACGCTGGACGCGTTTCCGCCGGTCTGGGTGGTGACCAGCTTTCTGCCGGTCACGGACGCCGAACTCGCCATCCTTCACGCCGCCTTGGCGGAGCGCTGGGCACAGCTCACCCCCGCAGCGCCCCTGAACTGGGTTTTTCAGTACCGCTGCGAAGCACGGGCCGAAACACGCCTCATGGCCGGCAGTGTTCCCGAACCGCATGTGGTTACAGAAAACGGAACGCACTTTCGGGTGCATCTGCTCAAGGGGCTGAATCACGGTTTCTTTCTGGACATGGCCGAGGGCCGACGCTGGGTGCGCGCGCATGCGGCAGCCCGCCCAGGGCTGAAGGTGCTCAATCTGTTTGCCTACAGCTGCGCTTTCTCGGTTGTGGCGCTGCAGGCCGGCGCCGGCCAGGTGATCAACATGGACATGAGCGATGGCGCGCTGGCCATCGGCAAACGCAACCACCTACTCAACGGCCTCACACTTGGCGCCCGCTTTCTGCCTCACGACATTTTCAGCTCATGGGGCAAGATCGGTCGCGACGGCCCTTACGACCTGATCATTGTCGATCCGCCCAGTTACCAGAAAGGCAGCTTCATCGCCGAAAAGGATTACGCCCGCCTGATGCGCCGCCTGCCAGACCTGCTGGCCCCCGGCGGGCATGCGCTGGTGTGCCTGAACTCGCCGAAACTGGGCGTCGCCTTTCTGCAGGATCAAATGCAGGCGCTGGCGCCCCAGTTGAGCTTTGAGCAGCGCCTGCCCAATCCGGCGGAGTTTGCCGATATCTCCACCGAGCGCTCGCTGAAGGTGCTGGTTTACAAGGCGCCGGATTGATCCGGCGGCATGTGTTGCACATGGCCGCCATCCGGTTTGCCAGCTTTTCTGCAGGCGCCACCACGTCAGCCAGTCCAGCCGTCATGACGCTGTGCTACACGTCATCGAAGCTGGCCGCATCGAGACGCTGGACAAATGCCGCGCCGCCTTTTTCCTTGATGGCGCGCAGACCCACGGTGCCATCCGGGCCCGCGGCGGGCGCGTCTGCTCAAAAAAATGGACGGAGGTCGGGAATTTTTTTTGTGGCAATTTATCAAATATATAGTTTTAATGTGATTTCTGAGCTTGAAGTGCGCCAAGAAACGTATTTCAACTTTTTACACGGAGCTTCCGCGGAATGGCCGGAAAATGCCGAATAGATCATGACTTCCGGCTCCAACCCTGACGACGACCTGCGCCGATCCGCGGAGAGTCGCCTGAATGACACCCCGCAACCGGCTTCGCCGCCCCAGGCCGCGGTTGAAACTCTGCGGCTTGTCCATGAGCTGCAGGTTCACCAGATCGAGCTTGAGCTGCAGAACGAGGAACTGCGGACTTCACGGGCACTGCGCGAAGCCCTGCTGGCGCGCTACACCGAACTCTACGACTTTGCGCCGGTGGGCTATTTCACCCTGGCACGCGATGGCACGATCCTGCAAACCAACCTGCTCGGCGCAAGCCTGCTGGGCGTCGAGCGTTCAAACCTCCAGGGCAGGCGCTTCGGCCTGTTTGTCGATACCGGCCAGCGGCCGTGCTTAAAGCTTTTCCTGGAGCAGGTTTTTACCGGCCAGCCAAGGCAGCCTTGTGAGTTGCAGCTTGGTTCAGAAGCGGGCCCGCCGCTGGTGGTGGACATGAAGGCCACCCTGGCGGCCGACAGCCAGACGTGTCACGCGGTAGCGGTGGACATCACCGCGCGCAAGCTCGCCGATGCCGCGCTGCGCATCAGCGAAGAGCGCCTGGCCATGGCCCTGGCCGGCTCGGAGCTGGGTTTGTGGGATTGGGAGCTGAAGTCCGATCGTCTTGTGTGCGACGGGCGCTGGCCGGCTACGCTCGGCTATGCCGCCGACGAACTTCCCGCCGACCTGAGTGACTGGAAACAGCGCCTCCACCCGGATGACTTTGCCGTCACGATGGCGGCCCTGGCGGCACACCTGAATGGCGACACGGGCGAATATGAATCCGAACATCGGGTGCGCCACAAGAACGGGCACTGGGTCTGGGTGCTCGTCCGGGGCAAGGTGATTGCCCGCAATGCGGCGGGCGAGCCGCTGCGCATGGCCGGCACGTTTCTCGATATCAGTCACAACAAGCGCCTGGCGCGCGAATCGTCCGGCCTGTTTCAGAAAATCGAAGGCCTTCTGCACGACGCGGCACGGGTTTCAAAGCCCGACGCGTCCTCCGGCATTCCGTCGCCGGGCAAGCCGAGCGACGCGCTCAGTCGCCGGCAGAAACAAATCCTCAAGCTCATCGCCGAGGGGGGCACGTCGGCCGACATTGCCGCGAAGCTGAAGATTGCTCCGCTGACGGTGGCCTCGCACCGACGCGAGCTGATGCGCAAGCTGGATCTGCACAGCGTCGCGGATCTGACCCGCTTTGCGTTCCAGGAGCGGCTGCTCGACGACTGAGCACGCCTCCGCGCCCCACCGCGGCGCAATAAATCCACTGGAAGTAGTTTCAGGAGGGTAGTTTTCTACCGCCTCCCGGTGATTACCCGCGCCCTGTTCAGAGGCTATATTTGAACTGCAGCACAGCGTCAAAATATGCGGAACGACTGCTGAATGAAGGGATTGAGTGGTGATGTCCCTTTCCATGCCCATGACTACCGTGGAGCCCATCATGCCGCTGCCGGATCTCATACGCTATTTCAACACGCAGCTCCACCGGCCCCGGCACAGCAAGGAAGGCGGCCGTTTCGCCCTTGCCGGAGGGCAGGTGCAAGCCCATTTCAAGGGGCGTGTTTTCGGCACGCAATTTCAGCCCCAGGTCAGGCGCGGGGGGCACATCGTTTGCCATGAAGCCTTCCTGCGCGAGCTGAGGCCCGACGGGGAGGAAATCTCGACGCAGGCGCTCTTCGAGCAGTCCCCCGAACATGAGCTGATTCAGCTGGACCGCATGGCCCATGATCTTCACGCGCTCAACTTCGTGCCGCAGCACGACCAGCAAAACAGTCTCCTCGCGCTCAACTTCAGTCCCGAATCCGCGCTGGCGCTCCAGGGCGACGAAGGCAAGGTTTTCGATGCGGTGCTCTCCCGTTGCGGCCTCAAGGCCGAGCGCGTGGTACTGGAAATGATCGATACCGGCTTCGACGACTGTAGCGAGCTGGCCGCCGCGATCGCCCGCTATCGCGCGAAGGGCTATCAGGTCGCACTCGACAATTTCGGCCGCTATTCCTGGGATCTGGAACGCCTCAGGACGCTCGCCCCGGACATCGTCAAGCTTGATCGCTGCCTGATCGGCCATGCGGGCCACCTGAGTCTCGCCAAGCAGGTGCTGGTGGATTTGATCTCCGAGATCCAGGGCCTCGGGATGGTGGTGGTCAGCCAGTGCATCGAGAACGCACAGCAACTTCAGGCCGCCATGGAAAGCAGCGCAGACTGGTTTCAGGGCTACTTCATCGCACGTCCGGCATCGAGCTGCCAACCCCCGAACGCCTGCCTTGCTCATGCCCCGAAAACCCGGCCTGGTCGACGGTGATTCAAGCCTGAAGCGCAGCGACGTGCCCATTAATCGTCATCTACTGCCGAACCGGATAAGCGTGATCGTTACTACCGACCTCCGAATCCTGTGGGTTGGGCTTCGGTTCGATCAAGGACAGTTTGAGTGATGAGCGCAGCGAGCTGCAGGGCCGGGGATTGGGCGGGGTGGAGCGGAAATCGGGTTTGAGCAAAAGAAAGTTGCGAATATGGTGGATGTACTGGTTGCAGATCATCACGCTGTGGTTCGAGGCGGACTCAAGGCGTTTTTGGCTTCGACCAAGGATCTCCAGATCGTCGGCGAGGCCGGCTCGGCCGGCGAGTTATTCGAATTGCTGACGCGTGTTGCGTGCGACGTGGTCGTGCTCGAAATCAACCTGCCAGACATGAACGGGCTGGATGTTCTCAAACACATTAAACGGGAAAGATCCAATCTGCCGGTGTTGATCTTCAGCATCTTTTCCGAAGACGATTTCGCCATTCCGGCAATCAACGACGGCGCTTCAGGCTATCTGGCAAAGGATAGCCCGCCCGAGCATATTCTGATGGCGCTCCGCACGATAGCCACCGGCGCCCGCTACTTCACCCCTCGACTAACCGAAAAGCTGCTCGCCGGAACGGTGAACACGGGCATGAAGATGCCGTATGAAACCCTTACACAGAGAGAAAGGGATCTTCTGCGGCTGCTGAGCGAAGGTGTGGCAACAAAGAAGATTGCCAGCGACATGAATTTGAGCGTGAGAACGATCAACACCTACCGAACACGTCTTCTGAAAAAACTCGGCCTGGATTCGAATGCCGGCGTGACACGTTATGTCATTGAGAAAAAACTGGGGTGAAGCAGGCGTTGTTGCGTAACTCTGCCTCAAGCAAATTCACCCCATGGTTCGCCCAATTAAGCGGCAACCAGGCGTAGCACAGTGATTTCAGACGGCGCGCCAAAGCGTTTGGGTGGTCCCCAGTAGCCGGTGCCACGGCTGGTGTAGACCATCAGCCGACCAAGTCGGTGCAATCCGGCAGTAAAGGGTTGCTGCAACGGCACGAAGAAATTCCATGGCCAGAACTGCCCCCCGTGGGTATGACCGGAAAGCTGAAGGTCGAAGCCAGCCGCTTCGGCCGCAGCCGCCGATCGCGGCTGGTGTGCGAGAAGGATGCGCAAAAGGTCGGGCGGGCTGCCGGCTAGCGCTGCATCCGGGTCGCTGGCCTGCGACGGATCGAAGGTACCGGCCGAATAATCGGTCACCCCAGCCAGTATAAAGTGAGCACCCCGATGGGCAATGACGACATGACGGTTATGCAAACCACGCAGTCCGATACGTTCGAACTCGCGCATCCAGGCGGCAGCACCGGAGTAATACTCGTGGTTGCCGGTCACAAAAAAACTGCCGTGCCGGCTGCGCAGGCTGCCAAGCGGCGCGGTATGAGCCCGTAACTGTTCGACACTGCCATCGACCACGTCACCGGTGATGACGACCAGGTCGGCATCCAGTTGATTGACGCGCTCAACAATTGCCTGAACGTATTCGCGCTTGATCGTTGGTCCGACATGAATGTCGCTGAGTTGGACGATGGTGAATCCGGCCAGTTCTTTCGGTAGATTGGCCAATGGGATATCCACAAATAAGACGCTGGCCAGTCGCCGCGCATTGAGGTAGCCGATCAGCGTGGACAGGACGGCCAGGCCAAGAACGGCCATGGCTGTCGGTTCGGTCAGCGACGGAGAATCAAAGACCAGTCGTGCGACATCGCGCAGCACGGTCAATACCAGCACCGAGGAAAACAAGCCCATCGCCACACCGCCCAACCAACTCAGCCGGTCGGCCAGCACCTGACGGGTCACCACAAATCTCGCCAGCAGGCCAAGCGGTACAAGACAGCTGGATATCAACAATCCGCCAATGGCCAGTGCCAGGCCGGTAGCATCAAGACCGAAAGCTGGTAGCAGCCGCCAGCCAATGTAGGCATGCAAGCCGCCGATCAGCGGCAAAATGCGCCAGAGGGCGCGGCGCACATTGCCCGGCAGGGTTTGGTGGTTCGTTGTCGATCGATTCATGACTGTGCTCAATGGTAGCTATTTATCTTGGTTGTATGGCATCGCTGATTCGTTTTCATTCCGCCGCCGCCAGGCTCCACCCGCCACCCATCGCCCGAATCAGATTCACCGTCGCCCGCGCCCGTTCGGCATCTAGTTGTACGGCCACGCGCTGTTGCTGCAGTACGCTGCGGTCGGCATCGATGACGTTGAGGTGGCTGACCGAACCTTCGCGGTACTGTATCAGCGACAGCCGGGCGGCGCGCCGAGCCGAGCCCACCGCTTCGTCCTGTGCCTGCGTCTGGTCGCCGAGCAGGCGCAAGTGGACCAGGTTGTCCTCGACTTCCTTGAAGGCGCGCAGTAAGCGTTCACCCCGCGGCGTTCTTGCTACGCCACGTGTCTTGAGATATCCGAGCGCAGCGGTGCCTTTCCGAAGTGCTGCGCCCACAGCCGGGGGGTGAGCTGTGCGACGTCGGCGGCCGGGTGTTGGCCAACACGCTGGAGGACGTCGACGAGATAGTCGTACGGATCGACCTGGTGCAGCCGAGAGGTC
>Ga0209480_10000956_pt1 | contig 21945 bp, 18 predicted proteins | sample JI61114C2DNA_FD_187501 | JGI IMG/M metagenome (GOLD analysis project Ga0209480, IMG submission 187501) | Wastewater effluent complex algal communities from Wisconsin, to seasonally profile nutrient transformation and Carbon sequestration -... | ecosystem: Engineered > WWTP > Effluent > Algae... | reverse complement strand
GTCGCGCTCAGTGAGGTGAGTCGCGTGGACGGCCGTGAACTCCGACCCGAGCACGCCGATGTCGGCGAGGAGTTCGGTCGGGGTGGTGCCGTAATACATCTGGCAGGCGAGGTTCTCGGCGGGCTGCTCGGAGACATACATGTGCAGCGGACGGTCCCCGACGAGTTGCGCGGCGTAGGCGACGTCCTCGCGCGACACGGCCCTGATCGAGTGGATCGCCGCGCCCCGACGAAGCAATTCGGTCTGCTCGATGCGGGCGGTGCGGGCGGCCCAGGCCTCGACGCTGCCGTCGCTGAACCGCTGCTGCACACCGTCGAGCGGCAGGTGCCCCTCGGAGGTGAGCCCACCCTGCAGGTAGAGGGTGTCCAGCAGGGTCAGTCGGATCCCGACCTCGTGCGCTGCCCTGGCCAGGGCAGCGCCCATGGCGTTGGGGTCGGAGTAGCGCGAGCCGCCCGGACCGTGGTGCAGGTAGTGGTATTCGCCGACCACGGTGATGCCGGCCAGCGCCATCTCGGCGAAGGTGGCCCGGGCCAGAGCGAGATAGAGATCGGGGTTGAGGCGTTCAGCGACGTCGTACATCTTTGCGCGCCAAGTGATTCCGTTGTCCGCGTCAGACTGGGTGCGTCCGCGCAGGACCCGCTGGAAGACATGGCTATGGGCATTGGCCAACCCGGGAAAGACGACACCGCGGAGTTTGACATCCTCGGGGTGGCGGGTCGCTCGGGGCTCGACGACGACGAACCGACCATCGTCCACGACCAAGCGCACGCCGCGGGCCAAGCCCGACGGCAGCCACACGTGCTCGGCCCAGAACGACGACACGACACTCCTTGTCGATCGACTCGATCGTGCTCGACGGTGCCTCGACCACCACGTGGCCCGTCGAGGACAGCCTCCATCCTGACACTGCCAGGCGTCCAGATGTGACAACCGGGACTACCTGCCCCCTTTTAAACCCTTCGTCGGCGTCGACGGCGGCGGCTGCGTCGTCGACGGCGGCACCGCGACGCGGCATACCCTGGGGCGATGGTGGGCACGAGCGAGGGTGAGGCGCGAGCGTTGGCCGCGTTGTCGGCGGCCGGGGTCGCGCACGAGGTCACGCGACACGGGCCGGTCGGGAGCCTGGCGGAGGCTGTGGCGGCGCGTGGGGTGCGGCCGGCTGACATCGTCAAGACGCTCGTGGTGCGGCGCGGGGACGGGGATTTCCTGTTCGTGCTCGTCCCTGGGGACCGGAAGTTCTCGTGGCCGAAACTACGGGCGCTGCTGGGCACGTCGCGGTTGTCGATGCCCGACGCGGACGGTGCGTATGCCGCGACCGGTTACGTTCGCGGGATCATCACGCCCTTCGGGTCGAGCCATGCCTGGCCGGTGATCGCCGACTCGTCGATGGTGGGTCGGACGATTTCGATGGGTGCCGGCGCGCACGGGGTGGCCGTGACGGTGAGCGCGGACGAGGTCGTGCGGGCTCTGGATGCCCAGGTAGCCGACGTCGGCGATACCGAAGAGCCGACCCCTGCCTGATCTGCCTGACCTGCCTGACCTGCCCGTTTCCCAAGATCCTCACACTCGCCGATGATCTGAGGCCTTCACGGGCCGATTCGCCCCAACTTCCCCACACCCGCCGGCGATCTTCTGGAGGGCGGCGCCGTCAGCGGGCCAGGACGACGGCCACTTGACGGCTGATGTCCTCCACGAGCTCAGGAGGTCGCGGGCTGCCACGGGGTGAGCCACGGCGTCGCCGGCCATCCCTCGCGCCCCGCCATGAGCTCGTACATCGTGGCTCCGTCGATCGATTCGCGGATCAGGTCGGCATGGCCGGCGTGCCGGGCGAGTTCCTCGATCAGGTGCAGGGCCACCCAGCGAACGGTCCAGGCCGGCACGTCCTTGGGGAACCAGGGCACGTCCTGCGGAACGGGAACGGAGGTGTTCAGATCCGCCGCGAGGATCGCCGCACTCGTCGCCGCGCTCTCGGCATCGAGACGTGCCAGCGCCACGGCGAGGCTGTCGCCGGGCAACCAGGTGTGCTCCGAGGCCCACTGCTCCTGTGCGTCCTCCATCGTCCCGGGGTGAACGACGAGGGCAGGCGCCTGCTCGATCATCCGGCGCCAACCGGTCTGCACGCTCGCGGCGTGCTTGACCAGGCTGCCGACGGTGAGGTCGCTCCGGGCGGCCTTCTGCCCCGCCTGCTCATCGCTCAGCCCGTAGGCGGCGTTGCGGAAGGCATCCTGTTGCTGCGTGAGGTAGCCAACGAGCAGGGCCTTCTCGTCAACCGAGGCGGGCGCGAGTCCGGGCATGGTCACTCCTAGTGGTCGAGGTGCTCCCATCATGTCCCGGAGGTATGACAGACCCCTTGGTGGCGGCGCGGCGCGGAGGCGCGAAGGCACCGAGGGGCGGGCGAGAAGGACCGGTCAGTATGCCGCGACGCCGGGGTCCTCGATCGGCGGATCGGCAAGCGCGGGGATCCGGGTCAACCACCACGCCAGCCCCACACCGATCAACACCAGCGCGCCCGTGAAGGCCAACACCGCCGTCCAACCGCCACCCGCCCACACCGGTCCCGCCAGCCCGCCGAAGATCGATGACCCCGCGTAATAGGCCACGAGATAGAACGCGGACGCTTGCCCGATCCCGCCGCCCCCGGCCTGCGCCCGAGCCACGACCCACCCCGACGCTAGGGAGTGCACGGCGAAGAAGGCCCCGGAGAACACCACCATCCCCGTCATCAGCAGCCACAACGGGGTCGCCCCCGTCATGAGCAGTCCCACGAGAAACGCCCCGAAGGCGATGGGAAGCACCGGCCGGCGGCCGACCCGGTCGGCGATGCGACCGGCATACGCAGAGGTGAGCGAGCCGGGCGCATAGGACAGGTAGACGAGCGACGCGGCGGCAACGCTCAGGTAGTAGGGAGCATCCCGCAGCCGGAAGCCCACCGTGTTGAAGACCGCGATGAACGAGCCCATCGCCACCGCCGCGACCCCGTAGAGCGCGAGCAACGCCCGGTCGGTCAGCAGCCGACGAACCATCGCCCGCGTCTGGGCCCCCGACAACTCGGCGCGCTCGAACCCCCGCGACGGCGGCAGCGTCAGCACCACGACGATGGCGCACACCAGCCCGATCCCGCCCATGGCCGCGAGCGCCCAGCGCCACCCGGCGAGGTCGGCCACACCCCCGACGACGAGGCGGCCGAGCATCCCGCCGATCGCGGTCCCACCGACATAGAGCCCCGTCGCCCTCGCATGCGCCTCAGGGGCCACCTCCTCCCGCAAATAGGCCATCGCCACCGCCGCCATCCCCGCGAGCGAGATCCCCTGCAACCCGCGCAGCACCAGCAGCGTCGGCCAGTTGGGCGCCAGCGAGTGGGCGATCCCCACCAGACTGGTGACCACGACCGACGCCCGGATGATCGGCGTCCGCCCGACCCGCTCGGTAACCGGCCCGACCACCAGCAGCGCGACCGCCATCGCCAGCGTGGTCACCGAGATCGACAGGGTGGTCGCTGACGCCGGCATCCCGAAGTCGGCCGCCAGCTCAGGCAGGACCGCCTGGGGCGAGTAGAGCAGAGCGAAGGTCGTCACGCCCGCGGCGAAGAGGGCGACAACCACCCTCCGGTATGCCGCGTCGCCCGGGCGATATCCCACCTCACCAGCCTGCCACGCGCCGCACTCCTACCCACCCATGGTGACCAACGCCGCGGCTACGCTCAATCTCATGCTGGCGATCACCGTGCCCACCCCCGGAGGCCCCGAGGCGCTCGTCCTCGCCGAGGTCCCCGACCCCACCCTCGCGCCCGACGAGGTCCTCCTCGACGTCGTCGCCGCCGGCGTCAACCGCGCGGACCTGCTCCAGCGCCAGGGCCACTACCCCCCGCCGCCGGGCGCATCGGCATACCTCGGGCTGGAGTGCAGCGGGCGGGTGGCGGCGGTCGGCGCGGACGTCACCGGGTGGGCGGTCGGCGATGAGGCCTGCGCGCTGCTCGCCGGCGGCGGGTATGCCGCGCGCGTCGCGGTCCCAGCCGCCCAACTGCTCCCTGTCCCGACGGGGGTGCCGCTCGTCGATGCCGCGGCGCTGCCCGAGGTGGCCTGCACGGTGTGGTCCAACGTCTTCATGACGGCCGCGCTCGCCCCCGGGGAGTGGCTGCTGGTCCACGGCGGGTCGTCGGGGATCGGCACGATGGCGATCCAACTGGCGCACGCGTTCGGCGCTCATGTCGCCGTCACGGCGGGGTCGGCGCAGAAGCTCGAGGTATGCCGTTCGCTCGGCGCCGACGTGCTCGTCAACTACCGGGACGACGACTTCGTCGAGGCCGTCAAGGCAGCCACCGGCGGCGCAGGCGTGGACGTCATCCTCGACAACATGGGCGCGAAATACCTCGCGCGCAACATCGATGCGCTCGCGGCATACGGGCGGCTCATGGTGATCGGGTTGCAGGGCGGGACGCGCGCGGAGCTCGACCTCGGGGTGCTGTTGCGCAAGCGTGCGTCGGTCGCTGCGACCTCGCTGCGGGCCCGCCCTGCCGCCGAGAAGGCCGCCATCGTCGCGGCCGTGCGTGAGCACGTGTGGCCGCTCATCGAGGCGGGTGCGGTGCGGCCGATCGTCCATGCGCGTATGCCGCTCGCCCAAGCCGCCGACGCCCACCGCCTGCTCGAGTCGTCCACCCACATCGGCAAGGTGCTGCTGACGGTGTAGGGCCCGGCCGACGACCTCGGCACGATCGCTTGACCTCGCGACATACTCGGTATAGCGTCTCTCACCAGCACCTATACCGAGTATGTCCCTGCACGTGAGAGCCCCAAGGAGGTCCGATGTCCGTTCGGCAGAGCCTGTTGGCGCTGCTCCGCGAGGGCCCTCGCTATGGCGCGTTGCTGAAGGCGGACTTCGAGGCCCGCACCGGTGGAGTGTGGCCGCTCAACGTTGGGCAGGTCTACACGACCCTGGCCCGGCTCGAGCGCGACGGCCTCGTCGTCGGCGACGGCAAGCCCGATGAGGAGGGCCGGATCGCCTATCGCCTCACCGAGGCCGGGCGCGCTGAGGCCGACTCGTGGTGGCTGGCTCCCGTCGGCGTCGCCGAGCCCGCCCGCGACGAACTCGTCATCAAATTAGCCCTCGCGATCGCCACCCCGACCGTCGACCCGTATGCCGTGATCCAGACCCAGCGTGGCGCCACGATGCGTCACCTGCAGGAGCTCACCCGGCTCAAGGTGGCCCTCACCGCACCGCTCACCGCGCCCCCGGCAAGCATCGGCGTCGACCCCGAGCTGCTCGTCCTCGAGCATCGCCTGTTCGCCGTCGAAGCCCAACTCCGCTGGCTCGACCACGCCGAGGCGAGCCTGGCCGCGAACCCAGCCCCACGGCATACCCACGCAGCAGCACCCACCACCCAGCCCGCGCCCATCAACGGCGTCACCACCCGCATCTCCGCGACACCCTCCCACCCAGCTCACACCGTCCCAACAGGGGGAACCCCATGAGCGACCACGTCCTGCGTATGGCCGACGTCTACCGCGTCCACGGCTCCGGCCCGACCGCGGTCCGCGCCCTCGACGGCGTGAGCCTCTCCGTCCAGGCGGGCGAGCTCGTCGCCGTCATGGGTCCGAGCGGCAGCGGCAAGTCGACGCTGCTCAACCTCGCCGGCGCCCTCGACCTGCCCACCGCGGGCGTTGTCGAGATCGACGGGCAGTCGACCTCCTCGCTGCGTCCCGCCGACCTCGCCGCCCTGCGCCGGCGTCGGGTCGGTGTGGTCTTCCAAGACCTCAACCTCATCCCGTCACTCACCGCCGCCGAAAACATCGGCCTGCCCCTTGAACTCGACGGCCGTCGGGTGAGCGAGGCCCATCGCGCCGCCGTCGGCGCCCTGCACGAGTTGGGCTTGGACGAGCTCGCCGACCGCTACCCCGACCAGATGTCCGGAGGGCAGCAGCAGCGCGTCGCGATCGCCCGCGCGCTCGTCGGCGACCGGCGTTTGGTCCTCGCCGATGAACCCACCGGCGCGCTCGACTCGCTCACCGGCGAGGGCGTGCTCGCGGTGCTGCGGGCTCGCTGCGACGCGGGCGCGGCCGGGTTGCTGGTCACCCACGAGGCACGGCACGCCGCCTGGGCCGACCGGGTCGTCTATCTGCGCGACGGTCGGGTCGTCGACTCCACCGAGGCCTACAGCGCCGCGAGTATGCCGCGCGCGCGGCATACCCCTGCGCCGTCGGGCACGTCGCCTTCCCCTGGGTCAAGCCCGGTCGCGGGTATGCCGCCCGCCCCCGGCCCCAGCGGGGCCGTCACGCCTCCCGGGGCCACCGCGTCGGTCGGCGCCCACAGCGAGCCCGGGCGCGAGGGCTGAGCGATGGCGACCATCACCACTCCTCCCCTGGCCACTGCCTCTGCAGCCCCGAGCCGCGACGGCGTCGGCGAGTGGCGGGCCGGCTGGCGAGTCGCTCTGCGCCTGGCCCGGCGCGACGTGCGTCGCCACGTCGGGCGCAGCCTGCTCATCGTTCTGATGGTTGCTGTGCCGGTGCTGCTGCTGGTCGGCGGCAACATCGTCTTCTCCAGCCAGGACCTGACCGCGGCCGAGCGGATCCCCTACGCGATGGGCCAGACCCAGGCGGTTGCCACCTACTCCGGCGGTATCCAGATCCCGCCCCAGGTCGAACCCTGGTTCGGCTACTACGGCCAGGGGATGCCCAAGTCCGACCTAGCCACCCCGGTCCCGGGATGGGGCACGGACCTGGCCACCCACGCCCAGGCACTCGGCGCTTTGGCAGGCGCCACGGCGATCCCGATCACCGAAGATGGCGGCTACACGACGATTGGGCGACGGCAGATCGATCTGCAAGTGCGCGGCGTTGACGCCGCGCGGTACTCGACTCAAACCCAGGGCATCGTCCGGCTCGAGTCGGGCCGCTGGCCGACTTCCAGCACGGAGGCCGTCGTCACCAAGGTCGGGGTCTTCCACGGGCTGCCCTCCAGCGGAACGCTTGCGGTTACGGACCGGTCCGGCACTCTCACGACCTACACCATCGTCGGTGTCGGCGAGGGATGGATCGCCGCCTACTCCCTGCAGCCGGTCGACCTCATCACCCTCCCGGCCGCAGGTGCCCTGGAGAACGGCGTCGCGGCATACCTCATCGACCGTCCCACCCCCGTGACGTGGGACGAGGTGAAGCGGCTGGCGACCTACGGACTGCAGGTGACCAGCCGCCAGGTCCTCCTCAACCCGCCGTCCCGCGAGGAGTTGGCGCTCCCGGACGGCGTCCAGTCGATGGCCGATAACGCAGCGGCGGGGCAGGCGATCACCTCGGCGATCATGGCCATCGGGCTGCTGCTGGAGACGACCCTCCTCGTTGGGCCAGCCTTCGCCGTCAGCGCGGCCCGGCAGCGACGGACCCTCGCCCTCGCGGCGAGCAACGGGGCGACAACCGCCCAGTTGCGCCGGACCGTGCTGGCCCAGGCGCTGGTGCTCGGTGTCTTGGCCGCCCTCGTCGGTGCCGTTGTCGGTGTGCTCGGCGCGTGGGCGGTCATCAGGTGGTCTGGGATCTATCGACCGGACACGATGTTCGGCCCGTTCGACGTGCCGGTCCTGCCGGTCGCGATCATCGTCGGGTGCGCCGTGGCGTCCGCCGTCATCGCCGCGATGATCCCCTCGCGCGGGCTGGGTCGGCTGGACATCGTCGCGGTCATGCGTGGCCAGAGCGTGTCGCCACCGGCGCTCGTGCGCACGCCCATTGCGGGCATTGTGCTCGCCGGACTGGGGGCCGTTGGGGTCTTCTGGGCAGTGGCGTTCACCTCCGGCGCCGAGCGGACCTGGATCGACGATGTCGTGCCGCTGGTCGCGATGGGTGGAGCGATCATGCTCGTCATTGGCGCCCTCCTGCTGGTGCCGATGGTGCTCGTGCTCGCCGGCCGCGTTGCCCGGTCCGCGCCCGTGGCCATCCGGATGGCGTTGCGCGACGCCGCGCGGCAGCGGGGACGGGCTACCTCGACGGTGGCGGCGATCCTCGGCGGGACCGCCCTGTTGTCGGCGATCCTCGTCGTGGCTGCCAGCGACACGGCCTATCGAGCGAAGACCTACGTGCCCCAGTTGCCCATGGGTCAGGCCCTGCTCAGCCCCACGACCGCGATGGACGGCAGCCTGGCGGACCCACGGTGGACCCAGAACGTCACTGACATCGCACACGGGATCGACCCAGCCCTGCAGGTCCACGAAATCGCGGTCGTTGACGTGAGCCGCACCGGCGGCGCCATGCAGAAGCCGAGTGGGCCAGAGTCCCCGATGGTCATGCCGTTCTTCGTCGCGGTGCGGACCGGGTGCACCCCCGCACAGGCGTTGGATATGGGGGCCCCGATCGGCGCCGACGGCCCACCCGACATGAGTTGCCTCTCGCTCAACGGCAGGGGGATGAGCGAAGGACGGTCCGCCATCCTCGTGGGCACGGTTGCCCAACTCGTTCAGACCTACACGTTGGACGCCACGGCCGAGGCGACCCTGCGAGCCGGCGGCCTTGTCGTCGCGGGCGACAAGGCGGTGACCCCGACCTGGACGAAGATGCCTGAGGGCGGGTGGGGCTCCTCCGGCCCGATCCTGGGCCAGGTGGACATCGTCGATGGGCGGGTCTCCCTCGCCCGAGGCACGGCGACCTACGGCTCCGAGGCAGGGCCGACGTTGAGCAACGTGACGACCTTGTCGTTGGCTGCCACCCCAGTGCCGGCCGCGACCCTCAACGCGACCGACGCCGGAGTCCCTGGCCCGGCCTTCCATGGAATGAGCATGGTGGGCGCGCTCATGACCGTCGAGACCGCGAAGTCCCTGTCGCTGCCGACGCAGACCATCGAGACGAGGATCCTCGACCCGCGTGGCCCGCTCAGCGCCGAGGCTGGGGCAGCCCTCTCGCAGAGCTTCGCCGACAGCAACCTCGGCTGGTTCTATGTCGAGCGGGGCTTCCAGCCCTACGACACGGTGTTGGCGGCCATCGTCCTGTCGTTCATCGGCCTGATCATCCTCGTGGCCACCCTCGTCTCGACGGCGCTGTCGACGGCCGAAACTCAGTCGATGATGGGGACTTTCGCGGCGGTCGGAGCCACGCGATCGACCCGACGCAATCTCGCTGCAGCGCAGGCAGGTTCGCTAGGTGTCATCGGTGCACTGCTGGGGACGCTCGTGGGCTTCGTACCGGGGATCGCCCTGGCTCGGTCCTTCACGCGCTATCCGACGGAGTCCGTGGCATACGGCGAATACACACAGGGAGCACCCGCCCTCCTGGATCCGACGGTCGTCATTCCGTGGTTGCAGTTGGCCATCCCAGTCATCGCGGTCCCTGCCCTGGCCGCGCTGTTGGCCTGGTTGGCGATCCGCAAGGCCCCGACGGTGACCCGCCGCCTGACCTGAGCGCTTCTGCACGCAACCGTTTGGCCGACTGCGACGTCTCAACCGACACAGGGGATCGACCTCCGCGGACGCGTGGGCGGCATACACAGGGGGTATGCCGCCCACCGAGTCCCGGAGCCCCCGCCGGGCCGAGTGCGGCAAGATGGAGCCATGAGCGACCAGCCCGACACCTCTGGATCCGGCGCCGACGAGAACCGGATCGTCGTCATCACGCCCGATGGGATGGGCGTTGCCACCTCGGGACACGGCGACGATGAGGGTCACGACTCACGCGACTCACGCGAGGTGACCAACCCGGCCGACCTGGTCGAGCAGCCGGCCAAGGTCATGCGGATTGGCTCGATGATCAAGAACCTCCTCGACGAGGTGCGCAACGCCCCGTTGGACGAGGCGGGTCGGCTGCGGCTGGCCGAGATTCACCGCCGCTCGATCGACGAACTCAAGGACGGTTTGGCGCCGGAGTTGGTCGAGGAACTCGACCGGATCGCGCTGCCGTTCGGTGCGGGAGCACCGAGCGACGCCGAGTTGCGGATCGCGCAGGCTCAGCTTGTCGGCTGGCTCGAGGGCCTGTTCCACGGGATCCAGACCGCGTTGGTCGCCCAGCAGATGGCCGCCCAACAACAGTTGGCCGGGATGCGCCGCGCGCTGCCGCCGGGACACCCCGACGCTGGCCCAGCAGGCCCCGGTATGCCGCCCGGCTTCCCCGGCGGCCCCGGCCAGGGTCAAGGCGAACAAGGCCACCCCGGCCCGACCGGCCAATACCTCTAGCCCTCGCCCCCACCTTCGGTCTTGGCGCTGAGGTCTCGGTTTCGGTCTCGGTCTCGGTCTCGCCCCAGCCCCGGCGCCCGGCCCGGCTTTCCCGATTTCCTCACACCCGCCGGTGTTTTCCCAGGACCCCGGGCTCAGATCCCCCGAATCCCTCACACCCGCCGGTGTTCTTCCGGAACCCCGGGCTCAGATCCCCCGAATCCCTCACACCCGCCGATGTTTTCCGGCACCCCGGGCTCAGATTCCCCCGAATCTCTCACACCCGCCGATGTTTTCCGGCACCCCGGGCTCAGATTCCCCCGAATCTCTCACACCCGCCGGTGACGTGGGCGAAGGGTATGCCGGTCGCGCCCCAGATCCTCACACCCGCCGATGATTTCGCGGAGTGGTGACGTGCGTCATGCCAAACGCGACGTATGCCGCGCGTCTGGCATGACGCAAGCACCGTCGCCCAAGAACCACACACTCGCCGGTGTTTTCCGGCACCCCGGGCTCAGATTCCCCCGAATCCCTCACACTCGCCGATGAATTCTCGGCAGGGGGCCGGCCAGGCAGAGCCACGCGACTGACTGTCAGACCTTGCGGGCCAGGACGTAACCGAAAGCGACCGAGCGAACGCCTTCGTCAACAATGGTGAACCCGGCATCGACCATCAGCGTGCGAACGGCCCCGAGATCGTTGTTCGCCATTTCGGGGCCGGTGAGGGCGTCGATGACGTGACGGGCAACCCGGTTTCGCGGGGGCTGTAGGTCGACGACGAGCAACTGCCCACCCGGCACCAACACCCGATGGGCCTCGGCCACTGCTGCTGGACGCTGATCGGGATCGATGTGGTGCATCGCCAGGGCGGTCGCCACGACCTGAACGCTCGAGTCATCAAACGGGAGAGCCTCGGCGGGGTGCACGGCATACTGCAGCGACGAGGTGGCGTTGCGCGAGGCGAAGGCGACCATCTCCTCGGAAGGGTCGATCCCGGTGACCAGGCCGGTCGGCCCGACCCGTGCCGCGAGCGCTCGGGTCAGTGCGCCGGTGCCGCAGCCGAGATCGACCGCGTGATCGCCGGGACCAGCAGCGCTGAGGGCGGCCAGGCCGGCGTAGATGCGGTCGCGACGGCCGAGAGTCACCAACCGGGTGAGCCGGTCGTAGCTCCCCGCGTGCGACATGACACCGTGCCCGTGCGCCGCATGCCCCGACGACTCGTGCCCACTCGCCCCATGGCCGTGCGCCCCATGGCCGTGCGCCCCATGCCCGTGCGACCCGTGCCCGTGTGACCCGTGCCCGTGGGCCTGTGGACCGCGGTGTGCGAACAGTTTCGCGAACACGCCCATGCCGACTCCTTCACTACGTCAAGGTTGCTCTACTATTTGCGTATGAATGCAACCATACCTCGACCTGAGGATCCAAGCGACGATGTCGTCACGCTCGCGGTCGAGGTGTTGCGCATCCTGGCCGACTCGACTCGGCTACGGATCGCCACGCTCCTCATCGACGCGGAACTCTCGGTGAGCGACCTCGCCGTCGCGGTCAAGCGGCCGGTCCCCGGCGTCTCGCAGCACCTGGCGAAGATGCGGCTCGCACACCTGGTGTCCACGCGCAAGCAGGGGACGACGGTGCTCTATCGGATCGACGACGAGCACATTCGGCAACTCGTGCTCGACACCACTCGCCACGTCGAGCACCTGCTGAGCGACCGTCCTGCCCACCACGAATCGAGGCCCAAACCATGACCAACGCCACGGGCCACGGGCCTGACCACGCGGGTCACGACCACGACCACGGCGGTCACGGCGACGAGCACGCCGGGCACGCCGGGCACGGCGACGAGCAGAAGCACGGGCACGACGACGAGCAGAAGCACGGGCACGACGAAGAGCACGGGCAGGTCGGCGGCATCCGTCGGCGATTCGGGCACGGGCACGGCCATGGTCACGGGCATCACGACGCCGCAGTGACCGACGACCTGGCCATGACGACCGCTGCGGGCATTCGCGCCTCGATCATCGGCTTGATCGGCCTGCTCGCCACTGCTCTCGTGCAACTCGCCCTCGTTGGGCTCACCGGATCGGTCGCGCTCCTCTCCGACACGGTTCACAACCTCGGCGACTGCCTCACGGCCCTGCCCATCTGGCTCGCCTTCCGCCTCGCTCGGCGCCCTCCCTCGGCCCGGTTCACCTACGGTCTCGGCCGGGTTGAGGACCTCGCGGGGTTGCTGGTGGTCTTCGCGATCGGCGCCTCCGGGGTGTATGCCGTGTTCGTCTCGATCGAGCGGCTCCTGCACCCCTCGCCGGTGGAGCAGCCGTGGATCGTCGTGGCCGCGGGGCTCATCGGGGTCATCGGGAACGAGGCCGTCGCCCGGTTCCGGATCAACGCCGGCAAGCGGATCGGTTCACTGGCGCTCGTCGCTGACGGTGAGCATGCCCGCTCCGACGGCCTCTCCTCGCTGGCGGTCGTAGGTTCCGGGTTGGCCAGCCTGGCCGGCTGGGCCTGGGCCGACCCGATCGTCGGGCTCGTCATCGCGGCCCTCATCGGCGCCCTGTTCGTCCGGACCGGACGAGCGATCCTGGCCCGACTCCTCGACGCCGTCGATCCCGAGCTCGTGGACCGAGTCCGATCCGCCGCCGCCGAACCGGGCGGTGTCATCACGGTCGACGACGTCCGCGTCCGTTGGCTCGGCCATCGTGCACGAGCCGAGATCGACGTGACAGTCGACAGCTCGCTGTCCGTGGTCGAGGCCCGGGCGGTCGCGGATGCGGTGACCAATGAGATCCGCCAGGACTCCCCCGAGGTCAAAGACGTTGCCGTCCAAATCCTCCCCGCGCTGACGCACTAGCCCCGGGCCAGCCTCAGCGCTCCTGATGGTTGGGTCGATGCCCGGCTGGGTGCGTGACGGTGTGCGTTCAAGGGGGCGATCACCCCATCAAACGGACTCCGTCACGCACTCCGTGCGCACGCACGACGAACGCAGCCCAATCCAGACCTGAGCCGGGATCAGAGCGCGCCACGGTGTGCGATCACTGGGGTGCCGCCGACCGCCGACCGCCGACCTCAGCGCTCAGCCCAGCGCCGTCGCCGCCGACCGCCCGGCAACTCGCCCGGAATACAGGCACCCGCCGAGGAAGGTGCCCTCCAACGCCCGGTACCCATGCACCCCACCGCCGCCGAACCCGGCAACCTCTCCCGCGGCATACAGGGCAGGGACCGCCGTGCCGTCCATCCGCAGCACCCGCCCCGCCAAGTCGGTCTGCACTCCCCCGAGCGTCTTGCGGGTCAGCACCGACAGCCGCACCGCGATGAGCGGCCCAGCCGCCGGGTCGAGGATCGGATGCGGCGGCACCGTCCGGGTCATCCGGTCGCCCCGGAAGGCCCGCGCCGCCCGGATCGCCATGATCTGGAAGTCCTTGCCGAACTCGTTGTCCACCTGCAGATCGCGCTCACGCAGGATCCGCTCCACCTTGTCGGGGTCCAGCGGCGCCTCAGGAACCAAGGCGTTCATCCCGGCAACGAGCTCGCGCACGGTTGGCGCCACGACGAAATCCTCGCCGTGATCGAGGAACGCCTGCACCGACGCCGGCACGCCCCCACGCGCCCGCCCGATGACGTCGCGCACCGACCGATTGGTCAGGTCGAGGTTCTGCTCGGAGCCCGACAGGACGAACTCCTTCTCGATGATCCGCTGGTTGAGCACGAACCAGGAGTGATCGAACCCCGACTGCCGCAGATACTCCAGCGTGCCGAGCGTGTCGAAACCGGGGTAGAGCGGCGCGGGCAGTCGGTCGCCGGCCCCGTCCAGCCACACGGACGACGGCCCAGGAATGATCCGTATGCCGTGCTGCGCCCACACCGGGTCCCAGTTGCGGACCCCCTCGACGTAGTGCCACATCCGGTCGCCGTTGACGATCCGCCCACCGGCGCGGGCCGTGATGCCCACCATCCGCCCGTCGACATGGGCGGGGACCCCGACGACCGCCTCGCCGGGTGGCAATCCAAGACGCGGTGGCCAGGCCGCCCGCACGAGGTCGAGGTTGCCGCCGATGCCGCCGCTGGCCACGATGATCGCCCCGGCCGACAACTCGAACTCGCCCGCCGGCTCTCGCGAGGTCGCGACGCCTCGGGGCACGTGGGTCGGCGCGAGCCGGGTCCCGCGGACGCCGCTGACGACACCTCGGGTGAAGACGAGGTCGTCGACCCGGTGCCGGAACGCATAGCGCAGCCGCCCGGCCACCTCGGCCTCCTTGGCGAGGCGCACGAACGGCTCGCAGATCCCCGGCCCGGTGCCCCACGTCACGTGGAAACGCGGCACCGAGTTGCCGTGCCCGCCCGCGGTGCCGTCGCCGCGCTCGGCCCACCCGACGAGGGGGAAGAACTTGACGTCCAGCCCGGACAACCAGGCGCGCATCTCGCCCGAGGCGAACTCGACATAGGCCCGGGCCCACTGCTTGCCCCAGTAGTCCTCGCCGCCGGACCCCAGCCGGTCCCAGCCGGCCGTGCCCTTCCAGTCCGACCACGCCAGCTCGTGCGAGTCCTTGATCCCCATCCGGCGTTGCTCGGGGGTGTCGACGAGGAACAGCCCGCCCAAGGACCAGAACGCCTGCCCGCCGAGGTTCTCCCGAGACTCCTGGTCGACGACGACCACCCGCTTGCCGGCAGCGACGGCTTCAGTGGCGGCGACCAGGCCGGCGAGGCCGGCTCCGATGACGATGACGTCGGTGTCGGGCATGGGCCGATCGTACGCACCCGCGCGCGGCGTCTACGGTAGGAACGTGAGCACTTCGCAAAGCCCGCAACCCGGCATACCCCTTGCAGTGCCGACCGAGGAGGCGCTGGCGCCGGTCCCTGCGTGGGGCGTGCTCAGCGCGGCCGCCGCTCCCGTCGTGCTTGCAGCGGGTTATCTGTATGCCGCGTCGCTCACCCCCGGCTTCCAACCTGTGAGCCAGCCGCTGTCGGACCTCGGTGCCGCCAACGCGGGGACCCGCTGGCTCATGGCGGTCACGCTCATGCTCGTCGGCGTTTCCTACATCGTCACCGCGCTCGGACTGCGGCCGGCCGACACCGCCGGGCGCTGGCTGCTCGGCGGGGCCGGCGTGATGATGTTCTGGGTGGCGTTGATCCCCAACAACGTCGTCGGGAAGTGGACGCTGCGGCACATCCTCGGGTCGGCGTTCGTCTTCGGGCTGCTCGCCTTGTGGCCGGCGATGAGCGGCCACCTCGGTCCGCGCGTGCCGTGGCCGCTGCGCCGGCGGGTCGGCGTGATGATCTCGATCGTCGCGTTCGTTCTCATCGAGCTCACCTTGTGGGGGATCATCCTGCGCGCGGACACCGACGGGGCGCGCGAGGTGCTCCTGTATGCCGTGACCGCCCTCTGGCCGCTCGTGGTCGTCGTGTGGACGAAGGTCCGCGGCGCGGGCTGGGCCTATCCGGCGGTTCAGCGCCGGGTGTAGACCTTGCCCGGTTGGGGGTTGCCCAGCAACACGGGGACGGTCACCAACGTGAACCCACGCGCCTTGAGCCCGGCGATGATGGCGGGCACGGCCTCGATGGTGCTCGCGTGAATGTCGTGCATGAGGATGATCGACCCCGGGCGCACGGTTGCCAGAGCCCGGGAGGTGGTGATCGAGGCGTCCCTGTTCTTCCAGTCCTCGGTGTCGACGTCCCAAAGGATGATGGCCTGCCCAAGCGTGGCCGTCTGCGGTGACATCGAGCCGTAGGGCGGGCGCAACAAGGTCGTGGACACACCCGTGACCCGAGCGATCTCGGCCGAGGTCCGATCGACCTCGGAGCGCGCCTCATCGAGAGAGAGTCGTTTCATGTCGCGGTGGTCCCAGGTGTGGTTGCCCACGACCATGCCGCTGCGAACCATCCGGGTCACCAGGTCGGGATGGATCCGCACGTTCTGACCCAGGACGAAGAAGGTGGCCACGACTCCGGCAGCCTCGAGCCGATCGAGCAGGGTCCCGGTCAGTGAGCCCGGGCCGTCGTCGAAGGTCAACGCGACGCATTTGAGCTTGGTGCAGTCGACAGCGGCGGCCGGCGGCGGTGCCACGGCGGGAGTGGCCGGCGGCACCGGAGCAGGAGTGACCGGGGTAGCCGGCGCGACTGGGGTGGGCGCCGCCGAGGTCGGGACGGACACGGCATACGGCAGGCCGGATCGCACGGCGTCGGCCACCCGTCGGCCCCGCTCGGACAACAACGGCTCCGCGGTCGCCTGGGGGACGGTCACGGTGAGGTTCCCCGCAGAGAACGGCGCGACCGTGCCCTGATCCAGCAGGAGCACCAGGTCACCCGCGGCCGAGAAGGTGAGGTCGGTGAGCAACGCGTCGACCCCGGCTGCGCCGACCTCGTCGGGGTCGAGCGTGGCGTGACCCGACGCGCGCACCGCCGACCGAACGAGAGCCGCGACCTCAGCGCGCCCCGCCGTGGTCACGAGGTCCATGCCGGTCCACGTCGTCGACCCGTCACCGTAGAAGACCCGGTGGGTGGTCTGCCCGCTGGCACCACCGAACTCGAACGTCTCCATCCGGATGCCGAGCACCGGACCGGACGCCGTGATGACCTGCCACCCGACGTTGAGCTCAGCCGGCGCCTGCTCACTGGGCGCGTTGTCGGCCCGGAAACTCGATTCGGTGGCGTTGGCCCAGGCCGCGATCGCGTCGGTCATCGACCCCTGCCCTGGGGCGACGGGGCGGCGCACCGCCACCGGCAGCAACGGGTCGTTGCCCATGCTCTGCACCACGGTGATCCCCGCCACTGAGAGCTCGGTGGGCGGCATACCTGAGACTCCGGGGACGCCTGCGCTGCCAGTCGGGGCTGCTGACGCGGTCGGAGCGCCGGGTGGGGTCGGTGACCCCGTGCACGCGGTGGCCAACAGCGCGGCGGCCAGGGGGAGCACCCATCGCCTCGACCGTCGACCAACCGTCATCGCGAACCGTCCGCGCATCATCTTCTGTCCAGCTCTTCGTCAAGCGAGATCGACATCAGTCGATCAGGGAGAGATAGGGCAACGCAGCCCACGCTAGGCGGTGGAAGCGCTTACGTGAGGTAGGCGGTGAGCCGATCCATCGCGTCGTCCAGATCCGCGGTCGTCCCCGCGAAACACAGCCGCACGAAGGCCCGGCCATCCAGGGCCGGGTCCCCTCCCGGCGTCGCCGGCGCAAAGTCGACGCCCGGCGTCAAGGCCACTCCCGTTGCGTCGAGCACCTCCTGACACCAGCGCGTCGAGTCGTCGGTGAGGTGGCTGACGTCGAAGTAGAGGTAGAACGCGCCGTCCGGTGGCGCCAGTTTGGCCACGCCGATCTCGGGGAGGCGCCGCAGCAGCAGGTCACGGTTGACGGCATACCGGCGCACGTGTCCGTCGAGCTCCTCGCGCGCCGACGCGGAGAAGGCGGCGACGCCGGCGGCCTGCGAGACCGCGGGCGGGCAGATGTTGAGGTTGCCGATAAGCACCTCGACCGGGCGGACCAGGGCCGGCGGCAGGACCATCCAGCCGACCCGCCAGCCGGTCATCGAGAAGTACTTCGACAGCGACCCGACGAGCACGGCCGAGCGCGAGGACTCCCACGCACTGGCGCACTGCCGCCCGAACGAGATGCCGTGATAGATCTCGTCGCTCACCAGCAGCGTCCCGTGCGCCTCGCACCAGCGGGCGATCGCGGCGAGCTCGTCGGGGTCGATGATCGTCCCCGTCGGGTTGCTCGGGCTCGCGACGACGAGCCCGGCGGGCGGCTCGGGCAGGGCCTCGAGCATGGCGACGGTCGGCTGGAAGCGTGTGTCGGGACCGCAGTCGAACTCCACGACGCGAGCACCCAACGCCTGCAACGTGTTTCGGTATGCCGGGTAGCCGGGTCGGCTCATCGCCACCGTGTCGCCGACATCGAACGCGGCGAGGAACAACGCGGTGAAGGCGGCCGACGAGCCGGTCGTCACGACCACCTGGGCGGGGTCGACGGCGAGCCCGTAGGAGTCGGCATAGTGCCGCGCAATCGCCTCACGCAGCGGGCGTATGCCGGTCGCTTCGGTATAGCCGAGCACCTCACCTTCCAGCGCGCGCACCGCTGCCACGCGAGCGGCGACCGGAGCCGGGGTCGAGGGTTGGCCGGCGCACAACGCGATGACATCGCCGTGGCTGGCCTGGCGCAGGCTGGCTGCCTTGATGACCTCCATGACATGGAACGGTTCGACCGCTCCGCGCGCCGACAGTCGGACCGGCGGGGACGCGGGGACGGGGGCGGACGGCATACCGAAAAACCTAGCCGACCGTCGCGGTGGTGACCCTAGACCGGGTCCGGCGCCGAGGTGCTCTCGACGAGACCGACCGACCCGTCGGCCCGGTGGGCGGTGTCCTCGAACTTGACGAGGGTGATCCGGTGGTTGTCCATCTCCAGGACGGTGAGCCGTCCCGATTCGAGCGTGACGACGTCGCCGACCGACGGCACCCCGCCGAAGGCCTTGTAGAACAGGCCAGCGAGGGTGACGTAGTCGTCGTCCTCGGGGAACGGGAAGCTCACCAGATCGACGAGGTCGGAAATCCGCATCGAGGCGTCGATCTCGTAGGCACTGCCGGTGAGCTTCTTGACCCGCCGCGTCCCCCGGGTGAACTCGTCCTCGTAATCGCCGACGATCTCTTCGAGGATGTCCTCGAGGGTGATGATCCCCTCGGTGCCGCCGTATTCGTCGATGACGATGGCCATTTGCTGGCGCTTGCGCTTGAAGTCGGCGAGCAGGTCGTTGAGCGGTTTGCTGTCGGGCACGAGGAAGGGCGGCTTCGCGAAGTCCTTGACCGGCTTCTTGCTCGCCTTGCTGAAGCTGTCGGAACCACTGTGTTCGGCGACGTAGGTGAGCAGTTCTTTGATGGCGACGACGCCGGTGATCCGGTCGAGGCTGTCGACATAGACCGGGAACCGGGCGTGCGGGATGTCGCGGAAGTAGCGCAGGGCGTCGCCGAGAGTGGCGTCTTGTTCGAGGGCGCGGATCTGGGTGCGCGGCACCATCGCGTCGCGGACCGTCTGCTCGTCCAACTCGAAGACGCCGCGGATCATCTCGGTCTCCTCGGGATCGAGCATCCCGTCCTTCTCGCTCGCCTCGAGGATCATCCGGATCTCCTCGACGCTCATCGTGAAGTGGCTCTCGCCGTGGCCCCCGAGGTTGCCCTGACCCGAAAGGCGCAGCAACAGGTCGGAGGCCCACTTCATCACCGCGATGAGCGGACGGAAGGTGAGGTACATGACGTTGATGAGGCGCCCGACCCGCAGGCTCAGCGGCTCGGCGCGGTGGAAGGCGAGGACCTTCGGGGCCAACTCACCGCCGACGATGTGGATGAACGACACCACGGTGAACCCGATGACGTAGCTGACCGTGTGGGCAGCGGCGTGCAGCGCGTCGTGGTCGCCCAAAGCGGTGAAGATCGCCACCACCCAGGGGTCGACGACCGTATGCAGCGTCTCCATGCCGACGGCGCCCAACCCGAGCGAGACGAGGGTGATGCCGATCTGGGTGACCGAGTAGAACCGTTCGGGCTCCTCGTGGAGCAACTTGACGGTCTTGGCCCGGCTGTTACCCTCCTCCGCGAGTTGCCGGATGCGACTTCGGCGGGCGGAGGAGATGGCGATCTCTGACCCCACGAAGAAGGCGTTCCCGGCAACGAGCAAGAGGATGATCGCCAGCCGCAGCCATAACGGCAGGTCCTCCATGAAAGACCACTCCTCGGGGTCTTCGCAGGGTCGCGGACCGACACCTGCACCCGTGGGCGAGTGTACGAGAAGCGAACGGCGCTACACCGGGGGATGAACGTCCCGAATCCGCGAGCGGACGCGCCGACGCCGCCACCGGTGCGGAACGCCGCCGCCACCGGCGGTCGGCCGTCAGGAGTGGCCGGAGCGGCGCTTGGCGTCCTCGTCGATGAGCCGGTTGATGAGCTGCTGGATCTCATCGCTACGGGGAATGTTGCGCAGGAGCTCGTCGGCCGAGTCGCCGGCCGACTCGATGCTCAAGGTGCCTGACCGGATGATCCGGTCGAAGAAGGTCTGGCGGAAGGACACATCGGTGATCTTCGACAAGGTGATGTCCTTGCCCGACTTGCTGAGGATGCCCTTGCGCACCATGACCCGGTGGCTGGTGATGACGTAGTGCGTGGTGCGCCAGCGCAGATACGGCACGACGACCAACGCGAGGGCGAGCACGACCAGGACGGAGATGGCGCCCCACTGCAGACGGTTGCCGGTCGCATCGTCGGGCGTCACCCACGACGTGACGACAGCCAGGGCGATGAGGACCACCCCGAGCAGGGTCGGCCCGAACACCGTCAACGGGTGCGGGTGCAGGCTGCGTTCGACCTTCTCGCCTTGGGCGAGCACGTTCTCGGGAAACCCCATGGCCCCCACGATAACGGGGTGGCAGGCTGGCAGCATGGGCCAACGGATGTTCCTCGCCGTCGTGCCTCCCGAGCCGGTTCGTGAGGATCTCGAGGCCTTCCTCGACGTCCGGCCCGGGATGAGGTGGACGCACCCCCTGCACTGGCACGTCACCCTCGCCTTCTTCGCGTCGGTGCCTGAGCACCGGCTCGACGAGCTCATCGAGCGGCTGGCGACGAAGGCGAGCAAGCGGCATACCTTCACGACCGGACTCGCAGGAGCGGGCGCCTTCCCCAACCCGGCCCGCGCCAACGTCCTGTGGCTCGGATTAGACTGTGGCACCGACGAATTGACGCACCTGGCGGCTTCGGGACGCGCCGCGGGCGCCAAGGTCGGAGCTCCGCCGGACGCGCAGAAGTTCAGGCCGCATCTCACCCTGGCCCGACCGCGCCCGCCCATCGAGGCCACCCGCTGGCTGCGGGTCCTCGACTCCTACCGGAGCCCGGTGTGGGAGGTGGTCGACATCGCCCTCATCGCGTCCTACCTCGGCGAGGGGTCAGGTGGCGGCTCCCGCTACGAGACCGTCGCGCAGTTCGCGCTCGGTCGGCCGGGCGCGGGCACGCCATGACCGAACCGCTCCTTCGCGGGCTCCTCGACCCGACCCGCGCCGACGCTCTCGTGCGGGTGGCGGACACGACCCTCTCGTATGCCGCGCTGCTCACCTCCGCCACGGCCGTCGCCGAGGCGATGGCTCGGGAGTCGTTGTCCCGCATAGCTATTGACGCCACACCGACGATGGACACGGTCATCAGCGTGGTCGGTGCCATCTTGGCCGGGGTCGAGGTCGTTCCCATTCCGGCCGATGCCGGGCCCGGCGAGCGAGCCCACATCCTGAACGACTCGGGGGCCGACCTCTGGCCCGCGACGGCTCCGAATGGGGGCGCGACGGAGGGTGCGGCCGAGCGCGCGGCGGAGAGCGGGAGGGCGGCATACCGGCTGCCGGAAGTCTCCCCCGACGCAGGCGCGTTCGTCCTCTACACGTCAGGGACGACGGGGCTGCCCAAGGGCGTGCGACTGTCTCGTCGAGCGGTGGCCGCGGGGCTCGACGCGCTCGCCGACGCCTGGGCCTGGACCGCCGATGACGTTCTCGCGCACGGGCTTCCGTTGTTCCACGTCCACGGGCTCGTGCTGGGGGTGCTCGGCCCACTGCGGATCGGGGGCGGGTTGCGGCACGTGGGCCGACCGACCCCCAGCGCGTATGCCGCCGCCGCCCACGCGGGCGCGACGATGTTCTTCGCCGTGCCGACGATCTGGTCTCGGGTCGTCGCCGAGCCGGAGAGCGCCCGCGCACTGCGCTCGGCTCGGCTGCTCGTGTCGGGCTCGGCGGCGCTGCCGGTCCCGGTGTTCGAGGGCCTGCGGGAGTTGACCGGGCACGAGGTGTGTGAGCGCTACGGCATGACCGAG
>Ga0209480_10000955_pt1 | contig 21953 bp, 17 predicted proteins | sample JI61114C2DNA_FD_187501 | JGI IMG/M metagenome (GOLD analysis project Ga0209480, IMG submission 187501) | Wastewater effluent complex algal communities from Wisconsin, to seasonally profile nutrient transformation and Carbon sequestration -... | ecosystem: Engineered > WWTP > Effluent > Algae... | reverse complement strand
CCACAAAGTTTGGTTTCAGTTTTTCATTATCACGCAAGATTTTTCATTTATAAATTTCATTAATTTTCTTGCGAAAAAATAGGAGCGAAGCGTTCTGCGGCAGTTCGGAAAATATATTGTGTGCAACTAATAAATAACAACTTATATATGATAATAAATAGCACATATTTAGCTGTCCGAAAATTAAGACCACTAATTGGCGTAAGTTCTTTACTTACTACAGTCTTTATCAGATTTGTGTTTTTGGATTTTAAAATTAAGAATATGTTTATGAATTAGTGATAAAATTTGCCCAAATAAAGGTTATTTGTGTTTTCAGGCACTTTTTTAAAAAAGTTTCGGACGATAGTATTAATTTTTATAAAAAAATATATTTATATAAATAATTTTATATAAATTTGCGCCATTATTATAAAACATAATAAACATTAACCTAATTTAATTTTAAAAAATGAAAAAGTTATTTTTATTCTTAGCTATCAGTTCATTAGCTATTTTTACATCTTGTTCCAATGATGAAGTATTAGAAAACAAAACAGAAAATGTATGGGTTGACAAAGACGGATACACATTCGACGATTACAAAGAAGACTACGAATATCAGGTTTATGATATAGATGAAAAAGATTCACTAATAATACAAATTCAAGATTTATTGGGAAAAGCTGCTACAAAATTTACTATAAGTCAAGTAAAAACAAGGCTAAGTGGTTCTTCATCTAAACGTTGGTATTCAACTTCTAGAAAATCTAATTGTACATTTTATGCTAATGGATCTTACAAAACAAATGTTTACAACGAATCATCCGTTGCTGGACCAGCTTTGCCTTGGGCTTCTACTGCTAATACTACTTGGTCTATAAAAAGAGGGTTAATTCTTCATCACCCAGGATTAGCTATTGCTACTAGTGGAGGTCCATTGGCGGGCGCAGTTCCAGTTAATGCGTTTTTTAGTGGATTAAATTCTGTTGAAAAAGATTTAATTATTTTGCAAGCTGGAGGTAATAATTGGATTGTGCAGAATATAAGCAGTAATAGAATAGATTTATTATCTACTAATAGAAGTCCAATTGGTTCTAGATATAAAATGTCTATCGTATTGTAAATTGTAATTTTATAAAGAGAAAAAGGTCATCACTTTATGTAGATGACCTTTTTTTATTTCAATTTTATTTCAATTCCTTCAAATTCAAATGGAATGAATGTTTTTTGAATAGGCTATAACATCAAGAATCTCATTTTTATTATAAGCAAAAGCAATTTTAAAGAAATAACACCAATTATGCAGTTTTAATTAATTTTGATTTTTAATTCCTCAATTTTAAACTGCCTCAAAAATTTTAGACAAATTTATAATTAATTTTGATAATAGTGAGCTCGATATTTTATCGGGCTCATTTTGTTTAAATTTGTTTTGGCTTTAGTCTAAATAATATATTTATTATATTTTTTTTATGAAAAACAGTATTTTATCTCAAATATTGGAATTAAATCAGGAAGATAAATCCCGATTATACAAAGTTATTGAAGGCTTTTTGTTTGATAATGAATTTGATATAACAAAAGAGCAAAATAAAGAGAAAGTTGCCATTGCCAAGAATTGTCCCCATTGTGAGTCAACAAAGACAAGAAAGAATGGTCATCAGTATGGTGTTCAGCGTTTTGTTTGTAATGATTGCAAAAAGAATTTTCGAGTAAGTACGGGTTCTGTCACGGCTCATTTAAAGAAAAAAGAGCTTTTAAAAGTTTATATTTCAAATATGTTAACAGGATATAGCCTTGAAAAATGTGCAAAACTTACTGGAATTAGTAAACAAACTTCTTTTGATTGGCGACATAAAATACTTTCAGCTTTAGGCAAATTTCAAAAAGAACAAATACTATCAGGAATATGCGAAAGTGATGATGTTTTTATTGAGTTTTCAGAAAAAGGAAATCAAAATTTAGATCGTGAACCACGAAAAAGAGGTAAAAGTGTTTTCATAAAAAAGAAAAGAGGCATCAATGATGATAAAGTTGCTATTCTAATAAGTTGTGATCGAAAAGGTAATAAACACTTGCAAGTAGCTAGTAGAGGAAGAATATCAGCCGAAGATATAAACACAATTTTGAAAGATAAAATCGAACCAAAAACAGTTTTATGTACTGATGGGCATCGAAGTTTTGAAGCTTTTGCTAAAGAAAACAAACTCGAACATCAAACCATAAAAGTATCAGCAAAACAATATAAAAAAGACATATATCATGTGCAACATGTAAATCAAACAGCACAAGATTTAAAAGACTGGATGAAAGATTTTAACGGTGTAGCAACCAAATATTTGCAAAATTATCTCAATTGGTATGCATTAAAATCAATCATAAATGAAAGTCAAAGTCCGCTAAAGAAAATCGTGTTGTTAATAGCTACATCATTCTCAGCTTGGTATGAATTTAGAGACATAATCAATTTAACATATCTTAATTAGACCATAGCCATTTGATTTAATTCTTTCTTATAATAGAATCATGTATTATCTACTTCTTTTTTTAATTGTTCTATTGATTTGAATTTTTGTATGTAGATCATTTCAGATTTTAGTATTCCGAAGAAATTTTCAATAATAGCATTATCTAAACAATTTCCTTTTCTTGACATACTTTGTATAATATATTGTTTTTTTTAATAAGTATTAATACTGTTTCATTTGATATTGCCAACCCGGATCAGAATGAAGTAATAGATTTGTGTTATTTGGTATTTTCTTAAATGCTTTTTTTAGTATCATTACTACTTGATTGAAGACAGGTCTTTCGGTTAGCTCATAACTAACTATTTCTTGATTAAATAAGTCAATAATTGGTATAAAATACAGACCTTTAAAAACTTCAGAACATCTATTTTTATTACCATCACTCATGGTTGTTTTAGATGAACTTTGGTTTAAGTCAATATCATTAAGAAGAACACCGTTAACGTTTCTGCGGCTTGCTTTCGGTGGCGATGAACCAACACCAAGCCATTACAAATATAGAAAAAACTTTAAATTAAGCAACTGTGCCATTGCAAATTTTCCCGAAACTCGCCATTGAAGCAAACCGGTGTTGCACACAGTATTATATTTTCACGAACTGAAAAAATCAACGCAACGTTTATCCACAAATTTTGGTTCGGTTTTCAATTTTCCGCAAGTTTTTGGCTGAGAATTGTCTTTAAATTGCCAAAATCCGAGAATTGTCTTTGAAGGTTTTCCACAAAGTTTGGTTTCAGTTTTTCATTATCACGCAAGATTTTTCATTTATAAATTTCATTAATTTTCTTGCGAAAAAATAGGAGCGAAGCGTTCTGCGGCAGTTCGGAAAATATATTGTGTGCAACGTTTTGCAGCTTGGCGAAGTGGCGGATTTTGAAGCACTTACTTTCATTTTAGAACTAAACTTCTTTTGAAAACCAAATGTTCAATTTACCACTAAACCCGCCATTTTGCCAAACTGCTGTTGGCAGAAGGCATTTTTATTTCCACCATTCATTTTTCGGCTTATTCCACCAACCATTTTTTGAATATTTTTCAGAAATACTTAATTCTCCGGCTCCAATGTCAAAATCACATTTAGTATGCGGAACTCGATAATCACCCCAATTACATATTTTCTCAGTTATTGAGTTATACATTTTCCAAGTTCCAACAAACGCATTGTTAAAATAACCGTCAGAATTTAAATTGATGTCGTTATATTTTATTAAATTGTCTTTGTCTAAATACCACTTTGTTTGTAAAATACCTTGGAATTGTCCAGAATTATTTTGTTCTTTATTTTCAAAAAATTCATACTTTGCGGTTAGTAATCCTTGACTTTTTATTCCTGAATTTTTGAATTCATCATCAACTCCAAAATTTTCGTTTTTCAATTCTTGTATTTTAGTTATTGTTATTTTTCCAATAAAATCACAAACACTTGATTTAACACTAGATTTTCCATAAACTAAATATTCATAAGGATTATTTAAAGTTCTTTCCACAAAAATGAATTTCATTAATATTCGTTGATAATCATTTCCAATTATTCCATAAACCGATTCATTTTCGGTTTTTATCCATAAATTTGAAAAGTCAAATTTTGAATATTTTTCGATTTGGTTGTTTTCAAAAACCTGATTTCCATTTAATATATCTTTTCTGCACAACGTTTCTTGTCCATAATTTTGAAAAGAAAAAAAGATAAATGTTATTAAAATTCTAAACTTCATTTTTGTACGATTTTTTATGCTTTTTGCCAACGTTCCGGCGCTTGGCGAGGTTGCGAACTTCGGAACCGATTATTTTCTGTTAAAGATAAAAATTCTTGCGAAATGTAAACGTGAATTAACTACAAAATTCGCAATCTTGCCAAACGCCTGTTAGTGGCTGGGCTTTTCTATTAAAAGTGAATTACGCAATTTGGTAATAATTTTTTAATTCGATTCTTTTCTATTTCGCTAAGTTTATTTCTTTCTATATGTAATTCTTGTAAACTTGTTAAATATTTGATTTCTTCAGGTAAACTTGTCAACTCATTATTTCCAATTTCCAGGTAAAGTAAGTTTGTTAATTCTCCGATTTCTTTCGGTAAAGATTTAAGTTGATTATTATTCATTATCAATATTCTCAAATTTTTCAATTCACCTATTTCTTTACCAACTTTCGTTAATTTATTTGAACTTAAAGAGATTTCATCAAGAGTTTTCAATTCGCTCAAAATCGATGGGAATTCAGTAAATTGATTTCCAAGTAGATTAATTGAAACAATATTTGTTAATTTATAAAGTTTTTTTGGTAATTTTTTTAAGTTTTGACTTGCAACGTCAATACTTAGTACTTTTTCTTTCTTACTAATCGCTTGTTTCAAATTTTTGTATTCAAACAAAGCTCTGTTTTTTTGTATAAAATCCCAATAAGACTTTCCTTTAACTTGATTTAATTCAAAAGTGAAAGTTTTATCTTTATTTGGTGATGTCCACAATCCTGATATTTTTGACTTATCAGCAGTTACTTTTCCGTCGAAAATTCCAGTTATGCTTTCGTTTATGTCTCTTTCTACAAGGTTAAATGTGTTGTTTTTATTAAGTTGTCCGACTAATTTTAGTGAACCGTTTTGAGGTTTGTAATAATAAGAACCAACTAAAGTAGAGTCGAGTAGTACTAAAAAATTTAATTTAATTTCAAGTTTTTCTTCTTTGTCAGTTTTTATATATCCTTCATAAACATATGTTGGACAGAAAAACTTATCTTGAGAGAAAGATAGATTTGAAAAAAAAAGTATTAATAAAATTGTATAAATATTTTTCATTTTGGCGCATTTTTGGTAGCCTTGCCACTAACGTTTCGCGGCTTGAAAATTGTGGCGACGAGCCAAAACCAAGCCAACACAAATATAGAAAAAACTTTAAATTAAACAACTGTGCCACTGCAAATTTTCCGCAAGCCGAGCCATATTTTTAAACCGCTGTTAAATGCAGTATTATATTTTCACGAACTGAAAAAAATCAACACAACGTTTATCCGCAACGTTTGGTTTTCGGTTTTCAAATGTCACGCAAACTTGATTTTTCACGCAAAGTTTGGTTTCACACAGCATATTTTCAATACAAAATTTTTCGGCAAAGTTCGGTTCCACTTATCACGCAAAATTTTTCGGCTACATTTTTAGAAAATTATCTAACGGAAAAATAGGAGTGAAGCGTTCTGCGTAAGTTCGGAAAATATATTGCATTTAACGTTATGTGGCTTGCTTTCAGTGGCGTTGAACCAACACCAAGCCATTACAAATATAACAAAACATTCCATTCAGCAGCGGATTTTCCGTAGGAAAATCCGGAAGTAGCCATTGAAGCAAACAGCTGTTATCTCAATTATAAAACTGCAAGTACTCTTTTGCACTTAAAGTGTTGTAAACATTGACTTTAAAGAATTTGAAAATGCAATTTAAAGCATAAAAAAGCATCAAAATACTTGTTTTGTTGTACCAATTGTTGTACTTTAGTACTCTGTTGCACTAGAATGAAAACCTAATAAAATCAATACTTTCTCTCAATTGCACCGCATTACAAATATAGTATAACTTTTCAAATTTTTATATTTTATGGCTTCTATTAAATTAATTTTACGCACCAATCAGAAAGACCAAACAGGTCACAGTCCTTTGTACATTCGAATTATAAAAGATAGAAAAACGAAATTTATCACAGCGGGAGTTAAACTCAAAGAGAGCGAGTGGGATGAAGTAAAGCAGAAAGTAAAAAAGAACCATTCCAATAGCGCGAGAATGAATGCTGCATTGTCTCAAAAAATTGCTGATGCTGAAGGACAAATTGCTGACCTTGAAAGAAAGGTTAAAACAATTTCAATCAAAAAACTAAAAGAAGCCATCAAGGGAAAAGAAGTGCCAAATTTTTTCACATACTCAAGAAAGCATTGCGAGAGAATTAAAGGTAACGTATCGATTTCAACCTATAAAACTTATGGAGTATATTTAGATAAGTTTGAAAAATGGGTTGGAACTAAGGATGTTTACTTTGATGATATTACGGTTTCATTATTGTTGGATTATCTTGGTTATATGAGCAACGAATTAAAAAACGGAAATACAACACAACGTTATTCAATTATGATTTTAGCCATTATGTTCAAAGAAGCTATTAAAGAAGAAATCATTCCAGAGTATATATACCCATTCAATAAACTGACACTCAAAAAAGATGCAAGTAAAAGACAGTTTTTAAAGAAAGAACAATTTGAAGCAATAATCGATTATAAGCTACAAGAAAAGTCAAAAGCTTGTATCTATCGAGATATGTTTATTTTTTCAATATTCGCAGGTGGATTGCGTTATAGTGATGTTTTGGAAATACAACTTAAACACTTCAATGAGGAAGAAAGAAGAATTAAAAAAGTAATTCGTAAAACAGGAAGAATACACCAGTTTAAAATTGGTCAAGTAGCTTTGGATATAATTCAAAAATACAAAAGAGAAAATGCAGAACCTGATGATTTTATTTTTCCTATTGTAACAAATGCAGAACTATTTTTAAAAAACGAAGAGTATCGTTATGCTTTTTCAGAGAGTACCAATAAAGCAGCTAATTTTCAAATTCAAAGAATTGCTAAGAAATTAGAAATACCAGTTAAAATTTCATTTCACATAAGCCGACATACATTTGCTACAAATGCTTTAAATAATGGTATGAGAATAGAACACGTAAGCAAGTTAATGGATCACAATGACATCAGTACAACTCAGATATATGCTAAGATTATCAATGAAGAATTAGACAACGCAGTTGACAATTATATTTACTAATTTCTGACAAATTAAACACAATATTTTGCACTCATTTGCGTTAAATGTTTATTAATTAACTTATTGTAAACTTTTTTATTAGTCTTCATAAGTTACTTTTAAAATCCTTTAAATAAGGATTTTTTTTTATTTCAAAATAGGTCGTTTTGCTATAATATTTTTATAGAGAAATCTTGTTGAATGCTAGTTGAGTTTGGGGAATAGAGTAGGATTTGTTTAGTAGAAGTATGAATATAAGCAGTTATTTTTTTATAAAAGCAGTTGGAAACTAAACTAACAAGCAAAACCTAATTCAGAATGACAGTAAAATTAACGCCATTCCCAGAATTTACTTCGGTGACTACTTCACAGTCATTGAATCCTGTTTTTGATATAATCATAGATGAAAACGTAAATCTCGAAAATTATTGCAATGCTTTAATTCAAAAAGTATTTGATTTGCCTCAATCAAAATTTGGTTTATTTATAAATTTTCAAACTGAACTTGTTAAGGATGAATTGAAATGGATTAATAAATTTGAAAAGTTAATCACACTAAATGAAGAGATGTTTTCTGATAAGAAAGTATTTTGTAGATACAATAAAATGTACCATTGCATAGATAAAAAACGCGATGAATTACAAATAATAAACTCAAAGCGAAATTCAAAAGCCACTTCAAAAAGACTTATAAATGCCGATGCTGAAGATAGATATTTTTCATTCCATGAAGTAAAAGAACACGTTGAAAAAATTAATGATTTCAATGAAAAATTAATTTATTTAACTGAAGAAATTTTTGAGTACAAAAATGCAGATATAATTTCCAAAAATGGTAAGTTATTAGATTATGATGTTCAATGCAACCAACTTATTGAAAAGCTGCAAACCATTCGTAAAATGAAGACTGATTTCGAAAAAGAAAAAGAGCAAAACGAAAACATTCCAGGACCAACAATAAATCCCAAAATAACACTTCAAATAAATGGACCAATTAATATTGTGACCAATGCTTTTAAGCAAATGATGGTAAATATTAAAACAAACGGCAAACCTTATATTCAATATAAAATCAAAGATGTAGCTCAATTTATCTGTGATAATTTTGTAGATGAGAATGGTCAGCCACTTTCTCAAGCCACAATTCAGACCTATCTTTCACCAAATCGCACCGACAAAGACCCAAATAGTGATTCCGTAGTTAGATTTTAGTTGAAAACACCTTTTTTACTTTCCTTTATTCATAAGTCCTGACAAACTATTTAGTCCGATAAGACTAAATCGAACCAATCGGACTTTTTTCTATTTCTTCCATTTGCACCATAACTTTTAAATTTATTAAAAAATGGAAGCAATTATCATCACAAAAGACCAGTTCAGCGATTTAATGTCAAAATTAGACACAATCCAAAGTCAACTAAATTCTAAAACAGATCCAAAGAAAGAAACCTTTTTAGACAATCAAGAATTCCTGTTACTAATGAAAATCTCAAAACGTACAGCTCAAACTTGGAGAGACGAAGGCAAAATTTCATTCAGTCAAGTAGGAAGTAAAATCTATTACAAACTTTCTGATGTAGAGAAATTGCTTCAGGAACATTACAACAAATCATTCAAAAGTAAATAGTATGAGAAAATGTAATGGAACATGCGAAGTTTGCGACTGCAAACTTTCTGACGAAACAAAACTGAATACTGATAACTGACAACTGAAAACTATCCTTATGGTAACTATTTTCAAAAACTTCAACGAAGTTGTAGAACACAAAACAATACCAATGATTTTGGAGGAAATCAAAACAGGTAAGTACAAACATGCAATTGTTTATTTGCGTAAATCATTATCTGAAAACAAAATGGAAGCTTACGAAAAAGCCAAAAAATCATTACCAGCTTTCACACCTTCAGGAAAATTTATTGGTGGCAGAAAAATGAATTTCTTGACTGAATATTCAAATTGTATCATTTTAGACATCGACAAATTAAAGCCAGAAGAATTAGCAAAAGTCAATCATACAGCAAGACAATGCGAGTTCACTTATGCTTGTTTCATAAGTCCTTCAGGCAATGGATTAAAGATTTTAGTAAAAGTAAGCAGCACAAAAGCCGAACACAAAGAAACCTTTTTAGAAATCCAGGATCATTATGAAAAACTATTAAATTTAGAAATAGACAAGTCCGGAAAAGACATAACAAGATTATGTTTTTTCTCATGGGATGAAAATCTTTTCATAAATGATAATGCCACAACATTTGTCATAATTAGCGCAGTCGAAATGCCTGTAGAAGAAACTAAACCATTAGTATCAAAGAACCCGAAACCCGAAACCTTAAACTCGGAATTCATTTATGAACACTGCATAAAATTCACCGAAAAAAAAGTGCAATTTGTGAATGGTAGCCGAAACGTATTCATACATCAACTCGCCTGTAACTTAAACCGAAAAGGTATTTCATTACAAGAAGCTTTAAGTTTTATTCTAACTGATTTTGGATATGATGAAAAAGAAGTAACACAAACTATCAATAGTGCTTACGGAAATGTTCATGAGTTTGGGAAAAATGAAAAAGTTGAAAATCCTAAGAAACCAAAAGACAAAGAAGATTTTTCAATAAAAGATACAACTGAAGACGACGACGATGACAAACCAAGACCTACACAAATTGACCGTTTAGAACTGTTTTTATCAACTAGATATGTATTTCGTCACAATATAGTTTCAGGAAAATTAGAGTTCCAATATTTCGGTAAAAAGAAGTGGAACGTTATGAATGACTTTATTGAAAATTCAATGTTACGTGAATGTTTGAAAGGAAGAATCAAAACAAACCTTTCTTCATTAAGAAATTTACTTTATTCTGATTTCTGTCAATTATTCAATCCATTTGAAGATTACTTTTATAATTTACCAACTTATGATGAAAAAACAGATTATATAACAGAATTAGCCAACACAATAACAACTACTAAACAAGACCTATGGCAGCAATGTTTTAAGAAATGGATTGTAGCAATGGTAGGTTGTGTTTTAGATGAAAAGATTATCAATCACACTGTTATTGTCTTCAGTGGCAAACAAGGTTTAGGAAAAACAACTTGGGTGGAAAAGTTGGTCCCAAAACAATTAAAAGAATACCTGTTTTCAGGAACTATAAACCCAAATAATAAAGATACTTTAGTACAATTGGCTGAATGTATGTTGATTAATTTGGACGAGTTAGAAAACTTAAACCGTTCAGAAATTGGCAGCTTAAAAGAAATCATTACCAAAACTCAAATAAGAATGCGAAAAGCCTACGGACACAACAACGAAACAATGCCAAGACGCGCATCATTTGCAGGTAGTGTTAACACAGCCCAGTTCTTAAACGATAGTACAGGAAGCAGAAGATTTCTTTGTTTTGAATTAGAAGGCATCCAATACCAACACGAAGTAAATATTGACGATGTTTTTTCACAAGCTTTGTATTTATTCAAAAGTGGATTCAGACATTGGTTTGACCAGGAAGAAATCAAAAACATAACAGAAAACAACGAACAATACCAACTAAGAAGCCCAGAAGAAGAACTACTTTTAACTTGGTTTGAACCAGTAGAGAGGAGTAAAGCTAATACCTTTTTAAACACTTCTCAAATTGCTGCTAAACTTGCTGAAAAAGCTAAAATTACTATAACAGATAGTACAATAAATAAATTAGGTAAAGCACTAAAGAAGCATAGTTTTGTACGTTTTAATACTAAAAACGGCTATGTTTATTCATTAAATGAGTTCACTTATGAAGATGTTGAAAATAATAACAAATCAATAGAAACAAAAAATAATTAAGGGTGCAATTTGCATCCTTTTTTATTGGTTTGAATTGATAAGATTGATAACTAAATTTAGCCAAAAAGATTTTTAGTTTTTTGATAATATAATAATCTAACACAACTGATATAAATTGAGGCAAAAAAGTAAACCAATAATTTCTGTTTGCACTCAAATATCCATATAAATCTGTTTAGTATATAAATGTAAAATAAAAAAATAGGAGTCACCATTTTTGCTTATCAATCTTATCAATTCAATTGAAAGTAAAATAGTGAATAAGTAAGCAGCAGTTTTTTAAAAGTAACAGTAAGTAAAATAACCGCTAGCATCTAATATGCAACAATATGTTTTTTTGCAAAACACATTTTTTAAAGCTGTAAAATAGTGTTCTTTTACATTAGATTGTTAGTAAAGGAAATTCAATATTTTAATATAAAATAATTTTTTTTTGAAATTATTTGGAGTAATTATAAATAATAATTCTATTTTTACACCTATGAAATGGTTCAATATCATATTATCACTATACATCTTAATGCTTTCGGCTTATCCTTGTGCCGATGAGCATAGCGATTATTATGCTAGTGGTGATATAAATATAGAAGCAAATCACGACAATCATTCGCACCAATCCGATAACGATTTATGTTCACCTTTTTGCGTGTGTAATTGTTGCGGACAACAAACACTAACCTTTTTAGAAATACCAACATTTCATTTTTTAGTACGTTTTCAAGAAATAAAATCTTCTATTTCTTTTTATAAATCAACTTCTTTTTCAAATTTCTACGGAAGTATTTGGCAACCACCACAAATAGCATAATGATGCCCGAGTAGTTTCGGGTTAAAGAGTTGTGAAAATTTCACAAAAATTAATTGGCTCCAGTAGTCTCTTTTACTCATTCATTATTCTATTAAAATGTTAGATAAAATCATACAGTTTAGTATAAAGAACAAGTTCATTATACTTTTATTTACGCTTGCACTTGTTGCTTGGGGTAGCTATTCCATAAAGATGCTGCCACTTGATGCATTGCCAGATGTAACCAATAATCAAGTTCAAATTATTACTTCAGCACCAACTTTAGCCAGTCAAGAAGTAGAACAACTAATAACCTATCCACTAGAGCAATCCGTAAGAACAATTCCTAGAGTTATTGAACTGCGAAGTATTTCTCGTTTTGGCTTATCGGTGGTAACCGTTGTTTTTGAAGACGACGTTGATATTTATTGGGCAAGAGAACAAATATTTCAACGATTGGCAGAAGCCAAAGAAAATATTCCAGCTTATGCAGGTTCACCAGAATTAGCACCAATATCTACAGGGCTTGGCGAAATTTACCAATACGATGTGTACGCCAAAAAAGGGTACGAAGATAAATACGATGCAGCAGCATTAAGAACAATTCAAGATTGGATTATCATTCCACAATTGCAAGGTGTCGAAGGAGTTGCAGAAGTAAGCACTTGGGGTGGAAAACTAAAACAATATGAAATTGCAGTAAATCCAAATAAACTAAACAGTTTAGGAATTACAATCACTGACATTTTTGATGCAATCGAAAAAAACAATCAAAATACAGGTGGTGCTTACATAGAAAAAGACCAATTCTCTTATTTTATTCGTGGTGTTGGAATGGCTACAGGAATAAAAGATATTGAAAATGTGGTAGTCAATAACAAAAACGGAACACCAGTTTTAGTTAGAAACGTGGCTACAGTAAAAGAAGGAATTGCAATGCGATATGGTGCCTCTACAAAAGACGGAAAAGGAGAAATTGTTTGCGGAATGGCCTTAATGCTCAAAGGCGAAAACTCTAAAGAAGTAGTCGAGAAAGTAAAAGAAAAAATGATTCAAATCAACAAAACTTTACCCGAAGGTGTTGGTGCAGAAGCTTTCATCGATAGAGGAAAATTAGTTGACAATGCTATCGGAACAGTTACTAAAAACTTAATTGAAGGAGCATTAATTGTAATTTTAGTTTTAATTCTTTTTCTAGGAAATCTTCGCGCAGGATTAATTGTTGCTTCTGTTATTCCTTTATCAATGCTTTTTGCGGTTATATTGATGAATCTTTTTGGTGTCAGCGGAAACTTAATGAGTTTAGGTGCAATCGATTTTGGTATTATTGTCGATGGTGCTGTTATTATTGTCGAAGCTACAATGCATCATTTATTCAAACTCAAAAAACAAAAACTTACGCAATCAGAAATGGATGCCGAAGTATATAATTCAGCTTCTAAAATCAGAACAAGTGCCGCATTTGGCGAAATTATCATTCTTATTGTCTATTTGCCAATTCTTGCATTAGTAGGAACAGAAGGAAAAATGTTCAAACCAATGGCATTGACAGTTGGATTTGCTGTTATCGGTGCATTTGTTTTGTCATTAACCTATGTACCCATGATGAGTGCGATGTTCTTGTCTAAAAACACCGAACATAAAACTAATTTTAGTGATAAAATGATGGCTTGGTTTGAAAGCAAATATGCATCATTTTTAAACAAAGCTTTACAAATAAAAAAAACCGTTATCATTTCATCAGTAGCACTTTTTGCCTTTGCTTTTTTTACTTTTCAAAATATGGGTGGTGAGTTTATTCCAACTATTGAAGAAGGCGATATAGCAATCAATGCAACCATAATGACAGGTAGTTCACTTTCACAAATGATAAAGACTACAACGGCTTATGAAAAAATGCTTAAAGCAAAATTTCCAGAGATAAAAACAATAGTTACCAAAATCGGAAGTGGCGAAATTCCAACCGATCCAATGCCAATAGAAAGTGGTGATTTGATTATTGTTCTAAAAGACAAATCCGAATGGACTTCTGCTGATAATTGGGAAGATTTAGCCAATCTTATGAAAGAAGAAATGGAAGCTATTCCAGGAGCAAATATCGAAATTTCACAACCTATTCAAATGCGTTTTAACGAACTTATGACAGGTAGTAGAAGCGACATTGCTATCAAAATATTTGGTGATGATTTAGAAACATTAGACAATAAAGCAAAAGAATTAATTAATAAAATTAGTAAAATTGAAGGTATCGGAGATTTAAAAGCCGATAAAGTTACAGGTTTACCACAAATAACTGTAAAATACGATTACAATATCATTGCACTTTATGGCTTAAATATTTCGGATATAAATAAAATTATTCGCTCTTCGTTTGCAGGTGAAAGCGCAGGTAAAATATACGAAGAAAGCAAACGTTTTGATGTTGTGGTTCGTATGGATGAAACCAACAGAACTGATATTTCAGATGTAAGTAATTTGTTTATACCATTGCCAAATGGTCAACAAGTACCATTATCACAAGTTGCAACAATAAGCTATGAGCAAGGTCCAGTTCAAGTTTCTCGTGAAGATGGAAAACGAAGAATAACAGTTGGTTTAAATGTTCGTGGTCGTGACGTAAAAAGTGTTGTCGAAGAAATTCAAGAAAAACTCGATACTAACTTTAAACTTCCAGCAGGGTATTATATCACTTATGGTGGTCAGTTTGAAAATTTGGTAGAAGCTAATAAACGCCTTTCGGTTGCTTTACCAATTGCTTTAATATTAATTGTAGTGTTATTATTTTTTACATTCAATAGTATCAAACAAGCACTACTAATTTTTACAGCTATTCCATTGTCAGCAATTGGTGGTGTTTTTGCTTTATGGCTTCGTGGAATGCCTTTCAGTATATCAGCCGGAATCGGTTTTATTGCACTTTTTGGAATAGCAGTTTTAAACGGAATTGTGCTAATTTCTTATTTCAATCAACTCAAAAAAGAAGGTATTTCAAATCCATTGCAAAGAGTTTTAATAGGTACTAAAACACGTTTACGACCAGTATTAATGACAGCAGCAGTAGCATCATTTGGATTTTTACCAATGGCATTATCTACAAGTGGCGGAGCCGAAGTTCAAAAACCATTAGCAACAGTAGTAATAGGTGGTTTAGTGTCTGCTACAATGCTTACGCTTATTGTTTTACCTATTTTATACTTGCTTTTTGAAACCACAAAAAGAAAAGGTTTTTCCATTAAAAAAAAGGAGCTAACTGATAATTAATATACACATTTACAGATGAAAACATCAATATCAACAATCTTTTTGTTACTAATTAGCTCTTTTTCATTGGCTCAAAATGCTCAAACTTTAACATTAGAGCAATCCATTGATTTAGCTAAAAAAAACAACATCGATTTAAAAATAGCAGATAAGGAAATCGAAAAGCAAACTGTCTTAAAAAAGACAGCTTTTCAAACAGATCCTTTACAAGTGCAATACCAAGGAGGACAATTCAATAGTGTTCAATACGATCATAATGTTTCTATTCAACAATATTTTCCTATTGGTAAAATCACTAAAGCCAACCGTCAATTGCAAGAAGAGCTTGTAAAATTGGCAGAAAAACGAAAAGCATTAACCGAATATGAAATAGAAAAAGCGGTAACAATTGCCTATTATCAATATTTATACGGCGTTTCAATTCAAAAACTGAATACGGAGTTACTAGATATTTATTCTAAATTTCTAAAAAATGCAGAGCTACGTTTTGAAACAGGCGAAAGTGGAAAAATTGAAGTTATTAGTGCTAAAGCAAAAGCAAAAGAAATTGAAACCCAAAAAGAGCAACTCGAATTGGAATTAACTATCTATCAAAAACAGTTACAGTTTTTTGTACAAACAGAAGATACTATTTTGCCAGATACTTCAACAGCATTACAATATCCAATGATGTTAACTAAGGATAATACTAAAATTGAAGGTTTAGTAAATGACTATTACCAACAACAAATTGCGGTATATCAAAAAGAAGCCAATACATTCAAAGCATTAAAATCGCCTAAACTTGGATTGGGCTATTTCGGACAAACCATCGATACAAAATCTTATTTTCAAGGATTTACAGCAGGAATACAAATTCCATTGTTTGGAGGTGTTAATAATGCTAGAGCCAAAGCTGCAACTTTCAGCATGGATCAATCACAAATGGAATTGGATAAAAGCAAATTAGCATTGAAATTGCAAAAAGAACAATTGCAAAATGATTTTGAAAAGCAAAAAAAAGCAGTCGATTATTATCAAAAAGAAGGGTTGCAATATGCTGACCAAATCATTGCTACAGCTCAAAAAAGCTACGCTAATGCAGATATGAGTTATTGGTCATACATCAGTTTTTTAAATCAAGCTATCGATATTAAAAAACAAAATGCCGAGGCAATCAACGCTTATAATCAAAGTGCCATACAATTGCAATTTCCATCATTCAACAACAATTAATATTCAACGTTATGAACAATATAAAAATAAATAATAGGTTGAGAACAAGAATTAATACTAATATCTTGTTTCTTTTTTCTTGTATCTTTCTTCTAACTTCTTGTCAAGAAAAGAAAGCAGAAGAAACCCACGAAGAAGAAAAATCTGAAAACGAAGTGGCACTAACCGAAGCGCAATTCAAAACAGTAGGTATTGAATATGGAACTATTGAAAATAAAAATCTAAATAAAGTTATCAAAGCAAATGGTTTCACAGCAGTTCCGCCACAAAACGCAGCTAATATTTCAACTCTAATAGGTGGAACAGTTAAAGATATTTTTGTTTTAGAAGGAACTTTTGTCAACAAAGGAAAAGTTTTAGCAACTATTCAAAATTTAGAAGTTGTTGAAATGAAAGAAGACTATAACGCTGCAATTGCAAACATCGAATACCTTCAATTAGAATACAATCGTCAAAAAACATTGAGCGATGAAAATGTAAATCCTAGAAAAATTCTTCAAGAAGTAAAGGCAAAATTAGCAGTTGAAAGAGCTAGAGCACAAGCAGCAAAAAACAAATTGAATACATTAAACATGAGTACAAACGGAAGTAGTGCTCTAATTCCTATTGTTGCTCCAATTAGTGGTTATGTTGGTAAAATAAATATAACCAAAGGCGCATTTGCAGAAACAGGAACAGTTCTTTTTGAAGTGATAGACAACAGTCAAATGCACTTAGATTTGAACGTTTACGAAAAAGATTTAGCATCAATATCAGTTGGTCAAGAAGTTGATTTTGTATTGACAAATCAATCCAACAAATCCATAAAAGGAAAAATATTTGGTATCAATAAATCCTTTTCTAACGAAAGTAAAACCATAGCAGTTCACGCCAAAATTAATCCATCTGATACAAAAGGATTGATTTCAGGAATGTATGTTTCTGCAAATATAAATATCAACAATGCAACCGTTCAGGCACTTCCAAAAGATGCAATTGTAAAAAACGGAGATAAGTATTTTATTTTTATTCAAGAAGAGCATCAAGAAGAAACAGCTAAAGCGGAACCAAAAGACGATGGTCACAATCATGCAGAAGGCGAAGAGCATCATGATGATGAAAATGAAACACCAACCCACAAAGAAGTTCATTTTGAAGCCATTGAGGTAATTCCAGGCACAACAGATTTAGGATATACAGAAGTCAATTTTGTTTCAGAAATTCCTGCTGATGCTAAAATTGTTGTTAAAGGAGCATTTTATTTACTTTCAGCAATGAAAGGTGGCGGTGAACATGTACATTAAAATTTTAAGATAATACTAAAATCATATCAAATGAAAAATTCAATTCAAAAGACAATCCTTTTTTTAGCAGTATTATTTTTTGCTAGCAATTCTATTTCTGCTCAAAAACAAAAAACAAATCAAAAAGCAGTAATAAAAACAATATTGCATTGTGATCATTGTAATGAATGTGAAACTTGTGGACAAAAATTTAAAACCGAAATGCTCAAAATTAAAGGCATTAAAATGTATGAGTTAGATGATAAAGCAATGACTTTTACGGTTTATTATAATTCAAAGAAAACCACTTTGCAAGCTATTAAAGAAGGAATTTCTAAATTAGGTTATGATGCCGACGATGTAAAAGCTGATCCAGCTGCTTATGAAAGTTTAGACGGATGTTGTAAAATATAGTTATGAAGTTTTATATTAAAATGCCAAGTAAATTAATTCCTTATTACAAGCAAGAAATAGCATTATATAAATCTTATCTTGATGAAGCTAATTTTCAATTAAGTTGGAAATATTTAGAAAGAGCACACATACTTGCACAGAAATATCCATTAGAACATACAGCAGTACATTGGAAAATGCTTTTGTTTGGAATAAAAATTAAAAACACTAAAGAAATAATAGGTCAAATCCCAAGATTATTGGTTGGAGGTATAAAATCATTTGTTGGTAGCGTTCCAGTTGGCAATACAGGAGGTTCAAATGTGCCACCACTCAAAAGAATGGAAATTGATTCAGAATTATTACAAATTATTAATTCTAACTCTTAATATAGTTATGAAACACCAACATAAATATGATGCTAACGGAAAGCAAATCTGTTGCTCATTAGAAGAAAAAATAAATAAAACCACAGAACATCATTCCGATGATGATGGTCACGACCACGACCATTCTAGCGAAGAAAAATCAACCTTTCAACAATTTTTACCAGCAATAATAAGTTTTGTTTTGTTGTTGGTTGCCATTGGTTTTGACAACTATTTTACACAATCGTGGTTTACAGGTTGGGTACGAATTGTTTGGTACGTTGTTGCATATTTACCAGTTGGATTTCCTGTTTTAAAAGAAGCTTTTGAAAGTATTCGCAAAGGTGAAATATTTTCAGAATTTCTATTAATGAGCATCGCTACAATTGGAGCTTTTGCCATTGGTGAATATCCTGAAGCAGTTGCTGTAATGTTATTTTATGCGGTTGGTGAAGTGTTTCAAACATTAGCAGTAATAAGAGCAAAAGCAAACATTAAAACCCTATTAGACCAACGACCAGATGAAGTTACCATAATAGAAAATAATGTTGCCAAAACCATTAAAGCGTCCGATGCTAAAATTGGAGATACTATTCAGTTAAAATCAGGAGAAAAGTTAGGATTAGATGGCGAACTTCTTTCAGACAGTGCTTCATTCAATACAGCTGCATTAACAGGCGAAAGCAAACCAGATACTAAAGAAAAAGGCGAAGTAGTTTTAGCAGGAATGATAAACTTAAATACGGTTGCTCTAGTAAAAATCACTACCGCTTATGCAGATAGTAAATTATCTAAAATTTTAGAACTAGTTCAAAATGCAACGGCTCAAAAAGCACCAACCGAATTATTTATAAGAAAATTTGCTAAAATATATACTCCAATTGTGGTTGTATTAGCGGTATTAATTACTGTTTTGCCTTATTTTTTTGTAGCAAATTATATTTTTAACGATTGGCTATACAGAGCATTAGTTTTCTTGGTTATATCTTGTCCTTGCGCATTAGTAATAAGTATTCCTTTAGGATATTTTGGCGGAATTGGAGCAGCATCTAAAAACGGAATTCTTTTCAAAGGAAGTAATTTTCTTGATGTAATGGCTTCCATTCAAAATGTGGTAATGGATAAAACAGGAACAATGACCGAAGGTGTTTTCAAAGTTCAAGAAGTAGTTTTTAATTCCGACTTTAATAAAGAAGAAATACTTCAAATGGTCAACGCTTTAGAAAGCCAAAGTACACATCCAGTTGCAACAGCCATTCATCAGTTTGTTGGTAAAATTGATAGTACAATCGAACTAAAAAATGTAGAAGAAATAGCAGGTCACGGCTTAAAAGCAAATATTAAAGAAAAAGAACTATTAGTTGGAAACTTTAAACTAATGGATAAATTTTCAATCTCTTATGATATTGATCCAACAACAATTGTCTATACTTTAATTGCAGTAGCTTACGATAAAAAAATCGTTGGTTATCTTACCATTGCCGATAGTATAAAAGAAGATGCGCAAGAAACAATAGATAAGTTAAAAGCATTAGGTGTAAAAACTACTATGTTGAGTGGCGATAAAAATACAGTGGTTCAATTTGTGGCTCAAAAACTTGGAATTACAAATGCCTTTGGCGATTTACTTCCAGAAGACAAAGTAAACAAAGTCAAAGAAATAAAATCAAATAACGAAACAGTTTGTTTTGTTGGTGATGGTGTAAACGATGCACCAGTAGTAGCATTAAGTGATGTTGGTATTGCAATGGGCGGTTTAGGAAGCGATGCCACAATTGAAACAGCCGATGTAGTGATACAGGACGATAAACCAAGCAAAATTGCAATGGCAATCAATATTGGTAAACAAACCAAGAAAATTGTTTGGCAAAATATTATTTTGGCTTTCACAGTAAAAGCAATTGTTTTAGTTCTTGGAGCAGGTGGTTTAGCAACTATGTGGGAAGCGGTTTTTGCCGATGTAGGTGTTGCTTTATTAGCAATATTAAACGCGGTTAGAATACAAAGAATGAAGTTTTAATGTAAATAATTTAAATATAAAAGGATGTTTGTTGTAAAAGACAAGCATCATTTTTTTATATCATTATCTCATTCACCTGCACAGAAATCGCTCCTAGTCCAAGTATTCCTAGCATCAATTCTTTGTTTGCTTCATTTCACTAATTTCATTTCTATTAACAAGGGCGTATTTTTCGTTTAGTTTTAAATTGATATTTTTGGCTTCCATAGGGCACTCCTTCCCAACGCTCAAAAAAAAATTACTGTCATGGTTTTTGTAATAGCTTTTCAAAAGCTATTCTTCCTTCCAACGGAAAATAACAACTTCAGGAAAAACAAAAACACGTTCGCAAAGCGACTCATGCCAGTAATTTTTTTTCCCAAAGCTTCTTTACATAATGTGGCATTATAGGGCATTAAAAGCGTATTTTATTGTTTTTTGGTTTTTCAATGCCCTATAATAACATTATGTAAAAAAGCCGCGCACCCAACGCGCAAGGCAGCGGCTCCAGGACAACTTTTTTTATTGCTTCCTCGCACCAGCCTGCAATAAAAAAAACCATCCTTCACCGCTGCCACTACCAATCGGCAGTGTGTGTTTTTATATCTCTTTTTGAATTTTCAGTTAGTGTTTTATCTGTAATGTTTTGGGCTTTTATTCTATATACTTTGTGGTAATATAGGATAGTATTTGCATTGACTTTGTAAGTGTATAAAAATGCTTAACAACATTTGATTTTAAAAACAACATCACGGAATAAGCATTTTTATACACCCACAAAATCAAAAAGGGACAGCAAGAGTATTATTTTTTATTTGCCAGAACTATCCCAGTAAATTGGTTTCACGATGGCTTGATGCCTTAACCCATTCCAAAACAACTATTCACTATTCACTATTTACTAATCACTTTTAGTAAGGCATCAAGCCATCATAAAACCAATCAGAACATCCCAATAAGCAAATAAAAAATAATACACTTGCTTGCGCTACTGCCACATCGCACTAGGTAGTTTAATGCATTGTTTTTTGAAGATGCTTTCCATTTTCAAAACAAATATTCTTCTGAAATACAAATCCGGATTACAAATGACGAACAAAGCATCCTCAAAAAACAAACCCACTAAAGAGTATTGAATTTTAAAACAGGATAAAAGCATTGTTATTGATTTGCCTTTGGTTATTTATCCTGTTTTAAAATTCAATACCCTTTAGAAGACGACCTGATTTCAATTCAAAATCTCGTAAACCACAACTTCATCCGATTCAACTCCGATTTCAAAACAACTATGATTGGAAATTTCAAAAAAAAATAAATAAAAAAAAGGAAGCAAAGATAAGTTCCAGGTTTACAAAAAATCAAGTTCAAGCCCTACGGGTTTTAAAAAAAATCTCCACCTATACCGTTTCGCAAAACATTCCACTTTGATTTTGAAACCCCGATTTCCGATGATGTATCAGGTAGTATTTTTTTTAAAAAACTTGCTTTTTTGAAACCTTCCACTAGACGAATGGCTTTCTTTTTTTTTTTTTTTTTTTTTTAAAA
>Ga0209480_10000954_pt1 | contig 21964 bp, 22 predicted proteins | sample JI61114C2DNA_FD_187501 | JGI IMG/M metagenome (GOLD analysis project Ga0209480, IMG submission 187501) | Wastewater effluent complex algal communities from Wisconsin, to seasonally profile nutrient transformation and Carbon sequestration -... | ecosystem: Engineered > WWTP > Effluent > Algae... | reverse complement strand
CAGCCGCCTTCTCCAAAGATGGCAAAATCGCCAAGGAAGGTGAGAAGCCTGTGCTGGCCTACGCCGACTGGATGACCTCGAAGGAGAACCCACGCTTCACCACGGTGATCGCGAACCGCCTTTGGAGAAAGGCCATGGGCATGGGCCTGATCGAGCCCGTGGACGAGATCACTGACTCCACCGTGCCGAGCAATCCGCAGCTCATGACCTTCCTCGAACAAACGATGAAGGACGTGAACTACGACATGAAGGCCTTCCTCAGCATGATCTACAACAGCGCCGCCTACCAGCGCGCCGCCTACACCAAGGATGTCGAACTCGGAGAAGTGTATCATTTCCCCGGCCCCCTCCTCCGCCGCATGAGCGCTGAGCAGATCTGGGACAGCATGGTCACGCTTTACAAGCCCAACCCCGACGCCCCGAGCATCGACGCCAAGATCACCCGCGACTCCACCATCCGCGAAGTCGAGTGGCTGGACCGCTCCCTCAATGCCCTCACTGCTGATGAACTCGCCAAAGCCGCCGCCGCCATCGCCGCCAAGCAGAAGCAGCTCTCCGCCGATGTGCGCAAAGCCCAGGAAGACCTCACCGAAGCCACGAAGAACAAGGACGAAGACGCCATTCGTGCCGCGAAGCGTGTCGTCAGCAATCAGCGCAAGGCCATCGATGAAGCCGCCGAGGAGATCGTTTTCACCACTGGCTTCAAAAAGTTCGCCGAACTCGCGAAGGCCGGGAAGCTCGATGAGCAGGTGAAGGACGCCGAGTTTGCCAAAGAAATCGCCACCGCCATCAAAGGCAAGGAAGGCAGCGATCTTGGCATCGACGAAGCACTTGCCATTTACAACCGCGGCCTCCGCGCCCGCCTCACCGAGCAGCAAAAGACCCGCCTGAAGCGCGATGCCGAGCAGCTCAAGGCCGACACCAAGGAAGAACTCACCTCCCTGCGCGCCTGGGAGACCTTCCGCGACACCTTCATGATCCGCTCCGCCGATCTCCGCAGCCCCGCGCCAAACGGTCACTTCCTCCGTGAGTTCGGCCAGAGCGACCGCGAGCTCGTCGAGAACGCCAACGAAGACGCCACCGTCGGACAGGCGCTCATGGTGCTCAATGGCAAGACCTTCACGCAGCTCATGAACCCCTACACCATGATCTCCCGCACCCTGCGCAAGACCGAGGACGCCGACAGCGCCATCGACACCATCTACCTCGCCCTCTTCAGCCGCAAAGCCACCGCCGAGGAGAAAGACCTGCTCAAGCCCGTCATCGGCAACAACACCGTCACAGGCAAAGGCGACGCCCTCTGGGCCGCGCTGAACACACGCCAGTTCTACTTCATCCAGTAATCCGCCCGAACCAACAACGCACTCCCCCACTGCGCCATGAAAACAGATCTTTCCCGCCGCGTCTTCGTTACCAAAGCCGCCCAGTCCTTCCTCGGTGTCACCGCGCTCAGCCAGCTCGGTGGCAAGGCCTTCGCCGCTCCGGGTGAAAACACCAGCCCGCTCAAGCAGGTGCCCACTGCTCGCAATGTCATCTACCTTTACATGAAGGGCGGCATGAGCCACCTCGACACCTGGGATCCGAAGCCTGACAACAAGGATGTCATGGGCCTCACCAAGACCATCGGCACCAACGTCGATGGCATCCGCCTCAGCGAAAACCTGCCGCTCATGGCACGTCAGGCAGATAAAGTGGCCATCATCCGCAGCATGAACTCCACCCAGGGCGCGCATGAGCAGGGTGAGTACTTCCAGCGCACCAGCTACACCCTGCGCAGCAGCATCAAGCACCCGTCCATGGGCGCCTGGCTGGAGAAGTTCCAGGGCCGTGGCAATCCCACCCTCCCCGGCAGCGTGCTCATCGGCAACGACAGCCGCCATCCCGGCGCGGGCTTCTTTGAGGCCAAATTCGCCCCCCTCATGATCAACGATCCCGAGAGCGGCATCTCCAACGTCAGGCCTAACTCCTGGTTCACCGAAGAGCGCATGATGAACCGTCTCGAAGTGGCGAAGAACCTCGACGCCAAATTCGCCGAGACCTACAACGTCAAGAACGTGCGCGCCTACAGCGACATGTATGACGACGCCATCAAGATGATGAAGAGCGAGGAGCTGCAGGCCTTCGACCTCGATGCCGAGGATGCCAAGCTGCGCGACAAATATGGCCGCGACCGCTTCGGCCAGGGCTGCCTGCTGGCACGTCGCCTCGTCGAGCATGGCGTCCGCCACATCGAAGTCACCTTCGGGAGCTGGGACACGCACAACGCCAACTTCACCCGCGTGCCAGAGCTCGCCGATGAGCTGGATGCGGCTCTCAGCACCCTGCTTCAGGATCTCGAGTCTCGCGGCATGTTGAAGGAAACCCTCGTCGTGCTCGCCACCGAGTTCGGCCGCACGCCCGAGATCAACCAGAACGACGGTCGCGACCACCACCCCGCCGGCTTCAGTTGCGTGCTGGCAGGCGGCGGCATCCGCGGCGGCCAGGTCTATGGCGCTACGGATGAGCAGGGCCACAAGGCGGTCGAAACGCCCGTCAACGTCCCTGACCTGAACGCCACCATCGGCTACGCCCTCGGCCTGCCGCTCGATCAGGTGCTCTACTCGCCCTCGAAGCGTCCTTTCACCGTCTCCGACAAAGGCAAGCCGGTCACCGCGCTCTTCGGTTGAGCCTGATGTTAGCCTCACTTCACCAAGCCCCGTGTGCTCTTTGAGTCACGGGGCTTGTTTGTTTTATCGCCCCGCCATCCAGGGGATCTGCGGCTGTCCCTGGAGCTCCTTCCAGTTGTTGAAGGCCATCATGCCAAAGAAGGCGGCCGCGAAGATGTAGTGATTGTTCAGGGCGAAAAAACCCACACTGCCAGCAAACACGAGGCTGATGATAAGCGCCGTGCGCTGCCGGGCACCGCCCAGGAAGGCACGGCAGATGTGCCCGCCATCGAGAGGGATGATGGGGAGAAGGTTCAGCAGCGCCCAGAAGATACTGACGTAGATGAAGGCCTGGACGAAGGAGCCGAGGAGCACGGACTCCGTCTGCCAGCCGGAGAGCAGGAGCTTCAAGCTGTAGCCGATCACGATCTGCACCACGGGTCCGGCGGCACTGACGATGATGTCTTCCACCCGTGAGAGCCAGCGGCTGCCGCGTGCGAGCCCGCCAAAGGCATAGAGCAGGATGCCGACCTGCCGATCCCCGAAGCGCCGCATGGCAAAGGCGTGTCCGAGCTCATGGATGACGATGGACACAAACGCCGCCCCCACCCAGCCGAGCAGGGCCTGCATCTCGCGTGGCGTGTCGGCGCTGATGGCACCACCGAGCAGGGCCATGTTCACCCAGAACATCCAGTGGACGAGGATCGGGAAGTCAAAGAGGCGGAAGCGGAGCATCGCCGTGCATACGACGGGCAGACCGCGCACGTCAAGGCGAGGTCAATGCGGTCAAGAGGGGCAAGGTGGTGTGCCTTGACCTCTCTTGACGAGCCTTTGACCACGTCACCTCCGCAAAATCATCCCCGCCGCCAGCAGGCCGAGCACCGCGCTGATGATCCACACGAGATCGGGTGAATTTTCAAAGAGATGCAGGGCCGCGATGGCGCTGATGATGCCGCCGAGGCCCCAGCTCAGGCTGAGGAAGCCGGCATAGCGCCCGCGCATTTCATCGGGGGCCAGACTGGCCGCGTAAGCCTGCTGGCGTGAGAAGGCGAACATCTCCCCGAGAGTGAAGACGATCATCATGAGGAAGAACATGGGCAGGCCGGGCCGCCCGATGAGCAGGAGGTAGCTGCCGCCCATGAGCAGGTAGCCGAGCGCAAGCATCACGCGCACGGGCCAGGGCCGTGTGACGGAGGCCAGCGGGACTTCGAGCAGGCAGATCATGACACCATTCAGCGCGAGCACGGTGCCGGTCCAATGCGCAGGAAGTCCGCTGTGCTCGAAGTGCAGCGGGAAGGTGCTGCTCGTCTGCCGGAAGATCCAGGCCACGAGCAGGCAGGTGACGGTGAGGATGAGGAAGGGCTTGTTTTGCCGAATGGAGGCCCAGGCGACGGTCCAGCCGGCCTGATGCGCCGCCGTGCGTTGACCGCGCGGCAGGCAGGTCCAGGCGATGATGCCAAAGATGACCGACGTGGTGGCATCGACCGCGAAGAGCCAGAAGAAGGAACTCTCCGCCAGCCACCCTGCGGCTGCCGAACCAAAAGACCAGCCAAGATTGATCGCAAATCTCAGCACCGCGTAGGCCATGACACGCTGGTGCAGGGGCACGAGGTCCTGCACCAGAGCGCTGCTCGCAGGAGCGCCGGCCTCCGTGACGAGACCGGTGATGAGTGCGATGCCTGTGAGCCAGCGCCAGTCATGCGCCTGGGAGAGCGCCATCATGCAAACAGCGCCGGACAGGGCGGAGAGGCCGAGCGTGACATTGCGCCCAAGCCTGTCTGCCAGCCAGCCACCGAGGAAGGCGGCACAAAAGCTGCCCGTGGAGTAAGCCGCGACGGCCCAGCTCGCCTCGGAGGCGCTGTGACCGCTGCGGGTGATGTAGAGTGTGAGGAAGGGCCAGACGAAGAGCCCGAACCGGTTCACGAACGTGGCTCCCACCAGCACCCAGAAGGGCCGTGGCAGCGCGCGCAGGTCATGGAAAAAAGAAGGCATGGCAGGTGGAAACAAAAAGGCCGGACTCCTGAAGGAAGCCCGGCCTGCGGTGATAAAGAGAGGGGTGGTTTGTGTCAGGAGTGGACCACTCGTCGGGCAGGGCAGGGGAGGCGGAGCGCGTCTCGCTTGTCATTGCCAATGACCGCCATGGAGACATGGGCCTGCGTCATCGCGACTCCGACATAGGAGGGCACGAGGTGGGAGACGCAGCAGGGTTTGGACATGGCGGACGATTGTGGAAGCGAACGAATGATTGTCAAACCTGATCTCCGGCGCGTAAGCAGGAGCGCACGCGTCTCGCGTGCTGTGGTCCGCGTCCTCGCGGGGCACCGTCCCAGGATCTGCTTCTTCACTCCCCCGAATGCCTCTCAACGCCCGCCTTTTCATCTGGTTCCGGCTGCTCTTCAACTGCCGCTTCTACTACCCGATCTTCACCGTGCTCTTCCTCGATCTCGGGTTGAGCATCGCCGAGTTTGCCGCGCTGAATGTCATCTGGGCCATCACCATCGTGCTGCTGGAGGTGCCCTCTGGCGCACTGGCGGATCAGTTTGGCCGCAGGCGGCTCATGATCATCGCGGGCTGGCTCATGGTCGCCGAGATGAGCGTGCTCTGCCTCATGCCGGTGGGAGATCACGACACGGTGCTCTGGCTCTTCGTGCTCAATCGCATCCTCAGTGGCGCAGCGGAGGCCTGCGCCAGCGGTGCCGATGAAGCCCTCGCCTACGACTCGCTCCCGGAAGGCGAGCGCGCCATCCTTTGGCCCAAAGTGATGGCCCGTCTCAGTCGCGCCATGGCCCTGGGCTTCATCGTGTCCTCCATCTCCGGCTCCGTGCTCTACGATCACGCCAATGTCACCGCTTTGCTCAAGTGGTTCGGCCTCGGAGATGTGGCGCGTGCCGTCACGATGAAGATCCCGCTCGTCCTGAACTTCCTCACCGGCGTCGCCTGCCTAACCGTGTGTTTGCGCATGACCGAATCTCCGCTCGCGGCCCTGAAGACCGGCTTAGCCGAACGTGTCCGCGATGCCCTGCGCGGCATCATCGACACCGGGCGCTGGATCTGGCACACCCACGCCGCGCTGAAGATCCTCGTGCTCGGCCTCGTGTTCGACAGCATCATCCGCCTCTTCCTCACCGTGGCGTCAAACTTCTACCGCCTCGTCGGCATCGGCGAGAGCTGGTATGGCGTCATCGGCACCGTGGCCTCCATGCTCGGCCTGCTCACCGCCGGCGTCATGGAGCGCTGCACCGGTCGCTACTCCATGACGCGAAACTTCACCGGACTCGCGCTCGTCATCTTCGGCAGTCTGCTCTGCGCCGCGCATCCGCAGCCCGGCTGGCTCGGCGTCGCCCTGATCATGCCGCTCATGCTCGGCATGCGCTTCCTCCAGTTCTTCCTCTCCCATTACCTGAATGCCGAAGTCAGCTCCGAGCGCCGCGCCACCGCCCTCAGCTTTCGCGGCATGACCATGAACCTCGCCTACGGCGGCATGACGCTGCTTTTTGGCTGGCACACCCACTGGCTGGAAGGCCGCCTCCATCTCCCCGCCGAAGATCCCCAGGTCTTCGCCGCCAGCCTCGCCTGGTGGCCCTGGTGGTTCCTTGGCACCCTGATCATCGCCGTCCTCTGCCTGCGCTTTATGAAAACAACTGCTGGGCGATGCTCTCGCGAGTTGTTTTGAAGTGCATGGCGACATCACTCAAGATGCCGCCCAGCGTGCCGACTCTCAGAGGATTGTGTTTGGGAATCGTGACGTGATGCTCTCCGCCTTGGGCCGTTGTCAGTCGCATGTGGCTTCCAGTCTGGCGTGTCACCTCATAGCCGAGCAGACGCAGTGCCTTGGCAAGGTCATCGCCGGTGAGATCGCGTGGCAGCCTCATGAGATCCACACTTCAGGCGGCGAGCACTTCTTCCCGGACAAAACGCAGGAAGACCGTGCGGGGTCGATTCCCTTCGTCGAAATGGCAGCGGACGGCATCGAGCACCTGGGTGCGCACCTCTTCCAGCGTGTCTGCCTCGGTAAAAATAGACTCTCCGACAGCACGGGCCGTGTAACCGCCTTCTGGGGCTTCCTCGACCATAAAAATGAGTTCGTTCATGAGCGGAGCAGTGGCTGAATGTCGGCTTCATACTCCGCGATTCATCGCTCCTTTGCAAGGAAGCTTCCTGCGAGTTCTGTTGCCATCACAGGGGCCTCACGCATGATGCCCTCATGAAAGCGCAGTTTTATCAGTTCCATCTCGGCGGTCGCCGTCTCGGCTGGCCGGCGAAGATCCTGCTCAGCGTCCTCGCGCTGGCAGGCATTGCCCTGCTCGTCAGCTTTGGCCTGCTGGCCATCGTGTCTGCCGTGGTCATCTTTGGCGTCATGAAGCTCGTGGGCAGCCTGCGTCAGGCGCTCGGCCTGAGCCCCGAGCCGCCACCGCCCACCACCACCTCCTCCTGGGAGCGCCGCATCATCGTCGATACCACCCCCGACACCGAGGAGCCCGTCATCGTGCGCGACATCGAAGTCGAGGTGCTGCCAGCCGAGCGCGAGCCGAAGTAGGGCTCGGAGAAACAACCCCGCCGAGGTCGGATCACCGCCGAGAAAACAAAAAACCTCTCTCTGTCCCATTCAGGACGGCTCACCAAGCCCAGGGTTCGCAGAACCCTGGGTTTGTCACATCACACCGTTCATTCACGCCGAACCTCAGTCGGCATGTGCGTCAGGTTAAGCAGACGTGGCTCGGTCAGCGGTGTCGGCGCGCAGCGCTTTGGACTGCGGCAGCCCTGCTGCCGCTTTGCCGAGCCAGCCCTGCTGGCGCCGGAGTCTCTGGGCGATCTTCATAGCGATGGGCACCGAGCCGTGCGGCAGCGCTGTGGCGATGCGCCGCCTTGGGCACTTCGACGGCAGCAGGGCTGCCTTGAGAAAGCGGCAGCAGGGCTGCCTTGAGAAAGCGGCAGCAGGGCTGCACGCAGTCCAAGGCGCTACGCGCGCCAGGCATCACCTTGCGCGACTGGCGTCTGCTTAACTAACCTGACGCACATGCCCAACGGGGTTCCGTCCCTCTGAACTGGATCGCCATCACCCACGACCCCGCAGAGACGGAACTCCGTTGGGGTTCCTGGTCGAGAGGGGGGTGTGTGATTCAGTTTACCAGGGTAGCCTCGCCAAGGCTCGGCAACCCTTCGCTGGGATACGGAAGGCTCTTGGCCTTCTTAGCCTCACTCCACAAGCGCCGAGCCCTTCGCCTGCATGGACAAGCTGGCGGCACCAAATCTCAATGCATCCGCAGCCACCTGCCAGTCACAATCATCTGCCGTGTTACACTCCGAAGGCCTTGAGCAAGGCATCGGTCATTCCTTCGATACCCCTTCCAGTCAGGCCGGACTTTCTGCGGAGGTCGGGCATCTCTTCATAAATGAAGACACCGCTCTCTCCGCCAAAGAGATCATTAAACAAATCGTCTTTGCCACGGAGGTAGCTCAGGAAGACCTCAGAGCGCGTGTTTGAGTAGTTCAAGTTGGCGCTGAACCCAATGGTGGCTGCTTGATTGATGAGCCGTGGCTTATCAGCGGCAGGCTTCTCAACACAGACTCCCCGGCAGCCTTTCACGACGATCTGACACGGACCATGAAACACCAGATAGCGGAACTGAAGAGTCAACCAACTGTGCAGGTTCTTCAGACGCCAGCGACGCGTGATGGCTATGTCACGATCCTGGGGCTTGACCACTGCCACCAGAGACCGCGGATACAAAACCATGGCAGCGCCTTCGGGAAGATCGATCAGACCCACCTCTCCGAGTGGGTCTTTGGTGGCCGAGATTTTAGCGGTCTCGCTCTGCCCCTCCTGTGCACGGATTCTGGTCAGGAGACACATGCCTGAGGCCAGGCTGCTGAAGGGCAGGCGATGATTCAAAAACCACTTGGTCAACTTCTTGGCCGACTTGGCGGAACTCTGGAGATAGTCAGGGTGGGCGAGCAATTCATCCGAACCTTTGACTTTGACGTCCAGCGAAACACCCGAGGCCAGCAGTTGCGGGGCTGGAGGGTTGTTTTCCGCTGGCACGATTTTGATGGGTGCCACCTTGTCTGCCACTGGGGCCACACAGAAGTAGAGCACTGCTTTGATGCCAGGCGGCAGGAGAATGACACCCGCCAGAATCCACAGTGCCGATGGCAAAACATTCCAGATGGCTAAGGCCAGTTTTTGAGAAGGGGTGTTGGCTGTGCTTTCCAACAATTCTTCACGTCGATTTTGAAGTGTCTCCAATTCCCTCTTATCGGCATCTAACTTGGTTTGAGAGACGACCCAGGGTGCTGATTTTTGCTTCTCTTTGCTCTCATCCACAGCTTGCTGAAGACGTGCGGCGTGTTCATGAGCCTGACCTGACTTGGTAGCCAGCGTATCTTTTGCAACTATTTTGGCCTTATAATAACCGCCAAATGGCTTATCCTGCATGAAGTAGTCCAACTTTGTGACCTGGGCATCCGCCGCCTGAAACACTTGTTTTGCTGCGGCTGCAGCACCCCAAGCCGCTTTTGCGGCTTGCTCCTTGAGATCCAAATCAGCAAGCGCCGCTTTGGCATCTGCGCCGTGTTGTTCGACTTCTTGGCGCAGCTTATGGATTGAAGTCTCCTTCTCTGAGATTTTCCCGCCTAACTCATGCGCTGCTTGTAACAGCTTCGAAATTTCGCTCCATTCACTGCGGAACCAAAAGGCAATCAACAAGATGGCGATGATCCCAAGGAGGGTGAGAAGTTTGGTGCCAAGCCATTCAAAGACATATCGGAGTAAGGTGCTCATGGAGTTTTTACAGCAGTGCTGGGTGAAAAAATGAATCGCTGAAATCATGAGCGGGAGCCACGCGGCTCCCGCTGGGTGTTTGCGAGTGTTCTGAATCAACCACCCACGGCGATGCCCATTTCCGCGCTCCAGACGCCGACTTGGGAATCACCGACGCGGTAGATGGCGCGGTATTTCCAGGTGGTGAGGGTGGCGGGGAAGGGCTGGGTGTCGGTGTAGCCAGGGGTGGTGTCGTAGGCGAGGTCCACGTAGCCTTGGCCGCGATCGACCTGCATTTGCAGCATGTCGAGGAAGGTGCCGTTGCCGTCCCAGCCCCAGTCGAGGAAGACGTGGCCGCCGATGATTCTGACTTTGAACTCGGGCTGGATGGTCTCCATGTCCGGGATGGCGGTCACGGTGCCGACGGTGCCCAGATCGGTGGCGATGGCATCGCCATACGCATCGGACTCCTGCATGACCTGGATGAGGCTGAAGAGGCGCTTCAGGGCACCGGGCTTCACGGGGACGACGGCGGGGAGGTCGTTCGGCACATCGGCGGGTGGCAGCGGCGGGGCGGTGTAGGTGGGCAGGACCATGACGGTGTCTCCGGTGCCGGTCTGCGCGGCGCGGATCATGTCCGTGTTCGACTTGCTCCAGGTGCGCTGGGAGGGCTGGTAGGTGCCGAGGAGGTAGATGAGCCAGCGTGCATCGGCGACGGCGGCGGCGCAGATGAGCGGGCTGATGCCGAGGGTGGCGGCATGGCCGATGAGTTTGTTGAAGAAGTTCGTGAGCCAGATGATTTGTTCGGCCACACTGGTGGGATAGAAGGCGTTGTGTTTCACTTTGTTGTTTTTGGTTCGGGGTTTGACTGACAATGTTGGAGGTTCGACATAGCCCTCGTCCCCGGGCTCACGGATGCCGTCCCAGGTGACGTTCGGATTTTTTGAGTCCCAGGTGTATTTTTGGCCGGTGAAGGGGTCGAGCTCATCGGAGTCCCAGTAGAGAGGTCGCATGGTGTGGGTGGAAAGTTGTGTCTGACGCCCCCTGAGCCGCACAGAGGATTCGCTTCGCGGCTTCGCAGGTGCGGACCCCTTTGGCAGGCACGCCGCCGGTATGAGGTCGTTTCGTGCGGTGTCCCGTGAAGTGACGGCCCCGGCAGACTCCGGTTCCGCTTAAAAGCGGGGCTCCGAACTCTGAGCATGGGGTCGCCTCCAGGAGTTGGAGGTGACTGCGGAGTTCCTGGAGGTGCGCCTCCAGCTCCTGGAGGTGATCGTGGAGCGGTTGGAGTCGATTTTTCGGTCCCAGGAGGTGGTCGTGGAGGGACTGGAGGCGCTCCTCCCGGAGCATTCCGGTGCTCTGGAGGAGCTGGAGGTCGCCTCCAGGAGCTTCGCGAGACGCTGAAGGAGCGGGAGGTGAACTCCAGGAGCTTTGAGGTGTGCTGGAGAAGCTGGAGGCGCGCCTCCCGGAGCTTCCCGGTGCCGTGGCGGGGCTGGAGGTGACCTCCAACGACTTCACGGTGCGCTGAAGAGGCTGGAGGAGCACCTCCTGGGACGCGCTGGTGCGCTGAAAGTGCTGGTGGAGCGCCTCCAGGGGCTCCGCGCTGTGCTGAGGGAGATGGAGGCGCACCTCCTGCCTTTTCCCGGTGCCTGGGAGAGTCATTCCGAGCACCTCCTGGCTTCTTGGAGCTTGAAAAAGGTGAAATCCGCCGGTGCCGGAACGGTCAGTGGAGCCGTGGAGCCGTGGAGCCGTGGAGCCGTGGAGCCGTGGAGCCGTGGAGCCGTGAGGGCTGGTAGGCAGGAATATGGGCTCATATGGATGAGGCTAGGGAAAATCGGTGAAATACACAAGCTTTTAAAAACTCTCCGAGAAAACAACCTGATATTTGGCCTAAATGCCTGAGTGTGTGAGTGTTATGGAGGGCCGTGGGAAGCGTGGCGGCAACGGGTGGTGAATCAGGGCGATTTTTAACCGCTCATTGGACGCTGATTAAGGCGCTAATTTCCACCTTCTGTGATCAGCGTCAGGTTAGCGTCGTATCAGCGGTTTATACTTCGCGTCACCATGATTTGTGATTTCCCGCAGATTCAAGGAGGCCCGCAGATTTCTTTTTCAGTCAATCTGTGGGCCTCCCTGAATCTGTGGGAGAAAACCGGATTCACAAAAGGCGATGACGCGAGGCATAACGAGGTGTCGTCAGAACCAGAGATTCACCCAAAGGGGATGCTGGGCATCATCCTGGCATCAAAAACCCTTTTCGCTTGGCTGCCCCCCTCCCGCAGGGCAAACCTACTTTCTCACATTTTGTAGAAGATGGCGCGCATCTTGTCGTTTGAGGGGCGGTTAGACCTGTCTCCACTCTTCCTGCTGCGCCATGAAAACGATTGCTCTCCTCCTTCTCACGGCTTGTGCCGCCCACGCTGCTGCTTTGCCAGAAGCTGCCAAAATCGACCAACTGCTGGCTGCCGACTGGCAGAAGCACGGTCTCCAGGCAAACCCGCCCGCCTCGGACGATGTGCTGGTGCGCCGCCTGTATCTGGACATCGCGGGGCGCATCCCGACGGTGGCGGAGCGGGAGGAATTCATCGGCTCGAACGATCCGCAGAAGCGCGGGAAGCTGATCGACAAGCTGCTGGCCGGTGATGGCTACACGAGCCACATGTTTAACTTTTGGGCCGACCTGCTGCGCCTGACGGACAATACGAAGGGCCGCATCACCGCCGAGGCCTACGAGGAGTGGATGAAGAAGGAGCTGAAGGCGAACACGCCCTACGATCAGATGGTGAAGAAGCTTCTGACCACGGACGGCGGTGCCTGGGACAGCGGCAGCATCGGCTTTTATCAGCGGGATGAAAACAAGCTCGATCACCTGGCCTACACGGTGCAGGTCTTCCTGGGCACGAGCATCGTCTGCGCGCAGTGCCACAACCACCCCTTCGATAAGTGGTCGCAGATGGATTACTACAGCATGGCGGCCTTTACCTATGGCATGGACACGAAGGGCGGGGACGCGATCAAGCTGCCGAAACGCCCGCAGGCGGCTGGCAAGATGGTGCCTGCCTCTCTGGCCAATCTGTCCCCCAAGGAGCGCCGCGAGTACATGAAGAAGCACCCGGAAGAGATCGCCAAGCTGCGCGAAGAGGCGAAGAAAAAGGACGCCATCAGCAATGAAGACATGCAGTCGGTGAAGCAAGCCCTCGGGGATGTGATGAAGCCGCTGCGCTACACCGCCATCACGAACAATGACGGCAAGCTGCCGAAGCTGCCCGATGACTACAAATACGATGACGGCAAGCCCGGCCAGACCATCGAGGCAAAGGCCATGTTTGGACATGATGCTGCTCCGAAGGGCGGCCAGACCCGCGTCCACGCCTTTGCCGACTGGATGACGAGCCCGGAGAATCCGCGCTTCACCACGGTGATCGCGAATCGCATGTGGAAGAAGGTTTTCGGCCTGGGCTTGATCGAGCCGGTGGACGAGATGACGGACTCCACGGTGGCCTCGAATCCGGCGCTGATGGATTACCTCACGCAACTCATGATCGAGAAGAAGTACTCGCTCAAATCCTTCATGCGCGTGCTTTATAACACCGACACCTACCAGCGCTCGGCAGGCACGCAGGAGATCGCGCTGGGCGAGACCTCCCACTTCACCGGCCCCATGCTCCGCCGCATGAGCGCCGAGCAGGTCTGGGACAGTGTGATCACCCTGACGAAGGGGAATCTCGACGATACCGTGGATGACGAAAACAAGCGCCTGCACCAGTATCTCGACGATCTGGCGATGTTCCTCGGCACGATGAAGGAAAAAGGCCCCGAGGGCATCCTGGCCGCTGCCAAAGTGGGCATGGAGCAGCGCAAGGCAGCCGACCAGAAGCTCGATGAACTCCGCGCGAAGATGGCGGAGGACAAAGAAAAAGGCACCGCCTCCAAAGCCGATGCCAAAGCGCTCGCCAGTGCCGCGAACAGACTGCGCCGTGACGCCACCAACGACCTTCTCACGAACCTCATGGGCGAGGAGCGCGCCGATGCGCTGATCCGAGGATACCGCCCCGAGAAGCCGCAGGTCAAACGCGCCACGCTCGACAAAGCCGCTCTTGCCAGCCTGACGAAGGAGCAGCGGAAAGACCTCCTCAAGAATGCCGGGAACAACAACATGGTCGCCGCCCGCGCCTCCGAGCTGCCCAGCCCCGCCCGCCCCGGCCACTTCCTCCGCACCTTCGGCCAGAGCGACCGCGAGGTGATCGACAATTCCAGCGACGACGCCTCCGTGCCCCAGGCGCTGACTTTGCTCAACGGACCGCTCGTCGAGACCATCACCAGCCCCCTTTCCCTCCTGAATCAGCAGCTCGCCAAAGCCGGAGCGCCCGAACAAAAGGTGACACTCCTCTACGAAGCCCTGCTCAGCCGCCGCCCCACAAATAACGAGCAGGCACTCCTCAACTCCGTCGTCCGCGAGCGTGGCAACCAAGCCATCCCCGACATCACCCACGCGCTGCTCACCGGCAGCCAGTTCCTCTTTATCCAATAGCTTAGAGCAGAGAGCAGAGGGCGGAGAGTATCTGCCGGATGCTGCTCGACAGACGTTTCCGAAAAGATTCCAGCATTCGACTTATGGACTCCAACTCAGTCAGCCAAGGTTCAATCAACTCGCGCGAGCAAATGCCCTGGCGCTCGAAGACGAGCAGCATGTTCACGACCTCGAAAGTCGAACGGCGAGCAATGTTGATGAAATGCGCGAACTCCTTGTTCGATGAGCTTCCTGAACCCTCGGCAATGTTGTTCGTGATGCTCAGCACAGCGCTTCTCAACTGCTCGGCGAATCTAAACCTTTTCATATCCTCCAACTGATCCGCAAAGCTCAAGAGTGGCAGGGTTAAATCTGCTGCCCGATTCCACACATCCAATTTTTCAAATCGAAACGTCGTTTTCATAGGCCTGAAGTCTGCACAAACCTAACACCCAAAATCAACCCGCAAATTTATGTCCTCTCTCCGCCCTCTGCCCTCTGCTCTCCGCTCCGCTGACGAACCCTCCCGTCGTGACTTCGTCCTCGGCATCGCCAAGACCTGTCTCGGTGTCTCCGTGCTGCCAATGCTCGGCGGCAAGGCTGGCGCCGTGCCCTTTGAAGGCAGCTCGAAGGCCAAGCAGGTGCCGACCGCGCGCAACGTCATTTATTTGTACATGTCCGGCGGCATGACGCATCTCGATACCTTCGGAGTGAGCCCCGGTGCCGATACCATGGGTGATACGAAGTGCATCCCGACCAGCGCGGACGGCGTCCAGCTCGGCGATGGCCTGCCCACGGTGGCGAAGCACATGCATCATGGCGTGGTCATCAACAGCATGACCAGCACCCAGGGCGCGCATGAGCAGGGGAACTACTTCCAGCACACCGGCTACACCATGCGCGGTGCCACGCGGCATCCCACGATGGGCGCCTGGCTCCAGAAGTTCCAGGGCAAGGGCAACCCTGATCTGCCAGGCACCGTCGTCATCTCTGGCGATAGCAAGCACCCTGGAGGCGGCTTCTTCGAGGCTGGCTTCCAGCCGCTCGTGCTGAACAATCCCAGCACCGGTCTCCAGCACAGCAAACGCCTCGCCAGCCTCGGCGAGAGCGACTTTGACTATCGCCTGAACCTCTCCGCCAAGCTGAATGCTGGCTTTGAGCAGACCTACAAACACAGCGCCGTCCGCGCCTATGCCGATGTCTATAAAGACGCCGTCAAAGTCATGAAGAGCGCCGATCTCGCCGCCTTTGACCTCAACCAGGAATCCGCTGAATCACAGACCGAATATGGCACCAGCAACTTCGGCCAGGGTTGCCTCCTCGCCCGCCGACTCGTCGAGCACGGCGTCCGCTTTGTGGAGGTCAGCCTCGGCGGCTGGGACATGCATCAGGACATCTATGCCCGCCTGCCCGAGAAGATCGCCGAACTCGACCAAGCTCTCGGGGCGCTGCTGGGTGATCTCGACCGCCGCGGCCTGCTGAAAGACACCCTCGTCGTCCTCACCTCCGAGTTTGGCCGCACACCGAAGATCAATCAGAACTCAGGCCGCGACCATTACCCGAAAGCCTTCAGCTCCGCCATGTGGGGCGGCGGCGTCCAGGGTGGTCAGGTCTATGGCAAGACGGACAAAGGCATCGAAGTCACCGAGAACAAGGTCAACGTCCCCGACCTCAATGCCACCATCGGCTACGCCCTCGGCCTGCCGCTCGATCAGGTCATCTTCAGCCCCACGAAGCGCCCCTTCACCATCGCGGACAAAGGCCAGCCGCTGACGGCGCTCTTCGGTTGATTTGTCTCAGCTCCCCGGTTGAATTTACCAATCGCTGCCCAGCATTTGCAGGGCAGCGATTATTTTTGAGGCGCGATTGCAGGGGGAAATCTGCTGTTTTTGACAATCTTCATGTCGCATGAAATACCTTTTGACAGAGTCCCTTAACCTCCTAGCTTCGCCGTCACTTTTTCGGGAATTGACCGGGGCGTGTTTACCCTTTGCTCCAAGCATAAGGGAACTAATGTGCCTCGGTTTTATTGTCGAAAGAGGAGGAGATTCCTTCGCGAGTCGCCGCCGGTTAGTTGCTGTTGTAGCTCAGTGGTAGAGCACGTCCTTGGTAAGGACGAGGTCGAGGGTTCAAATCCCTCCAACAGCTCCAGTCCAGCGTCGGATCGCGCCCGGAGTTTCCGTTTCACGACAAACGAACCCGACCCCTAAGCGCACAACCCCTCACTACAAATGGCTAAAGAAGCATTCCAACGCAACAAGCCGCACGTCAACATCGGCACTATCGGCCACGTTGACCACGGCAAAACCACTCTGACTGCCGCCATCACGTCAACCCTCGCTACGAAGGGTTTCGCTGAGGCGAAAAAGTATGATGAGATCGACGCCGCCCCTGAAGAAAAGGCACGCGGTATCACCATCAATACCGCTCACGTCGAGTACCAGACTGACAACCGCCACTACGCCCACGTCGATTGCCCCGGCCACGCTGACTATGTGAAAAACATGATCACTGGTGCTGCGCAGATGGACGGCGCGATCCTCGTCTGCTCCGCTGCTGACGGTCCGATGCCCCAGACCCGTGAGCACATCCTGCTCGCCCGTCAGGTCGGTGTGCCAGCCGTCGTCGTCTTCCTGAACAAGGTGGACATGGTGGACGATCCAGAACTTCTGGAGCTCGTCGAGATGGAAGTCCGTGACCTCCTCTCCAAATATGACTTCCCGGGTGATGACATCCCGATCGTCAAAGGTTCCGCTCTCAAGGCCCTCGAAGGTGACCCAGAGCAGCGCGCCAACATCTTCAAGCTCATGGAAGCTGTGGATAACTACATCCCGCTGCCAGAGCGTCCGATCGATCAGGACTTCCTGATGCCAGTCGAAGACGTCTTCGCCATCGAAGGTCGCGGCACCGTCTGCACCGGCCGTGTCGAACGTGGTATCGTGAAGAAGATGCAGGAAGTCGAAATCATCGGCATCCGCCCGACGATGAAGACGACCGTGACCGACATCGAAATGTTCCGCAAGCTGCTCGACGAAGGTCGTGCCGGCGACAACGTGGGTCTCCTCCTGCGCGGCGTGAAGAAAACCGACATCGAGCGTGGGCAGGTCATCGCCAAGGTGGGTTCCGTCACTCCTCACAAGAAGTTCACCGCTGAGGTGTACGTGCTTTCCAAAGACGAAGGTGGCCGTCACACGCCGTTCTTCAACAACTACCGCCCTCAGTTCTACTTCCGCACCACGGACGTGACTGGCAGCGTGACGCTCCCAGAAGGCGTGGAAATGGTGATGCCTGGTGACAACGTCTCGATCACCGTCGAGCTCATCACCCCGATCGCCATGGAAAAGACCATCCGTTTCGCCATCCGTGAGGGCGGCAAAACAGTGGGTGCTGGCCGTGTGGCCACCATCCTCGACTGATTGCGCTAGTGGGTTCATTTGTCTGAGCCGCCGCAGGGGAGAATGGTTCTCCCAAACCCCTGCGGCGGTCTCTTCATCGCCAGAGGCAATGTGAACTTTACAAACGCGTCAGTGTCACTCATCCTGCTTTTGCAAAAGGAACAAAGGATCAACATAGGTCAGTAGCTCAATTGGTAGAGTAGTGGTCTCCAAAACCATTGGTTGGGGGTTCGAGTCCCTCCTGGCCTGCCATCCTTTTCCTTCTTTGAACACAAGCGGACAGATTTCCACCTGATCCACGTCCCTCCCCTGAATGAGCCGCATCATCGCCTACTGGAACGAAGTCGTTATCGAACTGAGAAAGGCCACTTGGCCCTGGGACCCGAAAGAAAAGGGTTTCGCCAAGTACAAAGAGCTGAATGACTCCACCATCGTGGTGTTCATCGCTATGCTCCTGCTCGGCGGTTTCGTCGCTTTCTTCGACTTTTCCTTCCGTAAAGCCTTTGATGCCCTGACCTCCTGGCTCTCTGGAGTGTGATCTAGTTTCGTTTTCCCCCAACCCCTTTTCCGTCCCCCTCACACTATGGGAGCCATTCCTGCCCCCCGCGATCAGTGGTATGTCATCCACGTCAGAGCCGGCCTTGAAAACAAGGTCCGTGACTCCATGATCCGCCGTATTCAGACGGAGGAGATGGGGGACTATATTTTCGCCGTCCTCGTCCCCACAGAGCGCGTCTCTGAGGTGAAGAAAGGGAAGAAGACTGAGAGCAATCGCAAGTTCTTCCCCGGCTACGTCATCATGAACTGCCACCTGCTCGACGAGCACAATCGCCTGATTGACAGGACATGGTATTTTGTGCGTGAGACTGATGGCGTGCTGAATTTCGCCGGTGCGAAGGATCACCCGATCCCGCTGCGTCCGCGTGATGTCGAGGGTCTGCTGGCCCAGCTTCGTGATAAAGAAGAAGGTGCCGTGCCCAAAATCGCCTTCAACGTGGGCGATACTGTTCGTGTCACCGATGGACCATTCGAAAGCCAGAACGGCGTGATCGAAGAGATCGACCCAGAGCGCGGCATTCTGCGCGTCTCTGTGAATATCTTCGGCCGCTCCACACCGGTGGATCTCGAATACTGGCAGGTCGAAAAGGCTGAAGAAGCCTCCTGATTACCGCCGACTCCCCTCGTTCTCGTTTTTCCCCTAACCACCCGCTAAGTAACCCCGCCCATGGCCAAAGAAATCGTCAAACAAATCAAGCTCCAGATCAAAGCTGGTGCTGCCAATCCAGCTCCGCCCATCGGTCCCGCCCTCGGTCAGGCCGGCGTGAACATCATGGCGTTCTGCAAAGAGTTCAACGCTGCCACTCAGAAGCTCAACGGTGACGTCCTGCCGACCATCATCACGGTTTATAAAGACAAGAGCTTCACCTTCATCACGAAGCAGCCCCCTGCCTCGAACCTCCTCAAGAAGGTGGCGAACATCGCCTCCGGCTCCGGCGAGGCAAACAAGAAGAAAGTCGCCAAGATCACGAAGGCTCAACTGCTCGAAGCTACCAAGCTCAAGCTGGCCGACTTGAACACGACCGACCTCGAACGCGCCTCCCGCATCATGGCAGGCACCGCCCGCCAGATGGGCATCGACATCATTGACTAACCCCCACGCAGGAGAACGGGTCCTCCGTTCGAAAGCACTGCTCAACACCATGCAAACACGAAGCAAACGCTACAAGAAAGCCGCCGAGATGATCCCGGCTGGCAAGTCCTTCACCCTTGATGAGGCCGCTGAACTGGTCCGCAAGCTCCCAGGCACCAAGTTTAACCAGACCATCACCCTTTCCTTCCACATGGGTGTGGACCCGAAGAAGGGTGACCAGATGATCCGTGGTACATGCCCACTGCCAAACGGCTCCGGTAACACCGTGCGCGTCGCCGTCTTCGCCGTTGGCGCTGCTGCTGAAGCCGCCAAGGCTGCTGGCGCTGACCTCGTCGGATATGAAGACCTCATCGCCAAGGTCAAAGAAGGCCAGATGAACTTCGATGTCGCCATCGCCACGCCTGCTGCGATGAATGAAGTGCGTAAACTCGGTAAGCAGCTCGGACCTCGCGGTTTGATGCCGAACCCAAGGACTGGCACCGTGACCGATGACACCGCTGCTGCCGTCAAGGACGTGAAAGCTGGTCGTGTGGACTTCAAGCTCGACAAGAACGGCAACATCGCCACGACGATCGGCAAAGTGCAGTTCGAAAGCAAAGCGCTCGTCGAAAACGGCACTGCCCTCATCGACGCCATCGTCCGCGCGAAGCCAGCCTCCGCTCGCGGCAAGTACATCCACAGCATCACCCTCGCTGCCACGATGTCGCCCGCCCTGCGCATCGAAGTCTCCAAATACGTCAAACTTTAATCCTGGCACCTCTGACTCATGAAAGCTGAAAAAACACTGCTGATCGAAGACCTTCTGCGTCGCGTGAACGCTTCGCCGTTCCTGCTCGTCGTCGATTATACCGGCCTGAAAGTTGATAAATTCGCTGAGCTTCGCAAGCGTCTCAGCGCCGTCGGTGCGGAGATCCATGTCTGCAAAAACAACCTCGTTCGCAAGGCCGCCGAGAAAGCCGGTTATCCTGGTGATCTGAGCGCCCACCTCACCGGCCAGAGCGCTTTTGTCACTGGCGTTAAAGAAATCTTTGGCGCAGCGAAGATCGTTAAAAACTTCACCGCTGAGTTTGAAAAGCCAGTCATGAAGGCTGGCGTGCTCGAAGGCAATCTGCTCGACGTTGCCACTATCAAGGCTCTCGCCGACCTGCCTTCCCGCGAAGTTCTCTACGCCCAACTCCTTGGCGTTCTCCAGGCTCCAGGCTCTGCTCTCGCCCGTGCTCTCAAGGCCAAGGCTGAAAAGGATGGCGCCCCCGCTTAACCCAGCAAACACAAACCCATTTGACCAGATGGCTGCGCTTCGCGTAGCCTGATAACACAAACACCCAATGGCTCCTCGCCGGAGCGAAAGCTTTTGCTCTTAAACCCCCCGAAGCTTCGGGAAACGGCGATACCACACACTAATATGGCTGACCTAAATAAAATCGTTGAAGACCTGAGCGGCTTGACCGTCCTCGAAGTTTCTGAACTCGTCAAAACCCTCGAAGAAAAGTGGGGCGTGAGCGCTGCCGCCCCTGCCGCTGCCGCTGGTGGTGGTGGTGCCGCCGCACCTGTCGTCGAAGAGAAAACCGAATTCGACGTGATCCTCGTTGATGGTGGTGCGAACAAGATTTCCGTCATTAAGGAAGTCCGCAACGTCGTCGCTGGTCTCGGCCTCGCCGAAGCCAAAGCACTCGTCGAAAAGGGCGGTGCCAAGCTCAAAGAAGGCGTGAAGAAAGAAGAAGCCGAAGAGGTGAAGAAGAAGCTCGAAGCCGCCGGCGCCAAAGTGGAGATCAAGTAATCCTCCCCTTTTTCAATCGTGTGCCGTCCTCTCCGGGCGGCACGCGGATGAAAAAGCTCTCCGACAGAAAAAATACCCATCAGATGCCCGACACCTCCCCCGCAAGCCACCACACATTCGAAGAAATCTCTTCGGGTATCAGGGTGACTGCCGGAGGCCGGTCATCGCATCGTTTCCCCAAGTCCCCGCGTATCAGCATCGGCTGCCTCGTGGGAACTTTCATTTTCTCACTCATTCACTCGAAGTTCGGGCTGGCGGCCTGACCTTCGAATTTGAGTGTTCCGTGGAGCCACCCTCCACACTCCCCAGCCCCGCCATCTCGTAGCTCCCCTCATCGCTTATGTCCCAGCGCACCAACTTTGGCAAAATCCACGAAGTCTCCGAGCCACCGAATCTGATCGAGATTCAGCTCCGGTCTTATGAGGAGTTTTTGCAGAAGAACATCCTCCCATCCAAGCGGAAAGATGTCGGTCTTCAGGCGGTCTTCAAAGAAGTCTTCCCCATCGAGAGCTACGACCAAAAGATGACGCTCGATTTCGTCCTGTACGAGATCGGTGATCCGAAGCTCACCTCCCTGGAAGCCATCCGCGAGGCTGAAACCTACAGCGCTCCGCTCTATGTTACCTTTGAGCTGCGCGAAGAAGCCGGTGCCAAGCAGGAGCGTGTTTACATGGGTGAAATCCCCCTCATGACGGATCGCGGCACCTTCGTGATCAACGGCGCTGAGCGCGTCGTCGTCTCCCAGCTCCATCGCTCCCCCGGCATTTGCTTTGAAAGCAGCCAGCATCTCAATGGCCGCTGGCTTTACGGCTTCCGCATCATTCCTGACCGCGGCACCTGGCTGGAAGTGCAGTTCGACACGAACGATCTTCTTTACGTCTATCTCGACCGCCGCCGCCGTCGCCGCAAGTTCCTCGCCACCACGCTCCTGCGCGTGATTGGTTACGCCACCGATGAAGAGATCCTCAAACTCTTCTACAACATCGAAGACTTGAAGCTCAAGGAAGGCCTCAACGAAGAAGAGATCGCCACAAAGCTGCTTTTCAAAGACATCCTTGATGGCGAGCTCATCGTCGCCCGTGCTTACGAGCCCGTCACCGCCGGTGTCGTGCGCCAGCTCATCCAGCTCGGCCACAAGAGCGTCAAAGTCATCACGGCCTCCCAGGATGACCTCATCGTCACCTCCCTTCGCAAAGATCCAGCCAAGGACGAGGAAGAAGCTCTCAAGG
>Ga0209480_10000951_pt1 | contig 22044 bp, 17 predicted proteins | sample JI61114C2DNA_FD_187501 | JGI IMG/M metagenome (GOLD analysis project Ga0209480, IMG submission 187501) | Wastewater effluent complex algal communities from Wisconsin, to seasonally profile nutrient transformation and Carbon sequestration -... | ecosystem: Engineered > WWTP > Effluent > Algae... | reverse complement strand
GATTTTAATTAATTTTGCAGTTCAAATCAAAAAAAAATGAAACTTCTATTAGTTACCATAGGAATTTTAGGAATTGCATTTGCAGGAATTGCAATAAAAATTTGGGCAAAAAAAGACGGGAAATTTGCAGGAACTTGTGCAAGCCAAAGTCCGTTTTTAAATAAAGATGGGGAAAACTGTAGCTATTGCGGAAAAACTCCAGAACAAATGAAAGATTGCAACGAAGAATCGCACGCATAATTTTATCCATTTATGATACAAACAATACTCTTAATCGCTTTTGCGGTTATCGTGTTTATTCAATTTATTTATTACCTTTTTATTTTCGGAAAATTCTCATTTGGAAAAAAAGCTGATGGAACTCCGAAACGATTACCTATTTCAATCATTGTTTGTGCTAAAAACGAAGAAGAAAATATCAAAAAATATTTTCAAACCTTAGTTACACAAAACTATCCTAATTATGAAATCGTTTTAATTGATGATGCTTCGAGCGATGAAACTTTAGAACTTTTTGAAGCATATGAAAAGCAGTATGCGAACGTAAAATTGGTAAAAGTGCAAAATAACGAAGCGTTTTGGGGGAATAAAAAATTCGCTTTAACCTTAGGAATTAAAGCAGCAAAAAACGAGTATTTAGTTTTCACTGATGCCGATTGTTATCCAACTTCAAACGATTGGTTATTGCATATTTCAAGCCAATTTACGAAAGAAAAAACCATTGTCTTAGGTTATGGTGCTTATGAAAAGGTAAAAAATTCATTCTTAAATAAACTCATTCGTTTTGAAACGATGTTAACCGCTACGCAATATTTTTCTTGGGCAAAAATCGGAAAACCATATATGGGTGTTGGAAGAAATTTAGCTTATAAAAGAGAAGAGTTCTTTAATGCTCGAGGTTTTATCAATCACATGAAAATTCGTTCGGGTGATGATGATTTGTTCATCAATCAAGCAGCAAATAAAAAAAACACTGCTATTTTATACACTCCAGAAAGTTTTACTTTTTCGGAACCAAAAACAACTTTTAAATCTTGGGTATACCAAAAAAGAAGACATGCAACTACTGCTAAATACTACAAAAGATTTGATAAATTTCAGTTAGGTTTATTTTTCCTTAGTCAGTTTTGGTTTTTAGTTTTGGCGATTGTATTATTGGCGTTTCAATTCCAATGGATGATTGTGGCTGGAATTATCATATTTAGATATTTATTCACTTGGATTTCTTTAGGTTATGCCGCGGGGAAACTAAAAGAAAAAGATGTGATGTATTGGTATCCGATTATCGAAATTGCACTTATCTTTACACAACTGAGCGTATTTTTTAGAAACCTCATCTCAAAACCTGTACATTGGAAGTAAATTCAGTTATTATTCAAGAAAACATTGAAAAAGCAAAAAAGGGAGACCAAGTTGCTTTCACGTTTTTATTGGATTTTTTCTGGAATGAAGTGTACGGATTCATGCTAAAACGTACCGAAAACGAAAACGACACCGAAGACATCGTAATTGAAACTTTTGCAAAGGCATTTGATAAAATTGCGACATATAATCCCGAATATGGTTTTAACACTTGGCTAATTGCGATAGCTAAAAATGTCCATATTGATACACTTCGCAAAAAGAAATCGGCTTTATTTATTGAAATGAATGACGAAGAAGACCATCAAGCCTATAGTGTTGCCGATGACTCCAATTCTGCCGAAGATGAATTGATTATCGAGCAAAATTTAGCCCAATTACTACAATACATCAAACAATTGAAACCTGCCTACCAGGAAGTTATTCAAATGCGCTATTTTCAAGAAATGACCTATCAAGAAATGTCAGAACAAATTGATGAACCGCTAAATAACATCAAAATCAAACTTCTTAGAGCTAAGAAATTATTAGCTGAGATTATTTCGGGGAAGTAAATTTAAAATTTTTATATTTGTTGTAATCTCAATACTTCAAAATGAAAAAATATTTTTTCCTTTTTTTTTTAATTTCAAAAATTGCATTACCTCAAAATAATGAATTATTCGATTATAAATATGATTTTTCTGGAGAGAAATTGACAACTGCTTACTCAAAGAAAAATGGTGTTCTATATAAATCAAATAATAATATTTCTTTCAAAAAAAGCTCAAATTGGTATAAAAATAAAAATAATGAAACTTATTTTTTTTCTGAACATCATAAAGATTCGGTTTCTTTTACCTCAATTGATTTTTATATTGTAAATAAACATTTTATTTCAGATAAATTTTATTTACAAAATAGCATAAAACAGTTTATGTCAACTTTTGGAGGTGTCAACTTTGAAAAAAATTACATAGTAAGTTATCCTTCAAAAAACAAAAAATATAATGTTACGGAAATTTTTTACGAAATTAACACAGATAAATACATAAGACTTGCTATTACCTCAAATAAAATTTTAAATGAAAATTTTATTACTGATAAAAAATTATTTATGGGTTTCTCTAATTTTATCAAAGAGTTTAAAGAAAGGCCAGGTAAAGTTATTGATGTATTGGATGTTTATTTTGAAAAAGATTATAGTGCACAGATTGATTTAATAAAGCAAATAGATTTAGAGGCTTATAATACAAATTCACTTTATGGTTCTGTATTAGTAGATTTACACACAAATGAGGGAAGTTTTGATAAGATTAGAGATCATATTGTTAGGATTAGAAAATTAAAAATTGATAAAACTAAAATTAAAGATGCAGGAGAACAAATTTCGATGAAGCCAGATATTTATATGTTTAATGAGTTTCATGCATATCCTCATACTCGATTTAATTTCATGTATATGTTAAAGAAACTTAAAGAAAGAGGATTTGATTATTTAGCTGTTGAAGCATTTCCTCCTCCAAATGAGAGTGAAAATCTGATTACAAAAAATGAAAATATTTCTGGTTACTATGTCGCTGAACCAACTTATTCTTTAATGATAAATTATGCTGCTAGTTTAGGTTTTAAATTGGTTGCTTATGAAGAAGCCGATCAATGCAAAGAAATTAAAGAAATGATACCAAGTGCAACATGTCGGGATAGTATTCAAGCTTTAAATATTGCCAAAATTTATGAGTTAGATAAAAACGCTAAAATTGTTGTATTTGGTGGGCATGCACACATTGAGAAAAAATCAAGAGATGATTGGAAATTTATGAGAGTAGCTCTTCAAGAGTTATTTCCAAATAAAAAAATGTTTTCAATTGGTCAAACTAAATATATTAGAACCAATTTAGACTCAATTGACATTAACATGGAAATGCCTGTTTATTATGATGAGGATGATGGTCAATTTGATGGTCAAATTATTAGCCCACATTATAAAAAGTACTATGAATGGTATTACAGAAAATCTGAATTAATGAACAATAAAATTCTTATTGATACATCAAAAGATTTTTTTTCGGTTGAAATTATACCTATCCAAAATAATCAAGAAATATATTACCCAATATTTAGATGTAGAAAAGAAAATCTACAATCAAATATAATTTATATACCTGATAGTATAAACTATTTAATAGTTTATAAGAGTAAAGAAAATAAAAGAATATAAAACTTTCCTAAAGTTTTCTCATTTTCTAAATTCATACTTCAAAATTCTAAATTTCATATCGTATCTTTGCCTATCAAAATTTTGATTATGGACACGGCTATTGACAATGTTTTTCCACCAAGAGAACCCAAACCAAAATGGTTGCGCGTAAAATTACCAACCGGTAAAAACTACACCGAACTTAGAGGTTTAGTAGACAAATACAAACTGAATACAATTTGTACTTCGGGAAGTTGTCCTAATATGGGCGAATGTTGGGGCGAAGGAACAGCAACTTTCATGATTTTAGGAAACATCTGTACGCGTTCGTGCGGCTTTTGTGGTGTTAAAACAGGTCGCCCTGAAACGGTGGATTGGGACGAACCTGAAAAAGTAGCACGTTCTATCAAGATTATGAACATCAAACATGCGGTTATTACTAGCGTAGATCGTGATGATTTAAAAGATATGGGTTCGATTATTTGGGCAGAAACCGTGAAAGCGATTCGTCGAATGAATCCAAATACTACTTTAGAAACCTTAATTCCAGATTTTCAAGGTAACACGAGAAATTTAGACCGAATTATCGAAGTAGCTCCAGAAGTAGTTTCGCACAATATGGAAACCGTAAAACGTTTAACTCGTGAAGTGCGTATTCAAGCGAAATATGAGAAAAGTTTAGAAGTGTTGCGTTATTTGAAAGAGCAAGGTATCAAAAGAACAAAATCGGGTATTATGTTAGGCTTGGGCGAAACAGAAGAAGAAGTTATTCAAGTCTTACACGATTTAGCCGATGCAAAAGTGGATATTGTTACAATTGGTCAGTATTTACAACCCAGTAAAAAACATTTACCGGTTAAAGAATACATCACGCCAGAACAATTCGCAAAATACGAACAAATTGGAAAAGAATTAGGTTTTAGATATGTAGAAAGTGGCGCTTTAGTGCGTTCGTCTTATCACGCAGAGAAACATATTCACTAAAAGTTCAAATTTAATAACAACTTCAAAACAGATAAAATTGAAAACACGAATTGCTATTAATGGTTTGGGAAGAATTGGACGTAATTTGTTTCGATTGCTTTTGAATCATCCTACTATTGAAATAGTTGCCATCAACGACATTGCGGATAACAAAACGATGGCGCATTTGGTAAAATACGATAGCATTCATGGTGTTTTGAATCATAAAGTGTCCTTTTCTGAAGATTCGATTAGTATTGATGATAAAACGTATTTGTTTTTTCACGATAGAGAAATCAAAAATTTAGATTGGAAGTCGTTAAACATTGATATTGTTATCGAATCGACAGGGAAATTCAAAACATTTGAAGATGTTAACCAACATATTTTAGCTGGAGCAAAAAAAGTAATTCTTTCTGCACCACCTGAAGTTGATGACTCGATAGTTAGCGAACAGATGGAGCAAATAAAAACAGTTGTTTTAGGTATAAACGAACATATTTTAGACGGAAACGAAACGATAATTTCCAATGCAAGTTGCACGACCAATAACGCGGCTCCGATGATTAAAATCATTCAGGAATTGTGCGAAATTGAACAAGCTTACATCACCACTGTTCACTCATACACTACCGACCAAAGTTTACACGATCAACCACATAAAGATTTGCGCAGAGCTCGTGGCGCGGCACAATCTATTGTTCCTACAACAACGGGGGCAGCAAAAGCATTGACAAAAATTTTTCCAGAATTAGAAGGAAAAATTGGTGGTTGTGGCATTCGTGTTCCTGTTCCAGATGGCTCATTGACCGATATTACTTTTAATGTAAAACGACAAGTTTCGATAGAAGAAATCAACTTAGCATTTAAAAAAGCCGCAGAAACTAATTTAAAAGGAATTTTAGATTACACCGAAGACCCAATCGTTTCGGTAGATATTATTGGCAATCAAAGCTCTTGTCTCTTTGATGCACAACTTACTTCTGTAATTGATAAGATGGTTAAAATTGTAGGTTGGTACGACAATGAAATTGGTTATTCTTCTCGATTAATCGACTTAATTACTTTCGTTTCAAAAAAATAAAGTTTTTTAATAACCCTAAAAAACTTAAATTGCAAGGTTAAAATAATTTTTGATATAAATTGACTAAACTATTTGTAATATTTTTACTGTTTGTAACTTTTTCAAGTTACACACAATCTGTATATAAAGATGTTGCTAAAATTAGCGATAGTACTGACTATTATCTAGAAATTGGTCTTTTTAACAAAGAAGATAAAAAATCCTATAAAAGAGCAATTGAATTTACTGAAAAAGCAATCGCATACGCAAAACATAATAGCCTGAGCAACAAATTAGCCGATTCGTACTTGCAATTGGGTAATATTTATTATGATTTAGAAAAAAATAATTTAGCAATTGATTATTATATTAGAGCAGTTAATACATTTAACACGAAAGAACCGAAAACTAATTTAGCACTTTCTTATTATGGCCTTGGAAAATGTTATCTAAAAAAAGACAATTTTAAAGTGGCCGAAATTTACTTTGAAAAAGCTATTTTGTTATATGAAAAACTAAACTTTTTTGAAGCTATTGAATTGATTAATTTACAGAAAGGAATTATCAAAAAAGAAAAAAAAAAATATACAGAAGCAACTACAATAATTTTATCAGTAATTAAAAATTTAAACTATGAAACGTTTTTAAGTGCCAAATCTGAAGCTTATTTTCAATTAGGAGAAATTGAAATGGCACAAAAAAATTACACAAAAGCAATTGATTATTATGATTTGGCAAACGTTGCTAATAAAACAAATGAAAGTGATTTTGAAGTTACGAAAAAAATTCTAAAACAATTAAGTATTGCATATGAGAAAAATAATGATGTTAAAAAATCTCAATTATATTTAAAAAAATATGTCGTATTAACAGATTCTGTTTCAAAAAATTTACTAAGTTTTAACTCGGAAAACATAATTGATAAAATTCAATTTGATGAACAATTAAAAACAATTGAACAATTAGACAAAGAAAAGAAAAGCCAACAAAAAACATTACGTTTTTCTAAATTAATCAGTATTTTAAGTATTACTTTGATTTTAATTTTATCACTTTTGAGTTTGTCTTTATACAAAAACAATAAAATTAGAACTAGTACAAACAAGCTATTAAAAGAAAAAAATAAAGAATTAATTACCGAAAAAGAAAGAGCAGAATTAGCCTCAAAAGCAAAAGCAAATTTTTTATCAACTGTAAGCCACGAATTAAGAACACCATTAAATGCAATTAACGGAATAACATATCTTTTATTACAAGAAAAACCAAAATCAAGCCAATTAAACTATCTAAAATCACTTGAATTTTCAGGTAATTATTTATTGAATTTTATCAATGATATTTTAGAAATTAACCGTTTAGAATCAGACAAAATAACCGTTGAGAACATTAGTTTTGATTTAAAAGAACTTATAGAAAATATTACTATTTCATTCAAAAAATTTATCAATGAAAACAATATCAATTGCCATTTATATATTGATGATACTATTACTTCTAATCTAAAAGGTGATCCAACTAAATTATCACAAATTCTAATTAATTTACTAAATAATGCTATAAAATTTAGTAAAGATGGAGATGTTTGGTGTACCATTAAAAAAATCAAAGAATCAAATAATGAAATCAGATTATACTTTGAAGTAAAAGATAACGGAATCGGAATTCCAATCGATAAACAAGAAACTATTTTTGATAGTTTTAGCCAAGGTTCAGTTGAAATTAATAGAACATATGGTGGAACAGGTTTAGGACTCTCAATTGTTAAGAAAATTCTTGAACTGATGCAAAGTACTATTCATTTAAAAAGTGAAAGCGGAAAAGGAAGTGTTTTTTCATTTGAATTAGAATTCGAAAAAGCAGCCAAAGACGAAATTAAAATTGAAGTTAATCAAAAAAATGAATGCTTAAAGCAAAAAAGAATTCTGCTGGTTGAAGATAATAAAATCAATCAAATGATTACTCAAAAAATGCTTGAGAAAAAAGGTATTTCATGTGTTGTCATTGACAATGGAGAAGATGCGATTGAAAAAGCAAAAACCAACCATTATGACCTAATTTTAATGGATGTTCATTTACCTGGCATCAACGGAACTGAAGCCACAAACAAGATTAGAGAATTTGACATAACAACTCCTATTATTGCATTAACAGCTATTTCTTTAAATGAAAACAAAGAAATGCTAATGTCCTACGGCATGAATGAAGTAATCACCAAACCATTTGAACCAGAGCATTTTTACAATGTAGTAACTGCTTATTTAACTAATAATAAGCGATTAAATTCTTAATTAAGTTTCTTACATGTGGTTCTGCCTTTTTAGCAGCCTCCAAAACTTCTTCATGATTTACTTCTTCGATATTTTCTTCGTCACCCATATCAGTAATCACAGAAATACCAAAACATTCCATATTCATGTGGCGCGCAACGATAACTTCTGGAACAGTTGACATTCCAACACAATCAGCACCTAAAGCTTTTACCATTTTATATTCGGCAAGCGTTTCAAAGGTTGGTCCTTGTAAACCCAAATAAATTCCTTTTTTTAAATTGATATTTAGTGCTTTTGCTAATTCAAATGCTTTTAAATTCATAGCTTTTGAATACGGTTCGCTCATATTTACGAATCTTGAACCAAAACGCTCATCGTTATGACCACGCAATGGATGTTCGGGCATCAAATTTATATGATCTGTAATTACAGCCACATCTCCTACTTTGTAAGATGGATTTACTCCACCTGAAGCATTGGAAACAATTAATTTCTCAACACCCAAATATTTCATTACACGAACTGGAAATGTTACTTGCTTCATATCGTAACCTTCGTAAAAATGAAAACGCCCTTGCATAGCCAATACTTTTTTCCCTTCAATTGTTCCAAAAACTAAAGCACCTTTATGTCCTTGAACGGTTGAAACTGGAAAATTTGGAATTTCCGTGTAAGGCAAAGTATATTCTATGGTAATATCTGCTGTGAAACCACCTAATCCTGAACCTAAAATTACACCATATTCTGGCATAAAATCGGTTTTATTTTTAATAAAACTAACTGTTTCTTGAACCTTGTTCCACATAATTTTGTATCTTATTATCAATATTTGTATTCAAAAAAACTGATTTCATTGGCAAATAGAACAATTGTGTTTTTGGCAATAATCCGTTTAGACGAACAAAATCTTTCTCTGTTGTAATTATCTTTCTTCCGTTGGCTTTTGCCAAAATTTGCTCACAATCTTGTTTTGAAAAATGATGATGATCTGGAAAAACTAATGTTTCATCAGATTCATTTTTAAGAAAATTAAAAAACAGTTTTGGTTTTACAATTCCAGCAACTAAAAGTTTACTTTCTGATTGAATTTCCGAAACCAACAATTTAATCTCATCTCCAAAAACAAAATCGTCGTATTGAATAGTTGTGAAATAAACCGATTGTTTTACCTTCAAATTTTCTGTAAATTTCTGCTGCACAAATTCTGATAAATCCTTTGGACATTTGGTGACAATTATCATATCCGCTCTTTTTTTACCTGAAGATGGTTCACGTAAATTTCCGAAAGGCAAAATATAATCGTCGCAAAATAAATCATCATAAGCCGTGAGCAAAATATAAAATCCTGCTTTTACTTTTCTGTGCTGAAAAGCGTCATCTAATAAAATAACGTCTGGTTTATCTTGAAACTGTAATAATTTCTCAATTCCGTTTTTACGATTGGCATCAACCGCCACTTGAATGTTTGGAAATTTTGAATAAAATTGAAAAGGCTCGTCACCAATTGAACTCGCTGTAGCTTTTTCGTCCGCCAAAACAAAGCCTTCAGTTAAACGCTTATAACCACGACTCAAAACCGCAACTTTGTAATCTTTAGAAAGTAATCGGATTAAATACTCGATTTGCGGAGTTTTTCCTGTTCCACCAACGCTTAAATTCCCTACTGCAATTATAGGAATATTAAACGAATAGCTCTTTAAAATGCCTTTGTCGTAAAGCCAGCTTCGGATAAACATAATGAGCCAATACAAAAAGGCTAATGGGAAAAGTATTTTTCGTAACAAAATCATACTACGAAAGTATAATATTTTATCTTTATAATAAAGTTTATGTGATTTATCATTTCATCTCTAACAAGTATTTTGTTAATTTGTGTAATAATTTACCAAAATCAAACAACATGCAACTTTCTAATATACTTTCTATTCTTGAAGAAATGGCACCACTGGGTTATGCCGAAGATTTTGACAATGTTGGCCTTTTAGTTGGAAATCAGAGTCAGGAAATAGATGGTATTTTAGTCTGTCATGATGCGTTGGAATCAGTTATTGATGAAACAATTACAAAAAAATGTAATTTGGTAGTTTGCTTCCATCCTATTTTGTTTTCAGGAATTAAGAAAATTACAGGTAAAAATTATGTGGAACGTGCTATTTTGAAAGCAATTAAAAACGATATTGCTATTTATGCTGTTCATACTGCGTTAGACAATCATCAAAATGGTGTAAATAAAATTTTCTGTGATGCATTAGGCTTGAAACATTCAAAAATTTTGATTCCGAAAGAAAACTACATTCAAAAATTAATCACATTTACCATTCCAGAAAATGTTGAAAAATTGCGAAACGCCTTGTTTGACGCTGGTGCAGGAAAAATTGGCAATTATGAAGATTGCAGTTTTAATTCGCAAGGAATTGGAACTTACATGGGAAATAAACATTCAAATCCTGAATTTGGTGAGCGATTTGAATTTGTAGAAACACCCGAAATTAAAATCGAAGTTATATTTGAAAAACATTTGCAAGGTAAAATTTTGAAAGCTTTATTCAAAAATCATGTATACGAAGAAGTGGCTTACGAAATTTATCAATTGGAGAACAAACATCAAAACATAGGTTTAGGGCGTGTTGGTGAATTAGAAAATCCGCTTTCTGAAACTAATTTTTTACAATTAGTAAAAGACAAATTACAATGTGGAGGCATGAGACATTCGGCTTTTACAGGAAAATCAATAAAAAAAGTTGCGGTTTTAGGTGGAAGCGGAAGTTTTGCTATTAAAAATGCAATTGATTCAGGAGCAGATGCTTATCTTACGGCAGACCTAAAATATCATCAATTCTATGAGGCTGAAAATCAATTGCTTTTAGTAGATATTGGTCACTTTGAGAGCGAAAGATTTACAAAAAATTACATAGTTGATTTTCTTAAAGAAAAAATCACTAATTTTGCACCTAATTCTCTGCAATGCAGAATTATTTTATCAGAAGAAAATACAAATCCAGTTAAGTACTTTTAAATATGGCAACCATCAAAGAGATAAACGTAGAAGATAAGTTAAGAGCCCTTTATGCTTTACAATTAGTTGATTCTAAAATTGACGAAATCAGAAATGTGAGAGGAGAATTACCTCTTGAAGTAGATGATTTAGAAGATGAAGTAGCTGGACTTTCTACTCGTTTAGACAAATTAAAAAGTGATTTAGAAACAATTGATGACCAAATCAAAGAAAAGAAAAACACAATAGAAGGTCATAAAGAATCAATTAAAAAATATTTAGAACAACAAAAAAATGTTCGTAACAATAGAGAATTCAACTCTTTAACTAAAGAAGTTGAATTTCAGGAATTGGAAATTCAATTGGCTGAAAAACACATTAAAGAAATGAAAGCTTCTATTGAGCACAGAAAAGAAATCATTGCTCAAACTAAAGAAAGATTAGACGGCAAACAAACGCATTTGAAACATAAGAAAGCTGAATTAAGCGACATTATGGCTGAAACTGAAAAAGAAGAAAACTTTTTAACTGCTAAATCAGCAGAATTAAGAAGTCAAATTGAAGAGCGCTTAATTTTTGCTTACGACAGAATTAGAACAAGTGTTAGAAACGGTTTAGCGGTTGTTTCTATTGAGCGTGGCGCTTCTGCCGGCTCTTTCTTTACCATTCCACCACAAACACAAATGGAAATTGCTGCACGTAAAAAAATTATTACTGATGAGCACAGTGGAAGAATTTTAATAGATAGTGTTTTAGCCGACGAAGAAAAAGAAAAAATGGAAAAATTATTTGCAACGATTTAATTGATTCTACAACAATAAATGAAAGTCCTTTTTTTAAAAGGGCTTTTTTTGTTTTTAACCGCTTAGACACAAAGTTTTCATAATTTCCAAATTACTATTCACTAATCACTTTTCGCTTTTCACTAAAAAACCTATCTTTGCTATATGGAAGAAAATGCAACCCGAATTAATAAATTTTTATCAGAAACTGGTTTTTGTTCACGCAGAGAAGCAGATCGTTTAATTGAACAAGGAAGAGTTACTATTAACGGAAAAGTTCCAGAAATGGGCACAAAAGTGACGCCAAGTGACGAAGTGCGAGTGAACGGAAAATTGATTCAGGAACGCAATGAAAAACCAATTTATTTAGCCTTCAACAAACCTGCAGGGATTGAATGTACGACCAACTTAGACGTAAGAGACAATATTATTGATTTCATCAACTATCCTGAGCGTATTTTTCCGATTGGACGTTTGGATAAAGCCAGTGAAGGTTTGATTTTTATGACCAATGATGGAGATATTGTAAACAAAATTCTCCGTGCGAGAAACAACCACGAAAAAGAATATATCGTAACGGTAAACCATCCTATTACAGATCGATTTATTGAACGAATGGCAAACGGAATTCCGATTTTGGAAACGATTACCAAGAAATGTAAAGTAGAACAAATTAGTAAATTTGTGTTCCGAATTATTTTAACGCAAGGTTTAAATAGACAAATTCGTAGAATGTGTGAATATTTAGATTACGAAGTAACAGCTTTAAAACGTACAAGAATCATCAACATTTCCTTAGACGTTGCCGAAGGCAAATACCGAAACTTAACCGATGCCGAAGTTACCGAATTAAACAAATTAATTAAACCTTCTAGCAAAACCGAAGAAGCAAGTTTGCCAAGTAATAAAAATAAGTTTACTGGAAAAAGGAATTATGGGGAAAGGAATAGATAGGAAATATATAATTTGAAAAAGCATGGGAAATTTCTCTTGCTTTTTTTGTTTTGTGAGCATGAGCTTGACGCTAGCGCTAGCGAGTGTGTTTATATTTTTTGTTTGTTAGTTATTCTTAAAACTGCATGCAAAGTTGCCAAATAATAATAAAACATCCAGCTATACCAAATAGGCTTATCATAATTTATTTTTTGCTCGGCATTATGATGTCTAATTCCAAAATTATTAGCTATATTAAACAAATCACTTTCATCTTTTTTTTCTATAAATTGCTTGATTTCAGGTCTTAAAAATTCCAAGACATCTGCCAATTCTCTAATTGCTTCTTTTCTATCTTCTAAAGTTGCTTTATGTCTTCTAAATTTTACAATCGCCATGTTGATTTTGTCAGAAATATTCTCCTTGTCTTTTGTTGGAATGTCTGCCTCGAAAAGATTTGAAAGACCATTATCTGATAAAATAAGTATTTCCCCCTCTTCAGAAATTTCAAATCCATTTTGATAATCCCTTAGAATTGGATTAATTAATTCCCTAAAGTATTTTTGACCTTCAATATCATTAAATTCTTCATAATGGTTTCCGCAATTATTCCAATTATGATAATATCCATTTAACCCTTTTGAACAATGATCATGTAAAAACTCTAATATATCAAAAAAATCATCTTTCGTATAATCAAATATTTTTTGATAAATAGGAAATAAATTTTGTTTTCTTAGATTTATGAACACATATACATCAATTTGATCTCCTAATTGACCTTCTATGTATCCATCCGTACAATCAATTCCAAAATATTTTTGAAAATATCCCCCTCTGTCAAGAATTTTATATGACATCAAAAAAAGTTGCTTCAAAACATCAAATTCAATTTTTGTGTCTTGTCCTAATTTTCCAGTTCGTGTAGAATAATAACTCCTTTTAATCATAATTATCTTGTTTAACAAAATGTTTTAAAATTATATTTAACGTTCCCGCGCTACAAGCAGTTTGGGACTAAATTAGCCTTAACTTTCGGTTAATAACTGAACTTAAAGATACAAAACCAACTTCAAATTAAGCCAAATACTCAAATTGCTTGTAGCGTGTGTTGGCAGTAGTGCTTTTTAATGAGGCAGTCCACAATCACAAGGTTCTATTAAGTTTTCTTCATAATAATTGATAAAATCTCTAGCGCTTTCTATTGTTTTCAAATAATCAAAATTCAGCGCTTCTGTAAAAAGTTTTTCATAATAATTTACGTCATAATCCAAATCTGCTTTTGCGTGAGTTATATTATCTCTCAGTTTTTTCAGTTTCATTATGTTTTCAAATAAGTGACTTTTTTCTACTGCGAAATTTTTACCATTGTAAATTTCTGTCATATTACTTTTTACTTTTTCTTCAAAAGACGTATAACGTATGATTTTGTATTTATTCATAATTTTTCCTCTTCTGTTTGGGTTTTCACATTTATAGTCTTTAGGTATTTTTGAGTTTACAAACGCTTCTAAAGAATCAAATAATGAAGAAGAATAATTGACGACGCAACCATAAAATGCAAACATATGGTTCAGTATATTTCCAACACTAAAATTTTCTGTTTTTAATTCGGTAAAGAGTTTCTCTCTTTCTTCTTTAATAACATTTAAAAATCCTTGCGCATTACTGAAATATATTATTATTAGGTTAGGTTCTGGAATAGGATATTTTATCGAGTTCAGTTCGTAAAAAAAGCCTTGAATAAATTCTTGTTCAGTTGTTAAAAGATGAGGAACAAATTTTTCTAATGGAATTTTTTTTGGTGTTTTTGCATTTGACATTTGTTCAACCATAAATTCATACCCATCTTTTGTTACATTATGTGATAACAAAAATTTTCTTTTAATATGTTTCATCTAAATGTTTTTTTTAGCATTACTGCCAACTTGTGTATATAATAATTTTGTTGATACTCTTTTCAAATTACAAAATCTTTTCAAATTAAAACACTTTAATACGTTTTCTTATAAACATTTAAACAGCTGATTCCATCACATAATCATCCATTACATAACCATTCCCTATTTCGATTACTTCGTCTTTTACGATGATAAAACCTAACTTTTCGTAGAAAAAACGGGCTTTGTTGTATTTGTTTACGTTTAAAAAAATGGCTTTTTGGTTTTGTGCAATGGCAATTTCAATGGCTTTGTCTATTAATAATTTGCCTAAACCTTTACCTTGTTCGGTAGGCAACACATAAATTTTGTGTGTTTTAAGTTTTTGAGAATTGTAACAATTTAATTCGTAGGACAAAAAACCAACTGCTCTTTCAGCATCTTTTAGGAGTAAAAAATGTTGCCCATTTTGGAATTGTGTTTCAAGTGCTTCAAGGCTATAAAACTGCGCTAACATATACTGCAACTGCTCCGGTAAAAGGATTTCTCCATAAGCAGTAGGCCAAATTTCGTAAGCTAATTCAGCTACAATACTTAGTTGTTCTTTTTGTAGTGGTACAATATTCATTTTGCTAAAATAAAAATAACCTCCCATTTCTGAGAGGTTATTATGTTAAGCTTGTCCTGTTAGTCCAAAATTTAATGGAATTGCTGGTTGTTCTCCTTCTTCAATTTTTCCGTGAGCCGCTTCAAAACGGTGGATATTTTCGCCTAATGCTTTTAATAAACGTTTTGCGTGTTGTGGTGTTAACACAATTCTTGATTTTACTTTTGCCTTTGGCACGCCTGGCATAATCGCTACGAAATCAACAACAAATTCAGAATTTGAATGATTGATAATAGCTAAGTTTGAATAAGTTCCTTCGGCTATTTTTTCATCTAACTCGATGTTGATTTGTCCTTGCTGGTTATTATTTTCCATAATTACTATTTAAACATATATGTCATCAAAGTTTTACTTAAGTTTATATGTAAGATTAGGTTCGTTTAAATTTTAAAATCTATTACAAGATTAAGTATAATTTTTAATATAAAGGCTAACAAAAATTCTGTTAGCCTTTATATCAAAAAATCTTGTTAAAAGCTAAACTCTTCTTTCGTAGCCATTAATTCATTATACTCTTCTTTAGAACCTACAATAATATCATCATAATCTCTCATACCTGTACCAGCTGGAATTCTGTGACCTACAATAACATTTTCTTTCAAACCTTCTAAATTATCTATTTTACCAGCTACAGCAGCTTCGTTTAATACTTTTGTTGTTTCCTGGAATGATGCTGCTGAAATGAATGATTTTGTTTGTAAAGAAGCTCTGGTAATACCTTGAAGTATTGGAGTAGCCGTTGATGTAATAATATCACGAGCTACTACTACGTTTTTATCATTACGTTTTAATAACGAATTTTCATCTCTTAACTGACGTGGAGAAATGATTTGACCTGGTTTTAAATTTTCTGAGTCACCTGCATCCTCTACCACTTTCATTCCGTATAATTTATCATTTTCAATAAGAAAATCACTTGTATGAGCTAATTGATCCTCTAAAAACAATGTATCTCCTGGATCAACTATTCTTACTTTACGCATCATTTGACGAATAACAACCTCAAAGTGTTTATCATTTATTTTTACACCTTGTAAACGGTAAACTTCTTGAATTTCATTTACCAGATACTGTTGAACAGCAGATGGTCCTTGAATTCTTAAAATATCCTCTGGTGTAATTGCTCCATCTGAAAGTGGAGTTCCCGCTTTTACATAATCATTTTCTTGTACTAAAATTTGATTCGAAAGTTTTACTAAATATTTCTTCACTTCACCAAATTTAGATTCGATAGTGATTTCTCTGTTACCTCTCTTTATTTTTCCGAAAGTAACAACTCCATCAATTTCGGAAACTACCGCTGGATTAGATGGGTTACGAGCTTCTAATAACTCTGTAATTCTTGGTAAACCTCCTGTGATATCGCCTGATTTAGAAGAACGACGAGGGATTTTTACTAAAATTTTACCTGCTTTAATTTTTTCACCATCATTTACCATAAGATGTGCTCCAACAGGTAAGTTATAAGAACGGATTAATTCGCCATCTTTTCCGTAAATTAATAAAGTAGGTATTAATTTTTTATTTCTACCTTCAGAAATTACTTTTTCTTGGAAACCTGTTTGTTCGTCGATTTCAACTAAAAAAGATTGCCCCTGTTCTAAATCTTCGTAAGTAATTTTTCCTGTAAATTCTGAAACAATAACTCCATTATATGGATCCCATTTACAAATTGTAGTACCTTTTTCAACAACGTCTCCGTCTTTAACAAAAATACTTGACCCGTAAGGAATATAGTGTGTATTTAATAAAATTCCTGTTTTAACATCTACCAATTTCAGTTCAGTAGAACGCGAAATTACAATATCAACAGTATTACCTTCAGTATCTTCTCCTTTAACTGTTTTTAAATCTTCAATTTCTAATTTACCTGCAAAACGAGTAACAATACTAGATTCTTCAGAAATACCTCCAGCAACCCCTCCAACGTGGAACGTACGAAGTGTTAACTGTGTACCTGGTTCACCAATTGATTGCGCTGCAATAACACCAACAGCTTCACCTTTTTGAGTCATTTTTCCTGTTGCTAAGTTTCTACCATAACATTTTGCACAAATACCTTTTGTAGCTTCACATGTTAATGGAGAACGTACTTCAACTCTCTCAATTGGGGATGCTTCAATTTTCTTAACTATAGTCTCAGTAATTAACTCGCCTCCTTCAACTAAAATTTCATTATCAAGTGGATTGATTACATTTTGTAAAGCTACACGTCCTAATATTCTTTCTCCTAAAGTTTCAACAATTTCTTCGTTTTTCTTTAAAGCAGACACTTCAATTCCTCTTAATGTACCACAATCTACAGAATTTACAATAACATCTTGGGATACATCATGTAATCTACGTGTTAAATAACCCGCATCGGCAGTTTTAAGAGCCGTATCTGCAAGTCCTTTACGTGCACCATGAGTAGAAATGAAGTACTCAAGAATCGAAAGACCTTCTTTAAAGTTAGATAAAATAGGATTTTCAATAATTTCACCACCACCAGCTGTTGATTTTTTAGGCTTAGCCATCAAACCACGCATACCTGTTAACTGACGAATTTGTTCTTTAGAACCCCTTGCTCCAGAGTCAAGCATCATATATACCGAGTTAAAACCTTGTTGGTCTTCACGTATATTTTTCATTGCTAACTCAGTTAATTGAGCATTTGCTGAAGTCCAAATATCAATAACTTGGTTATAACGTTCGTTATTAGTAATAAGACCCATGTTATAGTTCATTGAGATACCTTCAACTTGTTCTCTGGCATCAGCAATTAATTGTGTTTTTTGTTCAGGAATACGAATATCACCTAATGAGAATGATAATCCTCCACGGAATGCATTTTTATATCCTAAATCTTTCATATCATCTAAGAAAGCTGCGGTTGTAGGAACATCAGTAACTTCTAAAATTCTACCAATAATATCACGTAATGATTTCTTGGTTAATACTTCATTAATATATCCTGCAGCTTCTGGAACTACTTCATTAAATAAAACTCTTCCCGCTGTTGTTTGGATAATTTTATAAACTAATTCTCCATTTTCATTAAAATCTTTAGCACGTACTTTCACACGAGCATTTAATTCTAATTTACCTTCGTTCAAGGCAATATTCACTTCTTCTGCAGAATAGAACGTCAAATCTTGACCTAAAATTTTCTTTTCTGGAGTTGATAAACGCTCTTTGGTCATGTAATAAAGACCAAGAACCATGTCTTGAGAAGGAACCGTAATAGGTGCACCGTTTGCAGGATTCAAGATATTATGAGAAGCCAACATTAATAATTGTGCTTCTAAAATAGCTTCTGGTCCTAATGGTAAGTGAACCGCCATCTGGTCACCATCGAAATCGGCGTTAAATGCAGTACATACCAATGGATGTAACTGGATTGCTTTTCCTTCAATTAACTTAGGCTGAAAAGCTTGAATACCTAATCTGTGTAACGTAGGAGCCCGGTTCAATAATACTGGATGTCCTTTGATTACATTCTCAAGGATATCCCATACTACTGGCTCCTTTTTATCGATAATTTTCTTAGCCGACTTTACTGTTTTAACAATTCCTCTTTCGATTAACTTACGAATAACGAATGGTTTGTATAATTCAGCAGCCATATCTTTTGGTAAACCACATTCAAACAATTTCATTTCTGGTCCAACAACGATTACGGAACGAGCAGAATAATCTACTCGTTTTCCTAATAAGTTTTGACGGAAACGACCTTGTTTACCTTTTAATGAATCTGACAAAGATTTTAATGGTCTGTTTGATTCTGTTTTAACGGCAGAAGCTTTACGCGTGTTATCAAATAATGAATCTACAGATTCTTGTAGCATACGTTTTTCGTTTCTTAAAATTACTTCAGGAGCTTTGATCTCCATTAATCTTTTTAAACGGTTGTTACGAATGATTACTCTTCTGTATAAATCATTTAAATCTGAAGTTGCAAAACGACCTCCATCAAGTGGAACTAACGGACGTAATTCTGGTGGAATAACTGGAATAACTTTTAAAATCATCCATTCAGGACGATTTTCTCTGTTATAGTTAGACTCACGGAATGATTCTACAACATTTAAACGTTTTAATGCTTCTGTTTTACGCTGTTTAGATGTTTCATTATTAGCTGCATGACGAAGACTATATGAAAGTTCATCTAAATCTGTGCGAGCTAATAAATCCATAATACACTCAGCACCCATTTTAGCGATGAATTTATTAGGATCATTATCATCTAAGTATTGATTTTCCATTGGAAGTGTATCTAAAATGTTTAAATATTCTTCTTCCGTAAGGAAATCTAATTTTTGTAACGATTCGCCATCTGCGTCTTTAGCAATACCTACTTGAACTACTACATATCTCTCGTAGTAAATAATCATATCTAATTTCTTAGATGGTAAACCTAAAATATAACCGATTTTGTTTGGTAACGAACGGAAATACCAAATATGAGCAATTGGAACAACAAGATTGATGTGTCCTACTCTATCTCTTCGTACTTTTTTCTCCGTTACTTCAACACCACATCTGTCACAAACGATTCCTTTGTAGCGAATTCTTTTATATTTTCCACAAGCACATTCGTAATCTTTTACTGGACCGAAAATACGTTCACAGAAAAGACCATCTGTTACTGGTTTGTGTGTACGATAATTAATAGTTTCAGGTTTTAAAACCTCACCTCTAGATTCTCCTAAAATTGATTCTGGAGAAGCTAATCCTATCGTAATTTTGTTAAACCTTTTTATTTGGTTTTTATCTCTATTATTTCTATTATTCATCATAGTTTTTACTATTGATTTACTTGCAATTAAAAATTGATTTTAAACAGCTTTAGCAATGCTACTTTCTGTTGACTCGAATTACTTCTCTAAACTTCAAACCTAATTTTGAAGTGCTAGTTATTGTATTTGACACAATAAATTTTGTCTCTACAATAAAAAATCGGAACGGTTTACGGTTATAAATCCTTAAAAACTTTTAAAAAAAATAGTAGAGAGCGTTGCAATGCAACGCCTCTACAATATATTCTATATTTATTCTTCTAATCTGATGTCTAATCCAAGACCTTTTAATTCATGCATTAATACATTGAATGATTCAGGTAATCCTGGTTCTGGCATTGCTTCACCTTTAACGATAGCTTCGTAAGTTTTAGCTCTACCAATAACATCATCTGATTTTACAGTTAAGATTTCTCTAAGTGTACTTGATGCACCGTATGCTTCAAGAGCCCAAACCTCCATCTCTCCAAAACGTTGACCTCCAAATTGCGCTTTACCTCCTAAAGGTTGTTGTGTAATTAATGAGTATGGACCAATAGAACGTGCGTGCATTTTATCATCAATCATGTGTCCTAATTTCAACATGTAGATTACACCCACGGTTGCTGCTTGGTGAAAACGTTCTCCTGTTCCTCCATCATACAAATAAGTATGACCAAATCTTGGAATTCCTGCTTCGTCTGTTAGTTCATTAATCTGGTCGATTGTAGCTCCATCAAAGATTGGTGTTGCATATTTTCTACCTAATTTTTGTCCTGCCCATCCTAATACAGTTTCATAAATCTGACCAATATTCATACGAGATGGTACCCCAAGTGGATTCAATACGATATCTACTGGCGTTCCATCTTCTAAGAATGGCATATCTTCATGACGAACTATTTTTGCTACAATACCTTTATTTCCGTGACGTCCTGCCATTTTATCACCCACTTTCAACTTACGTTTTTTAGCGATGTAAACTTTAGCAAGTTTCAAAATACCTGATGGTAACTCGTCTCCCACGGTAATTGTAAATTTCTCTCTTCTTAACCAACCTTGTAAATCGTTTAATTTGATTTTGTAGTTGTGAATTAAGTCGTTTACCATAGCATTAGTATGGTCGTCTGTTGACCATTGTCCCTTTGTTAAATGCGCAAAATCTTCAACAGCTTGTAACATTTTTTTAGTGAATTTTTTACCTTTTGGCAATACTTCTTCACCTAAATCATTCATAACGCCTTGTGAAGTTTTTCCGTCAATGATAACAAATAATTTCTCAATTAATTTGTCTTTTAATTCATTATATTTAACTTCAAATTCGTTTTCTAATTTGTCAACGTCTTCTTTATCTTTTGAACGTTTTCTTTTGTCTTTTACTGCTTTAGCAAATAATTTTTTATCTAAAACTACACCGTGTAATGATGGAGAAGCTTTTAATGAAGCATCTTTTACATCACCCGCTTTATCACCGAAGATAGCTCTTAAAAGTTTTTCTTCTGGCGTAGGATCTGATTCTCCTTTTGGTGTAATTTTTCCGATTAAAATATCGCCAGGTTTTACTTCGGCACCAATTCTAATCATTCCGTTTTCATCTAAATCTTTAGTAGCTTCTTCAGAAACGTTTGGAATATCATTTGTTAACTCTTCATTACCTAATTTAGTATCACGAACTTCTAACGTATAATCGTCAATATGTAATGATGTAAAAATATCATCACGAACTACTTTTTCAGAAATTACGATTGCATCCTCGAAGTTATACCCTTTCCATGGCATAAACGCCACTTTTAAGTTTCTTCCGATTGCTAATTCTCCATTTTGAGTAGCATAACCTTCACATAATACTTGACCTTTCTCAACTCTATCACCTTTTCTTACGATTGGTTTTAAGTTAATACAAGTACTTTGATTGGTTTTTCTATATTTGATTAACTGATAAGTTTTTTCGTCTGCTTCAAAACTAACCATACGCTCTTCTTCAGTTCTGTCATATTTGATAGTGATTTTATCAGCATCAACATATTCAACAGTTCCGCTACCTTCAGCATTGATTAATACTCTTGAGTCAGAAGCAACTTGTCTTTCTAAACCAGTACCTACGATTGGAGCTTCAGGACGTAATAATGGAACGGCCTGACGCATCATGTTAGATCCCATCAATGCACGGTTCGCATCATCATGTTCTAAGAA
>Ga0209480_10000950_pt1 | contig 22045 bp, 19 predicted proteins | sample JI61114C2DNA_FD_187501 | JGI IMG/M metagenome (GOLD analysis project Ga0209480, IMG submission 187501) | Wastewater effluent complex algal communities from Wisconsin, to seasonally profile nutrient transformation and Carbon sequestration -... | ecosystem: Engineered > WWTP > Effluent > Algae... | reverse complement strand
CTGGCCGGCTTTTGCGATGCGCTGCCACGATCTGGTGACGCAGGAGCTACAGCCCCATGCGTCGCCATTTGCAGACCCTGCACAAAGCCCGGGTATCGAAGGCTTGCTTCGCATTTGCGACAGCACCGGCATTATCCAGCATTCCATCTTCTCCGTTCCGGACCGCGCGCATGGCTATTGCGTCGACGACAATGCCCGGGCGTTGATGCTGATGAACCGCCTTGGCCATGATGCAGAACCCCACCGCTCGCGCCTCGCCGCCATCTTCGCAGGCTTTGTGCAAAATTCGTGGAATGATGACGCGCAGGAGTTTCGCAATTTCATGGGCTATGCCCGCAACTGGCTGGAAGCGGTCGGTTCGGAGGATAGTTGCGGACGCGCCCTTTGGGCGTTGGGCGCTACGGCGCATCAGGGTATCACGCCGTCCTTGCGCCAATGGGCGCAGCGCCTGTTCGACCGGACTATCTCCAGTGCTGCCGATTTCGGATCGCCTCGCGCGACGGCCTTTGCGATGCTGGGCGCCGATTATCGGCTCGAAACCGGAAAGGACGATGCGGCGGCAAGATCGATCTTGGAGCATGGCGCGGAGTTTCTGATGGCGCGTCTCTACTCGGCACGACAAGCCGACTGGCCCTGGTTTGAAAGCGTGCTCGCCTACGATAATTGCCGGATGCCCGAGGCTTTGATCCGCGCCGGATTAAGGCTGGATCGCCCTGAGTTTACCGCCGCCGGACTTGAAACGCTGCGCTGGATTTTGGAGATCCAGATCAGCCCGGCAGGTTTTTTCCGTCCCGTCGGGTCCGAAAGCTTCGGGCGCGAATATGCCCTGCCGCGTCCTTTCGACCAGCAACCTGTCGAGGCCTGGGCCGCGATTGACGCCGCCCATGCGGCCTTCGATGCGACCAAGGACCGCCAATGGCTCAGCCATGCGAGCCGCGCCTATGCCTGGTTTTTCGGATCCAACGATCGCGGTGTTGCGGTGGCCGATCCCGTTTCGGGATCGTGCCATGACGGCATCAATCCGCGTGGACTCAACCTCAACGAAGGCGCCGAGTCCGTGCTGGCCTACCAGTTGGCGCATTGTTCGATCCGGGATTTGATGTCCAAAGCGGACACCAATTGAAAGTGCTCGTCTGTGGTTGATTTGTTCCAGCATGAGTTGCGCCTGCACGCCGATCCCAGCCGTGTTGTCGTGCGCCCGTTTCATCTTGCGTGGCAAGCATCCGGCCCGGACATTGAACGGGTGGGGAAACTTGTCGGCGACATTATTGGCCTTGATCCCCGCACCGTGCGAAGTGAAATGGGTATTGTTCTTAACGATTTTGCAGACCGTCACTGGCAACTGGAACGCGTTTTCGACGACCGGTACAAGCAAATCGAATTCGCGCTAAAACTGGATGGCGCATCGATAAAGCGGAATACCAAAAGACTGATCGGCGCCTATTTCTGCCATGAATATAGCTATGCAGCGGCGGCGCTGATGAACCCGAGCGTGGTGCGCCATCCTGATCAAAGCGGCTTGCAACATGGCAGCGTCCGCGTTCTGCTGTCGTTACGCGCGGTCGGTGAAGGGCATATTTCGACCATAGCCTTTCGCGAAGGGATCATTTCGTCCGGCCGCCAACTTACCCTGTCGCATCAACCTGCCTTTGCCACCGCTGCCATGCTCGGCAAGCCCAAACGCGATGCGCCCGATGGGTCGGTTTCCGTTTACCGTCATCCCGATGCCAGTATTTCGGGCACCGTCATCTTTCCGATGACCGAAGCCCAGAGGAACGGGTTGGAAGATTTACGTCTGGTCGAGTTCGAACGTGATAGCGGCAAAAGCGAATGGATTGGCACCTACACCGCCTATAGCGGACGTGATATCCGGTCCGAGTTGCTACGCACCCGCGATTTCCATGATTTCACCCTGACCCCGATCCGCGGCAGCGCGGGCCGGAACAAGGGCATGGCCCTTTTCCCGCGCAAAATCGACGGGAAGTTCCTGATGATCGGGCGCCAGGACGGAAAGAATCTCTTTCTGCTCCGGTCGGACAAGATCGACGAATGGGACGACGGAGAATTGCTGCTGGAGCCGAAATATCCTTGGGAATTTGTCCAGATCGGCAATTGCGGCGCGCCTATAGAATTGGACGAAGGCTGGCTTGTCCTGACGCATGGTGTCGGCGCGATGCGCAAATACGCCATAGGCGCAGCCCTGCTCGACAAGAAAGACCCGTCCCGCGTGCTCGGCCGGACACCAAGCCCCATCCTGTCTGCAGCGGATGAGGACCGGGAAGGCTATGTGCCCAATGTCGTCTATACCTGCGGCGCGATCCGCGTCGGTGATGATCTGTTCCTGCCCTATGGAGTTGCCGACTCCTCGGTCTGCTTCGCCTTTGTCGCCATCCGCGACATATTGGCCCAGATGCAATAGCCTAGGCCCATCGGCACACGGCGACCGCGGGAACTGCCTTTCCTAAAGATACAAAGGACACGCAAAACGGATGCGAATATGTATCCTTTGTATCCTTTAATTAACAATTTCGCGGTGCTTTCGTGTGCCGCAAACAAGAGCTCGACTGTCATGTCTACAATTCAAAGAGCCTGAGGGACGATAGCGCAACGTCCTGAGCTCCAGAATTGCGAACCTTGTCCTACATTGCAAGGTCATGGCCCGGGCGGTGCCGCTTAAAGTAGATCGAGGCTCCGCAAGGCGATGGCCTGACGCGCGGGGCGTTCGGCCATGACGGCGAACATTTCATCACCCCGCTCGGTGCGCTCGACGCTCATCGAAGCAAAGACTGCCATGAAATAGCCCGACAAAGCGCCAAGGCGGTAATCCTGCCACAGTGCCTCAATATCCGTTGCAACACCCAGTGCCGCCAAACGGTTCGTCCACCGGTCAAAGGCCGGACGGTCCAGCGCCGCGCGTTCTTCCGGGTCCGCAATGCTCGTCCCCACCAGATAGGCAAGATCACGCGCCCCTGCCCCGATCGCCAAAGTTTGCCAATCCACCACCCAACAGGCGCTGTGGTCGGGCGCGAACAGGATATTGTCGACGCGCAAATCCCCATGCTGCAGCGTCGTTGCCGAAGGCTCGTGCGCCAGATAGGCGTCAAGTTTCTGGACCAGACCGTCACCGAGTGCGAGGCATTCGGGGTCCAGACGCTGCGCATAGCGTTCGCGGAACTGGGCAAAATAAACGGGGAAAAGCGCGCGCACGATGGGCCGCGTATCGCGCTGCAGCCATTCGATTTCGGCAAGGCGCGGGCTGTTCCATAAAGGCGCATGCAGTTCGGCGGCCGCATCAACCGCAAGGTCGATTTCCGCCGGTCTGGCACCCCTTAACTGGTCCCCTTGTGCGGCCGGCGCAAGGTCACCCAGCAGCAGCAAAAAGCTAACCCCATCGTCTTCGATCCTGGCGAAATGGCAATGCGGGCGCGGCACTGCAACGTCATGAGCAAGCGTCTGGTACCAGCGCACTTCGAGAAGATAGCCCCCCAAAGTCCGGGCGACTTCCCGACTTGCCGGGTCGTGGCTGGGGCATTTGGCAATCACCGTGGCGGGCGCGCCTTCAGCGCCCGTCGCCCAATCGAGCGTCAGACGATAGCTATCGCACATCTGCCCTGTACCGACCGGTTTGACCGAAAAGCCGCGCAGCATTGATGCGGAAAAACCAAGCGTTTCGGCCAGCCAACCGGGCTGCATGGCGTCGGGATGGGTGGGATAATCCGCCAACGAAGCGCTCAACCCGTGACCGCCGGATCGAACAGACCCGTCAGACCGCTTGGACCATGCGGGCCAAGAAACAGTTGTTCCACGACGCCGCGCCCATGCACTTCCCGCCCCTCATGCGTCAGCACCGCGTCGGAAATGGCCTGAATATGCATGAAAGACGGATCATTATCGTTCACCGTGGCAAGGTCGATGCGGTCGTGCGCAACCTCCAAAGCCCCATGGTCCATGCCATGCCCCCATTGGGGATGGGTATAGCCCAGCCCGTTCATATAGAAATGCCCCGTCGCGCTGCCGCCGCCCGCCACGGGTTTCAAAAGCAAGCTCGTCTCTGGACCCAAATCGACCCGGACTTCCCGCGCGCGGCGTGATCCGGGGTTCCATTTTATGGCGATGTCGACTTTGTCGAAATGCTGTTCTTTACCGCCATCGGGAAACAACACCCCGCGGCGGTTCCAGGGGGCACCCGCACCATCATCATTGGTATGCAGGAAAAGCGAATGGCCCGCAAAATTGCAGGGCGTCCAGAGCCAGAAAAATTGCGGCAGAGCGCCGGAAAGCGAGCTGGGCGGCGGTTGCGGATCGGATGCACCGACGGGGCGGATACCCCAACTGCGGTCCCGCGTTCCGGTAAAGCTTTCATCAACATCGATGCGTTGTCCATCGACCAAGATATGTCCCGACCAGCGACCATTTTGGGTCAGACGGGTATAGTCCATGAACAGGCGCGTGCCGTTACGCCGGGTAAAGCGGGGTTCCTCAATCGGGAAATGGCGGCCAACGATGGTCAGATCGCACGCTAGGGGGCCATCATTGGCGTCGACCGTGACCTGCAGGATGTGCAAAGGCTGCACGATCTGGACCGTGATCGGACCCACCCGCATCGCCATCCGCTCCCCCTGCATTCGTGCAGATGCGCGAAGGTTATGCTGCACGCCATCCACCATGACGCAAAATGCGCCGTCGATAATATCGAGAGCCGGATAAATGCCCATGGCAGCCGCGAAGAAAATCCGCCCGTCGGGCGAAGCGCCATTGAAGAAATAGCGGTCGTAAAAATTGCGGTCCGAGACGAGCGCGACAGGCTCCGGCGATTGGTGAATAGGGAAATCATCCCCTGCCGTCAGCATATCTGTTCCTCCCGTTTCGCCCGTCCGTTTCGCCGGCGGGTCCGCGGCAGATTAGCTAGCATAAGTCGGATGCGAGGCAAGCGGCATTTGGGCCGGACACGCTATTCCGGGCACGACCCATTTGTAAAACAAGGTGAAAAGCACAGAGCGGAGTAAAGAAAGCGGTCCCGCCGCCGTAACACCATTTCTGGCCCATGCTGCGAAGGTGATGTGACTCCGTGACAAATTTGCTGGCACCATTCCCCATATTGGGCAGGTTGATTGCTTGCTTTTGCCTGCTGATGCTGGCCGCAAATTCGGCAAACGCCCAAGAACTTCTACGAAACCGGAGCTTCGAAGATCCGGTCGCGCCAAATCCCGGAAACAATTTTTATGCGTCTATTCCGGAATGGACGATGTCCAATCAGGGTAATAGCGACCCCAAACCCTACAACATTGTCGTGGCCAACAAGGCCTTGTGCTGCAACAATGCGACCCAAACACCGGAAGGCGGCGACCGCCAATATATTGATGTTAGCGGAACCTCAGGACAATTGAACCAGGATTTCAAAATTGCGGCGGCGGGCGTGATTAGCTTCAGCGGATGGTTTTCGGTCCGCGATTTCCCGCAAAACCTATCCGGAATGTTTGTCCAGGTACGCAATCTTTCCATTGGCAAAATTGTTGCGACGTCGTCTGTTTCCTTTTCGTCGTCCGAACCCATTGGCCTTTGGAAGATGGCGCGTGCTGATTATGTGCCAGTTGCAGCGGGCAGCTATAGATTTGAAGCTTTCATCCCCAATCCGGCGAACCTCGACCTCGTCAGCGTGACCTATTCGCCTTCCTTGTCGGTGCAGAAATCGAGCGCAGCGCATTGGGATCCGGTATCCAACTATAAAAATCCCAAGATGATACCGGGCGGGATCATTACCTACTCCATCAATATTGAAATCCCTCCTGACTATGACTTAACGAGCAACTCTCTGTTGATTACCGACCCGACGCCCCCGAACCTCGCCATGATCGTGACCGATTTTCAAGATCCCGGCTCGGGTCCGGTGCAGCTTGACGGTGGCAAAGGGGCGGTATTTCTGACCTATTCGGGCCTCGATAGCGCAACCGATGGCATCGAATTTTCAAACAATGGCGGGCTGGACTGGAGTTACCAGCCCGTCATCGGGCCGGATGGATCAGACCCGAAGATAACCGCAGTGCGTGTCCGCCCGCAAGGCACAATGGCGGCCGGAACAACCGCGACCGTCAAAATGCGCTATGTGATCCGCTAGGCCCCCGCCATCCATGCTGCGCAGCATGGACGCAACATAGCACTTGCATCAACTTTCCTGCTGTGGCTCACTCCCTTTCTGGACAAGGGGGCTCATAAGGTTGCACCCGCTGTTAAAAAAGGGACCAATCCATGCGCCTCAAATTCTTTGCTCTGTTGCTCTTGACCACATCGTCACTTGCGCAGGCCGAACCGACGCCGAAAGAACAGCTGTTGCAACCGCCCGCTGCCGCGCAACATTACACGATCAGTTCGGCCGCAGGTAAGCATGGCGATATCTGGTCGTGGAAGACCGAGGATGTCAAGCTGGCCTATCGCATGTCGATGTCCCTGCGTGGCTGGATTACCGAGACGGACCAGACCACGGTCTTGGGTCCAGACGGACGCCCGACGACCATCACGATCCGCGGATACACCGATAGCGGCGATGCCACCGAAGATTATAGTGTCGATGCCAAGGGCATTGCCCGTTGGAAGACCGCAGTGGATGAAGGCAGCGCACCCTTGGGCAACAAGCGCTACAGCAGCTATGGCGGCCCCTGGCTTTCCAGCGCGCTCGATGTGGATGCGCTTGTCGCGGCAGGCAGCAAGGGCATCGACCTCCTGCCGGGTGGCAAGGCAACTATTTCCATTGGCGCCGCCACCGAAATTGAAGGACCAGCCGGTAAGGAGTCGGTGAAGCTTGCCTATATAACAGGATCGGGTTTCGCCCCCTCACCTGTATGGCTCGACAAGAATAACCGTTATTTCGGTAATGCCGGGGTCATTTCACTGCTGCCCGCCGGCTATGAAAAGGCCGGACCCAGGTTGAAAGAAGTACAGGACGCCACCGAAGCGGTCATGGTGCGCGATGTGGCGCGCAAATTTCTGAGCCCTGCCAACCGGACACCGACATTGGTCGACAATGTGCTGCTGTTTGACTCGGTTGCCGGACGCTATGTCGCCGGACGTGCCGTGCTGGTCGAGGATGGCAAGATCAAAGCGGTGGGCGCTGCAGGGACGTTAAAGGCGCCAGAGGGAACCACGCGGATTGACGGACGCGGCAAGACCCTGTTGCCCGGACTGTGGGATTCCCATCTGCACGTCGGCGGCAGCGACTGGAACCTGCTGCAGAATGTTGCGACCGGCATCACCAACTTTCGCAGCCCGGGGTCGATGATCGACGAGTCGCTCAGCATCCTCAAGCGCCGTGCGTCCGGCGACCTGCTCGCGCCCGATGGCAAGGTGGCGGTCATCATCGACCGCAAGGACCCCCTCGCCGCGCAAGGCGCCTTGACCGTCAGCTCGGCTGAAGAAGCCATAGAGGCCGTGCGCAAGATCAAGGACGCCGGGCTTTCCGGCGCGAAATTCTACACCTCGATGACGCCCGCCTGGATCGCCCCTGCGGCGGCGGAGGCGCATCGTCTGGGGCTGCATGTCAGCGGGCATATCCCCGCCGGAATGCGTCCGATTGAGGCGGTGCGCGCGGGCTATGACGAAATCACCCACATCAATTTCATCATGATGCAGGCGATGCCGCAGGACGTGGTCGACAAGGCCAACACCGCCGCGCGGTTGGAGGGGCCGGCCAAATATGGCAAGGATGTCGATCTGGACTCCCCCGAAATGAAGGCCTTTTACGCCGAACTGGCCGAGCGCAAGACGATCATCGATCCGACGATCTCGGTCTGGGAAGGCAGCCTGACTTCGGACGGCAGTGCGACCCTGCCTGCCTATGCACCCTTCGCCGAAATCTCCCCGCCCGCCATTTCGCGCAGCTGGAAGGTCGGCGGCTACCCCTTGTTCGACGGTCTAACCCGCGCAGATTTCAAAGCGAGCTTTGCCAAGATGGTCGGCGTCGTTGGCCGCCTGCACAAGGCCGGGGTCCGCATTGTCGCGGGAACAGACGGCTATGGTCTGGAACTGGTGCGCGAGCTTGAACTTTATCAGCAGGCTGGCCTCACCAATGAAGAGGCGCTGCAGACCGCGACCATCGTCCCCGCGCGTATGACCGGGATGGACGACCGTTTCGGGTCCATCGAAACGGGCAAGAGTGCGAGTTTGATCCTTGTCGAAGGAGACGCATCCAAGGATATGGCCGCACTCCGCCGGATCACGACCGTGTTTCTTGATGGCTACCGCCTCAACGCCGACGAACTGCGCGCCGCCAGCGGCTTTAGCGGCAAGCCCAAATAAGCGGACGGCTGCTGGGGGGAGCTGAAAATGTCAATGCAAAAGGCCCGCACCTGATGTCCGGCGGATGCTTGCGCAGCGGTGCAGGTTTTGTTGGCGGCGCGGTTGCGACCTATGCCCTCGTCTTTTTCGGTACGGTCTTCGCATGGGACATATTGGATGTCGTGGATCGGGACGGCGGCGGCATCATGGGGGTCGCCTTTGTCATCGCGCCCGCGCTTGCCCTTCTTGGCGGTATCGCCGGGGCATGGTATTTCGGGTCTACCGGCAAAAAACCGAAAGAGTGAAAGCATGCGACCTTTTCTTTTTCTTGCGCTAGCGGCTCCGGCATTTGCGGCCCCAGCAGGGCCGGCACGGGTGCCCGTGTTCGAACGCACCTTGGTGTTCAACTTGCCTGCGGACATGATCCGCGCGAACGACCGTAATAATGGCACCAACATCCTGATCGAATATGTCCCCAAGGGCCAGACCCTCGCCAACTGGACGCGGCTCGTGACAATCCAGGCTTATCGCGGGCTGGGGCGTTCGCCGATGAAAAGCGCGGACATTGCCCGCCAGGCCTTTTACCCGGCATCCTGCACAACGGGCCCGATTTACCGGGATGGCGGGGAACGGATTTTGGCGAGCGGACTGAAACGCTCGATCATCGCCAACGGCTGCGCATCATTGCCGGAAGGCGCCTATCCCAAGGCTTTAAGAGGCGCAGGCGAACAGAATTATATCATGATGTTCCGCGATGCGGACTCGATTTACACCCTGAACTACGCCGTTCGGGGCGCGGCCTTTGCCGGCAAGGCACCGCCTTTGTCAGTCGAAGGCGGCGAAGCCATTTTGCGGGACATTTTCGGTGAGGTCACCCTGAACCCCTCACCCTGAACCCCATCGCACCCGCCGCACGTTAGGATAGCAATTGTCTCCAACTTACAGAAAGGACGCGCCAATATGAAACCATCTACCCGACTTCTCATCGTCCTCCTCTTCAGCGAAGCGTTACTGGCCGGAATCTGGATGTGGCTCATTTCCGGAATCCAGTCGGGCAGTCTGAAGCCTGCGGGCACCCCTGCCGAGGCAGTCGCCACCATGTCCTCGACCATGGGCACGGTGATGGGTGTGGTTGCGGGCGTGGGCCTGGTCTCCATATTCTTCATGCGCCGCAAGGGAAACTAGCGCGGGCATCATAGGGCAACGACCCGGACCCCTAATGAGTGAAATTGGCCAAGTTTATTCCAGCGCCAGAAGCGCGAAGGTGGCGAGCCAGTGTTCGCCCATATAATCACCGGTTACATGCGGCAGGCTGGCGTCCAGATGGAACCGGGCCGTTTGCTCGGCAGGTTGCGAAACGGGATGCTCCGCGCCAAGCGCCGCAGCAATGGCACGCCAGCACCAGGCGCGGCTTAGGTTGAGGCCGTCCAGATGCGCGATCTTGCCGTCGCTGCGGTCCGAGACGATAGCCGGGGTGAACAGGCTCGCCGGACGCCCCTGGGCTGCGGCGGGGAGAAAGCCGTCAAACCATGCGGTAAACTCGGCCTTGGACAAAATGCGGCTCATCAACAGCGCCTCGGTCAAAGCGGAGGATAGGAATTCATCGCCGCCCGGTTCCCAAGCCTGACAATCCCTGTCTTGCGCGAACCATCCATTGGCCTTTTGCGCGATCAGGGCGGTGAGTGCGGGGTCCCGCGATTCCGCCCAATCGCCCACCAGCACGAGCGCGAACGAGATATTGTAATGCGTGCCGACGCGCAGCGGATAGGTCAGCTTGGGCAGGAAGCTGTGAAAACGGTCCGCAAAAGCAAGAGCCAAGGGCTCCAGCGCCGCCGCCCACGGCCCCTCATGCCGCTCCAGTTCGGCATGCAGGGCGAGCAACCACGCCCAGCCATAGGGCCGCTCAAAAGCTGCGGACATGGGACGATCAAGGAAGGCCCGTTCTACGGCGACTTTTTCCGGCACCAGCATTTCATCGGCGCGCGCGTAGATGTCGGCTGCCTCCTCGATATCCGGGAAAAGCCGGGCCAGCCGCATGATCTGCCACCAACCATGGACGCAGCTATGCCAGTCGAAACTGCCATGGAAAATCGGATGGAACGCGGCCGGTATGCGCGCATCCTCTGGCCCGTTCAGCACCAGATCCATCTTGTACGGATAAGGCTTGCCGATGTGGCCAAGCGTGGCGCGGGCAAATTGCGAGGCAATGGCGGCGGTCAATATTGTCATCGGAATGCCAGAAAATAGATAAGCGCGATATTGACGATCAGCAGCGGGATCGCCGTCGCAACCTGTGTTTTGACGACGGCATTTTCATCCTTCAATTCCAGCAACGCCGCCGGAACCAGATTGAAATTGGCCGCCATCGGCGTCATCAACGTCCCGCAGAAACCGGCGAGCATACCGATGGCACAGATGATCGCCGGGTCACCGTCATATTGCTTGATCAGCAAGGGCATACCGATCGCCGCGATCATGACCGGGAACGCGGCAAAGGCGTTGCCCATGATCATCGTGAACAGCGCCATGCCCAAACCAAAGGCGATGACCGCGCCCGCCAGGCTTCCGTCCGGAATGGCCTGCTGGATCACGCCACCCACCACATCACCCACACCCGCCAGCGCAAATACCGCGCCCAGACTGGCCAGCATTTGGGGAAGGGTCGCGGCCCAGCCGACCGAATCCATCAGGCGCCGCCCTTGCGACAGCGGCAGCGTGGGAGCCGCCCGCAGCCATGCATAACCGACCGTCAGCGCCAACAGGACTCCCATGGCCAGTGAAATCAGGGTGACTTGCTTCACGTCGAACAGCGTCGGAAATTCCTTGAAAAGCAAGGTTCCGGCCAATGCCGTGGCGGGGATGATCAGGGCGATCCCGAACAAACCATTGCCATAGCGCGCGGCGCGTTCCTGCTTGGTTGCCTCGGGGATGGCATCGTCTTTCGCTTTGCCTAAGCCGCCGAAACCGGCGATTGCCACGAGGGCGAGGACAAGCAGGCCATTGCCAAAATCGCCAAGCCAATTGCCGGCCCACATGCTGACCGCCATAAGCCCCCAAAATGCCGCATTGCCAAACCGCCGCGCATTGCTTTTGTCGTTGAGGTTGAACAGCGCGAAGGCCGCAAAAGCGGTGCCTGCAAGCACATAAACCCAGGTCAGCGTGATCATGCGGAATCTCCGCTATGGGCCGCGGCGGCGGTCTTTCGCGCCAAGCGGCGGTCAAGTCGCCAGAGACGGAACCCGTGAATGATAAAGGCCGCGATCGCGGTCGGGATCGCCCAGATGGAAAGCTCGAACGGCTCCAATATGATGCCATATTGTTCGAGCAACCCTTTCATCAGCAGGATCGAGCCGATGGCCAGAAATATATCCTCGCCAAAGAACAGTCCGACATTGTCGGTTGCGGCAGAATAGGCTTTGACCTCCTCCCTTTCCTCGTCCGTTAAAGTTCCCGCCTGTTTTTCCGCAGCGGCCTCCGCCATGGGTGCAACGAGTGGGCGGACGGTTTGCGGATGACCTGCAATGGAGGTCAGGCCCAACGCCGCCGTCGCCTGCCGCAACAACAGATAACCGGCCAGCAGGCGTCCAATGGTCGCCCCCTTCAGACTGGAGATCAGCCCGCGTGCACGTTCCTGCAGGCCAAAAGCTTCGAGCATTCCGATGACCGGCAGGACGATCCAGACAATGGAGACATAACGCGCATCGTTGAAGGCCTTGCCAAAGGCGGAGATAATCGCATGCAGGTCAAAGCCCGCCGCGATACCCGTCACCGCCGCCGAGGCCATGATCACGAGCAACGGGTTGAACCGCAGCATGAAGCCGACCACGATAACGACGATCCCCAGCAAAACCCACATCAGCTAAATTCCCCTGCCCTCATGCCTTGCCATAGCCGCCACCGCCCGGCGTTTCGATCACAAAAACATCGCCCGGCTCCATGTCCACTGTCGCCGTTGCGCCCAAGTTTTCAACATGACCATCACTACGCTCGATACGGTTGATACCCAGCATGGCCGGGCCGCCGCCCGCCAGTCCGAAGGGTGGAATTTTGCGGCGGTTGGACAAGATGCCTGCCGTCATCGGTTCCAGAAAGCGGATCCGGCGCACGGCACCATCGCCGCCCCTGTACATTCCCTCGCCGCCCGAATGTGCACGCACCGAAAATTCTTCAAGCAGAACGGGGAAGCGCGTCTCCAATATTTCGGGGTCGGTCAGGCGGCTGTTGGTCATATGTGTCTGCACGACCGACGCGCCATCAAAGCCGGGCCCCGCCCCAGAGCCACCTGCGATGGTTTCATAATATTGGTATCGGTTGTTGCCGAAGGTGAAATTGTTCATCGTACCCTGCGCACCCGCCATCACACCTAGCGCACCAAACAGGGCATCGGTAATCACCTGGCTTGTCTCGACATTGCCCGCAACGACCGCAGCGGGATAGCGCGGGTGGACCAGCGTTCCTTCGGGCGCGATGATCGTGACCGGCTTCAAACAGCCTTCGTTCATGGGAATGCTGTCGTCGATCAATGTGCGGACAACATAGAGGACCGCTGCACGAACGACCGATACCGGCGCGTTGAAATTGCCGTCCAACTGCGCAGTCGTTCCGCTAAAGTCGACGATGGCGGTTCGGTCTTCACGGTCGATCCGGATCGCCACCTCGACCAACGCCTCATTGTCCATGGCGTAGCGGAAATGCCCGTCGGAAAGGCGCAGGATCAGGCGGCGCACGGCCTCTTCGGCATGGTCTTGCACATGCTGCATATAGGCCGACACAACAGCCCGACCATAGTCGCCGCTGATCCGCACCAGTTCCGATGCGCCCTTGGCGCAGGCCGCAACTTGCGCTTTCAAATCGGCTATATTTTGCGCGATATTTCGCGATGGCCATGCGCCGGAACCCAGCAGTTGGCGGACATCGTCTTCGAGGAACTGGCCATTTCCGACAATCAGCATATTGTCGATGAGGACACCTTCCTCTTCCACCGACCGGCTGTTGGGAGGCATGGAACCCGGTGTTATGCCGCCAATATCCGCATGATGGCCGCGCGCCGCCACAAAATAGGCAGGCAGCTTGTCGGCGGGGTCGACGAATACCGGCATGATGACGGTGATGTCAGGCAAATGCGTTCCGCCATCATAGGGGGCGTTGAGGGCATAAACATCGCCCGCGCAAATCCCCCGCCCGTCGCGGCCACCCGCCCGCCGTTTCAGGATCGTGCGGACACTTTCACCCATTGACCCCAGATGCACGGGCATATGCGGGGCGTTGGCAACCAGATTGCCGCTGGCGTCAAACAGCGCGCAGGAGAAATCCAGACGCTCGCGGATATTGACCGAAGAGGCACTGTGCTGGAGCGCCGCGCCCATTTCCTCCGCAATGGCCATGAACAGCCCGCCCATGATTTCAAGGCGCACCGGATCGACTTCGGTGCCGATGGTGCTGGCGGCGGCACGGGGCGTGCTGCGCGTCATCATCAGATTGCCGATGCTATCGACCTTCACTGTCCAGCCCGGTTCGACCACGGTTGTGGATACGGGGTCGATAATGATTGCCGGACCCTGTGCGGAAAATCCGGCCGCAAGATCGCTCCGGTTGTAAAGCGGCGTGTTGTGCGCGGCACCCGCCATGAAACAGGATATATGCGCCTGCGGTGGGCCGGACTCCGGTGGCAGGGCAAATGTGAGGCCGGTTTCATCCGGGCTGCGAAAGACCGCCTCTGCGCGGATCATTTCGACGACGATCGGCGCGGCGCTGACAAAGCCGAATTGGCGGAAATGGCGGTCCTCAAATGCGGCCTGCATTGCCAGCACGTCGCCATAGGTGACTTCGATACTGCTGTCTGTGCCTTCATAGCGGATATGGACGGCTGCCTCGCCCAGGATTTCGCCCTCAACGCCTTGCGCACGCAAATCGGCTTCGGCTTCGGCGGTCAGTTTCCGGATGCGCGGGGCGAGTGCTTCAGCATCCATCGGGCCGCCATAGCTTTGCTCCCGGATGGCCCGCCGGTCGGCAAGGCCCATGCCATAGGCCGACAATACGCCTGCCAGCGGGTGGATCATGACCTGATCCATGCCCAGTGCATCGGCAACCAGACATGCATGCTGGCCGCCAGCCCCGCCAAAGCAGGCCAGCGTATAGCGTGTGACATCATGCCCGCGCTCGACCGAGATTTTCTTGATCGCATTGGCCATGTTGGCCACCGCAATGGTGACAAAGCCTTCCGCGATTTCTTCTGGGCTTAAATGCTGTCCGGTGGCCGCGGCAATCTCCGCCCCCATCGTTTCCAGCTTGCTGCGAACTGTGGCGGTGTCGAGCGGCAGGTTGGCATCCGGCCCGAAGATGTGGGGAAAATGGTCCGGAACGATCTTGCCCAGCATGACATTGCAATCCGTGACCGTCAGCGGCCCGCCCCGCCGATAGCAGGCAGGCCCCGGGATCGCGCCAGCCGAATGCGGACCAACCTGAAAGCGTGCGCCGTCGAAGGTACAAATGGATCCACCCCCTGCGGCGACCGTGTGGATGCGCATCATCGGCGCGCGGATGCGCACGCCGGCCACCATCGTTTCGCTTTCGCGTTCATAATGCCCGGCATAGTGCGACACGTCGGTCGACGTGCCCCCCATGTCAAAGCCGATGATATGCGCAATGTCCGCCTGCGCTGCGGTCTTCGCCATTCCGACAATGCCGCCTGCCGGCCCCGACAGGACCGCGTCCTTGCCCTGGAACCGGTCGCTGCTGGCAAGCCCGCCATTGGATTGCATGAACAGAGCCGCGATTTCGCCGCCAGCGTCGGCCTCCAACTGCCGGACATAATGGCGCAGCACAGGTGACAAATAGGCATCAACCAACGTCGTATCGCCGCGCCCGACCAGCTTGATCAGAGGCGCGACCACATGGCTGACCGAGATATGCGGAAAGCCGATTTCCGCCGCAATCGCCGCCAGCATTTTTTCATGCGCGGGGTAGCGGAAGGCGTGCATCAAAACGATCGCCAGCGACCGCAGCCCCTCATCATAGGCGGCTTGCAACGCCGCCCGCGCGCTTTCCACATCAAGCGGTTTCAGCACATCGCCCCGGGCGCCAATCCGCTCGTCAATCTCGACGACTTTGGCGTGCAATGGCGCAGGCAGTTCGATCTGGCGCACGAATAATTTGGGCCGTTCCTGATAACCGATCCGCAACGCGTCACCAAAGCCGCCCGTGATGGCAAGGCAGGTCGGCTCGCCCTTATGTTCGAGCAGCGCGTTGGTCGCGACCGTCGTGCCGATACGCAATTCCAGCGGCGGCAAGGGGCCTGAAAAAACACCCGTCACCTGCCGGATCGCGGCGATGGCCGCGTCCCGATACTGTTCGGGATTTTCGGAGAGCAATTTGACGGTCGTTATGCTGCCCTCGGGCGAGCGCGCGATAACATCCGTAAAGGTGCCACCCCGATCAACCCAGAATCGCCAGCTATTTGCATTCATGTCCGGCGACTAACGGTTGCTCTGGGCGGGCGCCAATGAAAACTGCTTTTGCGGTGGCCATGGGCGTGACACCAACGCATTTGCAGAAAGGGACAGAGACACCTATCTGCTAGAGCAATTCGTGTAAGCCCCCCCGCACCTCATCGAAGAGAGTATCCGATCTTGAGCCGTCTCACCGTCTGGTATGACCAAAGCTGCCCCTTATGCCGCAGGGAAATCGCATTGATGCGCCGTCTTGACTGGCGCAAGCGTATCGATTTCGTGGATGCGGCAGACCCGGACGCCGTGTGCCCTTTGGATCGCGCGCAGTTGTTGGCCCGGTTCCATGCCTTGGAAAATGGTAGGATGCTGTCTGGCGGAAGTGCTTTTGCCGCAATGTGGCGCGCCGTTCCCCTTCTGTGGCCTCTTGGCATTTTGGCGAAATTACCGGGGGCGGAGCGACTGCTGAACTGGGCTTATGCGCATTTCCTGAAAGCACGGCCGCGCCTGCAAAGCTTCTTCAAATGAGCGACGATCGATACCGCAAAGTTCCGTCGGGCCGGATTTCCCGCCTCTCTTCCTTCGGCCAGATGGCTGGAGGAATTGCAGGCGGTATGCTTGCCGAGGGTGCCCGAAAACTAGCAAACGGCGAACGTCCCCGTTTTTCGGACCTTCTCCTGACGCCCGCCAATGCAACACGTGTCACAAATCAGCTTTCCAAATTGCGGGGCGCCGCGATGAAGCTGGGGCAGATGATCTCCATGGATGCGGGCGATGTCCTGCCTGCAGAGCTGACCGCCATACTGGCGCGCCTTCGTAATTCGGCGCATTTCATGCCGACCGCTCAGCTCAACAAGGTCCTGATCGCCGAATGGGGCGCGGACTGGCGGCGCACGTTCCGCCATTTCGAAACGACGCCGATCGCCGCAGCGTCCATTGGCCAGGTGCACCGTGCAACGCTGCGTGACGGAACGGTCCTTGCCATCAAGGTCCAATATCCCGGCGTCGCCGACAGCATCGAGGCCGATGTCGACAATGTCGCAAGCTTGCTCCGCATATCGAACCTGCTGCCATCGACGCTGGATATTTCGTTCTTGCTGGCGGAGGCGAAAAAGCAGCTGCGCGAAGAAGCCGATTATGTGCGCGAGGCAACACAGATGCAGCTTTATAAAGAGTTGCTCGCCGATGATCCCAATTTTCTGGTCCCGACGTCATATGCACCTTTGTCGACGAAACGCGTCCTGGCCATGGATTTCATTCCCGGACAATCCATCGAAATATTGGAAACCAAACCGCAGGAAACGCGGGATGCGGTTATGACGACCCTGTTGGGACTGGTGCTGCGCGAACTGTTCGAGTTTGGATATATGCAAACCGACCCCAATTTCGCCAACTATCGCTGGCAGGAGGATAGCGGCAAAATCGTCCTGCTGGATTTTGGCGCCGCCCGCCCCGTGCCGGACGAGACGGCGGACGCCTATCGCCGCCTGATGCGCGCTGGTCTTGATGGCGACAGCGATGCCCTGCGCGACACATTGATCGATGCCGCTTTTGTATCGCCGGTTGCCCTGCAACGCCACAAACCCGCTCTGGATGCCATGATCGCGACACTGATGACCCATTTGGGCAAACCCGGCCTCTTCGATTTCGCGGACCGCAGTTTTACCGACGAGGTACGGCAGCAAGTCGAAACCATCGCCGCCGACCGCTCGTCCTGGCACATACCGCCGGCCGACACCCTATTTGTACAGCGCAAGGTAAGCGGCACGGCCTTGCTCGCGATCCGGATGAAGTCGAAAATGCCGTTGAGGGATATGGTGGAGCAGACGCTCTTATAAGTTCCGCAGCCACCACTTTTCGTGCCTATAACTCCAGCGCCAGAACCGCGCGTACGCGGGCAATTTCGCGCACGGCATCCGCATGCTTGACGTTCAAAAGAGTGATGGCGGTGGGGGTAGTCGGACCCGAACCTCTCTCCGTTTGGATTTCCCTGCTATGCAGGGAATTTACAGGGAATTGTGTGAATTTGAGGAGGTTTTGCTGCATTTCAAAACTGTCAAACCGAGCTTTTCCGAGGATTACAGCACCAAATTCCCTATAAATCGGAACAGGGAATTATTTTAGCGAAACACCGACATCGAAAAATCGAACAGGGAATTTCCTCGCGAATGCCATATAAGCTATTCATTTATGACGATGAGGAATAACAAGTGGTGCAATTGAAACAGTTGCTTTTTGTAGCCTTAGCAGGCTGCCTCGGCGCTACCGCGAGCTTTGCGAAAACATCTGAACCCAAGATGCAGCCGACCTCCGAGCCAATTACCATTGGCTTGTCTCACCAACTATATGCCCACGGCCTCGGCGAGGTTCGCACGGTAAATGTCGTCCTCCCAGCAAGTTACGCAAAAGCACCTTCGCGGCGCTACCCAGTACTCTATCTTATTGACGGCGGTTTGGAGCAAGACTTGTTGCACATCGCTGGCGTAGTCCAGCTCGGGGCAATATGGGGACGATCGGCAGAAGTCATTGTCGTCGGCATCGAAACGAAGGATCGGCGTCGGGAGCTTGTGGGACCAACGCAGGATCCCGAACTTCTTAGTCGTTATCCTACGGCGGGATCCTCTGCGAAATTTCGAACGTTTCTTCGAGATCGGGTAAAGCCATTCGTTGAAGAGCAATATCGCACCAGCGGCGCTGACGCTATTCTCGGTGAATCGCTGGCCGGACTCTTTGTCATCGAGACTTATCTTGAGGAACCTGAACTTTTTGGAAGCTATGGTGCAATTGATCCTAGTTTGTGGTGGGATAAAGAAGCGCTTTCACAAACCACGATACGGAAAGTCGACGAGCGGCATAAGGGGCATGCTCTAATGCTGGCTGTGGCTAAAGAGCAATCCGAGGAGCCTGCTGCTTATCAACGCACTATATCCGCGTTGCAACGCAAAGGAATGACCTTCTGCTTGGCGATCCGACCAGAGCATACGCACGCGACTATTTACCAACAGACATCCCCCGAAGCCATTCAATACCTGATGCCGCCTGTCGATGAACCGACTGACTTTCGAATAAACTGTACAGAAAAGATGCCTTGAGCCCTTATCATATCGGTGACGACAAATTTAGCCAACAAAGCAGTCGTTCAGTTTTCCGAACTTAGTCATCAAAACCGGTCATTCGTTTGTTTGCCATCATTCAACATGTTACCCAACTCCCAAGTTCAACATTTGAGGGTCGGACCGAAGTATCATATGGAAACTATGATGCGCTAAAACTGTCAGGAACAATATCTGGCCCCTTAGGCAATGGCATTTCTGCCAGGTTAGCCGGTACTTCTGTCGGTTAGTTCGAGCATGATGAAATGGTGCTCAACTGAGCGGTCGTGCAAATAGATTTTGTTGGTTCGCAGCGGGTTGAGCAGGCCGCCCTCCAAATCAAATGTCGGTCATAAAGTTGCAGGTTAAAAGGTTAGATGGCAAGCTGACTTTGCGAATCGAGAGAGGCTGCAAGCCCTCCTTTCAGGTTCTTGGTAGCAGGATTGATCTGCTTTTCGTACGTTGTGTTGAATAGTGATGGGGGCGGTAAACAACATGGCAAGTCTTAGAGAGTTAGCGCGGGCATTTTCGTTTTTGCTTTGTGCGTCATTCGTTGCGCCTGGTGCCCATGCAAAACCAGATACAAAGAACCAAACCGACCTTGCGTCCGAGTTTGAAATTAAGCGGCAAGCATTCCACTCTTTGTGGCCGGAATCGGATTTTGCGTTAGTATCAGGATACGAAGACTCCTACATCCTCTTTCACTGCTCAGGCCCTGCGGATTTGCTTGGCAACGAACAAGTTTCAGAAAATGATTTATCAGCAGTACTGGCAATGGATATTGCATTCATGCAGCGTGGCTTGGAGGCTACCGGCGCACCAAAAGATATATGGCAACCCAAGATTGATATGTTTGTTTCGGACACTTTATCCACAGCCAAGTATGAAACTTCGGATGATCAAGAAGCCTATCGTGAAAGATATCAAAAATTTCTCGAGCAAATTACAGCTGAACTCAATCGCGTCGTCGTCCAACATCCTGCAAAGTGGCCTGAAAATACCAAGGTAAGATATGATCCGATGACCGGCTGCGGCGGCGACGAAGGGGCAAACTTCAAAATCGAACTTAGTCAAAGAGGTAAACTATTCGTTATTTCTCGTTGGGGTAGCCTCGTTTGTGAGGGGCGAAAAATTAGTCCTTTTGATCGTACGAAATGCCGCGGTTGGAAACCGGTTGGCGTGCCATCTGCTGAACCTTTTCGGGGTGACCTGATGTATTTGGTCAACTGGGACTCTGGAACAGAATCGAGAGGAATGCTCGACCTTGCAAAGCGTCCAAACATCAGCTCTGTCGTAATATCACCCGGGGGGCCAGCATACACATTGCGCATGGATGACGAATATTGAACGACCTCAAGTCCTTCTTTGAAGAATTCGACCGGCACACGCTTTTCGTGATTTTGCCGATGCTTGCTATACCCTTCATTCTCGACAAGATTTTTTCTTTGCAGCCTCCCTGGCCCCGGGGTTCGACGTACATCACAACATTTTTGGAACTCGCAGCAATTTTCGTTTGCTATTTTATCCCAATCAAGTCGCGCAGGACTTTACTCCGAATTCAGTTTGGGCTCTTCGGCACAGCTACATTCCTCTTTGTAGCATACTTCGTTCTTTACTCGATGTTCGTATTTACAAATCCATTTAACGGCGATGCTTTGATCGCTGGTTACGAATGCACAGAGGAAGCACAACGCTTTGTCGCCCCACTGCTTAACCAGCAGTGCCCATTCCTGACCGAAGAAGCATTGGCTGCGGCACAGTATGAGGTTGAACAAGTTTGGACCCCCGTTTCGGTCCGTGTGACGGAAATCATGATGTTTCTATCTTGGTCAATGTTCTTCATTGTTACGACATTTCTTTTCGGCCTGTCTGTCGCGTTCATGCAGCGGAATCGAAAACTGGATAGCCGCAGTCGCACGAGAAATCGCCGAAGATGACTTCGCCGTCGCGCCGTTGCCTAACATTCCTCATAACGCGATGATCATAATGGCCGGAGATTGGATTGCGGCAGGGCCACGGGCCGGCGCCAAATGGCTCAACGGTAAGCACGGACTATAGCCCATCCAAAACTAAAAGGCTTTGGACGCGCATACGAATGGGTCTACTTTTTTCTCTACCGTGTACGTCGTTTGAAACATACATCAGGGGTATGAGCAAATACGATTACAGCAAAGAACATTCAGAAGCTTATTTATGGGCACTGAGTGAGCATCAGCGGATAGGGGCTCCCGCGCCGAGCGCAGCTCACGCCAGTTTCTTATTGAGGCTAAATATTCCGGACTTCACGACTCTCGAACCATCTCGAAATCCAGTTGGTTGCACTAAAAGCTTACGTTTAAGTTTCTATTTGACTGTGAACCGTAAGCGGAAGCGCGACTTGCACAAAAAGTGGCCGTCGATAGCAATGCCGAAACTGCCGCCTGGGCAAAGCTGCAAGCGAGCTTGCGCGGTCTGTGGGACAGGACTCCCGAGGGTGCTGATAAAATCGTGCGAGTACTCGACACTATTGGAGCGCTTCGGGAGCACTAGCCTCTCTCGTCTTTCGGCCGACTTGCTGCGAGAAGGTTCGACAAGTCGCCATCTCGTCAGAGGCTGGGGGCAGCGAATGGAAGGAGGCCAGTCCGTCGTGGTTCACTAGTTGTCAATCGGCTAGCTGCGCGATGATGTCCGCATTGACCCATGCATCTCGAAAAATAACAGACCGTCAGTTCTAACATAGCCGCCGCAGTTGTTTGGTCAGACGAACTTCGTTTTCGCAACAATTCGGACTTAAGTCTCAGAAGACCGAACGTCAAAGAACGGCTAACATCGCTTTTTCGCAATAGACAATTACCTAGTAAGCGCCCGGGTCATCTTTATCCCCCTGTGTGCATAAAATCTGAACCGACGGTTGCCGACTGACTCTTGTCTGAACATCACCGACAAATTCTTCGCAATAGCGGTGTACTTTCAACTTCATCAGTATTTGAGCAATCACCAAACTCAACCGACATCAAGTGCAGCAGAGACGTCAAGCTCTTATGCGCCACCGCGTTCTCCAAACGCCCGTCTCTGAGATGAGTTTGGAGCCCGAAAGTGCGCAAAATCGCGCCGATTTTTTTGATCTTTTTTCGTTATGTTACATATACTTGACTTAGTGGCGGAGACGGAGGGATTCGAACCCTCGATACGCTTTTGACGTATACTCACTTTCCAGGCGAGCGCCTTCGACCACTCGGCCACGTCTCCGCATCCCTTTCG
>Ga0209480_10000948_pt1 | contig 22077 bp, 18 predicted proteins | sample JI61114C2DNA_FD_187501 | JGI IMG/M metagenome (GOLD analysis project Ga0209480, IMG submission 187501) | Wastewater effluent complex algal communities from Wisconsin, to seasonally profile nutrient transformation and Carbon sequestration -... | ecosystem: Engineered > WWTP > Effluent > Algae... | reverse complement strand
GGCGCAGCGCGAGGTCGTTGACGAGGGCGGCGTGGCGGCGCTCGTCGTCGGCGGCGGCGGCGATGCGCGCGAGCAATTCGGCCGGGGCGCCGTGGGCGGCGAGCTCATCGGCGAGGGCGAGGAATGCGTGCACGCTGGCGGCCTCGTCGTGGGCGGCGCGGGCCAGCCAGGTCGCGGCGGGGCCGGGGTTCGCGGCGGGGTAGGGGTTCGCGCCGGGGTTCGCGGAGGGGTAGGGGCTCGGGGTCGCAATGTCCTCGGGGCCCGCGGCGCCGTGCGAATGCACGCAGGCGTGCCTGCGACCCTCGCAGAACGCCGGAAGGACGCACTCGACGGGGATATTGCCGTTGGCGTCGATCGCCCCGATCGAGCAGGACTCGACCTCGCCGACCCCGCCCTCGGCGGCGCACAGCATCATGCAGATCTCTTGATCGGTGAGCATCATGCCGGCGGTGGTATCGCCGGCTGTATCTCCGCCAGTCTCTCCCGTGCTGCCGCCGCCCGCGGTGCCGCCCACGTCGCTGTCGTTACCGCCGGTGCCGGTCGAGGTGGAGGCGCCGCTGGTGGGCGAGTCGCCGGGCGGAATGCCCATCATCCATTGCTCGTACTCCGCGGGGGTGAGCTCGATGGTCCGCGTGTAGGTCCCGCCCTTGAAGTCGTCGCAGCTCGAGCTGGCGAAGCAGCCGGAGAGCAGGGAGGCGAACAGGGGGGCGAGCGGGTAGAGCAGGTTAAGTCTGGCGTTCACGCGGAGCACGGTACGCGCAAGGCCGCGACGAGCGCAAAGGGCCGAACGGGCTCGCGGTCGCGCGAACTCGTTCGACCCGGTCGGGGCTGCGGAGCTGGGCCTGCGAGACCCGGCGCCCGACGCCCGAAGCGTCCGCGTCAGTAGGCCTTGGCGATCAGGACCCGCTGGGCGCTGGGCTTGCCGGTGACGATGCACTGGCCCGGCTCGGCGGCGGGGCCCTGACCAGGCAGCGGGATGCAGCGGATGGTCGCGCGGGTCTGCTCCTTGATGCGCGCCTCGGTCTCGCGGGTGCCGTCCCAGTGGCACCAGGCGAAGCTGCTCTGCTCGCCGGCGAAGGTCTTGAGGAATTCGTCCCAGGTGTCGAGCATGACGCTGCGGTCCTTCAGGCGCTGGCGGGCCGCGGCGAGCAGGGCGTCCTGGAACCTGGCGAGGCGCTCGCGGATCGTGGCGATGAATTGGGCCTGGGGGATGAACTCCTTGCCTTTGCCGGCCTCGCTGTCGACGCGCATCTTGACGCAGACCTGGTCCTTCTCGAGGTCCTTGGGTCCGAGCTCGACGCGCACGGGGACGCCGCGGCGCTCCCAGTCATAGAACTTGGCGCCGGGCTTCATGTCGCGGTCGTCGATGACGACCTCGAGGAAGTCGCGGTAGCGGGCGCGGGGCGGCGAGATGTCGATGTCGACGAGCTCGGCCTTGATGCGCTCGGCGGCCGCCATCACGCGGCTGCGCTCGTCGTCGCTGCGAAAGATCGGGACGATGACGACGTGGATCGGCGCGAGGCGCGGGGGGAGGACCAGGCCGGCGTCGTCGGAGTGGGTCATGATCAGGCCGCCGATCAGGCGGGTGCTGACGCCCCAGGAGGTCTGCCACACGAAGTCGCGGGCGCCGGCCTGGGTCTGGAACTGGACGTTGAAGGCCTTGCCGAAGTTCTGGCCGAGGTCGTGGCTGGTGCCGGCCTGCAGGGCCTTGCCGTCCTGCATCATCGCCTCGATGCAGGTGCTGGAGAGCGCGCCCGCGAACTTCTCGCTGTCGGTCTTGACCCCGCGGATCACCGGCATCGCCATGACCTCCTCGGCGAAGTCGCCGTAGACGCCGAGCATGCGCCGCACCTCCTCCTGGGCCTCCTCGTGGCTGGCGTGGGCGGTGTGCCCCTCCTGCCACAGGAACTCGGTGGTGCGCAGGAACATGCGGGTGCGCTTCTCCCAGCGCATGACGTTGGCCCACTGGTTCACGAGCAGCGGGAGGTCGCGGTAGCTGTCGATCCAGCGCGAGAAGAAGTAGCCGATCACGGTCTCGCTGGTCGGGCGGATGACATAGGGCTCGTCGAGCTTCTCGCCGCCGGCATGGGTGACGACCGCGAGCTCGGGCGCGAAGCCCTCGACGTGCTCGGCCTCCTTGGTGATGAAGCTCTGCGGGATCAGCAGCGGGAAGTAGGCGTTCTTGTGGCCGGTGGCCTTGAAGCGGCCGTCGAGCTCACGCTGGATCTTCTCCCACACGGCATATCCGTGCGGCTTGATGACCATGCAGCCCTTCACGACCTTGGCCGGCTCGGCCATCTCCGCCTCGCGGATGACGTCCTGGTACCATTGCGGGTAGTCCTCGGCCCGGGGGGTGATCTTGCCCCCGGCCTTGCCGACCTGGTCCTCGTGCTCGCTGCTGGCCTTGGGCTTCATGGGGCGCGAGGATGCCGAGCGGGCCCCGGGCAAGCAAGCCCCGCCCGGAGCCTCCGTCGGAACGCGGTTTTTGCGCATTCGCCCCTCCGTGGCGGTCTGTGGACCTCTGCGGGGCACCCGCCAAAAAGCGGGCCCTTTCGCTCCGTGGCAATTTCGGTCAATCTCTCGCGCAGATCCGCCCCATGTCGCTTCAAAAGCTGCTCACCACATCCTGTGTCCTCTCGCTGGCGCTCGTCTCCTGGAGCTGCCGCAGCCTGCCCAAGTCCTCGGAGAAGCGTGAGTCCGGCCAGAGCGGCCTGATGGACGGCTCGTTCGCGGCGCAGAACGCCTGCAACCCGAAGAACCACCTGCGGCCCTTCATCATCGAGTGGGACGCGACCGACCGCTCGAGCTTCGAGGCGCAGGCGGCCAACGACGTGCTGGTGGTCCGCTACGAGGGCTGCGACATGCAGATCCTCGAGGAGTGCCGCAACGACAGCGTGCGCGGCTCGCAGGGCGCGTACAAGCCGGTCGAGTGGACCTCGGGCGCGCTCGAGAAGATGGACATCTCGAACCAGGGCGAGCTCTACGCGAAGCTGCCGCTGTCGGTGGGCACGCTCGGCGGCCGGGTGTCGGGCGGCGAGAAGTTCAAGATGGAGTACTACGTGGCGGGCACGCGCAACGCGACCCGGGACGCGGTGTACCGCGAGGACCTGGCGAGCAACCCGGGCTGCGAGGGGGCGACGCACTTTATCTATGGCTTCAACCTCGGGGCCTTCGCGCTGGGTTCGGTGACCGAGCTGAACGCGGAGGTCGGGGGCAGCCTGTACGGCTTCGGCGCGGGCGCGAAGACCAACAAGCGCTCGGCGGCCGACAAGCAGGGCGGCGACCTCGGGCTGTGCAAGGGGGACACGGCGAAGGACGTCGAGGGCTGCAAGTCGCCGATCCGGCTGACGCTGCGGCCGATCCGCGAGGGCGCCAACCCGGAGAAGGCGGCGATGCAGACCGAGGAGACCTCGGAGTCGCTCAACGCCGCCGGCATGGTCAACCTGAAGCTCGAGATCGGCGACATGGCCCGCAGCCACCTCGAGAGCGCCCAGCAGAAGCAGGTCGCGCGCGACGGCAAGGGCTGCCTCGCCGAGCTCGACGCCTACGACAAGCTCGAGCCCAAGCGCAAGTCCACCGACCCCAAGGTCTACGTCAGTACGACGCGGGCGACCTGCATGATGCTCGCCGGCAAGTGCGACCCCGGCAAGGCGCTGCTGCGCAAGGCCTACGAGAACAACAGCGTGGGTAGCATGGGGCCCGAGCAGGTCGACAAGTCGGTCGACCACACCGCGAGCCTGAACTGCCAGGGCAAGCTCAACCCGCGCGACGAGCTGATCCAGGGCTTCATGGAGCTGTCGATGGGCGCGAACCTCACCAAGAAGAAGCCCGAGGAGTGCGAGGCCTCGTACCAGAAGGTCAAGAAGAACAAGGGGCTCAAGCCCAAGGACGACGAGGACCAACAGGTCATCCAGGCGGTTCAGAACCTCTATGCGACCGCGCCAGGCTGCTTCGCCAAGGCGGGCGATTGTGAGCGCGCGTGGAAGGTGTTCCAGGACGAGTTCCCCGCTGACCGCTTCGCGCAGATCAAGGACCCAAAGGTGCGCGCTGACAGCTTGCTCGCGACCTTCGAGGCGATGGTCTCGAAGTGCAAGAAGTGAGATAGGATGCGGCATGGTCGACCGGGCCCGGGTTGCGTGGTTGTGCGCGTGTCTGGGCCTCGTCACCTGCGATACGCGCCCGCCGGTCCAGCGCGTCGAGCCGAGCTGCCCGCCGTGTGAATGCAACTGCAACGCCGGGGTCGCGCCGGCGCCGGTGGGCGCGCAGGCGGCACCGGTGCAGCAGGTGCAGCCGGAGGATCGGGTCGCGGCGCCGCTGACGGGCGTGAACATCGAGGTCGGCGACCTGGTGGCCTCGGCGACCCGCAAGACCAACTTCGGCGACGGCGTCGGCTGTCTGCGTGACCTCGACCGGGTCGCCCAGCTGAGCCCCAAGCTCGACGCGCAGCTGGCGGTGTCGCGCGGGCAGTGCGAGATGCTGGTGGGGCGCTGTCAGGAGGGCAAGCAGCGGATCGCCCGGTGGTACGAGAGCGAGACCAACATGCACCCCGAGCGGGCGATGGTGATGGCGGAGTCGCTGGGGTCGATGCGCTGCCGGGACGGTGATTCGAGCGAGCGCGACCAGCTGCTGCGCGCGTACTTCGAGCTGTCGGACGGCGCGTATGTCAACAAGAAGACGCCGGCGGAGTGCGCCGCGGCGATCGCCGTGGCCCGCAAGCTGATCCCCCGGGTCAAGCCGCAGGGGCCCGAGGACGGCCAGATCGCCGGCGGCGCGCAGGCGCTGTTTCAGACCGGGGCGACCTGCCTCGGCCGCGCGGGCGATTGCAAGGCGGCCTATGTCACCTATAGCGAGCTCTATCCGGCGATGCCGACGGTGAAGGATCCGGCGCTGCGCGAGAAGATCGTCCGCGAGTCGTTCGCGTCGTCGATCGTTCACTGCAAGCCGCAGGCGCCGTGAGCGGTACGGTTGGAGTGTGACAGTGCTCGGGCGAGTTGCTGGGTCCGAGAGCTCGGCTCACTCGGCGACGGCGAGCACGAACTTGAGGTAGCGGCCCTCCGGGAAGTGCAGCGGGGTCGGGTGGTCGGCGGGCTCCTGGCGGACCTCGAGCACTCGCAGGGCCCGGCGCGCGACCCGGGCCGACTCGCGGAGGATCTTCAGGAACATGTCCATCGTGACGTGGCTCGAGCAGGAGGCGCAGGCGACCAGACCTCCGGGCGTGACCTGGCGGATCGCGGCGGCGTTGAGCCGGGTGTAGGCGGCCTCGGCGGCGCGCAGGGCCTGCTTGCGCGGGGCGAAGGACGGCGGGTCGACGACCACCAGCTCGAACTGCTCGCGCGCGGCGGCGCAGGCGGCCAGGTGCTCGAAGACGTCGGCGGCGACGAACTCGTGCTGCGCGGGGTCGAGGCCGCTGGCGCCGAAGTTGGCGCGCGCGCCCTCGATCGCGCCCTTAGCGATGTCGACGCTGGTCACGCGAGTGGCCCCGCCGAGCCCGGCCGCGAGCGAGAAGCCGCCGGTGTACGAGAACAGGTTGAGCACGCGGCGGCCGCGGCTGACCTGACGGACGAGGGCCCGGTTCTCGCGCTGGTCGAGGAACAGGCCGGTCTTCTGGCCGCGGCGCACGTCGACCAGCAGGCGCATGCCGTGCTCGCGCACGAGGATGTGCTCGGGGGGCTCGTCGCCGAGGAGGGTGCGCGGTGCGGCGGCCGGGTCGTCGACGCGCTGCGAGCCGGAGCTTGCCCGCTGCGAGCCGCTCATGCCTTTAAAAAAGATGCCGCGCGGGGCGCAGGTCTCGAGCAGGGCGGCGAGCAGGTCGGGCAGGTGCGGGAGCCAGGCGGGGGTGTCGAGCTTGAGCACGAGGTGGCCGGCGTAGTGGTCGACGACGACGCCGGGGAGGCGGTCGCCCTCGCCGTGCAGGACGCGGAAGGCGTCGGTGCTCTGGAGGTCGAGGGTGGCGTGGCGCAGGGCCCAGGCGTCGGCGACGCGGCGGCGCCAGAGGTCGGGGCCGGCGACCTCGCCGCGGCGGGTGCTGAGCACGCGCAGGGCGATCGGCGAGTCGGCGTCGAAGAGGGCCTGGCCGATCGGCTTGCGGCCCTGACCGAGCAGGGTGACGAGGTCGCCGGTGCGGGCGCCGGGGATCGCCGGGACGCCGTCCGCGTAGAGCCAGGGGTGACCCGCCGCGACGTGGCTCGTCAGGCGGTCGGGGACGAGGACCGTGGGCATGGCGCCGGAGAGTACGCGATCGCGCGGGTCCGGGGCGACGTCAAGTGCGGGCCGCGGGTCGAGCGCGGCGATCGGGCCTCCGTGCCGACAGATGTGTCGGAACCTCCGCCGACGCCCGGGGCCGCGCGCCTCACCGACCCCCGGGAGGAGTACGTCGAATCGCGGCTCCGGCGCGGGCAAGCCAGGCACGAGCCGCGGCCGTCGCCGTCGGAGCCGCCGCGAGCATCGGCATGATGATCACCGGAGCCGCGCTCGTCGTGCCTGCTGCGGGCTTTGCGGTCCTCCTGGGCGGCCTCGTTCGATCCTTCAGCTCGGGCGGCTGGTGTATCGATAACTGTGAAGAGGAGACCTCCAGTGAGCCGCGCGGCCGCGTGGTGGCCTCGTGTTCGCCGGCACGTTGTTCGCCACGGGCCGCGTGGTGGCCTCGCCTTCGGCGCGGTGCGCAACTGGCGATGGCGCGAGTGGAAGAGTAACCAGCAGGTGGGCCCGCCGCATGTCGGGCGCACGGCCCTCGGCACCGGGACGCCCGGCCTTTCGCTGCGGTTTTGAGGGTAGACTCGGCGGGTCATGAATTTCGGGCCCTGGTCTCCGCTGCACGCCGCGACGCTGCCCTCGGGGCCCGGCGTGCTGCAGGTGCGGCGCGAGCACGGCCTGGTCGGGTATCCGCGGGGCAAGAGCGCGATGGTGTGTTACGCGGCGGCGGAGGACCTGCGGGCGGCGGCCGCGGCGATCGCGGCGGCGCATCCGGAGGCGGCGTGGCTGGTGCGCTGTAATCGTGAGCCGGTGGTCGACCCCGCGGCGGCGGCGGCCCGGCTGATCGCGGAGTTCGCCGAGCGCTTCGGGGCGCCGCCGCGACCTGGCTGAAGGGACAGGTCGTAGCTCAGGTCAGCGCGGGCTCGCGGGCGCCGGTGAGGTCGATGCGGCGCCAGGCGCCGCTGTGGAAGCGCCAGGCGACGGCGATGGCGAGGGTGACGAAGTAGACGACCATGCAGGCGGTGGCGGCGGCGGGGCCGGCTTTGAGGCCGTAGACGACCCACATCGAGAGGGGGAGCCACACCGCCCAGGCGAGGCCGACGCGGGCCCACAGCACCCAGGCGGTGTCGCCGGCGGCGCGCAGGGCCTCGCTGATGGCCATGACGGCGGCGTCGAAGAGCTGCCAGGCGGCGGAGATGGCGAGCATGACGGCGCCGAGGCGGGCGAGCTCGGAGGCGGCGAGCTCGTCGCGGGCGAAGAGGGCCATGATCGGGACCGGGAAGAGGAAGTAGGAGGCGCCGATCATGCCCTGCCAGGAGGCGGCGACCAGGCCGGTGCGTCGCACGATCGCGGGCACGAGGTCGGGCGTGCCGGCGCCGATCGCCTGGCCGACGAGGATCGCCCCGGCCGAGGACAGGCCGAAGGCGGGCATGAAGGCGATGCTGTTGACCTGCATGACGGCCATCAGCGCGGCGACGGCGAGGGTGCCGAGGTCGGCGAAGATCAGGTTGACGAACACCAGGAACGCCGAGAACTCGAGGAACCAGTTGAGGCCGTTGGGCAGGCCGAAGCGCAGCATCCGGGTGAACTCCGGCCAGCGCAGGCGGCCGACGCCGGGCGCAGCGACGGCGGCCTGGACCGAGCCGGGCATGTAGCCGCGCGCGAACACGACGGCGACGACGAGCAGGCCGAGCCATGCGGCGATCACGGAGGCGATCGCGGCGCCCTCGACCCCGAGCGCGGGCAGGCCCCAGTGACCGTAGATCAGCAGCCAGTTGAGGCCGATGTTGGCGATCATCGCGGTGACGTTGGCGAGCAGGGCCAGGCGGGTGTCGCCGAGGCCGCCGTACCAGTTGCCGAGCGCCTCGGTGGCGACGGCGGCGCCGAGGCCGAGCAGGCGGATCGAGACATAGGCGGTCAGCAGGGCCTGGACCGCGGGGGTGTAGTTGAGCTGGGAGACGGCGAGGCCGACCAGCGGGATCGCGGCGACGGCGACCACCTGGCTCAGGCCGGCCAGCAGCAGGCCGTACCAGGCGAAGCGTCGCGCGCCGCCGAGGTCGCGCTGGCCGGCGAGCTGGGCGGCGAAGCTCTGGACGATGAACACGATGCCCATCGGCAGGATCATCAGGCCGAAGGTGTTGAGGGCCCCGGTGGTGGTCGCCGCGAGCGCGTCCTCGCCGAGGTGGGCGATCATCGCGGCGTCGGCGAAGCCGATCGCGGCCTGGGCGGAGCGCGCGAGCACGATCGGCCAGGCGAGGGTCATCAGCTGACGGAGGCCGGCGGACATGGGGGCGCGCGAAGGTACACGCGCCGGCGGCCGGCCGCCAGCGGCTCGCTCGGGCTGCGCGCGGCTCGGCGGGTGGGCTCGGGCGGTGGCCGGTCGCAGCGGCTCGGCGGGTGGGCTCGGGCGGTGGCCGGCCGCCAGCGGCTCAGTCGGTGCTCGGTGCGCTGGGGGTGCTCAGCCGGCGGGCGGGCGGGTGCGCTCGACGACGAGCTCCAGGGTGCCGAGCGGCGCGACGGTCGAGCCGCGCACGCCGACGCGCACGGATGTCCCCGGGGACAGGTGCACGTCGACGCGGCGAAGGACCTCGGCGATGATGATCCGCATCTCGACGGTGGCGAAGGCGACGCCGATGCAGGTGCGGTGGCCGCCGCCGAAGGGGAAGTACTGGGCGGTCGGGGGCGGGTTGCCGAGGAAGCGCTCGGGCATGAAGCGCTCCGGTCGATCCCAGAGGTCGGGGCGCATGTGCGTCAGCGAGGGGGCGAGCCACAGGTCGCAGCCGGCGGGGATGACGTGCCCGCGCAGCTCGAGCGTGGCGGGCACGGGGCGGCTGATCGCCGGCAGGATCGGGGTCAGGCGCATGCTCTCCTTGATGCATGCGTCGAGGTAGCGCAGCTCGCCGGTGCGCCGGGGGTCGATCGGGCCGTCGCCGAACACCCGGGCGAGCTCGGCGCGGATCTTGGCGACGACGTCGGGGCGCTGGAGCAGCCGGTAGAGCGCGAAGGACACGGTGTTGGCGGTGGTCTCGTGGCCACCGACCAGCAGCGTCACGAGCTCGTCGATCAGCTGGTCCTCGCTCATCATCGTGCCGTCGGGGTAGCGGGCGGTGGCGAGCATGGCCAGGACGTCGTCGCGGTCGTGGGCCCCGCCGTCGCGACACTGGGCGATGTCGGCGCGCAGCAGGGTCAGCACGGAGGCCTTGGCGTCGGCCCAGCGGTGCCACGGGAGCAGCCGCCACGGGAGCAGGCGGCGGCCGGGGCGGCGGCCGAGGTTGTGCCGCAGGCTGCGTTCGGCGGCGCCGTCGAGGAAGCGGCGCATCCGGGCCGCCGTGAACAGGATGCCGGCGACGAACACGGAGGAGGTGAAGGTGCCGTCGAGCCATGCGAGCAGCGGTCGCCGCAGGGCGTCGCCGCGGCCCGGATCGGTGACGGCGAAGACGCAGCGCAGGATGATGTCGAGGGCGATCGCCTGCATCGCGGCGTGCACGGGGACGACCTGTCCCGGGCGCCAGGTCGAGACGGCGGCGGCGGTGATCGCCTGCATGGTGGCGGCGTGGCTGCGCAGGCGCTCGCCGTGCAGGTGCGGCATCATCAGCTGGCGATCGCGCAGGTGCGGCGCGCCGTCGAGGAAGATCAGCGACTGCTCGCCGACGTTGGCGGACAGCGGCAGGGGGCGCCGCGGTTGGGTCGGCCGCAGCGCGAAGCACTGGCGCACGAGCTCCGGGGCGGAGGTGACGATGATCGGCGGCTGGCCGGGCAGGCGCAGGGTGAACAGGTCGCCGTACTGCGCCGAGCAATCGGTGAGGAAGCCGAAGGGGTCGCGGGCGAAGCGTAGCGCCTGCACGATCGCCGGGGCGGGCGGCCCTGGGGGCAGCGACGAGCATAGTCTTCGATGCATAGGCGAGTCCAGTTGCACCAGTGGCGCAATAGGAAGGATGTTAAGATCGATGGCTCGCTCCAGCAACCCACCCGCTCAACCTGAACTGCGATATGCGTATTCTGGATATGTGCAGACAATACTGGCGCGGGCAGCGGCGGTCGAGGCTACATTCAGCGGTGAATGTGGCGAACGAGCGACGAACATAGATTGTGGGGATTGCAGTCGACGACGAGGTCTGGTGACCTCCAAGCGCTGCCGGGGTAATGGTGGGCGCGACGCGACTTCGCGCGGCGCGGCGCGGGCGCGGCGCGGGCGGCGCCGATTGTGTCGTCGCGCTCAGACCGCCAGCGAGGGGCTGCACGCGAAGCGGGCGCGGGCCGGGTCGGCGAGGTCCTGGCCGTGCAGTCGCCCGCTGCTGACGAGGTGCCGGGCGATCTGCCAGACCGCGAAGGCGTCGGCGTCGAGGCGCTGCGCGAGCGCGGCGACGTCGCAGGGCGTCTCGTCGACGGCGGCCAGCAAACGATGTTGCAGCGCGAGCACGGCGCGGGCGGCGAGCTTGCCGGCCTCGACGCCGGGCTGGTGGTACGCGTTGATGTCGAGGAGCTCGGCGTAGAGGCCGACGCTGCGCTCGAACAGGGCGAGGACCGCGCCGAGGGTGGCGGCGTCGATGCGTTGCAGGGTCAGCGTGAGGTTCGCCCGGCCCTGCTCGGCGAGCGCGGCGCGGGTGCCCTGATAGAAGCCGTCGAGGCAATCTGCCGAGGTCACGCCGGGCTCGACCTCGATCGCCGGGGAGGCCTGGTCGGGGTCGAGCACGCGCACGAAGGCGGCGAAGAAGTCGGGCAGGCCGTCGCGCAGCTGCTGGACGTAGGCGTGCTGGTCGGTCGAGCCCTTGTTGCCGTAGACGGTCAGGCCCTGGAACACCTCGCGGCCCTGGCGGTCGTGGCGCTTGCCGAGCGACTCCATCACCAGCTGCTGCAGGTAGCGCGAGAGCAGCACGAGGCGGTCGGCGTAGGGCAGCATGACCATCGCCTTGCGGCCGTGGCCGCCGGTCAGCATGAACCAGGCGTGGGCGAGCAGGGCGGCCGGGTTGCCGCGCGGCTCGGGGTCGCGGGTGGCGAGGTCCATCGCGGCGGCGCCGCGCAGCAGGCCGCGCCAGTCGAGGCCGAGCAGGGCGGCGGGGAGCAGGCCGACGGGGGAGAGCACGGAGGTGCGGCCGCCGACCCAGTCCCACAGCGGGAAGCGGGCGAGCCAGCGGTCGCGGGCGGCGAGCTGGTCGAGGCTGCTGCCGTGGCCGGTGATGGCGACGGCCTGGGCGGGGAAGTGGAGGCCGGCGCGGCGACAGGCGGCGGCGACCTCGAGCATGCCGTTGCGGGTCTCGACGGTGGAGCCGGACTTGCTGGCGACGAGCACGAGGGTGTGGGCGAGGGAGGGGAGGGTGGCGAGGGTGCGGGCGATGCCGGCGGGGTCGGTGTTGTCGAGGACGTGGAGACGGCCGCCGAGGGCGTCGGCGAGCAGCTGCGGGCCGAGGGCGGAGCCGCCGATGCCGATGAGGAGGACGTCGCGGAAGCGCTGGCCGTCGGCGGCCGCGACGGCCCCGGCGTGGAAGTCGGCGGCGAAGGCCTCGATCTGCTCCCAGCTCGCGCGGATGGCCGCGGCGATCGCCGGGTCGGGCGCGAGCTCCGGGGCGCGCAGCCAGTAGTGGCCGACCATGCGGCCCTCGTCGGGGTTGGCGAGCGCGCCGGCCTCGAGCGCGGCCATCGCCGCGAGCGCGGCCTGCAGGCGCGGCGCGGCGGCCTCGAGGTCCTCGCGCGACAAGCCGGCGTCGCCGAGGTCGAGCTCGACGGCGGGCTGGGGGAGGACGACGCGCCAGGCGAGGTACTGCTCGAAGGTCGGCATCCCGCGATGTTAACCGAAAGCGCCCGCGCCCGCAGCTGGTGGGCGCCGCCGGCCGGTCTTATCAGCTGGCTCTCAGGACAGGTCCAGGGGGCCGCGGGCTGCTGGCTCTCGGGACAGGTCCAGGGGGCCGCGGGCTGCTGTCAGCTGGCTCTCGGGACAGGTCCGGCGGAGGCTATGCCGGCGGCGGCTAGTCCGGCTTGTGCTCGATCAGCTCGACCTTGTAGCCGTCGGGGTCCTCGACGAAGGCGATCACGGTGGTGCCGTGCTTCATCGGCCCGGCCTCACGGACGACCTTGCCGCCGCGGGCCTTGATCGCCGCGCAGGCGGCGTGGGCGTCGGGGACCGCGAGCGCGACGTGACCATAACCGGTGCCGAGCTCGTAGCTGGCGGTGTCCCAGTTGTGGGTGAGCTCCAGCACCGCGCCCTCGGACTCGGGGCCGTAGCCGACGAAGGCGAGGGTGAAGCGGCCCTCCGGATAGTCATGGCGCCGCAGCAGGCGCATGCCGAGGATCTCGGTGTAGAACCGCAGCGAGCGCTCGAGCTCGCCGACCCGGAGCATCGTGTGAAGGATGCGCATGCGCCGTGCTCACTTGCCGCCGGCGGGCTTGCTGGTGATGGCGCCGGGGCCTCCGGCCGCGGGCGTGGTGGCAGGGGGGGCCGCGGGCGCCGGGCCGCTGGCCGCCGCGCGGATCGCAGCCTCGATGAATTGATCGGCCGCGCCCATGCTGGCGACCAGCTGGTCGCAGGGGACGTAGTCCTTGATCTTGACGAAGCTCTCCGGCATGTCGCGAAACTGGATCGTGTCGCTCTTGAGCTCGACGGTCCCGCCCCAGGGCATGAGCTTGGTCGGGGAGGTGCCGGGGGCGTTGATGATGGCGACGGCGACGCAGGCGTTGCTGGTGCGGGTGAACAGCACGTTGATCGACATCGCGTCGCAGCCGGCCTTCGGACACACGCGCTCGGGCTTGGGGCGCAGGTCGATCGGCCGCCCGGGCAGCGCCTTCTCGACCACCGCCTTGACCTTGGCCTGCAGCTGCGCGGCGATCGGGGTGTTCTCCTCGGCGATCGAGGCCGGGATGATGCGGGGCCACAGCACGACGACGCCGCCGGCCACACCCTTGGAGTGCGAGATCTCTTTGCCGAGGAAGCGGTCGTCGCGGCCGCCGGCGACCGCGTCGGGGGTCGCTCCGGGGGTCGTGCTCGTGCTGGTCTGACCGTTCGGGCCGCTCGGGCCGCTCGGGTTCGCGGCCGGGTCGCTCGCCGCACCGTCGGTCGGCGGATTGCCGAGCGTCGGTCCCGCGCCTGTGGTCCCGGTGTTGTCAGGGGGCGTGGTCTGGTTGTTGGTCGTCGGCGAGCAGGCGAGGCCGGTCGCCGCGAGGACCAGCGCTGCGAGGCTGGAGAACTTCAGCATGGGCACGACTATACCCGAGTGCGAGCCCGCAGGCGCGATCCAGGGCGGCCCCGGGGGCTCGATTATCCAGACATGGGCGCGAGAAAAGGCCGGGCAGCGGGGGCTGTGGGGGGCGCAGGCCTGCAGGTCGATTTCGCGCCGGAATCGCGTAGGCTGGCGGCCGCAGCGATGAAACGCGCCGAGAAAGCCGAGAAGATCCTTCAGGTGCTGGACTCGCTGTATCCGGCGCCGGCGATCCCGCTGCGGCATGCGGACCCCTATACCTTGTTGATCGCGGTGTTGTTGTCGGCGCAGACGACCGACGCGCGGGTCAACCTGGTGACGCCCGCGCTGTTCGAGCGGGCCCCGACGCCGGCGGCGATGGCAGCCCTGACCGTGCCGGAGATCCACGCGTTCATCCGCACCTGCGGCCTGGCCGCGGCGAAGGCGGCGAACATCCATCGCCTCTCGCAGCTCTTGCTCGAGCGCCACGATGGGGTCGTGCCCGCGAGCTTCGCGGCGCTGGAGGCCCTGCCCGGCGTCGGCCACAAGACGGCCAGCGTGGTCATGTGCCAGGCCTTCGGCGTGCCGGCCTTCCCGGTCGACACGCACATCCATCGCCTCGCGTATCGCTGGGGCCTGTCCGACGGCTCGAGCGTCGAACGCAGCGAGCGCGACCTGAAGGCGCTGTGGCCCGAGTCGCGCTGGAACCTGTTGCACCTGCAGATCATCTACTTCGGGCGCGAGCACTGCCCGGCGCTGCGTCACGCGTGGGAGCGCTGTCCGATCTGCGCGTGGGCGGGCGTCAAGAGCCGGCTGCTCGCGTGACGCGGGTCAGGGGCGCTTGTCGCCGAGGTCGCACATGAAGCGCAGGCTGCTGCCGCCGGGCGCGGGCAGGGTCTTGTAGCTCTTGACGCTGCCGTCGGGGTTCCAGGTGTAGATCATCGAGCAGCCGGTGCAGGCGTCGGCGGGGTCGGGCTCGCCGGGGTTGGTGACGAGCTTCGAGACGTACCAGGGGCCGCCGTCGCTGGCGACCCACTGCGGGCAATTGGCGGCGACGAGCGGCTTGCCCAGGCAGCTGACGCCGGCCTTGAGCGGGTAGATGCCGAGGATCTGCAGGTAGTCGGCGCCGAAGGCCTTGACGCCGCCGCCCTGCGGGGCGGTGTTCTCGGTGGTGGCGACGGCGTGCGCGGCCGCGAGGTGGGCCGGGCTGCGCGGGATGAGCAGCTGCATGCCGTACTCGGCGCACTTCATCTCGGCCTTCTTCGCCGGGTACGGCAGGTCGTTGACGTCGGAGTCGACGTCGACCTTGAGGAAGGTGTAGCCGCCGCCGTCGCTGACCATGTCGCAGTACACCTCGACGGCCAGCGTCGGGCCCAGCGGGTAGATCGTGAACAGGCCAGAGGGCTGCTCCGGCGCGGCCTCGTGGACCCGCAGGCAGCTGCTCCCCACCACGCAGGTGCCCAGGCAGCTCGGGTCCTCACTGTCACATTCCTCCTCGGGGTCGAGCACGCCGTCGCCGCAGTGCCGCGCCCGGGCCGAGCAGTCGGCCGCGCAGCTGCCGTAGCCGCCGTCGTTGACGCCGTCGTCGCAGACCTCGACGCCGTCCTGCAGCTTGCCGTCGCCGCAGCGGGCCAGCGTGCACGCGCCGGTGCAGGTCGCGCTGTCGGCGTTGGCGGCCCCGTCGTCGCAGTCCTCGTGGCCGGGCCACAGCTTGCCGTCGCCGCAGACGTTGCGCAGGCAGGCGCTCGTGCAGGCGGCGTCGTCGGCGTTGTCGTCGGCGTCGTCGCACTCCTCATTGATGTCGACGACGCCGTCGCCGCAGCTGCCGATCGGTGCGGTGGTGCTGCTGGTGTCGGTGGGGTCGCCGGTGGTCGGGTCGGAGGTGCTGGTCGAGCCGGTGCTGGTCGCGGCGGCGGCGGGCCCGGTGCTCGAGCCGGAGGTCTCGCTCGAGGTGTCGCCGACGAGGCTGTCGGGTTGCAAGCAGCCGCCGATGCCGACGAGGACGCCGAGCAGCGGCACATGCGTGATACGCAGGTTCATCATCATCACCGGTCTCAGGGGCGTCAGGACGACGTTCGTCCCACACAACAGAGGCCCTCGCAAGGCGCGCGACAGCGCTGGATCGAGCGCGCGCGTGGCGTTAGCGAGCGAGCGCGGCCGCGTGATGCGCGACGTGATCGCCGATGAACGTGGCGATGAAGTAGTAGCTGTGATCGTATCCGGGCTGCATGCGCAGCGTCAGCGGCTGGTGGGCCGACGCGCAGGCCTGCGCCAGCGCGTCCGGACGCAGCTGTGTCGCCAGGAACTTGTCGGCGTCGCCCTGATCGACGAGCACGGGGCCCGGGAAGCGGTGCTCGGCGAGCAGCGCGCAGGCGTCGTATTGACGCCAGGTGGCCGGGTCGGCGCCGAGGTAGGCGGTGAAGGCCCGGGTGCCCCAGGGCACGGCGCTCGGCTGGCAGATCGGCGCGAGCGCGGAGACCGAGCGGAAGCGATCGGGGCGGCGCAGCGCGAGCACGAGCGCGCCGTGGCCACCCATCGAGTGGCCGGTGATGCCGAGGGCGCCGGGTCGCAGCGGCAGATGCTCGCCGAGCAGCGCGGGCAGCTCGTCGGCGACGTAGCTGTACATGCGAAAGTGCCGGCTCCACGGCGCCTGCGTGGCGTCGAGGTAGAAGCCGGCGCCCTGGCCGAGGTCGTAGTCGGGGTCGTCGGGCACGCCCTCGCCGCGCGGGCTGGTGTCGGGGGCGACGAGCATGAGGCCGTGCTCGGCGGCGTGGCGCTGGGCCCCGGCCTTGACCGTGAAGTTCTCCTCGCTGCAGGTCAGACCGGACAGGAAGACCAGGCCGGGCACCGGGCCGCGCTCGGCGGCGGGCGGGAGATAGACGGCGAGCCGCATCGATGTGCCTGTCTCACGGGACAGGTGGCTGTAGATCCGCTGAACGCCGCCGAAGCAGCGGCTCTCGCTGACGAGGGTGAGGGACATCGGCGGGGACCCCGGGCGTGGCGGTGATGATGGGGGCTAGAAGCGTCCGGTGAGGGCCAGGCCGGCGGAGCCGCGCCCGAAGGCGGGCACGACGGCGAGGCTCTCGGCGCGCGTGCGGTTGATGCGGCGGTGCTTGGCCAGGCGCATCGCGCCGAGCACGGCGAAGCCGATGCCGGCGGCCGCCATGAACGCGCCGACGCCGATCAGCAGCTTGCCCTTGACCTCGGGGGTGATGTCGATGGTGGTCGAGCTGACGCTGCCGTCGGCGCCGTCGGTGTCGGCGCCGCCATCGGTGTCGACCTCGCCCTCGCGGGTGTAGATCGGGCCGTACTTCTCGGCGGTGGCGGCGTAGTAGATCACCGCCGCGCCGCCGCCCGCGAGCAGGATGCCGCCGGCGATCGCGGGGCCGATCCAGCCCGGCGGCGACGGCTGCTCGACCGCGAGGTCGTAGGCCTTGCCGCCCGGCGCCTTGTCGAGCTCCGGCGGGATCCGCTTGATCTGCGGCACGGCCTCGTCGATGCGCTTGCTGACCGCCTGCAGCCGCGTCCGCGCCTCCTGGGTCTCCGGGTAGCGCTCGCAGCCGGTGCCGTGCTTGGTCTTGCAGGCCCGCAGGTACTCCTGCAGCAGCCGCTGCGCGGTCCGCAGGTGGTTGAGCTCGCCGTTGGTCGCGTACAGCTGCTCGTGCGTGGTCACGGCGTTGGCCAGCACCACCGAGCGGGTCATATGGTTGGTCTGGTTCTCCGAGAGCAGCTCCAGCGCCTTGCCGTAGAGCCGCGCGGCCGAGAGGTAGTCGCCCGCGTCGAAGGCCTGGTCGGCCTGGTCGCTGAGCTCGAGGCCCACCTCGACGCTGCTGCGCCGTGCCATGCCGACGGTCGGGGGCGTCGCCGACTTCTGACGGCTCGCGGCGGGGGCCGGACCGAGCTGTCCGGGCTCGAGGGGCTCGTCGGCGATGGCGCCGTCGCCCGCGTCGGGCTCGTCCGACGCGGCGGGCGCGGGCTTGCTGTCGGTGGTCGGCGCGGGCTTGCCGTCGGCGGGCGTGGGAGCGACGGCCATGACGCCGACGAGGCAGAGCGCGAGGCCTTGTCGCGCGGGGCGCGTGTGCGTGCGAGACATCATCGAAGCGTGACCGGGAGGATCGCCAAGGCCAGCGAAATCTGCAAGGCCGGAGCGGCCGCGCCAGGCTGGCACGCGGTGACAGTTTGGCACGCGTGGGGGCCGTGCTGGCCCGTGTGCGCGACAATTGGTCCCGAGCGCGGCGGCCAGGGCAGGGGCCGGGGCGCCCGGGGCGGAGTCGGCATTTTGGCAGGTTTTTGGCGCCCGGCCGCGAGCTGTGATCTGGTCATGGCACGTGAGCACCGAGGTCCCCGAAGCGCGCGAAGAGATGGCAGCGGCCGCCGACATGGCGGACGCGGCGGCGGCGGCGGCAGAGGAGCCGCGGGCCATGGACCCGTGGCTGTTCTTCGCGGCGATGGCGCTGGCCTGCCTCGGTCTGGTGATGGTCTACAGCGCGGGCGTGTACACGGCGCACACGAAGTATGGCGACTGGGAGTATTTCCTGGGCCGCCAGGGGCTGTTCTTCGCGGCCGGCACGGCGCTGATGCTGGCGATCTCGCGGATCGACTACCGGGTGTTTCGCCGGTTCGCGGGGCTGTTCATGACGCTCGGCCTGCTCGGCCTGGTGGCGGTGCTGTTCGTGGGCGACGAGGTCAATGGCGCGCGGCGGTGGATCCGCTTCCCGGGCATGAACATCCAGCCGAGCGAGCTCGCCAAGGTCGCCCTCGCGGGCTTCCTCGCGGCGATGCTGGCCCGCCAGGGCGAGCGGGTGCGAAAGTTCAAGGTCGGCTTCCTGCCGCCGCTGCTGGTCGCCTCGCTGACGATGCTGCTGGTGCTGCTCGAGCGCGACCTCGGCACCACGATCCTGCTCGGCGCGCTGACGATGACGCTGCTGTTCGTCGCCGGCACGCGCATCGCCTACGTGCTGGCCGCGGCGATGCTCGCGGCGCCGCTGGTGTGGCATCAGATCGTCGACGTCGGCTACCGCAAGGGCCGCCTGCTCGACTACCTGTCCGGCGAGCAGTCGTACCAGATCCAGCAGTCGCTGATCTCGGTCGGCTCCGGCGGTCCGTGGGGCCTCGGCCTCGGCGCGGGCCGGCAGAAGCTCGGGTTTTTGCCCGAGAACCATACCGACTTCATCCTTGCGAGCGTCGGCGAGGAGCTCGGCCTCGCCGGCATCTCCGCGGTCCTCGGCCTGTTCGCGCTGCTGGTCTGGCGCGGCCTGGTCGCCGCCCGCACCGCGCCCGACCGCTTCGGCACCTACCTGGCGATCGCGCTGTCCTCCCTGTTCGGCTTCCAGGCCTTGATCAACACATCGGTGGTGCTCGACATCATCCCGGCCAAGGGCATCACGCTGCCGTTCCTGTCGTACGGAGGCTCGTCGCTGCTGGTCAGCATGGGCGCGGTCGGGATCCTGCTCGCGATCTCGCGGCGGCCGCGGCCGTGGCGGATCTCGGATCAGCGCAGCCGCCGGGCGCCAGCGCCAGCGCCGACGCGGGCGCAGCGGATGCAACAGGCGCGCGGCGGGGTGGCGGCGAAGCGGCGGTGGTGGTGGCCGTTCGCGGCGAAGGTCGAGGCGCCGCGGCGGGCGAACGTGCGGCGGCCCGGCTAGCTGCTGGCTCGGGACCCTTCGGGCAAGCTGCCCGAGCGGTCATCGCGCGGGCACGCCACGGCGGGGCATGATAAGGAGGAAGCGCGGTGCTGACGAGCGTCCACATCAAGAACTTTCGCTCCTGCAAGGACGTGACGGTCGAAGGGCTCGAGCACGTGGCGGGGCTCGTCGGGCGCAACGGGGCCGGCAAGACGACGATCCTGCGGGCGATCGAGTGGGCGGCGCACACCGCGTTGTTGACCGACGGGTTCTCGACGGCGTTAAGCGAGGCAGATACTGCGGAGGCCGAGGCGGCGCCGGAGTGCGAGGTGGCGCTGACGTGCGGTGAGTTCGAGTACAGCTACCGTATCGGGCGCAGCTTTAGGTTTCCCAGGCATTCAGGTCTTAATTCGTTTCATGATGAAGAGTCGTTGTTCGTCCGCAAGCCCGGTGGCGAGCGTTGGGGCGTGCTTCTATCGCGCGAGAGTGACAAGGTCTCTCTGGCTGGCCTTGACCGAGAGATCACGCTCCAACATTCGGCGGCCATGATGCCAGCGCTGGCGTCGCTCCTGCCGGTCGACGATCCGCTGCAAGAGCACCTGCGCCGGGTCATGGGTGTGTTTCGTGGCGTCCGCTACTATCTGGGTCATGGCGTAATCGACCCGACATATTCCCTGCACGGAGATCCGAGCCGTCCGATCCACAAGGAATTTTACGAGCGATGGGCCGCGGAGAATGAGCCGCGAGGTAACGACGACCTCTCGCTGCTGCTTCGTATCATTCATGCGCACCAGAGTGCCCCCGAGCTGTTCGCGGAGCTCAAGAGCCGGCTCGGGTCCGAGGGCCTCGGGGTGATCCGCGACATTCGCGTCGACATGCTGGGAGACCTGGGCGAGAAGGCGCGTAAGCGCGGGCCGCGGTATTACGATGTCGTCTTCGTGCCGATGTCCCAACACGTCGAGCTGTCGCTGAACCAGCTCTCCAGGGGGACGCAGCAGATGCTGTACCTGATGCTCGCGCTGTTGCTGGACCAGAGCAGCACGATGTTGGTGGAGCAGCCGGAGGACGGCATCCACCCGGCCTTGCTGGCGAAGCTGATCGACCTCTTGCGGGTCAACGCCGATCCCACGCAGATCATCCTCGCCAGTCACTCGCCGACCGTGCTCAGCCAGCTTCGGCCGGCCGATGTGCGCCTGGTCGACATCGTCGACGGAGCGACCCGGGTCAGGGCGCTCACGGAGTCCGAGGTGACTCGGGCCCAGGCGTACATGCAGCGGGAGGGGTCACTCGCGGAGTTCCTCGAGCTCATCCAGGGCGACTGAGCGCCGAGCACACGATCATGGCGCGCTATGCCGTACTCGGTGAAGACCGCTCGGACGCGGAGACGTTGCGGGTGCTGATCCGGAAGATCGCCGGTAACGAGCGGTTGACGGTGAAGATGAAGGGATATGATGGATGCGGTGAGCTCCTACGCAAGGGCACGCGCGACCTCGATGAGTTCTTGGATCAGGGCTACGACCGCTTCGTGATCGCGTATGACGCCGACAGGGACGACCCCGCGGCTCGCCGCGCAACAGCGTGGTCGCGGGTCGTCGAGGGCTCGCGTGCGGCGCCCTCGGCGTGCTGCGTGGTGGTTCCAGTAGAGGAGCTGGAGGCGTGGCTGCTCGCGGACGTGGCCGCGGTGAGTAAGAAGTGGCCGAGCTGGCGGCCGGACGCGATCGCCAACCCCGAGCGCGTGCGAGATCCCAAGGAACACCTGGAGAAGTTGAGCCGGGACTCACAGCGACGGCCGCGTTACAGTCATGCGGTCGATAACCCGATCCTCGCGGGTCTGATCGACCTCGGGATCGTCGAGCGGAAGTGTGCGTCGTTTCGCGTGCTCGCCGAGTTCGTTCGCTGTAACCCGTGAGCGCCGCTGGCTATTGGAGGCGCTCGCGGAGGAAGGCGAGCACGCGCAGGAGCGCGGTGTGGGTCGGGTGGCCGGCCTCGTCGACGAGGTCGTTGGTGACGACCGAGTGGGCCAGGCGCTTGATCTTGTGGGGATTGCCGGGGGAGGAGTCGATCTCGATGCCCTCGAAGCCGGCGCCGAGCTCGGCTCGCAGCGCGGCGAAGCGCTCGCCCGGGCAGGTCGGGTCGTGGGTGAAGCGCAGGCCCAGCACGGTGACGCCGGCCGCGGCGCGCTGCTTGACCACCGCGAGGTCGGCGTCGGAGAGGTGCAGGCCGGCGCGGCGCTGCTTGCCGATCGGGAACGGCAGCGAGGGCTGGCTGAGCACCGGCGCCATCACCACCGGGTCGACCATCAGCGAGAGCGCGAAGTTCCCCGTCATGCACATGCCGATCGCGCCGACGCCCTTGCCGCCGAGCTCGGCGTGGACGCTGCGGCAGAGCGCGCGCAGGTAGGCGGTGATCGGGCTCGAGCCGCGGCTGGCGAGCACCGTGAACTCGCGGCTGATGCACACGCGCCCGATCTGGGCGAGCGCGTAGCCGAGCGACAGCGGCTGGCCGGGCCGACCGAAGAGGTGGGGGAGGAACACGGTGAAGCCCTCGGCGGCGACCCGCTCGGCGAAGGCCTTGACCGCCGGCGTGATGCCAGGGATCTCCGTCATGATCACGACCCCGGGGCCGCTGCCGCGGCGAAAGATCGTGCGGGTCGCAGCCTCGTGCGTGAACGAGGACTCGGTGAAACCTTCGAGGGCGCTGGCCATGGCGCGCAGGAGGATCGCAGGGGCGCGGCCGGATGGGAAGGCGCTCAGGGCAGGTCGGCGGCGAGCGGCCCGTCGAGCGCGAGGCGCAGCTCGATCTGCTCGAGCGAGAGCGGGTGCTGCGTCACCGGGCCGGGCGCGGCGCACTCGCGCAGCTGCAACGAGCTGCACACGCGGCTCGCCTCGGCGAGGTCGGCGAGCTGGCGCACGCGCTCGAGCCAGCGCTGGATCAGCGCCGCGCGGTGCAGCTCCGGGTCGCGTAGCATCAGCAGCGGCGCGCCGAAGTGGACCTCGACCGCGGGCTTGCGCGCGTTGCCGTGGGCGACCGCCGCGTGGGTCAGGGCGTTGAGGGTGGCGAGCACGCGCGCGCGCTGCCAGTAGCCCTGCGCG
>Ga0209480_10000946_pt1 | contig 22092 bp, 16 predicted proteins | sample JI61114C2DNA_FD_187501 | JGI IMG/M metagenome (GOLD analysis project Ga0209480, IMG submission 187501) | Wastewater effluent complex algal communities from Wisconsin, to seasonally profile nutrient transformation and Carbon sequestration -... | ecosystem: Engineered > WWTP > Effluent > Algae... | reverse complement strand
TGATCCGCGAAGGCGAACCCAACTGGGAAAAGCTCGTGCCACCCTATGTGGACAATATGATCAAGGACAACAAGCTCTTCGGTTACAAGCCGGGGAACGGGCAGGCTAAAGCTGGGAAGGCTAGTGTTTCTGCTTAGTGCTTAATTGTCGGTTGCTAGTTGTCAGGCGTTGCCGCGAACTACCGCGCGACCTGACCGAGCAATCCAATGCAGCCGGTCGGCAGCCGTCCAATCACCCCACCACCTACTTGATCTTCTTCAGCACCTCAGAAGGAATCCCCTTCTTGTTCACCATGAACGAAGTGGTCTTGTACCGCACGTAGTTCTTGCTCATGTAGAGGAAGCCGTCGTGATCGTTCTTCACGCCCCAAGAGTTCTTCACCTTGTACCATTCGTTGCCGTCCTGGTCTTTGGCGATGCCCACCAGCTGCATGCCGTGATCGTCCGTGGTGGTGTAATTGTCGAAGGCGATCTGGCGGAGTTCAGGCGTGATCGTCATCTCCGGCTTCGGGCCGGTGAAGAGGTCGGCCTTATCCTCCTTGCTCATGTCTTTAGCAGGTGTTTCGGGCACGTAGGCAATGCCGTTGCGCCAGCTGAAGCTCGGTTCGCTCACGTCGCCGCCCCGAGCCACCGTGTAGCCTTTGCGCAGTGCATTGTCGATGGTGGTGGTCATGTCTTCCATGGGAATGTTCCAGACTTGCTGAAAGGCCCAGTTGTCCGGCACCATCATCACTGTTTTCTCCCAATAGGGCACGTTGGTCACGGACACGAATTCCTCGTAATCGTCGGCGTTCAATTTCACCACTTCCTTGGCGAAGGTCTTTGGCGTGTAGCTCTTGCCGTTGTAGGTAAAGCTCTCCGGAACGGGACCGAGGTAAGCATCCAGCACGCCGCTGAAGGCCTGTTTCCACACCGGTGTAAGTGTGCCCTTGTTCGGCGCGGAGATCACGCCGTCCAACATGCCTTTCAACACCGCTTGCAGCTCGCCGAACTCGTTGCGCGTGTTGCCATAGCTGAAGCCCGTGTACTGGTCTTCCGGCAAGGTGCCGTACTTGGCGTACATGTTGATGACGTCGTGCGGCTCGCCGCCGTCGCTGTAGTTGAGGCTGCCGTGCATGCGCACGTACGAGTCGGCTTTGTCTTCGTAGGACTTGCGGGCGGTATAGATCTTTGACAAGTGGATGGCAGGTCCACCGTTTTTGATCATCTCCGATTCCAGAAAGCTGCCCGCGCTGTAGCTCCAGCAGGTGCCGGACGAACCTTGGTCTTCCACCGGCGTGGCTTCGGCATCCACCACCGTGGTGAAGCGGTATGCGGCCTGGGCGCTGTCGTTCTTGAATTGGCTGGCTTTTTTCACCAGGTCGTCCTGGGCGTGGAGCGCGCCGATGAAAAGCGCGGGGACGATCAATGCGGAGATGCGGAAGTTCATGAATCAAACGGCCGATGTTTTTTTTCACCGGCATGCAAAGAAAGGAAACCAGCGACTAATCCACCAGTTCAGCGGGCCGATCGGTGCTCAACCATGGCGGAGCTTAGCGATCGTTAACGTTCATCAGGCAAACAGTTTCATTTGTAACAGTTGGATTGTGCAACTTTGCACCTTCCTACGGGACCGGCATGGACAACGAACATTCATTGGGCTATTGGTGCGCGCGCATCGGCCAGCAGTACTTGGTGCTGCTGAACGACCAATTGCGGCATTTGGGCTTGGATCGTTGGTATTTCGCTCTTGTTGTACTCTCCGAAGCGGAAGGTCGCATGAGCCAACAAGAGCTGGCGGATGCACTGCATCAGGATAAAGTGACCATCACCCGCGCCATTGACCACTTGTGCGAGCGCGGTTTCGTGAAGCGGGAAAACTGTCCCAGCGACCGGCGCAAACATCACCTGAAACTGTTGCCCAAGGCCGAAAAGGCCGTGATCGAGATCAAAGCCGTTTTTGCCGCCACCAACCGGATTGCACTGAAAGGAATGCCTGCCGTGGAGCAGCGCCTTATGATAGAGCAGCTCCGGAACACACTGGGCAGATTGAACCAGGCCGTAGCCAAGATCCCCGCTGCAACCAAGAAACAACGAACTTCCTGAAATGCGCCGAATGCATCCTACACCCCTACTCGCGCTGCTCTTCGCCGTGCTGCTATCAGCCTGCGGAAGCGACAAGGAAACCACGCCACAACGCGGCGCCCAAGGTCCCATGCAAGTGCGCGTTGCCGTGCTGCGGCCGCAAATGCTGGAGAACACCATTGAGGCCACGGGCAGCCTCTTGGCGAATGAAGCCATTGAAGTGCGCAGCGAGATCGCGGGGCGCGTCTCACAGATCGGCTTCACCGAAGGCGGCAGGGTGACCAAAGGCCAAACGTTGATCCGCATCAATGCCGATGACCTGCAAGCCCAATTGCGCAAGACCGGACTGGCCGTGCAATTGGCCACCGACGATGAAGGCCGAAAAAAGCAATTGCTGGATGTGAAGGGCATCAGCCAACAGGCTTACGACGATGCGCACATCGCCTTGCAAAGCGCCGAAGCCGACCAGGACAACCTGCGGGCCATGCTCGCCAAAACGGTGATCCGCGCGCCTTTCAGCGGGAAGATCGGCCTGCGACAAGTGAGCGAGGGCGGCTATGTTTCGCCCAACACCTTGATCACCGACCTACAGCAAGTAACACCGATGAAGGTTGAATTTTCCGTGCCGGAACGCTTCGGACGCGAAGTGGCCGTGGGCAAGCAGATCATCTTCACGCTGGATGGCGACACCGCGCTTTACACGGCCGAGGTTTATGCCATCGATCCCGCGGTGGATGTGACCTCCCGCACCATCACTGTGCGTGCGCGCAATGCGAACACCAATGGGAAGTTGCGGCCGGGCGCTTTCGCACACATCACCGTGCAACTTTCCAAAGTGCCCACCGCGTTGATGATCCCCACGGAAGCCTTGATCCCCGACATCCAAGGCCAGAAAGTGCTGGTGATCAAAAACGGAAAAGCCGTGAGCGCCCGCGTGGAGACAGGCATCCGCACCAACACGGAAGTGGAACTTACTTCCGGCGTGCAGCCCGGCGACACGGTGATCACCACGGGACTGCTACAGCTCCGCGAAGGCATGGCGGTAAAGGCAGCACCGCCGGAACCGAACGGAACGACCGAGGAAACCGACAGTTCAGCCATTGACCCCGGATGATTAAAAAGAGAAACCACAGAGACACGGAGACACAGAGAAATGCACGCCAGTCATGAGTCTTGAGTCGGAGAACGACCAATCACAAATCACCAGCCACCGATTACCCCTTCACCCATCGCATTTCTCCGTGTCCTCTGTGCCTCTGTGGTGTAAAATTCCTCCTCCTCTCCTGCAATGAACATCAGCTCCATCAGCATCAACCGGCCCGTCCTCGCGTCGGTGATCTCCATCCTGATCGTGCTTTTCGGCATCGTGGGCTTCAGCTACCTCGGCGTTCGCGAGTTCCCCAGCGTGGACCCGCCGGTGATCACGGTGACCACCAACTATACCGGTGCGAATGCGGACATCATGGAGAGCCAGGTGACCGAGCCGCTGGAAGAATCCATCAACGGCATCGCGGGCATCCGTTCGCTTACCAGCATCAGCAGCGACGGGCGCAGCAGCATCACCGTGGAATTCGAGCTGGACGTGGACCTCGAAGCCGCCGCCAACGACGTGCGCGACCGTGTGAGCCGTGCGCTCAAGACCCTTCCGCAAGACGTTGACCCGCCGATCACCGTAAAGAGCGACGCCGACGCCGGCAGCATCGTGAGCATGACCATACAGAGCGACCAGCGTTCGCTGTTGGAGCTCACGGACATCGCCACGAACCAGTTCAAGGAGCGGATCCAGACCATCCCCGGCGTAAGCACCGTGCAGATCTGGGGCGAAAAGAAATACAGCATGAAGCTGCTCTTGGATCCGCTGAAGATGGCTGGCCTCGGCATCACGCCGCTGGATGTCAACAATGCTTTGGCGCGGGAGAACGTGGAACTGCCCAGCGGAAGCATTGAAGGGGCGAACACTGAGCTCACCATCCGCACGTTGGGGCGGCTCGTAACGGCGGACCAGTTCAATGCCATGATCATCCGCGAAGACGGTGGCAACGTGGTGCGCATGCGCGACATCGGCAAGGCCGAATTGCTTCCGGAGAATGAGAAGACGATGTTGCGCGGCGATGGCGGCGTGCCCATGGTGGCCGTGGCCGTTACGCCGCAGCCGGGCAGCAACTACATCGCCATCGCGGACGCGTTTTACGAGCGCGTGAACGAGATCAAGAAAGACATGCCGGCGGACCTGCGCTACACCATGGCACTGGACACCACCGTGAGCATCCGCAAGGCCATTAGCGAAGTGGAGCACACCATCGTGATCGCCTTTTTGCTGGTGGTCATCATCATCTTCGTTTTCCTACGCGACTGGCGCACGACCTTGATCCCCGTGATCGCGATCCCGATCTCGTTGATCGGCGGCTTCTTCATCATGTACGTCGCTGGCTTCAGCATCAACATCCTCACATTGCTGGCGATCGTGCTGGCCACGGGCATCGTGGTGGACGACGCGATCATCGTACTGGAGAACATCTACGCCAAGATCGAGGGCGGAATGGACCCCATTGAAGCGGGCCATCGCGGAAGCAAGGAGATCACCTTCGCCATCATCAGCACCACCATCACGCTTGCGGCGGTGTTCCTGCCCATCGTCTTCCTCTCCGGCCTTACCGGACGTTTGTTCCGCGAGTTCGGCGTGGTGGTGGCGGGCACGGTGCTCATCAGCGCAGTGGTCTCCCTTACGCTCACGCCCATGATGAGCGCACGCTGGCTGAAACACCGCGACAAACCCAGCGGTTTCTACGCCAGCACCGAGCGCTTCTACGAATGGCTCACCGACGGCTACTCCAGCTTGCTCGCAAAATTCCTCAAGCGCCGTTGGCTCACCTTCCCCATCATGGCGATCTGCGTGGGCATGATCTGGTTCATCGGCAATGACATTCCCAGCGAGCTTGCGCCGAACGAGGACAAGAGCCGCTTTATGCTGATGAGCACCGCGCCGGAAGGCACCAGCTTCGACAAGATGCATGATTACTTGTCCAACATCATCGGGCTGGTGGATACGATGCAGGAATCGCAGAGCATCTTGTCCGTCACCGCACCTGGTTTTGGCTCCACAGCCAGCACCAACACGGGTTTTGTTCGCGTATCGCTGGTGCCGCCTGAAGACCGCAAAATGTCGCAGGATGATCTCGCGAAACGCACCATGGGCCTTGCCCAGCAATTCAACTTCGCGCGTACGTTCGCTGTGCAGGAAGCCACCATCGGCGGCGGAAGATTCGCGGGATTGCCCGTGCAGTACGTGATCCAAGCGCCCGATTTCGAGCGGCTCCGCGATGTGATCCCGAAATTCATGGAAGCTGCGCAGGCGGATTCCACCTTCTCCGTGGTGGACCTGAATTTGAAGTTCAACAAGCCTGAGCTGAACGTGGAGATCGACCGCGACCGCGCGAAGGCGTTGGGCGTGAGCGTAAAGGACATCGCGCAAACGCTGCAGCTCTACTTCAGCGGCCAGCGCTTCGGCTACTTCATCTTCAAAGGCAAACAGTACCAAGTGATCGGCCAAGCCGCACGCGACAACCGCGACAAGCCGCTCGACCTCACCAGCGCCTACGTGCGCAACGACAAGGGCCAGTTGGTGCAGATGGACAACCTCGTAACGCTTACCAGCCGCAGCAACCCGCCGCAGCTCTTCCGCTACAACCGCTACGTAAGCGCCACGGTAAGCGCCAACCCGGCAGAAGGCAAGACGTTGGGCGACGGCATCGCGGCCATGGACCGCATCGCGAAGGAGACACTGCCTTCCAACTTCAGCACTTCCCTTGCTGGTGTAAGCAAAGAGTTCGCAGAAAGCTCCAGCAGTTTGGTCTTTGCATTTCTGCTTGCATTGGCTCTGATCTTCCTTATTCTTGCGGCGCAATTTGAAAGTTGGGTGGACCCGTTGATCGTGATGTTCACCGTGCCGCTGGCCATCGCCGGCGCCTTGCTCAGCCTGTGGTTGGGCGATCATACGCTGAACATATTCAGTGAGATCGGCATCATCGTGCTCATCGGCCTTGTCACCAAAAACGGGATCTTGATCGTGGAATTTGCGAACCAACGTCAGGATCATGGCCTGTTGCGCACCGCCGCCGTGGCCGATTCCGCCCGACAGCGTTTCCGCCCCATTTTGATGACCACCTTGGCAATGGCACTCGGTTCCCTGCCTATCGCGCTGGGCTTGGGCGCAGCTTCCAAGAGCCGCGTGCCCATGGGCGTGGCCATTGTTGGCGGCTTGCTCTTCGCGCTAGTTCTTACCCTTTTCGTGGTGCCCGCGCTGTACAGCTACATGGCCAGCGGCACGGACGATCCGGAGAAAGCGAAACTCCGGAACACGACAGATCCTTCAACACCTGAGCTTGAAGCATGAGACACCTCGCCTTTGCCATAGCCACCGCGCTGGTGCTGCCCGCAGCCGCGCAGCACCTCACCGCCGATGAGGCCGTGCGCATCGCCTTGGAGAACAACCACGGCGTGCGTATTGCTCGCAATGCTGCGGAGATCGCCAAGCTGGGCAACACCCCCGGCGCGGCTGGCATGCTGCCTTCGCTGGACGCAAACGGCGCATACAGCGTGGACAATGCAGCGACGAAGCAGGAATTCTTCAGCGGAGAAAACCGCGACGCCGACAACGCCAACGCGAAGTCTCTAAGCGGCGATGTGGAACTGAACTGGACGTTGTTCGACGGCCTGTCGATGTTCGCGGCGAAGGACCGGCTGGCCGCCTTGGAGCGCATCGGCGAAAGTCAACTGCGGCAGGAACTTGAAGGCACCACGTACGATGTGCTCACCGCGTACTACCAACTGGTGCAGCTTGAAAAAGCCGTGCAGGTGCAACGCGAAGCCATGCAGACCTCGCGGGAACGCTTGATGATCACGGAGACCGGCGAGCGTGTTGGTTCATCATCCGGTTTGGAATTGGTGCAAGCACGACTGGACCTCAGCACGGACAGCGCACAAATGCTCGCGCTACTTCAACAGACCGCCATGTCAACCACAGCACTGAACACCTTGCTCGCCCGCGACCCCGGCACAACATTCAGCGTGGACACTGTGATCCCTGTTGCCGCAGCCTTGGACCTGTCCACCATGCAACAGGCTGCACTGGCCACCAACACCACGCTGCAACAAGCCCGCGAAGAGCGCATTGTCGCCGATCTTTCCGTAAAGGAATTGCGCGGCTCGTTATTCCCCGAACTGAACAGCTTTGCGAACTACGGCTATGCACGCAGCACCTCGGAAGTCGGCTTTTTGAAAAGCAATCAACGTTTAGGCCCGCAATATGGCCTCACCCTGAGCGTGCCATTGTTCCGCGGCGGCGCCATCAAGGCCGTGAAGCAAGCGAAGTTGGCAGGAGAGCAAGCTGACCTTTCGCTTCAGCAGGCACAACTGGAAATGCAGCGCAACGTGCTGGACACTTGGAGCCAGTATGAAAATGCCCAACAGCGCGTAGCCTTGGAAGAAGAAAACCTCGGCGGAACACGCACGCAAATGCAGGTGGCGTTGGAAAGTTACCGCATCGGCGTAAGCACGGCCGTGCAGCTCCGCGATGTGCAACAGGGCGTGGTGGCTGCGGAAAACAGGCTGTTGACAGCGCAGTTCGAGGCCAAAGTGGCGGAGCTGCAATTGCGCTGGCTGGCCGGGCAGTTGCTATAAGTTCACCTCAGAGTCTCGCGAAGTGGACACTGAGCAGAAAATCAAAAAACGAATTGAGTAAACGAAAAAACAAGGCAAAGGATCCCAAGAATTCCGGGCCTATGATACACGCCTTATCCACCCCAACAGTACCTTGCCCCTCCATGCGCAGCTTCACGCTGGAACAGCCCAAGATCCTTGCTTGGATCACCATTATTGCCTCCGTGGCCTGCATGGCTCCCGCCGAGCCGCCCGCACAACACATGGAATCGGGAATGGTCGTTCCCGCCGCCCAAATTTCCGAACCGGAGTCCGTTCCCCAACAGCCCAACGGCGATTGGCATCCCGTGGAAAACAACGCTTCCGCCATCGCTTTTTCCAATGGCGATACGCTTCGCTTCCCGGCAACGGGCCTGCGATACATGGACAAGGTAACGGCACAACTGGGCCGCGAATGGTACTTGTTCAGCGGTAAGGACACATCCGCAAAAGGCATCCGGACGCTGTATGTGGAATCGCCGGGATACCACACGGCAACTGCTGCCGCACGCAAATGGGAAATGCCAGGCCGATTGCTCGACCATGACGGCAGCGAGGTCTATTACGAAGCGGAAGTATTTGCCGGCGAGGTGCTGCCGGACACTGTGGGCGTGGCGTGGTACGACCGGTCATTGATGCCTGACGGGCAATGGCGATTGAACACTACTCTACTGATCTTTGGGCAGCCGCAAGCTGACACGTTGGTGTTGTTCGGGCATCTCCGAAAAAGCGTAACGCAACGCTTGGCGTTCCAAGGCAAATGCCGTTTGTTGAAGGGTGAAGACCAACTGGTAAAACCGTGATGCGTCTTAGCGCCATAGCCTATCCGGAGTGCGCTGGCCCGGCTGAATCCGGCTACTTCAAGGCCTGACCAGTTCCATGCACAGCGCCGCTGCGGCGGCGGCAACATTCAACGATTCGGCACCGCCGCCACCGGGAATAGCGATGGACGTTCCCGGCGCGGATCGTACACCTTCTGAAAGGCCATGGGATTCACTTCCCATTACGAGAATGCACGGTTTCTTCAAGCCCACACTGAAAACATTCGCCCCTGATGCTTCGGCCTTGTAAACAGCGACCTGCGCCTTTTGTGCTTGCGCCAACGCAGCGGGCAAGTCGTCTATCGCGCATGGTTGAAGCCTGAACAAGGAACCCATGCTGGCCTGCACCGCCTTTGGATTGAACGGGTCCACACCGCCTGCGCACCAGACCTGCGCAGCGCCGAACCAATCCGCTATGCGCAGCAATGTGCCCAAGTTTCCGGGATCCGAAACACCGTCCAGCGCTAAGATGAATCGCCCGGAACCCGGCATGTGCAGCGCGGTTGGCGCCGGTATGCGGACTACTGCGAGCACCTCGTTCCCGCTTTGCAACGTGCCCATGCGCTCCATGTCGTGCATGGGAAGGATGGTCGCGGAAGTGCGTTTGTCCGGCGGATTATTTGCGCGCTCACTGGGCAACAAGCCCAATTCCTGCGCGGCTTCCCCGGTTGCATACAGCTCTTCAACCTCCAAGGACGAGGCCAAAAGTTCGATCACCAGTTTCCGACCTTGCACCAGAAACAGGCCCTGTTGCTCCCGTTCCTTCCTCCGGTGCAAAGCGCGAACACGCTTCAATTGGGGACTTCCGCTCATTTTTGCCGGGATAACTTCGCGCGCCGCGGCACGGTTTTCGGTAAACTGCGGCACAAAGTAGCCCACCCGTGCGTTCCGTCCGCCCCGCCCATATCGCCTTGTGTGCCTGCGCCATGGCGTTGCTTGCGGCCTGCAACCCCACAAAACGGGTTCCGCAAGGTGATTATCTACTGGTGAAGAACCGCATCAATTCCAACGCGCCGGACCTCACCAAGGACGAACTCAGCGCCATCATCAAGCAAAAACCGAACAACAAGGTGCTTGGGCAACGCCTTTACTTGCATCTCTACAACCTCAGCGATCCCGAAAAAACCGCTATTCGGCAAGCCGAACTGGATTCGGCCTGCGCGTTGAAGAATGAGCAAAAAGCCGACAAACGCACGGCGAAGAACGAGGCCCGCGCCGCTAAAGGCAAAAAACCGCGCCTGCCAAAACCAAAGACCTGCCGGAAAGCCTTGCGCACTTGGGCCAGGGAGGATGTGGGCGAGCCGCCTACAATACTGGACAGCGCGTTGACGCAACGCAGTGCAGACCAGTTGAAACTCTACATGACCAAGGAAGGGTACTTCAATGCCGCCGTGTACGACACCGTCTACTTCCAGCGTCGCAAATGGTTCTCTGAAAAATTAGGCCGCCACTTTTCGCAGCCCAAGGCGGAAGTGCAGTACACCATCACCTCAGGCCGGCCATACCGGCTTTGCACCGCGCATTGGGCCGTGGACGACCCCGCGATAGACAGCCTGCTGCGCGCCGCCGCGCCTAAAAGCCTGCTTGTACCGGGCATGCGCTTCGATGCCGATGTGCTGGACTTGGAACGCGGCCGTATCACGGACCTGCTGCATGAAAAAGGCTACCTCTACTTCACCCGCGAACTGCTGCAATACGTGGCCGACACCACCGCTGGCGACCACGAAGTGGATCTTGTGCTGCGCATCGAACGGCCTGCTGCCCGCGGTCGGCGGGGCTTGAAGGGCACGCCGGAAGGAACTGTTTGGAAGATCGGGGATGTCACCATGGACATCCGCCAACGCACGCCTTTCGGCGCGATCCCGCTGAAGACCGACACCACGGACTACAAAGATTTCAGCTTCCTTTTCGACGGCAAAAAACCAAAATACCGGCCCAAAGCGCTTGCTCCCAACTTGCTGCTGAAGCCCGGCGCGCGTTATGCGCAAACCGCCAACGACCGCACTTACCGGCGGCTTACCGGGCTGCGAATCTTCGACCGTGTAGACATAGCGTACGACACCACCGACACGCGCCGGCCCGGCGAAGCGGACGTGCTCATCACGACCATCCCCAGCAAATTGCAGAACCTTTCGTTGGAAGGATTCGGGACCAACCGTGGCGGCTTTCTCGGCGTTTCCGGCGGATTGAATTACAAGCACAAGAACCTCTTCCGCAGCACAGGTTCCATTCAAGCGCAGTTCAACATCGGCCTTGAAGCTCAGCAAAGCCTTGGCGGCACCAACGCGGGCGATGATGCCACATTAGCCGTGCAGCGCAATGCCATTTTCAACACCGTGGAACTGGGCCCGGAAGTCACCATCCGCTTTCCGCGATTCATCATTCCCTTCTGGAACACTGACGAACGTTGGCCGCGCACATGGGGGCGCGTTTCCGCCATCAACGTGCTGTACAACTACCAGCGCCGCCCGGACTACACGCGCACCTTGGCCAAAGTGAGCTACGGCTACGAATGGAACAGGGGCGGCAACATCACCTGGGGCCTTTACCCCATGGATGTCAACTTCATCCGCATTCCCTTGATCAGCGCGGATTTTCGCAACTTCATAACCACCGCGAACGATGCCTTGTTGCGCGACAGCTACACGGACCACGTGATCGCCGGAGGAAGGCTCACACTCACATTGAACACGCAGGACGCCGCCAACCCCAAGCCCACCGTGTTCTTCTGGCGGCCCACCCTGCAAACTTCCGGCAACCTGCTGCGCTTAAGCAATGAAGCACTGGGGTTGCAACAACAAACGGACACCGCCGGTAACAGCTTCTACACGCTGGGAGGCGTGCGCTTCGCCCAGTTCGTGAAGTTGGACAACGAACTGCGCTGGCACCACACCTTGCACGCCAAAAGCAGCTTGGCCTTCCGCGTGGCCGCAGGCATGGGTGTCCCTTACGGAAATTTGGAGGTATTGCCCTTTGAAAGCAGCTTCTTCAGCGGCGGTGCAAACGGACTAAGAGCTTGGCGCGCAAGATCCCTCGGGCCGGGCAGCTACCGTGCGCCGCTGGACGCGTTCGACCGTGTGGGCGAGATCCGCATCGAAGGCAATGCCGAATACAGGTTCAAATTAGTGGGTTACTTGGAAGGTGCCTTCTTTGTCGACATCGGCAACATTTGGGACCGGAAAGAAAACCCCGCCAAACCCGGCAGTGGCTTTGAACTCGCCAAGGTACCCGGGGAATTGGCCATTGGCACCGGCATAGGCGCACGCCTCAATTTCGATTTCTTCCTCGTCCGCTTCGACTTGGGCCTGCAGACCAAAGACCCGGCACTGCCCATGGGCCAACGCTGGCTCTTCCAACCAAAAGACGAAGGTTTGGGCACCACTTTGGGCGATAAGCTGAACTTCAATTTGGGAATTGGGTATCCGTTCTGAGTGGGGAGTTCCGGAGGTGAGTTTGTTTTTCACCACAGCGACACAGAGAGCACAGAGGGGGTTATTTGAGATGAATATTCTGGTACTGGGTATCGGGTACTGGGTATTGAGTATCCGACACCACGCACGGCATTGTACCCTGTATTCAGTATCAGATACCCCATACCATTCCATCAAATCCGCATTTCCTCGTGCCTCTGTGTCTCCTTGGTAAATTCAGCGCAGCCTCTTCCCTTCCGCCCTCGAAACCCCTACCTTCGCGGCCAAATTTTTACGAACTCCGCATGAGCACTTTGAAAACCGGAAAACTGGAAGAACTGTTGGGCGCCGACGCGAAAAGCCTGTTGGGACACACCTGTAAAACCATCACCAAAGGCCAGCTCAACCTGCCCGGCGCGGATTTCGTGGACCGTTCTTTCGCGCTGAGCAACCGCAATCCGCAGGTGATGCGTAGCATTCAGGCGCTCTATGGCAATGGTCGGCTGGCGAATAGCGGTTACATGAGCATTCTGCCCGTGGACCAAGGCATTGAGCACAGTGCCGGGGCCAGCTTCGCACCGAATCCCATCTACTTCGACGGAGACAAAATTGTGGAACTCGCCATAGAAGGCGGCTGCAACGCCGTGGCCTCCACGTATGGTGTGCTGGGCAGCGTGGCCCGCAAATACGCCCACAAGATCCCCTTCATCGTAAAGATCAACCACAACGAGCTGATGACCCTGCCGAACCGTTTCGACCAGGTGATGTTCGGCACCGTGGAAAGCGCGTGGGACATGGGCGCCGTGGCGGTGGGTGCCACCATCTACTTCGGCAGCGAGGAAAGCACGCGCCAGATCACAGAAGTGGCCGAGGCGTTCCAGTACGCGCACGAGCTGGGCATGGCCACCATCCTATGGTGCTACTTGCGCAATCCGGGTTTCAAAAAAGACGGCAAAGACTACCACACCGCTGCCGATCTCACCGCGCAGGCCAACCACTTGGGCGTTACCATCCAAGCGGACATCATCAAGCAGAAGCTGCCTGAATCCAACGGTGGCTACACGGCCATGGGCAGCGGATACGGCAAAACGCACAAGAAGGTCTACAGCGATCTCTCCACCGATCATCCCATAGACCTTTGCCGCTACCAAGTGGCCAACTGCTACATGGGCCGCATCGGCTTGATCAACAGCGGCGGAGCCAGCAGCGGCGCAAGCGATATGGCAGAAGCCGTTCGCACAGCAGTGATCAACAAGCGCGCCGGTGGCCAAGGCCTCATCAGTGGTCGCAAGGCCTTCCAGCGTCCGATGAAGGAAGGCATCCAATTGCTGAACGCCATTCAGGACGTGTACTTGGATAAGAAGGTGACGATTGCATAAGCACAGTGGAGGGTGAGTGGTGAGTGGTGGTTGGTGAGTAGACGGCTGTAGGCCGATTGCCCGTTGCTCCAGCTTGATAGTCCAACCGGTGCTGCCACCACCATTGTAATCCGGGTACTGCTATCCAATCACCAATCACCAGCAACCAATCACCAATTACCTGTAGTTCCTCCGTGCTCTCTGTGTCTCTGTGGTGAAAAGAACCATACCCTTACATTCGCTTCATCAAACATCACTTATGGGTTGGTTCAATCGCGTCAAAGAAGGCATCACCACCGCCACCGAGGAGAAGAAGGAGACCCCCGAAGGCCTCTGGTACAAGTGCCCGGAATGCTCGGAGATCATGACCTCCGACGACCATGCGAAGAACCTCTGGGTCTGCGCCAAATGCCAGCACCACGAGAAAGTCGGTAGCGCGGAGTACTTCAGCATCCTCTTTGATGACAACAAGTTCAAGGAGATCGGAGCCAAGCTGATCGCTGCTGACCCACTGAAATTCGAGGACACGAAGAAGTACGTGGACCGCTTGGCCAAGACGCGGAAGGATACCGGACTGAACGATGCACTCCGCGCTGCAGAAGGCAAATTGGAGAAGCAACAGGTAGTGATCGCCTGCATGGATTTCAAATTCATTGGTGGTAGCATGGGCAGCGTGGTGGGCGAAAAAATCGCCATGGCCGCCGACATGGCGATGCGCCGTAAGTGCCCTTTGATCATCATCAGCAAAAGCGGCGGTGCCCGTATGATGGAGGCCGGCTTCAGCCTGATGCAGATGGCCAAGACCAGCGCCAAGCTCAGCCTAATGGCCAAGAAAGGTCTGCCTTTTATCAGTATTCTCACCGACCCTACAACTGGAGGCGTTACCGCCAGCTTCGCCATGCTGGGCGACCTGAATATCGCTGAGCCGAAAGCGTTGGTGGCCTTCGCCGGCCCTCGCGTTGTGCGCGAAACCATCGGTCACGATCTGCCGCCCGGCTTCCAGACCAGCGAATTTGTGCTGGAACATGGGTTTCTGGACCTGATCGTGGAGCGGAAGGACTTGAAGGGGAAGCTGGCGCAGCTTATTTTGATGTTCCGGTCTTAGTTGTCCGTTGTTAGTTGTCCGGCGTTCGTATTCGGGAATTCCCCCTCGAAGCGGAGACTCTGCGGAAGGACAATAGAACATGGTGTTCCGAGTCAGAGACACTGTGGAGAACCAAAAAAACCGTACATTCGCGCCCTCAAACCGCCAAACGGGCGACACCAAAGAGGCAGACACTACGACCATGATCGCAACGAAAGAAATAAAGCAGGAGATTTTCAAGACCCACGGTGGCGCCGCTACCAACACGGGCAGTGCAGAAGGGCAGATCGCCCTGTTCACGCACCGCATTGAGCACCTTACCGGTCACTTGAAGACCAACAAAAAGGACCACCGCACCGAGACGGCTTTGCTGAGCTTGGTGGGCAAGCGCAAGCAGCTTTTGGGCTACTTGAAGAGCCACCAGATCGATCGCTACCGCGCGATCATCGCGAAGCTCGGTCTGCGCAAGTGAGTTCCACGCCGGTGGAGCACACAATTTGCATTTCTTACCGGCAGAAGGGCGACCCGTGTGCAACGGTCGCCCTTTTCCCTTTTACAGCCATTCGATAGGTTGTTGAAGGCACCCAACAGAAAAACAATCAACCAACAAAAGGCACGAAAGGCGTGTCACGAAAACAGATGAAACCAACAGGAATAAAAAAGACCATCGACTTAGGCGGTGGCAAGACCATCAGCCTGGAGACAGGCATTCTCGCCAAGCAAGCCGACGGCAGCGTAACCGTCCGTTGCGGCGACACCATCCTTCTCGCCACCGTAGTGGCCACCAAGGAAGCCCGCGAGGGCATCGACTTTTTGCCTTTGCAGGTGGAATACCGTGAGAAATACAGCGCCGCCGGCCGTTTCCCCGGAGGCTTCTTCAAACGTGAGAACCGCCCCAGCGACGGTGAGATCCTGGTAAGCCGCCTTGTGGACCGTGCCCTGCGCCCGCTCTTCAACGACGATTTCCACGGCGATACGCAGGTGCAGATCAGCCTGATGAGCACCGACAAGCAGAACCCCAGCGATGCGCTGGCCTGCTTGGCTGCTTCCGCCGCATTGGCCGTTAGCGACATCCCCTTCAACGGGCCGGTGAGCGAAGTGCGCATCATCCGTAAAGACGGCAAGTGGACGGTGAACCCGACCTTCCAAGAGATGGAAGGTTCAGACATCGACCTCATTGTTGCCGGCACCGCCAGCGACGTGCTGATGGTGGAAGGCGAAATGCTCGAAGTGAGCGAAGCTGAGATGATCGAGGGCATCAAGATCGCCCACAAGGCCATTCAGGACCAAGTGCGCGTGATCAATGAGCTCGCCGCCGCAGTGCCCAAGAGCCAGACCAAGCGCACTTACAACCACGAGGAAAACGATGCCGATCTGGCCAAGGCCATCTACGACGCCACCTTCCAGAAGTATTACGACATTGCCCTTCAGGCCAGCGCCAAGGAAGTACGCAGCGAAGCCTTCAACAAGGTGAAGGATGACGTTGTAGCCACGCTCACCGATGAGCAAAAAGCGAAGAAGGCCATGTTGGCCCGTTACTTCAAGAAGGCTCAGAAAGCCGGTGTACGCCGCGTTGTGCTGGAGAAAGGCGTTCGCCTCGACGGTCGCAAGACCGATGAGATCCGCCCCATCTGGAGCGAAGTGGACGTGCTGCCCGGAACGCACGGAAGCGCCATTTTCACCCGTGGTGAAACCCAGGCCATCAACATGGTGACGCTTGGTTCCAAAATGGACCAGCAGACCGTGGACACGGCCTTGGTGAAGCGCAGCGATACCTTCATGCTGCACTACAATTTCCCCAGCTTCAGTACTGGCGAAGTGCGCCCCATCCGCGGCCCCGGCCGTCGTGAGATCGGCCACGGTAACTTGGCACTGCGCGCTTTGAAGCCGATGATCCCCACCGGCACGGACAACCCGTACACCATCCGCCTGAACTGCGATATTCTGGAGAGCAACGGCTCCAGTTCCATGGCCACGGTGTGCTCCGGCACCCTCGCGCTGATGGACGCCGGCATCCAGATCAAAGCACCTGTGAGCGGCATCGCCATGGGCATGATCAGTGACCCGGACGGCAAATACGCCATCCTCAGCGACATCCTCGGCGACGAGGACCACTTGGGCGATATGGACTTCAAGGTGACAGGCACCGAGAAGGGCATCACCGCCACGCAGATGGACATGAAGGTGGACGGCCTCAGCTACGAGGTGCTCGCCCAAGCTTTGGAACAGGCCCGCGCAGGCCGTCTGCACATCCTCGGTGAGATGATGAAGACGATGACCAAGCCGAACGAAGACTACAAGGAGCACGCACCACGCATTGTGAGCATCGAGATCCCGAAGGAAAGTATCGGACCTGTGATCGGACCTGGTGGCCGCGTGATCCAAGAGATCCAAGCCGAGACCAAGACCACCATCGCTCTCGACGAAATAGACGGCATGGGCCATGTGCAGATCATGAGCGACAACAAGGCCGGCATCGATGCCGCACTTGCCCGCATCAAAGCCATCGCCTTCCCTCCCACTGCGGAAATGGGCGTTACCTACACCGGCAAGGTGAAGACGATCATGCCTTACGGCGCGTTCGTGGAGATCTTCCCCGGCACCGACGGCCTGTTGCATGTGAGCGAGCTGGACTGGAAGCGCATTGAGCGCGTTGAGGACGTGCTGAAAGAAGGCGAGATGATCGACTTCCAAGTGGTGGGCAAAGACCCCCGCACCGGAAAGTTGAAGCTGAGCCGCAAAGTCCTGATGCCGAAACCTGAAGGCTACGTTGAGCGCGAACCCGCCATGGAAGGCGAAGGCCGCGAGCGTGGAGAGCGCCCCCGCCGCGAGTTCCGCGACCGCGGACCGCGCAGGGACAACTAAGCCTGCTTTACGCAATTGATCGGAAGGCCGCCCCTGAAATGGCGGCCTTTCTCGTATTTCAGCCATTCATCGCACAGAACGCCGCGCTGGTCGTCAACCGCGCCAACATTGGGGGGAATTCCGGTCCAAAGCGTAACCACGGGCCGTAAGTAACCGTTGAAACACCCCAGTCCCACTCCCCTATTCAGCGCTCATGGCACGTATGCGACAGCTCAAGATCTCCAAGCAGGTAACCAACCGCGACACTCCGTCGCTGGACAAATACCTCACCGAGATCGGCAAGGTGAAATTGATCACCGCCCAGGAGGAAGTGGAACTTGCCCGCAAGATCAAACAGGGCGACAACGACGCATTGGAAGCGCTCTGCAAGGCGAACCTGCGCTTCGTTGTTTCCGTGGCCAAGCAATACCAAGGCCAGGGCCTCACATTGCCCGATCTGATCAGCGAAGGAAACCTCGGATTGATCAAAGCCGCCGGCCGTTTCGACGAGACGCGTGGTTTCAAATTCATCAGCTACGCCGTGTGGTGGATCCGGCAACAGATCCTCCAGAGCTTGGCCGAACAAGCCCGTATTGTGCGCTTGCCGCTGAACAAGATCGGATCCATCAACAAGATCAACAAGGCCTTTGCACGCTTGGAGCAGGAGCACGAACGTCCACCCACGGCATTGGAACTTTCCGAACTGCTGGAAATGAGCTTGGACGAAGTGAAGACCAGCATGAGCAATACCGCGCGCCACCTCAGCATGGACGCACCCATGCGCGATGATGGGGACAGCGGCAACATGTACGACCTGATGAGCAACTCCGATCAGCCCGACCCTATGCAGGAGCTGATGAACGACAGTTTGAGGCAAGAAGTGGAACGTTCGCTCGACGGGCTCACCGGTCGTGAAGGCGATGTGATCCGCCTCTACTTCGGCTTAGGAGGCCACCAGCCGCATACGTTGGAGGAGATCGGCCGCAAGTTCGACCTCACCCGCGAGCGCGTCCGCCAGATCAAGGAAAAGGCCATTCGCCGGTTGAAGCATGCAGGCCGGGGCCGCGGACTGCGGACATACCTCGACGATTGAATTCCGAGGGCTCCATAATTTCCACTTTCCATCTGCTTACAGCGTGGGCAATACCTTAGCGGCCAGCCATGGCCCACATTGTTGCCCCCTCCCTGCTTTCCGCTGATTTCGCCCATTTGGGCGAAGCCGTTTCAATGATCGACCGCAGTGCTGCGGAATGGTTGCACTTGGACGTGATGGACGGGGCATTCGTGCCCAACATCAGTTTCGGCTTTCCGGTTATTAAGGCGGTGCGCCCTTTGACGAAGAAAATCTTGGACGTCCATTTGATGATCGTAAAGCCGGACCGCTTCATACCGGCTTTTTGTGAGGCCGGAGCGGACCGCCTTACGGTGCATTACGAGGCTTGCACGCATTTGCACCGCAGCATTCAGGCCATCCAAAAAGAAGGAAGAAAGGCCGGTGTGGCCATAAATCCGCATACGCCGGCGCTCCTGCTCGAGGATATTGCGAACGAGATCGACCTTGTATGCGTCATGAGCGTGAACCCGGGATTTGGCGGGCAGCAATTCATTCCGAACACCTTCCGGAAATTGGATGCCTTACGCGAGCTGCGGCATCGCTTGGGTGCTCATTTCTTGATCGAAGTGGATGGAGGTGTTAGCCATGCGAACGCGAAGGCCTTGGTAGAAGGCGGCGCAGACGTGTTAGTGGCGGGAAACAGTGTCTTTAGCGCAAGTGCACCGGAAAAGGCGATCGCGGAGCTTTGTGCGCAATAGTTTCAAACAGCTAATTTTACCCGTTCAAACCGTTACAGCCATGGCATATCGCTACTTTTTTGCTACACTTTCATTAATTCTGGCCGGCGTTTCCGTTGCACAGGACAAGTGCTTGTCATCCACCATTACTGAACGTTGGCTTGAACAACACGGCCAGCATGTGGACCTTGCGGCTGAAGCAACGGCGCTGGAACAAGGAAACATCCGGGGCGGCGGCCTCCTGACGATACCGGTGGCGGTACACGTAGTCTGGAACACAACGGCAGAGAACGTGTCCAATACGGTGATCCAAAACATCATCGCGCAGATGAATGCTGATTACCAAGCCATGAATGCTGACTACAACAGCGTTCGGCCAACGTTCGCTGGTTCAAGGGCCAACGTAGGTATCGAGTTTTGTTTGGCTTCAGTGGACCCCAACGGCAATCCCACCGACGGCATTACGCGCACGAATTCCACGGAGACATGGTTCAACCCGGACACCGAAACGGATGACATGAAGAGCGCACCTAAGGGCATTGCTCCTTGGACACCGACCCAATACCTGAACATCTGGATCTGCGACATTACCAGCGGTGCTACAGGAGGGCTGGTCACCGCCGGCTATGCCTATTTGCCGTATGGTGGCATTGTGGGCAGCGCCATTGACGGGCTAGTACTGGACTATGACTACGGAACCGGCACCGGCGACCGGACCGCCACGCACGAAGTGGGTCACTATCTCGGCTTAAACCATCCATGGGGCAGCGGCAACGGAAGTTGCTCCCCCGGCGACGGCATCACCGATACGCCCGCTACCGACAGCCCCACCTTCAGCTGCAGCAATACGAATTTGATGAAATGCAGCACCCTTACGCAATACGAGAACTTCATGGACTACAGCAACTGCACCATGATGTTCACCACGGGCCAATCCAACGTGATGACCGGCGTGGTAAACGGCATACGCTCCGGCTTGCTTAGCAGCCCCGGATGCGGAAACCCAACACCTGGCGGGCCCTGTATCCCCACTTCCACAACGGGCACCAGTGACGGCGACTACATCAACAGCGTTGTACTGGGCAGCATCAACAACTCCAACAGCGGATCCACGAGCGGACCTTCCTATCACGACTACACCGGCAGCTATTCCACTACCTTAAGCCAAGGAGGGGCTTACACTATTTCCATCCAAGGCGGATCCTATCAGCCTGACCATTATGCGGCTTGGATCGATTACAACGGTGACGACACCTTCAGCGCTGGGGAAAAACTAGGTGAATTCACCACCACCGCCATCAACCAGACCCAGACTATCTCCTTTACTGTGCCGGCGAGCACACCCGCGGGCGCAACCATACTTCGTGTACGGGGCGTTTACCTCGCAGCAGGCGTTACCGAGGTTGCCCCTTGTGACAACTATCAGTACGGCGAAACCGAGGATTACCAAGTGGTGATCCAAGGCAGTGGAGGTTCCTATTGCATCCCAACATCGGCAAATGGCACCATTGACGGTGATTTCGTGGATGGCGTGGTCCTGGGCAGCATCGCAAATCTGGGCACAGGCGCGGATGACGAGCCGACCTACTCCGATTATACGTCGCTGAGCACCACGTTGGTGCGGAATAACACATACACCGTGGAAGTTACCTCCGGTTATTACAACGAGGACTACTTGGCCGTATGGATTGATTTTAATGGGAACCAAGATTTCGCAACGAACGAGATGGTGGGGTCCATATTGACCAGCGCACCGAGTCAATTGGTCGGCTTTGCGTTCACCGTGCCCAACAATGCCGTGCTCGGCAACACCCGCATGCGTGTGCGTTGCTCGTTCCCCGACATTGCAGGCGGCGAGCCGAACAACCCGGACCCCTGCGTCGATTTCTCCTGGGGTGAAACAGAGGATTACACCGTGATGATCACCGGACCTTCAGGAATCCCGGAAACATCGCCAAGCTCGTTGAACTTGCGCACATTTGCGGACCATGTCACGATCGGCTGGCCGTTACAAGCCAAGGAACAGCAAGTGGTGTTGACTGATGCCTCAGGGCGCATACTTGCCCATCCGGTGGCTCAAGGAAATTCGGTTGACATCCCCATGGGCAATTTGGCTGCGGGTGTTTACCAGGTCTTGGTGACGTTGGACGGGAAGCGTTATGCGGTAAGGTTCGCGGCTGGCATGCACTGAACATTGCGTTGAGCGGCCCTTTTCTCTGCCGAAGCGAAGCATTACACGGCTTGGTCGAAAAGGCGGTTTATCTGCGAAACCCGGCAATCCACCTTGCGTAAAGCGGTGGGCAATCCATGCCCATGTTCCGCCACTTCACCTTATTCGCTCTGCTTGGTTCCGCCGGCACGTTGGTGGCACAACAACCTGCCTCCGGCATCGGACTGAAAGGCGGTCCACAGCTTACCACCTGGCGGTCTGCCGCCTCTGCTTTCCGGCCCGTTCCCGGCTTTTTGGGCGGGGTCTATGCGCCGCTCGGCGTTGGTAACCGTATTGAGCTACAACCTGAACTGCTGCTCTCCTACCAAGGCGCAACGCAGAAGGTCGCAGAAGGCCGTACCCTGGCCTTCCGAGCCTTGAACTTGCATTTCCCCGTGGTAGCAAAATTCTTCTTGGACCACACATTCAATCTGCAAGCCGGCGCGTTTGGAGCATTCGCTGTGATGGCCACCGCCGATGGCAAGGACGCGGTAGACCGCATGCAGACTACCGAAATGGGCCTGTTGGCCGGTATCGGTCTGGACGGAAAATCGGGCTTCGACATCACCTTGCGCTATTGTGGAGGCATGACCGAACTACTGAAGCAGGACGATGCCCTCTACCCTACCAGCAGGGCCGTGCAGCTCACCTGCGGCTACCGTTTTGTGCAATTCGGCAGTAGCCGTTCGCGTCACCGGTGAAGCGATTGTCCGCAACCGGGTAACTTCGCGGCCATGGCCGGTAACAGGCGGATCGGGATCTTGGGCGGCGGCCAGTTGGGACGCATGTTCCTGGAGAATGCCTTGCGTTACGAT
>Ga0209480_10000945_pt1 | contig 22095 bp, 16 predicted proteins | sample JI61114C2DNA_FD_187501 | JGI IMG/M metagenome (GOLD analysis project Ga0209480, IMG submission 187501) | Wastewater effluent complex algal communities from Wisconsin, to seasonally profile nutrient transformation and Carbon sequestration -... | ecosystem: Engineered > WWTP > Effluent > Algae... | reverse complement strand
ATTTTTGGGTTGCGACTTGGTGAACCAACAACAACAGCAATTTCTTGTGTGAGTGGTTTTATTTTTTCAATTACTTCGTAACATTTATCTACAAAATCGTCAAAATCGAGAAAATCGCGTGGAGGGTAACCACAAACACTTAATTCAGGAAATAAAATAATATCTGCCTGTTGTTTTTTCGCATCATTAATAAAATTAGCAATTTTATTAAAGTTGGCTTCGAAATTGCCAATGTGGACGTTGATTTGAGCTAGTGCAATTTTCATAATAAAAAAGTCACGCCTTTTGAGCGTGACAAAGTTAGATGTTATTTGTTAAACCGTTTCAGAACAACACGCCAACGCGGATGCCCAGTTGTTTAAGAAAAGCACTGTTGTCGTCAACATCATCATCAATAATGTTGGCAAATCCATTTTGGAAGAAGATACCGCCTATAATATTGGTATTTTCTGCAATTGAGTATTCTGCGCCTATTCCAAGGGTTAAACTCACATTAAATAATTGAGTTTGAATATTTGTTACATTGTCTTTATCCCGCAAATTTATATCCTCATATGAAGCTATGTCGCCTATTGACTTATCACCTCTAGATTTAATGCAAATACCTGGTGTTAAACCAAACTGGCCATAATAACTAAAATAGTTTACTTCGTTGGTTCTCAGCCTAATAGTAAGAGGGATTTCAATGTATTGTGACCTAACTGTCCATTCAGTAGTCAGTACATTATTTTCATCAATTGAATCAACACCTACATTAACATAATTTATAAGTATTCCTGTTGAAAATGCATACCGTTCAACGCTACCAATTGTTTGATCGAACAATAAGCCATATTGGAAGCCAAGTTTGGTGCCTACGTTTTCATACTGTTCGCCATCAACTCTTGCCCAATCGAAAACTGGAGAGGCGGTTAATCCAAATCGGAACTCCTGAGCGCCTACAGTTGACCATAAAGCGCAAAAAAACATGGTTGTTACTATAATTTTCTTCATACCTTATTAGTTTTACATTTTAAAATTAGATTTACATGGTGCACAAACATAGGCTATTTTTTGTAATTTTTAATATATCAATTGCTGTAATAACTATGTTATCGAGTTGCGGCAACGGTAACGAAAATCCGCATCCTGATATTTCTAAAGTGCCTGAACAGCAGGTGGAGATTGTCAGACTGGATCAAATAATTGCTTCTGCCAATCCCGGCAATTATAAGCAGGTTTTTAGCGATTTAACATCAAAACATCCTGAAATTTTTGAAGCTTATTACACCAATTTTTGGGGACTGTCCGCAAATGATACTTCAGCAAACTACAACCTTTTTGATACATTATTTGTAAATACTGCAGGAAATAAGTGGATGATGCAATTGCAGGACACGATTTCGAAAATTTATAGCGATTTGGATGACGTTGAAGAGGAATTGGCTGAAGCTTTCAGATATTATAAATATTATTTCCCCGACAGTTCATTGCCCAAATTATATACTTACACAGGCCCTTTTGTTTACCAAACTTTATTCAATGAAACCACTCTGGGTATTGAGTTAGATATGTATATGGGCCAACATTTCGGGTATTATGGCGCCTATGAAAGTAATATGCCGTTGTATATCACTTTTAGGTTCGACAGGCCGTTTATTTCGCTTAATGTGATGAGGAGTTTGATGGATGGGTATTTGCCGGCTCCGACTATGGAAATGTCGTTATTAGATGCAATGGTTTTGGAGGGTAAAATGATGTATTATTTGGATTGTGTGTTGCCTGATATGGAAGATTCTATCAAAATGGGATATACTGAAGAACAAATTGAGTGGTGTGTTGCAAATGAAGCCGAAATATGGAAATTTTTTGCCGGGGAAGAATTGCTCTTCTCAAAAAGAACTGACGATATGCGCAGGTATATGGACGATGCCCCTACTTCTGTTGGTATGCCTGAAGAAGCCCCAGGAAGAGTGGCTGCATGGACTGGCTGGCAGATAATTCGTGCCTATATGCGCGAAAATCCTGATACTGATTTGAACGACTTGTTTAATGAAATAGATGCGCTGAAAATTTTGAAACTTTCAGGATACGGCCCCGAGAGTTAATTAAACAAAAACGGCGCAATCATTTGAAATTCAGGCACTATTACATCAAAATAGTTGCCATCTGCGGTGCGAAGCATTAAATAAGTGCCTTTCATTTTACCCATAGGAGCCACTAAGTGACATCCCGAGACGTATTGGTGCATATGCCCTGGTTCTATGATTGGAGTTTCACCTACAACACCTTCACCTTCAACCTCACGCCAAACGCCAATCCCATCGTAAATATGCCAGTGGCGGCGCAATAGCTGCACGGTATTTTCACTTTTGTTTTCAATGGTAATGCGATAGGCAAACACAAATTCACCCCTTCTAGAGTAATCTGGTTGAAAAAATGTTTCAACGCTAACTTTTACACCTTGAGTTATTGAAGTGACCATGCCCACGTAAAAGTAGCTAAAAATTGGATTGCTGCTAATGTCAGGCTAAAAAATTATGAACAAGGTCAAATGCCTGTGTTTGCGCTAGTTCCAGGTTGTCGTTGATAATTACATGGTCGAAACTGCCCGCAAATGTGAGTTCATACTTGACACGTTCTATCCTGGTTGCCAAAGTTGCCGGTGTTTCAGTATTGCGTTTGGTAAGTCTGTCGATTAAAATTGGCAATGAAGGCGGTTCAATAAATATGGAAATAGTGTGTTCCGGATATTTATTTTTTAACGATAATGCACCTTTGACATCTACGTCGAATATGATATGCTTGCCTCCGTTCCAAATGCGTTCTACTTCACTTTTTAATGTGCCGTATAATTTACCCGGATATACTTCTTCCCATTCCAAAAAAGCATCTTCTTCTATTTTTTGTCTGAATGCAGCTTCTGTCAAAAAATAATAATCGCGGCCATCAATTTCATTTGCACGAATGGGGCGGGTGGTTGCAGATACAGAAAATGACAAGCGGTTTTCTTGGGCAAGCAAATGTTTTACAATGGTTGTTTTTCCTGCACCTGATGGCGCTGTTACAATTACGAGCTTACCTTGCATGGTTACAACACGTTATTTAATTGTTCTTTTATTTTTTCTAATTCATCTTTCATTACCACAACTTTACGTTGCATTTCGGCATGATATGATTTTGAACCAATGGTATTTATTTCTCTGTTCATTTCCTGACAAATAAATCCCAATTTTTTACCTTTTTCGTTAAGTGTTTCTTCCATGGTTTCGATAAAGTAATCGCAATGGGAACGAAGGCGGGTAACTTCTTCGGTGATGTCCATTTTTTCCAGATAAAAAATCAATTCCTGCTCAAATCTGTTTTTATCGATATCTTCATCTCCCATATAATTTTGCAAATCGCTGAACATTTTAGTCCGCTGTTGCTCCATACGCTGCGGGTCCAGTCCTTCAACTTCTTTCAATGCTTCGCGCATTAATTGCACACGCAAAACCAAATCCTTTTCAAGATTGGCGCCTTCATCGGTTCTGAATTTATTTAATTGCTTACAAGCTGCTTCAATTTGAGCTTGTACTAATTCCCATTGTTCTTCACTCAAACTTTCATTTGAAGTTGTTGTTACATTTGGCAAACGGAATACCAGGTCAAATACTTTTGAATCGTCAATTTGTAATTCGTTGGCAATAGCTTTTAACTGGCGATAATATTCTTTTACGGCAACAGGATTTACTTCTCCTCCCTTATCATCACTCATTTCATAACCAATTGTGCAATCGGTTTTTCCACGCATGATAGACTTGTTCAGGATATTGCGGATTTCAATTTCGTATTCTTTAAATAAAGGGGCAATTCGCAGGTTGAGGTCAAACGATTTACTATTTAATGTTTTCATTTCAAGCACAATATTTTTCCCGCCAAGCGAAAATGTGCTTCTTCCATAACCTGTCATTGATATTATCATACTACTAATTTGAATGTAAAAATACAATTATACGCCGGAACTCAAAGGTTTTTTAGCCCCGGTGAAACTTACTAATGCCACACCACTAAAAACTAATATTGCAGAAACTACCTTTCCGGTGGTTAGATGGTCGCTGCCATATGCAACTGCAATAATTGTTGCAATTACCGGCTGCGTGTAAATATAAATACTCACCAGTGTGGGTGAACCGTAATTGAGCCCTAAAATATTAAATAAATAAGCCAGCACTGTTGCGCCTAAAATTACATATACCAATGCCCAAATTGCAATAAATGGAATAGTGCTCCACGAAATGGCATCTACTTCTTTCCAGCCAAAAGGCAACACAAATAAAATCCCATAAGTAAATATCCATCTGGCAATAGTATACGGCGAATACTTCAACATTAATGGTTTGGCTATGATTAAAAAGACAGCATAAGATGTAGCATTAATGGTAATACAAATATCACCTGCCAAACTTGATGGTGAATGTTCATCAACTGCACCTGATGAAATTAACATGGCAACACCAATACCTCCGATTAAAATCCCAAGCGATTTCACCCATGTAATTTTATCTTTAAGAATAACCCATGCCATAATCAATACAATAATTGGTGTGGCAATCATAATCATTGCCGAATGTATTTCAGAAGTAAGGCTAAGCCCTTTGAAAAACATAAGTTGATTGATAACTACACCAAACAAAGAAGCAATCAATAATTTTTTATGGTCACCTTTCTCAATTTTTTCATGACCGGTTAAAAATGCCAAAATTGTAAATATGATTAAAGCGCCACTTACACGAAGTAATACAATGCCAAATGGCTCAATATGTTCGAGTGCAACTTTGCCTATTGCGTAATTTATTCCATAAATAATATTTGCTCCCAGAATAAAAAGGTGGGCTTTAAGTGCAGGTTTCACGGCGCAAAATTACATAACTGCTACAACTATGTATGGTAATTAGAAATCCAGGCTTAATGAGAAATACCAACGCGGGTCACCAAGTCCACTTCCATCAAGAGGTTGAGCACGATCAACACGAATAAAGTAACCAAATAATGTTGTTCGCAAGCCGACACCGGTTCCCATCACAAGCGGGTCGCGATAATAGTTTACATTAACGGTTATAGGTGTTTGACTAATTGTTGAGTTGGTATACGGATTATCTTCTTCAAAAGGTGATTTGCCTTCCCATGCAGAACCGATATCGTAAAATCCTATAATTTGTAAGTTTCTTAAGAATTCAGAACGCAAAGGTTTATTAAAGAAATAAGAGAATATCGGGAAACGCAATTCAGAGTTAAATGCGATATAACCATTTCCATTTCGAACATTTTGATCATACCCTCGTAAATTGGTGGCTAATGTTTGATATGCATAACCTGCATCCTGATTTATTTCAACATCGGTATTAAATACAGGTGCAATCCAGCTGTCCACACCGCCTAAATAATAAATTAATTTTTGGGGACCAAATGAAGTGCCACCGGCTATTCTGTTTGCCCAGGTTAATTGACGATGTATTTTTTGATAATGGCGGAAATCAAATCCAAACACACCCATGTAGCCATCATTTAAACTGATTTTTAACCCCTGGCTAGCATTTACTTCAAATTGTTTGTGCATTTCGAACCATACTTTGTATCGCATGCCATTTAAAATATTGGTCATTATCGGATACGTATTGTCATGCACGTATTCTAATTTAAACGAAAGCCAGTCCTCCTTGTAATTAGGTAAATTTAAACTGAATGTATCATTGGCAAGGAAAATAATTTTTTCGCCGCGATAAGAAACACTACCTCGCAGGCTGCGAATTACGTCAAATGGATATTTGAGTGTTCCTTCCACAACATTTGTTCTGATGCCGGCATCTACTACAGGATACCAAAATGGTTGGAAATTATATTGTGTTTTTTCTGTTTGATGATACCAGGTAATTTTTTTATCAATGCGATGTTTTAAATCATCGTAGGATAAATAATATTCACCCCCTGAAAAAGATGTTGGGAAACGCATACCGCCGGTAAAACGATAATCTTCAAATAAATCACTGATACTTACTGTAAATAATGCGCCTAAATTTGGTGTTGAATAAACACCTCCTGTGGTATTAAAACTTTCGTATTTGTTAATGTACAAACTATTGTCGAGCTGACTGGTTACGTATTCGTTACTGAATTTCAAACGATAAGGAACAATTCGTGATGAGCGGAATTTTTTACCGGTATTGATGTTTTCCTGTTCAGGACTTTTCGACTGACCGAGTGCAACCGGGTCGTTTACAATTGAAGGTGTTATTTCTTCCGGAAAATCGGTTTGGAAATACATGCCTTCATCTATTTCTTTTTTAATAGTATCGGTGCTGGTAATAATAGTTTGTGTTTTAATCATGGTAGAAGAGTCGGTATTACTTATGGTTGTAATTACATCTTCTTCTTTTTTCTTTAAATTAATAAAATTGCGGAATGTGGTATTGTTGAGTGTGTTGTTTTTTATCTCACTCATGTCACCGGGTGCTTTCGACAAATAAAACACATTGGCTTTTCCTTGTTGGAATACTTCTACCATTTTACCTGTTTTCCAATTAATATCATGTTCAACTATATTGCCTGCATAATTAGTTGTTGGGAAAACATAAGCGGTATCGCGGTAAATATCAGCTAATAACATGGAATCGAATTTCGGCCATGTTTTCAAATCGGTATAATCGTAAGTTGGATTGGTTACGGTTGAGTCTGGATAAAATACCAAGGTATCGGTATGGTCATACAAACTATCTAAATATCCGGCAAATCTGTTGGTTATTCCATTTTGGTCACTTAAATAAGCGAAGTGTTTTGCATCAAACTGTAAAGGTGTTGTTTCGCTAATTTTTTTAGTATGCGAAATTTTTACCAGATTTTTCGATTTGTGCAGATAATCGTAAAAGTATAAATCCATATTCCCAACTGGCAAAATAGAATCAACTGTTCTGGTTGTATATAGCGTATCGCGATCGCGGTTAGAAGCGAAAATTATACCCTCATAACCATTATTAAGTTCTACATAACAAGGCGTAAGGTCGTCGAAAAAATCGTTGGTAATTTGCTCAACACGGTCGTTGAGTAAATGGTATACATAAATATCACTTTGACCATTGTTCATCACGCTCATCACCAAACGATTATTTGTTTTGGCGAAATTCATGTCGAGAATTTTTTGAAAGCGAGAGAGCTCTTTCGATTCTTTTTCGTCCTTCTCTGTATCGTATGTAGTAATGAAATTTTTATTTCGTTTTTCATAAACAATAGCAAGCTTTTTACCGTCAGGGCTCCAACTCACTAATGGATTGCTAAGGTCAGTTGCCAATGTGCGTGTTTTTAATCCGCCTTTTTTTATTTTATCGACGTCTTTACTGCCAATTTCCTGAATATATACTTTAAATTTCCCGTGATCATCAATTGCGTAAGCAATATTTTTCCCATCAGGACTTAATGCTAATTCGTGATAGTGGATATTTTTTTTGGTTTTGCGCGGAATGATATTTGCAGCATCAGGTTTTACTTTATCTTTTGCTTCGTTTTGATATTTGGCTAATAAATATTTATACCAATCGTCGATAGTGCTGTTTACGCCCGCTCCTAAAACAAATAGAAATCCATTTTCAAGTGAACGGTTGATGCGGATTAAATACAATAAATTAGGTATGGTTGCTTCGCCATAACTTTCAGCAATATAATACCACAAAGCGTGGCCAGCAAATCGCGCATCTTCGCCTGTGAGTTTGTTGAATTTCTGGTATCGTCCTGACAATACACCTTCGCGCAATTGATTATCGAGTTCACTATTCCATTCTTCACCAATATAAGAAACTAAACCTTCGGTAAACCATTCGGGTAAATTTAATAAAACAGCATTTTGAACAATTTCCTGTAAGTTGCCTCCAAAAATCATGGAGTTTAATAATACTTTGCCAACACCTTCGCGAATTTGTTTGCGTAAATGCTGATGATTGCCATCGAAGTAAATAAATATTTTATTGCCAATTATTTTTGTTTGGCCGCCAAGATTATATTGTTCTTCTTTACCTATCGCAAAATTACTTTGATTATAATCGGCAATATTATTATAAACAATTATTTCAGGTTTTGAATTGAGTTTATAATCTAATAAATCTTCAATTTGAACTAAATCGGCCTCAGCAATTTGAGCGGTAAATTTGCCCAGATTTTGACCACCCTGGCTGAAATACACTAAAAAGTGTTCGCCATCGTAAAATTGCCAGGTAAAATCTTTGTATTGAACTCTGTTTTGGCCAAATTGAACCTGAGTTCCCTGACTATAGGAAACGGCAGTGCCAAATAGTATTATCGCTAATGCTAAATATTTTATATTGAGATGTAATTTAATCTTCATACCTGGAGCCCTCATCACCATTGCAAAATACGTAGTTTTGCCGTAAAGTTCAATTATTCTATAAAATTTTACAAAATAACGATATATAGATGGCCCATATTGTGAGTTTTACGTTTAACCCCTTTTATGAAAACACCTACGTTATATACGATGAAACAGGTGAATGTGTTGTAATTGACCCTGGTTGTTATTCAAAAGAGGAGATGGAGGAATTAGGAGATTTTATTACTCGCAAGCAATTGAAACCCAAATATTTGATTAATACCCATTGTCATATTGACCATGTATTAGGAAATAAATTTGTGGCTGATACCTGGCGGGTGCCACTTATGATGCACAAAGAAGAGATACCGGTGTTGCATGAAGTGGTTAACTACGCGCCAACTATGGGTATGTATTACAAAGGTTCACCTGAACCGGAAATTTTTGTGGATGAAGGTGATATTGTAAGCTTTGGAAGCACTAGTTTAAAGGTGTTTTTCACACCGGGACATTCTCCGGCCAGTGTGTGTTTTTATAATGAAGCAGATAAGTTTATTGTGAGTGGTGATGTGCTTTTTCGCCGCTCAATTGGCCGTACCGATTTACCAGGTGGTGATTATGCAACATTGATGCAATCGATACAAGAAAAGCTCATGGTATTACCCGATGACATAAAAGTGTATGCAGGTCATATGCAGCCAACAACTATAGGCGAAGAACGACGGGAAAATCCTTTCCTGAATGAATAATAAGTGGCCATGTTTTTTCGAATTGTCCAATAAAAGCTCCGTTTTTTAGCCTTTTTGACCCTAATTTTCGATAATTATTTAACAATTTGCCCTCCAAATGGTATCTTCGCAACCGTTAATCAATTCGAAAACTTTACGGACACGATTTGTTCATATTATCAAACTATATTGGAGGCAAGCTTCAACCGCCTGTAAGCGGTAATTATCTGGATAACTACAATCCGGCAACAGGTAAAGTATATTCGAAAATTCCCGATTCTGATGAAAATGATGTTGAACAGGCTGTAAATGCTGCTCAGCAAGCATTTGAAGAGTGGTCTACCATGGATCCGGCTAACAGAAGCAGGGTGTTATATCGCATCGCACATTTGATTGAAGAACGGTTTGATGCTTTGGCAGAGGCTGAATCAATGGATTCGGGTAAACCCCTTGCGTTGGCAAAACGTATGGACATAACCCGTGCGCGTGACAATTTTGAGTTTTTCGCTGCTTCGGTATTACATTTTGCCAGTGAAAGCCATCACCAAAAAGGGAAATTTATTAACTATACAACACGCAATCCAATTGGGGTTGTTGGATGTATATCTCCCTGGAACCTGCCATTATATTTATTCTCATGGAAAATTGCTCCTGCCTTAGCAGCGGGTAATTGTGTGGTAGCAAAACCATCTGAAATTACCCCTTATACCGCTTATTTATTGTCTGAAATATGTATTGATGCCGGATTACCGGCAGGCGTGCTGAATATTGTGCATGGAACAGGTCCTAAAACCGGTGCAGCAATAGTAAAACACCCGAAAATTAAAGGGGTTTCATTTACAGGCAGTACCAGAGCAGGTAAAGAAATTGCCTCTGTTGCGGCGCCAATGTTTAAAAAACTAAGCTTGGAACTGGGAGGCAAAAACCCTGTGGTAATATTTGCTGATTGCGATTACGAGGACATGCTGAACACCACTGTTCGCAGCTCATTCACCAATCAGGGGCAAATTTGCCTCTGCGGAAGCCGGATTTATATAGAAAGCAGTTTATACGAGCGCTTTAAGGCCGATTTTGTTGAGCGGGCAAAAAAATTGGTAGTTGGTGACCCTAAATCAGCTGAAACTAACGTTGGAGCTGTAGTTTCGGAAGTGCATTACAATAAAATACTCAGTTATATCGACTTAGCTAAAGAAGAGGGAGGAATAATATTATGTGGCGGACAAGCGGTTAATTTAACAGGAGAGCTGGAAAGTGGCTGGTACATTGCCCCAACGGTAATTGAAGGCCTTGAACAGCAGTGCAGAACAGTAAAAGAAGAAATTTTTGGGCCTGTAGTTACCCTTCATCCTTTTAATAACGAGGAAGAAGCCGTAAATTTGGCCAATCAATCCGATTACGGTCTGGCCGCTGTAATCTGGACCAATCATTTAACTAGAGCTCATCGCTTGTCTGAAAAGATTGAAAGCGGTATTGTTTGGGTCAACTGTTGGCTGGAGCGCGATTTGCGCACACCATTCGGAGGCGTAAAACAATCCGGTGTAGGTCGTGAAGGAGGAGTAGAGGCTCTTCGGTTTTTTACCGAACCTAAAAATATTTGTATAAAACTTTAAAACGGAGGAAAGTGGCTTATTTAAAAAAAATCAGAAGAACCCCCACAACAGTTTTAACAGCCGGATTTGCGGCGGTAGCAATGATGAGCGCCTGCGGGACTTATACAGCTGCCATACAAAACGAAAACACAAATTTTCAGGCAATTGTCGATACTACTTCGACGCCATCAACCGAACTTCTATTTATAGAAGATTTTTATGTTGTTGACGCTAATGCGAATGCAGCACCAAGATTAATATCAGATTACACACCCGAAGCAAATCTTCGCGGCCAGTCACTTATAACTGCCCACGAACAATTGCCGATTAGTGAACAGCTGGTTTTACTTGGCGAAAATATTCGTTTAAGCGAACAAGCTGAAAATGAAAATATCGGTGGTGTGGATTATGCTACACCGGAAGAGGCTGATGATTTTGAAGTTTATGACGACTTATTTATGGCAAATGAATTAAATGCCGGTGAAGTTTTTGATCCAACAAAAATGACCGACAGTATTCAGGTGTTTTTAGTTAGTCCTTGGAGCAATTGTTATACTTTTCCTTTAGGGAACAGCAAAGTAAACTCCGATTTTGGTTGGAGAAGAAGCAGATTTCATTCAGGAATAGATTTAGACCTTGAAATTGGTGATGATGTGTATGCTTCCTTTGATGGTATCGTGAAAAAAGCTGATGTAGTTTCCGGTTACGGAAATTTAGTAGTGATTAAACATTTTAATGGATTAGAAACCTATTATGCCCACTTATCAAAAATTTTAGTTGCCGAAGGTGATACAGTTGATTCCGGTAATAAAATTGCATTGGGTGGAAATACAGGACGAAGCACAGGACCTCACTTACATTATGAGTTGCGTTATCGCGGAGCAGCAATTAATCCTAAATATTTAGTTGATTTTAAAAATTCGGATTTAACAGCTGAAATGTTTTACCTAAAAAAGGAACATTTCAAACCATCAACAACATCTTCAACAAATGCAACTTCATCTACAGGTAAAAAATATTACACTGTTAAAAAAGGTGATACGCTTGGAAAAATTGCATCACGCAATCATACAACGGTTTCTAAAATTTGTAAATTAAATGGTATTTCCAGTAAAAAAGTTTTGAAACCAGGGCAACGATTAAGAATTAAATAAACAATAAAAATAATATTTATAAAGAGGCACTCAACACGAGTGCCTCTTTTTTTATGTATTAATTTGCAAAAAAAATCACCGACTCACATAGGTGATTTGCAACTGTATTTAACCCCAAAAAATAACCTTAATTAATGTCGTACAACAAGTTTTTTGCTGTCGATTTTTTTATTGTCCTCATCATATAACCGAATTACATATACACCTGTTGCCAATTCGTCGGTCATAATAGATGTATTATTATCGTTGAATTTTTTTGTTTGAATTAACTTGCCATTTATATCAAAAATTTCTACCGTGTATTTGCCGGTTGCAGTAGCTTTTAATAAGGTGTAATTGGTTGCCGGGTTTGGTGCAATTGATGCAATAATTGCTGCATCTGTAGTTGGCACTTCAGCCAATTTACCTACACCGTTTATACTTCCTGATAAACCAATAACAATTGGATAAAAATTCATAGAAACAGATTCGTCCTTTGCCATTTTAATAACATCATCCATGGTGAATTCACTATAAGGTGGTTCTAAACTTGGTGCATCGCCAATTAATAAAATTACACGTCTTCTCCCTTCTTCCCAGTTCATTTCTTTAATGGTTTTAGCTACACCATCATATACACTTTCTTCAAGATTACCTCCACCGGTGGTATGCGTCGACGCAATGATTTTTTTCGCTGCGGTGAAATCATCACTTAAATTAACTTTGCTATACCATGTTGCTTTATCTATATTTATATCACCATAAAATGCGAATCCAACTCTGGTATTTTCGAAAGGAGCAATCTGTTCGATAATTGCCGTAATACTCTTTTTAATTTCAGCAATATCATCACTCATGCTACCGGTTTTGTCAATTAAAAAAACCAAATCGGTTTCGTTCGACATGTAGGTTTTAATAATATCGGTAATGGCTTCAACAACAAATTTGGCATTGTCAACCATATAGGTTTCACCACCTGTTGCATCGGCTAATCCGGTAAATACTTTTACGGTAATGTTGTTGTAAGATGCTGCCACTTCATTAAGCGCAGGCAACTCAGGGTTTAATTTTAATTGCCTTTTAATTTCGGCATCAATGCGCGCTTCCACACTTTCACTCATCGTGGATTTTTCCTCTTCGGGAGCATTGAGTGTAACGGTTGGAGGTAAAGTGGTTGATTCATCAACAGTATAAGGTTCTGCGTCCGATACATCCTCCAATGTAGTGGCACGAGGTGCTGTTGATGTTGATGTGTTGTCGCAATTAGTGAATAAAAAAACGCTGCAAATAAGAAGTGTAACAATGAAACTTTTCATATAATTGGTTTTAGGTAAATTCAAGATGCTGACACCAAACCTTTTTCACACTTCACATGGGTTAAAAAACGTTAATTACAAAAAAATAGTATGAGAGTAGTCAATTTTGCAGTTTTGACTTTATATTTGGCACATGAGCGATAATATCATCCATACCAATAAAGCACCAGAACCTGTTGGTTTGTATCCGCATGCACGTAAAGTGGGCAATTTGTTGTTTTTATCCGGAATTGGACCGCGTGAAGCAGGAACTAACAAGATTCCGGGAGTGGAAATTGACAAAAATGGCAATTTTACGGCTTTCGACTTCGAAGCACAGTGTCGCTCTGTTTTTCATAATGTAAGAACCGTTTTGGAAGCTTCCGGTGCCCGTTGGGAGGATTTAGTGGACGTGACAGTTTTTTTAACAGATATGCAGCGTGATTTCGCCACTTACAATCGCCTTTATGCTGAATATTTCAAGGATAGTCAGCCCTGCAGAACCACAGTGGGCATCACCAGCTTGCCAACGCCAATAGCTATCGAATTAAAATGTATTGCAGCGCTGCCCTGATGGCTTTTGTTGATAAATATTTTACCATTTACTATACTACTATTATTGGAGGTTTCCTGTTTTTCGAGACTAAAACCCTTACCTTTGCACGTTAAAATAATTCGGCTTCAGAAATAATGGAGCCGTTTGTAAGGAGTTTCAAAAGGTGAAAAAAACAAAGTCTTCAAATACCGAATTACCCGCTAATTTGCCCGAAATAAGCGATAAAGATGTTACTTATTTAGAAGTGCAGGGTGCTCGTGTGCATAATTTGAAAAATATCAATGTAAATATTCCGAGAAATAGTTTGGTGGTAATTACCGGTGTGAGTGGAAGCGGAAAAAGTTCATTGGCATTTGACACCATTTATGCAGAAGGGCAGCGTCGTTATATGGAGAGTTTTTCTGCCTATGCGCGACAATTTTTTGGTGCCATTGAACGACCTGATGTAGATAACATTTCCGGCCTTAGTCCGGTTATTTCGATAGAGCAAAAAACGACAAATAAAAATCCCCGTTCAACGGTTGGTACTATTACCGAGATATATGATTTTATGCGTCTGCTATATGCAAGGGCATCCGATGCTTATAGTTATGCAACCGGTGAAAAAATGGTGCGGTTTACAGAAGAGCAGATTATACAAAGTATTATTACCAAGTTTAATGGTAAACGAATTGTTTTATTGGCGCCTGTTGTAAGAGGAAGGAAAGGCCATTACCGTGAATTGTTTGAACAAATTCGCAAGCAGGGATTTTTAAAAGTGCGTATTGATGGTGAGATTAAAGATTTAATCCCTAAGATGCAGGTTGACCGATATAAAATGCACGATATTGAAATTGTAATTGATAGATTTAAGGTTGACGAAGATGATTTAGTGCGCATTAAGCAAAGTGTGGCGCAAGCTTTGAAATCAGGAAAGCAGTTTATTATGGTAATGGATGCTGATAAAGGAACTGTATTTAATTATTCCAAAAAATTAATGTGTCTTGCATCAGGTATTTCATACGAAGAGCCATCGCCAAATACATTTTCATTTAATTCACCATATGGCGCCTGTCCCAAATGTAAAGGGCTGGGAGTTGTGTATGAAGTAAATCTGGAAACGTTGATACCGGATAAATCTAAAACCATAAATAATGGTGGTATAGTGGCGCTTGGAGAATTTAAAGACAATATTTTATTTAAGCAGATTAAATCCATCTCAACAAAATATAAATTTAATTTATCTACTCCAATAAAAGATATACCTAAAAAAGGATTAAATGCTATTTTATTTGGTAACGAAGGTGATGCCGAATTGCCTGAAGATGATACGGTATTTTTAGGTGAAACAGACAGGTGGTATACCCTCGAATTTGGTGGTTTAACCAAATTGATAAAACGTTGTTTCTCCAATTCCATTTCTGAAAATATGCGCAGATGGGCTGAAGACTTTATGGAAAAAGCTACCTGCGATGAATGTAATGGAACGCGCCTCAAAAAGGAAGCATTATATTTTAAGGTAGATGAAAAAAATATTGCGGAGTTAGCCTTAATGGATATCAAAGAACTCAATAATTGGTTTAGTGATGTTGATGTAAGGATGAACGCCAAACAACAGGTAATAGCAAAAGATATATTAAAAGAAATTCGTGCACGCATTGGATTTATTCAAAATGTGGGATTAGATTATCTGTCGCTTGATCGCCCTACTCGGACATTAAGTGGTGGTGAATCACAACGTATAAGACTGGCAACACAAATTGGTTCGCAATTAGTTGGTATTACCTATATTCTGGATGAACCTTCTATTGGACTGCACCAACGCGATAATAATAAATTGATTGAGGCTTTAAAAGATTTGCGCGATAGTGGCAATACAGTTTTAGTGGTTGAGCATGATAAAGATATGATGATGCATGCCGATTATGTTATCGACCTTGGGCCTGGAGCGGGAATTCATGGAGGTGAATTGGTTGGAGAAGGGGACCCTGTTAAATTTATGCAGGCAAATACTTTAACTGCAGATTATTTAAATGAGCAACGTAAAATTGAATATTTAAAAACACGCAGAAAAGGAAATGGGAAAGAAATAACACTACAGGGAGCAACTGGTCATAATTTAAAAGATGTTGCTGTAAAATTTCCTTTAGGTGTTTTGATTTGCGTAACAGGTGTGAGTGGTAGTGGAAAATCCAGTTTAATTAATGGCACCTTATTTCCTATCATGCAGCAGTATTATTACAACTCACTGAAAAAACCGCTGCCTTATAAAAAAATTGATGGTCTGAAAAACATTGATAAGGTAATTGAAATAGACCAGTCGCCAATTGGCCGGACACCACGTTCGAATCCTGTTACTTACATTGATGTGTTTTCTGAAATAAGAAATTTATTTGCCATGGTACCCGAAGCAAAAATTCGTGGTTACAAAGCTGGTAGATTTTCATTTAACGTTAAGGGAGGTAGATGTGATGTTTGTGAAGGTGGTGGTATGAAAGTGATAGAGATGAATTTTTTACCTGATGTATATGTAGAATGTGAAAAGTGCCGGGGTAAAAGATATAACAGAGAAACACTGGAAATATATTTCAAAGGAAAAAATATTGCTGATGTTTTAGATATGACCGTTGATCATGCGGCTGATTTTTTTGAAAACCATCCAAGGATTTTCAAAAAAATTAAAACCTTGCAGGAAGTGGGATTGGGTTATATTCGATTGGGGCAATCGTCAACAACATTGAGTGGAGGAGAAGCACAGCGTGTTAAATTGGCTGAGGAGTTATCAAGGAAAGATACCGGAAATACTTTTTACATATTAGATGAGCCAACCACAGGATTACATTTTGAGGACATTCGTGTATTGATGAATGTAATTAATGATTTAGTAGATAAAGGCAATACGGTTTTGATTATTGAGCACAATCTCGATGTAATTAAACTCGCTGACCATATCATTGACCTTGGACCTGAAGGTGGTGCCGGTGGTGGAAATATCCTGGTGGAAGGCACACCGGAACAAGTGGCTAAGCATACAAAAAGCCATACAGGGAAATACCTTAAAATAGAAATGAAATTATAACGACTTTTTCTTTTTTCGTTTTCTGTTTATTGTAAAGAAACGTTTCCAGAAAGAGGTTGGTCCAACGCTATCAGAATAATATTCATTATAGCCGGTATATCCATATCCGTAACCGTATCCATAACCATATCCGTAACCATATTCTGTTCCACTTGCATTGGCATCATTTACAACTATACCTAAATTTGTTAATTGGTTATCGTTATAAAGTCTATGCACATTGCCTATGAAATTACGTTTAGAATAATTAACTCTAATCATGTAAATTGCTAAATCGGCCTTGGCCATAATAGGAATAGAGTCAGATACTATACCGACAGGTGGGCTGTCTATTACTACGTAATCGTAGATAGCCAATAAATCATCCAATAATTTATCAGCAGCTTTTGAAACCAACAACTCTGCAGGATTTGGTGGAACTGGTCCAGCAATTAAAACATCGCAACCGGCATTTGTATCTGTTAAAATACAATCTTCAATAGTGTCTCTGTTAATCAGAATGGTGCTGACACCTTTGATATTTTTTACTTCAACAGCTTTGTGGATTTTTGGCTTGCGTAAATCAAAATCTACAAGAATTACTTTTTTACCTGTTGCACTAATTACGTTAGCTAAATTGATTGCAGTAAAGGTTTTTCCTTCTCCACTTACCGTAGAAGTAATAACTATTAATTTCGACTTGTTGTCGTTTTTAATAAAATACTGCATATTGCTTCGAATAGCCCTAAACGATTCTGCTATTTGTGATTTAGGACTTTCAGAAACAACTACACGAGGTAAATCTAATTTCCCTTTACTGTATAATGGAAGCGCGCCCAGTAATGGAACGTTTGTTGACTTCTCAACATCAGGAACACCAATAATAGTGCTGTGTAAAAGGAAACGTAAATAAATATGGGCAAAAGAAATACCAATACAAATAAGGATTGCGAGTCCCCATATTTTAGATTTTACAGGGGCTACCAAAGTGCCTCGTTCACCTGCATCTAAAATCACATAATCACTGCTCATTCCAGCAAGTGTGATTTCGTATTCTGACTGTTTCTCGAGCAGTAATAAATAATACTTTTCTTTTAAATCATTTAACCGTGTTAAGCGCGCAAATTCAGATTGTTTTTCAGGTAATTGTAAAAACTCAGCCTCGTATTTTTCCTGCTCTTCTGTTAAATATTTGGTCCTTACTTCCAATTTATTTTCAGCATTGACAATAGCTTCTTTAAAATTGGCAGTTACTTTTTTTATCTGATTATTAATTGAACTTAACCTCGGGTCGTTTGAAGGGACGCTCAAGCTGAGGTTTTCACGCTCTTTATTGAGTTCAACCAGTGAATTTAAGTATGGAGTAAAATCGTTGTATTGTAAGTCGCCAAAATAGTTAGCTAAGGCATCTATATCCGTATTTTTATTATTGGTAAAATCTTTCAACCATTTCAAACTTTTACCTTCCAGCAGTACTTCGAATTTAGCTTGGTCAATTTCATTTAATTTTTGAATGATATTAGTTTCGGCAAGTTCGGGGCTGATAATCAGGTTGTCTTTTTTGAAATTTTTCAGTATGTTTTCCTGGTTATACAACTCCTGTTCAAGAGAGTCGATCTGATCTTCAATAAACGTAATAATCATTTCAGCACTTCCGGCTTTACGTTGTAAACTCATTGCAACAATTTCTTCTGCAATGGCATTTACAATATCACGCGTTTTAATCGGGTTGTTGTCGCGATAGTTAATAACAATTTTACCGCCGTATAAATTGTCTACATCGATTTGTATTTTGCCTTCAATCTTCTCAGCCTCTTTTTCCACATTGTTGATGATAAAAAAGTAATCCTTGTTGAGGTTCGTTTTTTCTTTTCGCACCAAATGTGCTGTGATATTAAATGCCGGAGTGCTATATGGTTTGTCGAACTCAAATTTGTATTCTAATTCTTCATGGTTGTATAAGTACTTTAAACTAAAATAATTGGTATCAATTATTGCGACTGTTATTTTTTGTCCAATTATACTAGAGTCGATAACTTCAACTATTGCATCATAAGGGCTCCCCTTATAAATTTCACCTTCCTTTACATTTTCTTTGATAAAATAAGAAACTTGAATAGGTAATTGTTTAAGTGCATCTAATTTATACCCTTTCGATTTAAGGATAGTCATTTCCTCATTGAGTCGGTCAACGTTGGTGTTGGAAACTAAAATGCCTAAATCAATAGTGTTTTCTTTCGACTTGTCTTTAAACTGCACATCAGCTTGTGATAAGTATAAGGGTGTGGAGTAACGGCTAATTAAAAACGAGGCAACAATTGCGAGAATAATATACAGCACAACCCACCATCTTGTTATCCAACCAATCGTAAGAAATAGTTTCCAGTTAAACGATTGTTCTTCTGCTATCTCATTATTTTTTAAATTTTCACCTGTATTCGACATGCCCTGAAAATTATCTATTTAAATTAACTAACGAAACATAAATAAGAACAATACTTGAAAATGCACTAAGTATTGGTGCAACTTCTCTAACTATAGAAGCGTTAAATGCCGGCTCAACATATATTACATCATTTGGCATTACAACAGTGTTGGCTTTTGCTATGCTTTCAATTTCAGAAAGGTCAATTATTTCGGTTTGGGGTTGACCATCAATTTTGCGTATCACAGTAATTGTAGAGGCTTTACCATTTTCAGGCACACCACCTGCAGCACCTATCGCTTCTAAAATTGTCATATCAGGCCGGGATAGGATTACCTGTCTAGCGTCAGTGCCACCTCTGTATACCGTAATATATTTATTGGTAATTTTTACATTAACAAAAGGGTCGATATAATTTGAAGCATACTTTTGAGCAAGGAATGTTTCTGCTTCTCTTATAGTTAAACCTGCAAGTTTTACATGTCCAACCAAAGGTAAATTTGCTTCGCCGTTTATATCAATCGAATAATCAAGAGGAACACTATTTGTTTCCGGGGTATTTCCATTGTTTTGAGTACTAATTTGTGGTTCAACTAAGGCATATCCATTTTTTGTAAATACTAAAACCTGAACAATATCGCCTTGAGCAATTGTAAAATCAGGCGTGCTTGTATTGAGAAAGCTTGCGCCGATATATTCTTTGTCTGCATCTAGCATTCGATTAGGGTTAATGATGCCACATGCCTGAAACAAAGGCGATGCTATCAAAATCAAAAGTAGTATTTTGAAAATCGTATTCCTATAGTGTGCTCTGGTCAACATGTTAACGCTTTAACTAAACCTGAATGTAAATTTAATTAGCCGACAAATATAGGGTTTCGGCATGATTACAAAAGCACCAATTCTGGCAATGTAAGTTAATTGGTGACAGGCAATTTGTCAGATTTGGTTGCATCAAGGTGCTCAAAATCGGAGTTTTGACTTATAAACTCAGGTATCATATGTTTTAATGCTGTCACAATATCCGTTGTATCACCCGATTTCAGGGCGTTTTGAAGCGAAGTGATGTAAGATTCCACAATTTCGGGGCTATATTCGGCTGTCAGAGCAACCTTGATTTTGTGATGATGGGTAGGTAAGGTATTTTCGTTCGTGTTCAATAATTCCTCATGTAATTTTTCACCGGGACGTAATCCTGTGTAAACAAATGGTATATCCGTTTCGGGCTCCAAACCGCTTAAAAGCACCATTTTACGGGCCAAATCGATAATTTTTACCGGGTTTCCCATATCAAACAGATACAGTTCGCTGGTTTTACCCATAGTTGCCGCTTCTAAAACGAGCTGACAAGCCTCTGAAATGGTCATGAAGTAACGGGTAACTTCCGGATGGGTAATAGTTAATGGTCCGCCTTGGGCTATTTGTTTACTGAAATAATTAACTACCGAGCCATTACTACCTAATACATTACCAAAACGGGTTGTAATAAAAACCGGATTGGATGGTGATAATTTTGATTTGTACTGAACATATACTTCCGCAGCTCTTTTAGTTGCTCCCATCACATTGGTTGGGTTAACCGCTTTGTCTGTCGAAATCATGACAAACTTTTCTACTTTGTGTTTTATGGCTAGGTCAATTAAATTTTTTGAGCCAAAAATATTTACGTCTACTGCTTCGTAAACATTATCTTCCATTAACGGAACATGTTTGTATGCAGCAGCGTGAAAAATCATTTCAGGATGATATGTTGCAAATATTTTTTCCAACCTCGACTGGTTAGTAATATCGCAAACTATAAAAGCAACCTGGGTATGCAACCGCAATTGCTCTGCAAATAATAAATCCATCTTTAAATCAAACAAAGGACTTTCAGCCTGATCAATTAAAATGAGTTGCTTTGGTGCGTATTTAATTATTTGTTTTACCAACTCACTGCCTATTGATCCGGCTGCACCGGTAACCATAATGCGTTTACCCGATAATGTTTGATGAATTTGCTCGTTTTCCAGCAAAATTGGTTCACGACCAAGCAAATCTTCAATATTGATATTTTTTAATTGTTTTAAACTAAGCTGACCATTAATCCAGTTTGCCACCGGCGGCACTGATTTTACGCTTACCTGGTGCTCGAAACAAATGGCTACAATATCATTTTTTTTCTGTGGTTCAATCTCATGAATACCTATAATGAGCTGTTGTATCTGATACCTGTGAATTACTGCTTCCATTTTTTTAGGAGAAAATATTTTAACTCCTTCTATGGTTTTATTGAGTTTGGTATCGTTGTCATCTAAAAAAGCAGCTACTACGAAATTTGACTCCGAATCATTTTTAATGGCTTGGAAAACGCTTAGTCCACGACGGCCGGCTCCGTAAATTGCCACCGGAATTTTGCTTATTTTATTCCGGTTAACTTCATAAAAAAATACTTTGATTCCATACCGACTAAACACTAAAATAGAAACATTTATTACCAAATGAATAATGGCAATAGCAATAGGTGTTATGCCAAAGCTGAAGTCATACACTTTACTTATTGTAGATAATACAATAAGTATAATTATTGCCATTAATCCGGCTTTAATTATCCGAAGCGCATCAGCTACACCGGAATGGCGAATAATGCCATCATAAGATTTAAAAGATAAAAAACTTATTGCGTAAACGAGAATGGTTAAAATGATGTCTTCAATAAATACATCAAACGAAACAGCAGAAGTATTAAAATTATATCTTAATGTATAGGCAACTCCATAGGTAAAAAGAGTAATAACAATATCAAAAATAAATACCACCCATTTTGAAATAATGCGCGTGCCGAATTCCCGATTTATATAATTACTCCAATTGTTACTCATAAATGGCTTCAACTTTTGGGTTCATGGAGATGGTTCGGGATAACAAGAATAGGGTAAACTGTAATTGATGGCTGTTCAGGCCAAAATTACTGGTTTGTAATTACAAAATAAACTTTAGTGTAAAGTAAGTGGAGTTTAT
>Ga0209480_10000944_pt1 | contig 22109 bp, 17 predicted proteins | sample JI61114C2DNA_FD_187501 | JGI IMG/M metagenome (GOLD analysis project Ga0209480, IMG submission 187501) | Wastewater effluent complex algal communities from Wisconsin, to seasonally profile nutrient transformation and Carbon sequestration -... | ecosystem: Engineered > WWTP > Effluent > Algae... | reverse complement strand
TACTCACCCCCGACGCCCTGGCCATGCTCCAGCGCATCGCCGACGTCTCATGAAGACCATCGACGCCCTCAGCCGCGGCCTGGACGTGCTGCGCAGCCTGGAAGAGCGCCGCGGCCAATCGCTGGCCGAGCTTCACCGGGCCACCGGCATTCCCAAGGCCAGCTTGCTGCGCATCCTCGAGACTCTGGAGCAAAGCGGCTTTGCCTGGCGCGCCATCGGCGACGGACGCTACCGGCGCAGCGTAGCGCTGATCTTCCGGCCGGGCATCGACGACAGCCTGCTGCGCATCGGCGAAATCGCGGCGCCTTTCCTCGAAGGGCTGCGCAAAAAGGTGATCTGGCCATCGGACGTGCTTGTGCATCGCAACTACCGCATGGAAATCGTCGAAACCTCCCGGCGCCAGAGCAACCTCAACGTGGCGGTGTACTCCATCGGTTACCGGGTCGACATGTTCCTGTCGGCGCCGGGGCGGGCTTTCCTGGCGTTTTGCGGCGATGCCGAGCGGGACGCCATTCTTGCCGACGCAGCCGCCCATCCGCCGGTCCTGGCGCGCAGCCGGCAAGTCCTCGCCGGAGGCGAACTGCCGGCCATCCTCGAAGAAACCCGACGCCTCGGCTACGCCTCCCGCGACCCGCTTTTCGGCGGCACCACCGACCAGGAGATGCACGTTTTCGACGACGGCATCGACGCCATTGCCGTGCCCGTGCAGCACGGCGACAAACTGCTCGCCACGATGAACCTGGTGTGGCCGCGCAAGTACAAACTCAAGGCGCAGATCGTCCGTGAGCTACTGGCCGACATGCAGGAAACGGCCGCCGCCATTGCCGCGGCGGCGGAGGCATCCACCGAAAAACGTTCCACTGAATGAAACACCGCGCTATCGAAAAAGCAAAGCTCGAGACTCTGTGCAAGGATTCGCACACCCGGTTCAGCGCATCGCACCGGGACGATAAAAAACACAGGAGACACGAAATGAAATCCCGGATCAAATCCCCGTCAAAGCCCCGCGCCCTGCGGCTGGCCACCCTGCTCAGCCCCGTTCTCGCCCTTGCCGCCGGCCAGGCCCTTGCCGAGCCCGCCAAGCGTCCCAACATTCTGCTCATCGTCGCCGACGACCTGGGCTACACCGACCTCGGTGCCTACGGCGCTGAAATCTCCACGCCCAACCTGGACAAACTGGCCCGCACCGGCGCCAAGATGACCAGCTTCTACGCCTCGCCCTTCTGCTCGCCCACCCGCGCGATGCTGATGTCCGGCAGCGACAACCACCTCGTCGGCTTTGGCGACATGGCCGAGCTGATCACCCCCGAGCAGCGCGGCAAGCCCGGCTACGAAGGCAACCTCAACGATCGCGTGGTGCCCATGGCCCAGGTGCTCAAGGACGCCGGCTACCGCACCTCCATGGTCGGCAAATGGCACCTGGGCGTGGCCGAACAATTCAGCCCGGCCAGCCGCGGCTTTGACAACTCCTACGCCATGGTGATGGGTGGCGCCAGCCACTGGGGCGACCAGAGCGGCATCGTCGCCCTCGACCCGGACAAGCCGCCCAAGGCCATCTACCGCGAAAACGGCAAGGCCATCGACATTCCCCGCGACGGCTTCTACTCGTCACAAGCCTTCACTGACAAGCTGCTCGAATACATCAAGAGCGGCGAAGGCTCCGGCAAGCCCTTCTTCGGCTACATCGCCTATACCGCGCCCCACTGGCCGCTGCACGCCCCCGACGCCGACATCGCCAAGTACGAGGGCCGCTACAAGGAAGGCTACGACAAGCTGCGCAAGGAACGCCTCGAGCGCATGAAGAAGCTCGGCCTCATCGCCGCCAACACCCCGGTTTATGAAGGCCACCCCAACTGGCCCAAGTGGGACAGCCTCACCAAGGAGCAGCAGGAATCCGAAGCCCGCCGCATGACGGTGTACTCGGCGATGATCGAGAACATGGACCGCCAGATCGGCCGCGTGCTCGATCACCTCAAGGCCAGCGGCGAACTCGACAACACCTTCGTGTTCTTCATGTCCGACAACGGCGCCGACGGCAACTCGGTGTACGACGTGGCCCGCACCCGCGAATGGATCCACAAGGACATGGACAACAGCACCGCCAACATCGGCAAGCCCGGCTCCTTCATCGAATACGGCCCCGGCTGGGCACAGGTCGGCATGGCGCCGTTCAAGCTCTACAAATCCTTCATGTACGAAGGCGGCATCTCGGTGCCCGCCATCGCCTGGGGCCCCGGCATCAACGGCGGCACCCTCAAGCGCGAATTCGCCCACGTGATGGACGTCGCCCCGACGATCTATGAACTGGCCGGCGCCACCCACCCCGGCACCCGCTACCAGGGCCGCGAAGTGCTGCCCCTGCGCGGCAAGTCGATGCTGCCCTACCTGCAAGGCAAGACCAAGGCCGTGCGCGGCAAGGACGACGCCGTGGGCTGGGAACTCGGCGGCCGCAAGGCGCTGCGCAAGGGCGACTGGAAGATCGTGTATGCCAACAAGCCCTGGGGCACTGGCGACTGGGAGCTCTACAACATCGCCCGTGACCGCACCGAGAGCAACAACCTCGCCACCCAGAACCCGGCCAAGCTGAACGAGCTTGTCGCCTCGTGGAAGCAGTACGTGGCCGAAACCGGCACCCTTGAAATCGAGAACCTCGCCAACCGCCCCGGCTACAGCAACGGCGCCAAGTACTACGAGGATCTCGAAATCGAAGTGAAGATGCAGCCGCGGGCCGCCGCCCAGTAAGCCGCAAGGCCAGCACCGTGCGCCGCCGGCTCGCCTTGCTGTCGGGGCTGCTGGCCCTGCTCGCCGCCTTGTCGGCGGGCGCCGCGGCGCCAGAGGCCCAGGCACGCCCCGGCTACAGCGCCGATCGTGAATGCGCCGCCTGCCACCCCCGGCAGGCGGCCGCGTGGGCCGGCTCCAAGCACGACCGGGCCATGCAGCCGGCCAGCCCCGCCAGCGTGCTGGGCGATTTCGACAACGCACGCTTCAGCGCTCCGCAGCAGGACACCCGCTTCTTCCGGCGCGGTGCCCGCCACTTCGTGCACACCGACGGCCCCGACGGACGCCCGGCGGATTTTCCGGTCACCCACAGCTTTGGCGTGCATCCGCTGCAGCAATACCTGCTGCCGCTTCCCGGCGGACGCCTGCAAGCCCTCGGCGTGGCCTGGGACACCTTAAAGAAGCGCTGGTTTTCCCTCTACCCCGATGGCGCCTTTCCGCCCGGCTCGCCGCTGCACTGGAGCGGTCGCTACCAGAACTGGAACCTGATGTGCGGCGAGTGCCACACCACCGCCTTCCGCAAGGGCTACGACGCCCCCAACGACCGCTACAGCACACGCTGGGTCGCGCCCAACGTGGGCTGCCAGGCCTGCCACGGCCCCGGCCGGGAGCACACCGAAAGCGCCCGCCGCGGCAAACCCGTGCCCACCACCAATGCGGCCCTCGCCAGCGCCCACGGCCAGGTCGACCAATGCGCCAGCTGCCACGCCCGGCGCACCCGGATCGTCGAAGACGCCACACCCGGCACGCCCCTTCTCGACAACTTCATCCCCGACACCCTGCGCGCCGGGCTCTACCACCCGGACGGCCAGCAGCTCGATGAAGTCTTTGAATACGGCTCGTTTCGCCAGAGCCGCATGTACCAGGCCGGCGTGGCCTGCAGCGACTGCCACGAACCCCACAGCGGCAAGACCCGCGCCACCGGCAACGCCCTGTGCCTGCGCTGCCACAGCCCCACGCCCGACCCGAAATTTCCCGGACTCGTCGCCAGAAACTACGACTCGCCCGAGCACCACTTCCACGCCGCCGGCCAGCCCGGCAGCCAGTGCGTCGCCTGCCACATGCCCAGCCGCGACTACATGGTCGTGCATGGCCGCCGCGACCACGCGATCCGCATTCCGCGGCCAGACCTCACCCGCAAGATCGGCACGCCCAATGCCTGCCAAAGCTGCCACCCCGATCGCCCTGCCGAATGGCTGGAAGCCGCCATCGACGCTCAGCACGGCGCCCGCCAGCGGCCCGAGCATTACGGCGAAACGCTCCACGCCGCCCGCGCCGGCCAGCCCGGCGCCAATGCCCGCCTCGTCGCGCTGATCGGCGACGCCCGGCAGCCGGCCATCGTGCGCGCCACGGCCATCGAAAGCCTCGCCGGCCCGCTCCCCGAAGCGGCGTTCAGCGATGCCGACCCCGCCGTGCGCAGCGCCGCCGCAGCCAGTCTCGGCGCCCGCCCGGCCACCGAACGCCTGGCCCACCTGCCGGCGCTGCTGGCCGACCCGATACGCGCAGTGCGCATCACGGCCGCCCGCGGGCTGGCCGACATTCCGGATGCGCAACTCACGGCGGATCAAATCCGCCTGCGCCAGCGCGGCCTCACCGAATTCATCGCCGCGCAAGAGGCCATGGCCGACATGCCCAGCGCACAGATCAACCTCGCGCAGCTCCAGCTCGAACTCGGCAAACCGCAGGCCGCCGCAACCCACTACCGCCGCGCCATCGCCCAGGATCCAGTCTCCAACGCCGCCCGCCTCGGCCTGGCCCGCCAGCTTGTCGCCAGCAGGCAGCTCGATGCCGCCACCCGGCTGCTGGATGAGGGCATCGCCCGCTCCAGCCAGCCCGGTGAGCTGCACTTCGCCCTTGGCCTGGTGGCCGGACAGCAAAAAAACTGGAAAGAAGCCGCCGCCCAGCTTCAGCGCGCGGCCGAACTCATGCCCGACGACCGCCGCATCCGCCGCAACCTCGAAGCGGTGCAGCAGTATTTACGTCAGGAATAGGCGCCCACCCCTCTGCTGGCCTTGCACCAGGCCGCCGCCGCTATCCGGCGTAATTACGCAGCACCTCGGCAAAGCGCGGCGCCACCTCGGGCGACGCACCCAGAAAGAGCTCAGGCTCGATGAGTTCAAGCTCCATCACCGCCGGCTGGCCGTCCGGCAGGCGGACCAGATCGACGCGGGCGTAGGTGGTGGGCGCCGGCGTGGCGGCCAGGGCGCGGGTGGCAAGCGCCAGCTCGTCGGCGGCCGGCGTCCAGGCGTGCACCGTGCCGCCGTGCATTTCCTGCACCCGAAAATCGCCCGCCGCGGGCTGCTTGCGGATGGCGTGGGAAAAATTGCCGCCAAAATAAACCAGCGACACCTCGCCGTCACGGGCCACGCTGGCCACAAAGGGCTGAACCAGCACGTCGCCGTCGGCCAGCAGCGCCACCAGATGCGCCTGGCAGGCCGGGTCGCGGGCTTCGGCACGCAGCGCGCCAATGGCGCCGATCGACACCGCGGGCTTCACGACCACCTCGCCCCAGCCGGTTTCGAGCAAACGCGCCACGCCGTCCGCAGCGCCCTGGTCAAGCCACAGGGTCGGCACCGTGGGAATGCCCCTGGCGGACAGTTCGCGCAGATAGGCCTTGTGGCTGTTCCACTCGATGACCGCGTAGGGATTCACAAAGGCGGTGAGCGTGCTCGTGCGCTCGGCCCAGGCCAGGAATTCGGGCAGACGCAGAAAATAATCCCAGGGCGTGCGCACCACCACCAGCGGGTAGGCCGCCCAATCCTCCGGGCTGTCCCACGGGGCGATCACGGCTTCGATGCCGATGCGTTCAAGGGCGTCGACGAGAAAATGGGTTTCCGGGTCCGGCGTGGCCATCGCGGCACCGCCGGTCACCAGGACGATACGGGTTGTGGCTTCCATGAAAATCCTTGCGTGGGCACATTTGAAAGAAGGCGCCCATTTTATCTGCACCCCAAAGGCACGACGCCAGTCGAAAAGACTGGCGTCGTGCCGGCTGCGAAGCGGAAACCGCGCCTAACGCCACACCCCCGGCCGGGGCGTGAAGCTGTCCAGCACGCGAATGTAGCTCTGGCGGGCCAGTGCGCTGGGGTCGCGCAGCTTGTTCAGGCACATGCTGCCCTTGAGCTGGGCAAGCGATTCGTATTCGCGCTCGACCATCCAGGCCTCGATGGCCTCGAGAATCTGGCTCAGCCGGGCCGGGCCGTGTTCGAGCAGGCAGGACGCCAGGTGCACCACGTCGGCGCCGGCGAGCAACAGCTTGAGGGCTTCTTCGTGGCCATGCACGCCGCCGGTGGCCGCCAGCGTCATGGGAGTCTGGCCGCGCAGGATGGCGATCCAGCGGATGCGCAGGAGCGCCTCCTCGCGGGTGGACAGCTGCAGTTGCTCGACCATTTCCAGCCCGTCGAGATCGATGTCGGGCTGGAAGAAACGGTTGAACAGCGACACCCCGTTGGCCCCGCTCACTTCCAGGCGCCGCACGAAATGCGGCAGCGACGAGAAAAAGGGCGGCAGCTTCATGATGATGGGTACGCTCACCACCTGCTTCAGCTCGCTCAGCAGGACCAGGTAGCGGGCCTCCACGTCGTCGCCGCTCTCGGCCGGGTTGGCGGCCACGTGGTAGACGTTGAGTTCCAGCGCATCGGCGCCGGCAGCCTGCATCTCCTGGCCCAGATCGATCCAGCCGGACGGGGTGACGCCGTTGAGGCTGGCAATCACCGGGATCGACAGCCGCGCCTTCACCTTGCGCAGGTGATCGAGGTATTGGTCGATGCTGCTTTCGTATTTGCCGTGGTCGGGCATGAAGCCGGCCGACTCGCCGTCGTGCAGCTCGGCGTGGAGCAAGAAGCGCTCGGCCATCGCGTCTTCGGCGATCAGTTCTTCTTCGTAAAACGAGTGCAGCACGATCGCGGCCGCGCCGGCGTCTTCAAGGCGCAGCACGGTGTCGAGCTGCTTGCACAGCGGCGAGGACGAGGGAACCAGCGGGTTCTTGAGCGTGAGCCCCAGGTAGTCGGTAGTCAGATCGATCATTTCAGCTCTCCTTGGGCGCCGCGGGGGCGTGGGCGGCGGCGATTTCCTGGTAGCCCTTGTAGCGCCGGTCGGCATCTTTCTGGGCCTGGGCAACGAGGCGTTCGGCGGCGTCCGGATGGCTCCGGGCCAGCATCGCAAAGCGCGTTTCGCTGTCCATGAAAGTCTTGATGCTCTGCGTCGGCGGCGCCGAATCCAGCCGGAAGGGGTTGCCGCCGGCCTCCTCCACCCGCGGATCGTAGCGGAACAGCGGCCAGTGGCCGGATTTCACCGCCATGTCCTGCTGGCGCTGGTTGTAGAGCATATCCACGCCGTGGGCGATGCACGGGCTGTAGGCCACGATCAGCGACGGGCCGGCGTGGCTTTCGGCTTCGTGGAAGGCCTTGAGGGTGTGCACGTCCTTGGCGCCGTAGGCCACGGTGGCCACATAAACGTGGCCGTAATCCGAGGCGATGCGGGCCAGATCCTTCTTGGCCGTGGTCTTGCCGCCGGCCGAGAACTTGGCCACGGCCCCCAGCGGCGTGGCCTTGGAAGTCTGGCCGCCGGTGTTGGAATACACCTCGGTGTCGAGCACCAGGATATTCACGTCGTAACTCAGCGCCAGGATGTGATCCAGGCCGCCGTAGCCGATGTCGTAGGCCCAGCCGTCACCGCCGATGATCCACACCGAGCGGCGCACCAGCCATTCGGCCAGCGAGGCGAGATCCTGCGCCCGCGGGTGGCGGCTGGCGGCCAGCTTTTGCAGGAGCGCCGCCACGCGTTCGCGCTGGGCGCGGATACCGGCCTCCTGGCGCTGGTCGGCGCCAAGCAGGGCCTCTGCCAGGTCGCCGCCGATTTCGGCTGCCATCTCCTGGGTGAGCTGCATGGCATAGCTCATCAGCTGGTCGGACGCCAGGCGCATGCCGAGGCCGAACTCGGCGTTGTCCTCGAACAGCGAATTCGACCAGGCCGGGCCGCGGCCGGCGCCGTTCACCGTGTAGGGCGTGCTGGGCAGATTGGCGCCGTAGATCGACGAGCAACCGGTGGCGTTGGCCACCAGCATGCGGTCGCCGAAGAGCTGGGTGGCCAGCCGGATGTAGGGCGTTTCGCCGCAGCCGGCGCAGGCGCCCGAGAACTCGAACAACGGGTCGAGCAGCATGGCGCCGGGAATGGTGCCGTGCTTGAGCAGGCTGCGGTCGAAGTCGGGCAGCTTGAGGAAGAAGTCGAAGTTGTCGCGCTCGGCCTCACGCAGCGGCGCCAGCGGGGCCATGTTCACGGCCAGGCGGCTGATGTTGGTCTTGTCGTGGATCGGGCAGGCTTCGACGCAGTCGCCGCAGCCGGTGCAATCCTCCGGCGCCACCTGGTAGCTGATGTGCGTGCCGGCCGGAAAATCCTTGCTCTTGGCAGGCACGTGCTTGAAGGTGATTGGCGCCTCGAGGGCCGCCTCGGCCGGAAAGGCGCGGGCGCGGATCGCCGAGTGCGGGCACACAAAAACGCACTTGCCGCACTGGGTGCACAAATCCGACTCCCACACCGGGATTTCCAGCCCGATGTTGCGCTTTTCAAATTTGGCGGTGCCGGTGGTGAAGGTGCCATCCACGGGCATCGCCGACACCGGCAGGCTGTTGCCTTCGCCGCGGTAGATGGGCAGCGTGAAGTCGCGAACATGCGCGGGCGCACCGGCCGGCACGGCCGGGGCCACGAAGATCGGCGAGGCGCCGTCGTCCGTAAGGCCAGCCAGCGGCACTGCGTGCAGGTTGGCAAGGGTCACGTCGATGGCGCGGTGGTTGAGATCGGCCAGGCGCTTGCTCTTCTTGCCGTAGGTTTTGTCCACGGCTTTCTTGATGGCGGCGATGGCTTCATCGCGGGGCAGGATGCCGGAAATGGCAAAGAAGCAGGTTTGCATGATGGTGTTGATGCGCCGACCCATGCCCGCATCCTGCGCCACCTTGTAGGCGTCGATCACCCACAGCTTGAGGCCCTTGGCCACGATGCCGGCGCGCATGGCGGCGGGCAGTCCGGCCCACACCGCAGCCGGCGCTTCCGCCGTGTTGAGCAGAAAAACCCCGCCCGGCGCCGCGTGGGCCAGCAGGTCGTAGCGCTCCACGAAAACCGGCTGGTGACAGGCCACGAAGCCGGCCATGCCCTCTTCCACCAGGTAGCTGGAGCGGATGCTGGAATCGCCGAAGCGCAGGTGCGACACCGTGACCGCGCCGGACTTCTTCGAGTCATACACGAAGTAGCCCTGGGCCTGGAGCCCGGTGGATTCGCCGACGATCTTGATCGAGTTCTTGTTGGCCGACACGGTGCCGTCGGCGCCGAGGCCCCAGAACACCGCGTGCTGCTGGCGGCGCGAGGCGTCCGAGCGGAAGGCCGCGTCCCAGGCCAGCGACAGGTGGGTCACGTCATCGACGATGCCCACGGTGAATTGGCGCCGGGGCTGTGCCGCCGTCAGCTGCGCGAACACCGCGGCCACCATGCCCGGTGTGAATTCCTTGCTGGCCAGGCCAAAGCGCCCGCCGATCACGCGCGGCATGCTGCGGGTGCCGTCGGCCGCGGCTTCGGCAAGCGCCGTCACCACATCCTTGTAAAGCGGCTCGCCCTCGGAGCCGGGCTCCTTGCAACGGTCGAGCACGGCGACGGCTCTGGCGGTGGCAGGAATCGCCTCCAGCAAGGCCGCGCTTGCCAGCGGGCGGAACAGGCGCATCTTGACGAAGCCGACCTTCTCGCCGCGGGCCACAAGGTGCTCCACGGTTTCCTCGACCGTTTCGGCCGCCGAGCCCATCACCACGATCACGCGCTCGGCATCCGGCGCACCCACGTAATCAAACAGGCGGTAGTGCCGGCCGGTGAGTTCGCCGAAGAGCTCCATCGCCGTCTGCACGATGGCCGGGAAGGCCTCGTAAAACGGGTTGGCGCGCTCGCGGGACTGGAAGAACACGTCCGGGTTCTGGGCCGTGCCGCGCAGCACGGGATGCTCGGGCGACAGCGCACGGGCGCGGTGGGCGGCCACCAGCGTGTCGTCGATCATCGCGCGCACGGTTTCGGTTTCGACGGCGACGATCTTGGCCACTTCGTGCGAGGTACGGAAACCGTCGAAAAAGTGGATCACCGGAATGCGCCCGGCCAGCGTGGCGGCCTGGGCGATCAGCGCCATGTCCTGGGCTTCCTGCACCGAATTGCTGGCCAGCAGCGCACAGCCGGTGGCACGGCAGGCCATCACGTCGGAGTGATCGCCAAAGATCGACAGCGCGTGGGTGGCCAGCGCCCGGGCGGCCACGTGGAGCACGAAGGGCGTGAGCTCGCCGGCCATCTTGTAGAGGTTGGGAATGAACAGCAGCAGGCCCTGGCTGGCCGTGAAGCTGGTGCCCAGCGCGCCCGAGGTGAGGGCCCCGTGCAGCGCACCGGCGGCTCCGCCTTCCGACTGCATTTCGATGATCTTGGGGACGACGCCCCACAGGTTGGGCTTGCCCTGGGCCGCCCATTCGTCGGCCCATTCGCCCATGTTCGACGAAGGTGTGATCGGGTAGATGGCCACCACCTCGCTACCGAGGTAGGCCATCCGCGCGGCGGCTTCGTTGCCGTCGAGATTGAGATACGTCGTCATTGCGGCTCCCTGCTGAAACGGATGGCAAATGCGCGGCGGGAAGCCCTGGCTTCGTCACCGGCCCTGCCTGTTGGAATGGGATTTGTTGACCGGAGCACCCGCAACGCGGGAGCGCTCCCCATGCAAAAACGGACGCTGCACCGCAAAAAAAATCCGCCCCGGCCCTCAGCTGTGAACCTGCCCCCTGCGGACGGGTTTCACTCTGATTGCCGCGCCCCGAGCGGGGCGAGAGGGCATGGCTCGATTCGTTTTCCATCTCGACCCGAACTGTTTTCGGGTGTGTGCAGCGCAACAATGGGGTCGATCATACGACCGGGATGTCGGGCGCGATGTTGACGTGGCGCAACAAACCGCAGGCTCGGGAGCCCCGCCGGCGCCTGATTTCACCTCAGCCGCGGGAGATGACACGGATTTGCCAGCGCAAATCGTCGCATTCCGCCTCCAGGCGGGCCCGCATTTCGGCAAATTCAGCGGCCCAGCTTTCGCGGTGAAAGGCCTGGCGGTATTGCGGGTCCAGGCGTGCGTTCTGGCCCGCGAGGATCAGCTCGGTCACTTCGTCCACGAGTGCATCCAGCTGTCGGCGCAAGGCATCGCCGGTCTCCGCCGGCGCGCTGCCCCTGGCGCCGCCAAGCCCGTGGTCCAGCTCACGGCACAAGGCCAGCAGCGCAGGCAGGTCGGCGCTGCGATAGGCCTGCTGGACGCGCAGGAAGATCGCGCCGGCCCCGGCCTTGTCGGCGTCCGCGACGCGGTCGGGGTGGCAGCGCATGGCGGCACTGCGGTAGTGCTGCTTGAGTTCGGCCCGCGTCGCGTCGTCGAGCGCCTGCAGGGCATCGCCTTCTTCGGCCGGGTGCATGCGGCAGGCCTCGTGTTCGGCCGCCGCCTCGCGGGCCGCCCGGGCGTCCGCCTCGGTGCCGCTGCGCGCGGCTTTCAGGAGCAGGTATTCAAGGCGCAGCCCCAGGCAGGTTTCAAGCGTCGAACCGAGGGCCTCGTACTGGGCGATGTGGAAGGCCAGCATGGCCTCGTCCAGTTGCGCCTTGCGCGCCAGCAGGTCGAGCCTGCGGACTTCGATGGCCGCAATTTTCTGGCGCAGGGCGGCGGCCTCGGGATCGTCGCGGACCTGCAGCGGCGCGGGCTCCGGCTGCACGCTGGCGGCCTTGCGGCGCCCCTTGCCCGCCGCGGGCCTGGCGGCTTTGGAAGGTTTGGCCGCCTCTGGCTGCGGTGTTTCGGGTAGCACGGGCTCCGGGCTGGCGACAGGCGGCGTCACCTCCGGCGCAGGCGCTTCGGCTGGCGGCACCTCGCTCCCGGCCGGGGCGGCGGCGGACGGCGGCGTTTCTTCGGCTTGCGCCCTCCCTCGCCGCGGCTGGCCGGCGCTGTCGCCAAACGCACGGCTCCAGGCTGAAAAAATCTGAAAAATGCCCATCTCACCCTCCAGGATTTTCCGGCGCCGGCACGTCGCCTTTACCGATGCTCGCTCCGAAAAGATTACGTTTGTAATCGGGCAGCCCGAATCAAGCTGCAACATTGACCGGCCGCCCCTCGCCCACTAGGCTCGAAGTGTCCCCAGCGCAGATCGAGATCATGACAGACACTTCGCGCAAGACCCTGCTGCTCGTCTATCACTCCTGGACCGGCGCCACCGAGCAGATGATCCAGGCCGTGGCCCGCGGCGCCGCCAGCGAACCGGACGTTGCGGTGCGCCTGCTGCGTGCCCCCGACGCCGGCCCCGACGACCTGCTCGAGGCCGACGGCTATATTTTCGCCACCCCGGAAAACCTGGCCGCCATTGCCGGGCTGATGAAGGATTTCTTCGACCGCAGTTATTACGGCGCCCTCGACCGCATCAACGGCCGCCCCTACGCAAGCTTGATCTGCGCCGGCAGCGACGGCAGCAACGCGGCCCGCCAGATCGCCCGCATCGCCACGGGCTGGCGCCTGCGCGAAATTGCCCCGCCGCTGATCATTTGCACCCACGCCCAGACGACGGAAGCCATCCTGGCCCCCAAAACGGTGCCTGCCTCCGAACTCGAAAAAGGCGAGGAGCTCGGCGCCGCCTTTGCCGCCGGGCTTGGAATGGGCGCGTTCTGATGCTTCGTAGCATAAAATGTGCCCGGCACTGAAACTGTTGGCCTGACACAGCGTCAAACCGCTTCAGCCGCGCAGACAAAGGCGCATCCCCGAAGGGGTCCAAGGCCCGCCCAGCCCGCCAAATACAAGGTTGTTCCATCAATGCCCCACAACGTTTCCCTCATCACCCTCGTTGCTGCAGGGCTTGGGCTTGCCATGATCCTGGGCCTCGCGGCATCGCGCCTGCGCATGCCACCGCTGGTCGGCTACCTGCTGGCCGGCGTGATGATCGGGCCGGGCACACCGGGCTTCGTGGCCGACATGGCGCTGGCCGGACAGCTGGCCGAAATCGGGGTGATGCTGCTGATGTTCGGCGTAGGCCTGCACTTCTCGCTGGATGACCTGCTGTCGGTACGCCGGATCGCCGTGCCGGGCGCCGTCGTGCAGATTGCCGTGGCCACCGCGCTTGGCGCCATCACGGCCATCGGCTGGGGCTGGCCGATCGGCGAGGCGGTGGTCTTCGGCCTGGCCCTGTCGGTGGCCAGCACCGTGGTGCTGCTGCGCGCGCTGGAACTCAAGGGCCTTCTCGACTCGACCAACGGCCGCATCGCGGTGGGCTGGCTGGTGGTCGAAGACCTGGCGATGGTGCTGGTGCTGGTGCTGCTGCCGGCACTGGCCCCGCTGCTGGGGGCCAAGGATGCCGGCCCCACGGCGGACATGCACGCCCTCGCCCTCACCGTCGGCCTTACCCTCGCCAAGGTGTCGGCCTTCATCGCGCTGATGCTGGTCGTGGGCCGGCGGGCCTTTCCGCGCCTGCTGTGGCTGGTGGCACGCACCGGCTCGCGGGAGCTGTTCACGCTGTGCGTCGTCTCGACCGCGGTGGGCGTCGCCTACGCCTCGGCGCTGCTGTTTGACGTTTCCTTCGCGCTGGGCGCCTTCTTTGCCGGCATGATGATGCGCGAATCCGAGTTCAGCCACCGGGCGGCCGAAGATTCGCTGCCCCTTCGCGACGCCTTCTCGGTGCTGTTCTTCGTGTCGGTGGGCATGCTCTTCGATCCGGCGGTGCTGGTCGAATCGCCCGTCAAGGTGGCGGTGGTGGTGGCGATCATCCTGGTCGGCAAGACACTGGCCGCCATCGCCCTGGTGCTGGCCTTCCGCTACCCGCTCAACACCGCGCTGACGGTGGGCGCGAGCCTTGCGCAGATCGGCGAGTTCTCGTTCATCCTGGCAGGGCTGGGGCTGTCCCTCGGCCTCCTGAGCCTTGAAGGCCAGAACCTGATCCTTGCCGGTGCGCTGATTTCCATCGCCCTCAACGCCCTCGTCTTCGCGGCCATCGAACCCGCCCAGGCCTGGGCGCGGGCCAATTCGGCCTGGGCCCGCAAGCTCGACCTGCGCGACGACCCCCTCGCCGCGCTGCCCCTGTCCATCGACCGCAAGCTGCTGTCGGGCCAGGTCGTGATCGTCGGCTACGGCCGCATCGGCCGCCACATCGCGGCCACCCTCGAGAAGCGCAATGTTCCGTACATCATTGCGGACAGCAACCGCGAAGTGGTGGAAAGCCTGCGCGCCGCCGGCAAGGCTGCCGTCACCGGCGACGCCTCCGACCCCATCGTCCTCGTCCAGGCCCACATCACCCGCGCGGCGATGCTGGTCGTCACCACTCCCGACGCCCTGGCCAGCCGCCAGATGGTGGACATCGCCCGCAAACTCAACCCGGAAATCGAAACGGTGCTGCGCTCCGAAAGCGAGGACGGGGCCGAACTGCTGCGCGGCGACAAGCTGGGCGAAGTGTTCGTGGGCGAACAGGAACTCGCCAAGGGCATGGCCGGCTATGTGGCCCAGCGGATCCCGGCGCGGGCGGGATAAGCGCCACGCGCTGCCGCGTTACTGAGCACCCGTGGCCGCGTCGTCCGGCAAGGCGGCAAACTTTGGGCAGGCGGCGTGCCTGGCGGCCGGCAGCTCGGCCAGCAGTACATCGACGATGCGGGCGTCCACACGGCCGGCGATGGAGAGCTCACGCATGAAAGCGGCGACTTCTACGTCGCTCAGGCCGTTGCGGTAGGGCCGGGTCTGCACCATGGCCTGAAAGATGTCGGCGATCCGCAGGATGCGGGCCTCCAGCGGCATGGCGTCGGCCTTGAGGTGGAAGGGGTAGCCGCTGCCGTCGGGTTCTTCGTGGTGGTAGGCGGCCCAGCGGGTGATTTCCTCAAAGCCGCGGATGTTGCGCAGAATCTGGAAGGTTTCGTAGCTGTGGGTGTTGATGATCTTGCGTTCGCGCTTGTCGAGGCGCCCCGGTTTTTCGAGGATCTCGTCGGGCACACGCAGCTTGCCCAGATCGTGGAGCAGGCCGGCAATTTCGAGCTTTTCGCAGTTCTCGATGCTGACGCCGAGGCGCTCGGCCAGAAAGCGGGCCAGCCGCGAGACGCCGACCGAATGCTCGGCGGTGAAGGGGCTCTTGGCATCCACGATGCGGGCAAAGATCGCCGCCAGCCGCTTCAGATCCGCCGTGGTGGCCGGGTAGTCGCTGCACCGGGCCTGCAGGTCGTTGAGGTAAGCCTGGATCGCGCGGGGTTCGAGCATCAGCCAGAAGGCTTCGGTGCGCGAGGCCTCGAGGTAAAGCTCCACCAGCTCGGGCGAGAAATAGGTGCCGGCGTGCTCGGATATCTTGCCGCGGATTTCGTCGGTGAAGAGCAGCAGCGAGCCGTCGGCGTAATGGGGCGCGGCAAGGGCATCCACCCGGTCGACGAGATAGGTCAGGTTGGCCTGGCGCTGGGTTTCGGGCGGCAGGCCGGTTTGCAGCAGGTTTTCCCAGCGGGTGTGGTGGTAGCGCACCGGCAGCGCCATCCGCCTGAAGGGCTCGAAGCTCTTGAGCAGCGCATAGCCCACCTCGCAATGCACCTGGGAGCCGTCCCAGTCGAACTTCCCGACTAGATGGCTGTGGGTGCGGGTGGACGACACACCGATGTCGTGGAGCATGCCGAGATCGAACAGGAAGGACGTATCGCACTCGGCCAGCCCCTCGACCCGCCCGCATTCGGCCGCCATGATTCCGACCCGCTTGCCGTGTGCCACATCGTCCACGCCCACCAGATCGAGGGCATCCGACAGGGCGTAGATGACGTGGCGAAGATTGGCGTTGATAGTCATTTGGATCACCCCGGAGTGTGGTGAAGAGGCACAGGACAAGTATAGAAGCCTTGCCGAACAACGCACGGGGCCAGTCTGACGTCGGCTTACGCTACGCTAACCCGACCTGCCGAACTTGTCAGGCGGCACGGCCGGCCGCGTCGCTCCAGAAGCGTTCCATGGCAATGTAGGTGTAGGACGCCGACCAGCCGATCAGCAGCAAACCGTTAAGCGCCTCGACGCCGGCCAAGAGGCGCACCGCACCGCCGGGCACCACGTCGCCGTAGCCCAGGGATGTATAGGTTTCTGCCGAAAAATAAAGCGATACATCGAGCGAGAAACGGCTCGAATCGTCCAGCGTGCCAAGGCCGCCAAAGCGCACCAGACCCCAGATCGCCAGCGCATACAGGGCGATTTCGAGCGCGTGGGCCAGGAAGGCGGCAATGATGACGACGATGAGCTTGGCCCGCGGCTTGATTCCCAGGCCCGGCAGCAGCACCGCGAGGCCGCGCAGCACTTCATAGTGAATCACCGTTGTCACCACCAGCAGCACCAGACACACCAGCACGACCATCGCCATTCTCCGCTCCTCGCCCCGAAACTGCCCGCTGGCAGCGCCGGCCATTCTGGCACGGCGCCTGGCGGGCGCCTTTGCAAAAAGGCAAGGAAACGTAAGCCGCGGCTTTACCGGGCGAAGGCTGCCCGGCGAAGCCGCGCCGGAATGGCGGTGCTCAGTGCCCGAAAACGTCGGCGTCGAGCATGTCCGGATCGGGCCGGTCGAGGGTGCCGAGCACGGCCATTTCGTCGGCCGACAGGGTGAAGCCGAAGATGTCCAGGTTTTGCGCCTGGCGCAGCGGGTCTGCCGACTTGGGCGTTGCCACGCAACCCTGCTGCGTGAGCCAGCGCAGGATCACCTGCGCCGCGCTGCGGCCATGGCGCTCGGCCACCGCGGTGATCAAAGGGTCTGCAAGCATCGCGTTACCGCAGCCCAGGGGCCGCCAGGCACCGGTGGCGATGCCTTTGGCGCGGTGAATGTCCACCAGGTCGTTGCGCAGGTGGTAGGGGTCGAGCTGGATCTGGTTCAGGTGGGGCACCAGGCCCACGTCGAACAGGCGCTGCAGGTGGGCCGGCTTGAAATTGGAGGTGCCGATGGCGCGCACCAGGCCGGCCTCGAGCAGGCGCACCAAACCCTGGTAGGCCTCGACGAAGCGGTCCTGGTCGGGGTTGGGCCAGTGCACCAGCAAGAGGTCGATGTAATCCAGCCCCATCCGCGCCAGGCTCGCTTCGCAGGCCTCGCGGGCACCTTCGACGCTGTGCCACTTGCGGTTGAACTTGGTGGTGACGAAAACGTCCGCGCGGCTCACGCCTGACTTGCGGATACCCTCGCCGACGCCACGTTCGTTCTCGTAGTTCTCGGCGGTGTCGACGAGCCGGTAGCCCATGTCGAGGGCGTTCGCGACCGCCACCGCCGCTTCGGAATCGTTCATGGGCCAGGTGCCCAGGCCCAGCAGCGGCATGGTCACGCCGTTGGCCAGGGTGAGGGTAGGAGCAGGGGTAATAATGGTCATGGGTTTTTTTGGCTTTTCTGATGGGAGGGGCGGCCATTTTACCGCCCGGTCCGTGCGCAACGCAGGGCTCGCGCTCAGTCGTCCACGCCGTAACCGATGATCGCCTTGGTTTCGAGGAACTCCTCGAGCCCCCAGGCGCCCCACTCCCGGCCGAGGCCGGATTGCTTGTAGCCGCCGAAGGGCGCGCTCAGGTCCACCGGGGCGCCGTTGAGATGCACGTTGCCGGTACGCAGGCGCCGGGCCACGCCGCGGGCGCGCTGGATGTCGGCCGACGCCACATAGCCCGACAGGCCGTAGGGCGTGTCGTTGGCGATGCGCACCGCGTCGTCTTCATCCCGGTAGGGCAGGATGGACAGCACCGGGCCGAAGATTTCCTCGCGGGCGATGGTCATGGCATTGGTGACGCGGCTGAAAATCGTCGGGCGGGTGAAAAACCCCTGCGCCACGCCATCGGGCCGGCCGGGGCCGCCCGCCACCAGCTTCGCACCTTCGGCGATGCCCAGCTCGATGAGCTGCTGCACGCGGCGAAACTGCGCGTCGTTGGCCAGCGGGCCCATGGTCGTGCTATCCGCCAGCGGATCGCCGACGACCACCTTCGCCAGCGCCGCCGCGGCAATGGCCTCCACTTCGTCGAGGCGGTTTTCGGGCACCAGCAGGCGTGACGGGGCGTTGCAGTTCTGGCCGCTGTTGGTGAGCAGGGTCAGCACGCCGAGCTTCACCATGCGGGGAAAGTCCGCGTCGTCGAGGAGGATGTTGGCGGACTTGCCGCCCAGCTCCAGCGCCACTTTTTTTACCGTATCGGCAGCGGTTTGCATGACCAGCTTGCCGGCGCGGGTCGAGCCGGTGAAGGACACCATATCCACATCATGATGGGCCGACAGCGGCGCACCAACGCCCTCCCCGTCGCCATTCACAAGGTTGAAGACCCCCGCCGGAAGCCCCGCGTCATCGAGAATCTCAGCCAGGATGAGCGCCGACAGCGGCGCCAGCTCGCTGGGCTTGAGCACCATGGTGCAGCCCGCCGCCAGCGCCGGCGCAACCTTGCAGGCCATCTGGTTGGCCGGCCAGTTCCAGGGCGTGATGAGCGCGCATACGCCGATCGGCTCGCGCAGGATGCGGGTGCTGCCCTGGCTTCTTTCGAAGGAGAAATCCCGCAGCGCGGCGGCCGCGGCCTTGAAATGGGCCAGCCCCGAACCCGCCTGGCCGCTGCCGGCAAGGGCCTTGAGCGGTGCGCCCATTTCGGTGCAGATCGCCCGAGCCATGTCGTCGTAGCGTTTTTTGTAGGCGTCGAGAATGCGCGCCAGCAGATCGAGGCGATCCTCCCGCGAGGTGGCCGCGAAGGCCGGAAACGCCGCCCGCGCCGCCGCCACCGCGCGATCCACGTCGGCCGCCGTGCCCATTGCGATGGCACCCACGGCGGCTTCGGTGGCCGGATTGATCACGTCACGACGCGCCGGGCCGGCCGGCTCGACCCACTGGCCGTCGATATAGAACTGTTGCTGGTGCATGGCGTCCCTCCTTCGTTGTTATCGCTCGGGGACACGCTACAGGAAATGCTGTGCAACACGAAAGACGGCACGCAAGGGGCCGTGGCCCGCGCGGTACAAATCAGGGAGAAATCAGCCCCGCAGCACGTCCGCGTGGCGGGGCGCGCGGTAGAAGGCCATGACGCGGCGAACGTATTCCTGGGTTTCGGCGAAGGGAGGAATGCCCTTGTAGCGGGCCACGTTGCCTTCACCGGCGTTGTAGGCGGCAGCGGCCAGCGCCACGTCGCCCTTGAACTGGCCGAGCAGGACGCGCAGGTAGGCAAGGCCGCCGCGGATGTTCTGCTCCGGGTCCAGCGCGTCACGCACGCCAAAGCGTTCGGCGGTGCCGGGGATCAGCTGCATCAGGCCGAGGGCATTTTTCGGCGAGCGGGCAGCGGCATCAAAATTGGATTCGGTGCGCACGATGGCAAGGGCCAGGCGCGGGTCGATCTGGAAGCGCGGGGCCAGCTTTTGCACCAGCTGGGCATGACGGCGCTTGTCGGCCGGCAGCGCCTTTACAAAACGCTCGACGACTTCATGGGGAACGGCTTCGTTGCTGTCGGCAGCGATCAGGGTGGGCGCCGTGCCATTGACGAGGCAATCCGGCAGGCGCTCGCCGGCAGGCAGCTCGCCCACCAGGCTGCGGGCCTTCTCGTGGCCGCGCTGGGCGGCGATGGACAGCAGCGTGGTGGCAATCTGGTTGTCCCGCGCCACCCCCTGCCCCATCAGGAACAGGCGGCCGAGACGGTACTGGCCCTCGACACTGCCGTCGCGTGCTGCAGCGCAGTAGTGGGCGGCGGCAATGCCGGGCTGGCGCCCTGCTTCGGCCTTGAATCCGCTCTCGAGCAAGCGGGCCAGGGCCGGCGGCTCGTCGCTCCACTCCGGCGCTGCCTCCTGGACACCGGCCTGCGCACCCACGGCGAACAGGGCCAGCAAGGCGGCGGCAGAACGGGCAAGAGCGGATGCGATCATCGGGAAGTCCGGCAATGAGTCAGTGCCCGAATGATGCGGCCATGCATGGTGCATCGCCGTGACGCACTCGCCGTTTCGGGGCCGAAACAGGCTGCGCACCTGGCCGGGCGCGATAAATTTCACAATCGGGCCGCCATTCGCAGCACCACGAACCCGTTGTGCTGCCGGCACGGCGAGCGCCTCGACACCTGCGCCCTGCCCGCGGTGGACGAAAAAAAGCCGGGCGAACCCGGCTTTTGATGCAGCCATTTACCCGGCAGCTTACTGCACGCGAACTTCCACGCGGCGCGCCTCGGCGGCATCGCCACCACCCAGGGTCACGGCGGGCTTGCGCATGGCCAGCTTGTCGGCCGGAACGCCGGCAGCAAGCAGCGCATCCTTGACCGCACCGGCGCGGGCCTTGGCCACTTCGGCGTTGACGGCAGCGCCACCGGTTTCGTCGTGGTAGCCGGAGATCAGCACGATCTTGGCGCCATCTTCAGCCAGCTTGGCCACAACCTTGGCCACTTCTTCGGCGCCGTTGGCCGGCAGCTCGGCCTTGCCGGACTCAAAGTACAGCTTGACCAGCGGCTCGCCCACTTCGGCAATTTCCGGTGCTTCGACCGCGGCCACGGCCACCGGCTTGGCAGCGGTGTTCTGGCCGGTCACGTAGACGGTAAGGCCGATCACCAGGCCGATTACCAACGCGATGATGCCAAAAAGGATGCCCAGTACGAGGTTCTGGTTGTCGTCGTCTTGTTCCATTTAATGCTTTCCTTTCGCAAGTCATAAGAAAAATTTAACCGCGGAAGTATAACGGCTTATCTGGGCAGCCTTCATTCGCTGGACGATCAAAAAGTTAAATAGCTTGATCAGGCGGCGCAACGCTCCCAGGCGGATTCAGGGCCTCAGCAGCGTCAGCGTCCGGCGGCGGTAATCCCAGACGCTGATGTAGTTTTTCAGAAAATGGTAGCCCAGCCCCAGGCGGTTGCTGGAGCCGGTTTTGAAATCGAGCTTGCGGGCATCGTGCAGGGCTCGAGCGCCGTGGCGGAGCCCCGTCAGGGTGCCCCGCGTATGCTTTTCATAGGTGCCGTAGGTGTGCTCGCTCACCGCAAGGCTCAGATAGCCCCGCTCTTCAAGGGCCTTTTGCATGGGCTCCGTCAATTCCAGGGTGCCGTGGCTGCCGGTGTCAAAAAAGGCGGTGATGGTTTCATCGCCGATCTGCAATTCGACCTCGGGCATTTTCCCGTCCACGCCGACGGGGGTGAAGGCCAGGGTGGTGACGACCCGAGCCGGATCGATCACGCCGGCAGGAACGCCTTCGTCCTGGTCGAGGGCATGGAAGGTGATCGTTTGCGCCTCGTAGTCGATCACAAACAGATAATTCCGATTGAAACCGTGGCCGATGGAGCCGAGAAAATGCGGGGTGTAGGCCTGCTCCAGGAAGCTCCAGTCAGCATGCAGCAGGCCGGGCGTGTTTTCAAAGCGGATCTGGCCGGCGATCTCGATGCTGGCAACGGGGGCGTTTTGCCTGTAGATCACCATTTCCTGACCCGACCCGGCATGGCCCTGAAACACGAGCTGATCCCTGGCAAGGGACAGGAAGTGGTTGTTCAGAAAAAACGGGAACTCGGTTCCCGTATCGAACATGAACTTCCCCACCCTGCCATTGACGGCCCCATCGATCAGGATATGGCCGTTGAACAGATAAAAGGGCAGCGTAAAACGGGGCTGGTTAACCCGGTATTCGTTGAAGGAAACCGCCGGCGCGCCGTTTTCGGGCTGGCCGGCGGCTGACGAAATCGACGCAGTGAAGAGCGCCGCAGTCGCGACAATCCACATCGGCAATGCCTTCGCTACAGTTCTGGCCGTCACGGGTTAAATTCCATTCAGATATCCGGGCCGCCATTAAAACATATCGGTGCTGGCTGACCGCCGGCGCTTGTCGCGCGTCCAGAGTCGCGTGCCCGGCGCAGTCGCACGCTGTAGCGGATCGAGACGTACTGCGAGCCTCGGTCCGAGTGGTGAATCAAGGCTTCTTCAGACGCGCTAAAAATTCCACATAGGCTTCAGGACTGACCGAGAACAGCCCGGTCAAGCAAGGCCTCTTCCGCCGTGCGGCGCGCTGCGCTCAAGATGAAGTCGGTGCGGGTTGTCCCCGTTGAATTACAAAAACAGCTTGTCTGAGATGTAGAGAGAGACTCAGTACCCCATCTTTTTGCGACAAATTTATGCGACACACAAGTCCTTGATTTCACTGGCGTCGCTGTGTCGCCTCAAAAGCGGTTTAATATGAGGCACGATATTGTGCGCTCCTACAAACCCACATTTGTGCTAATGTGGGTTTAGACAGGAGTCATCATCATGAGCCGACTAACCATAGACATCACCGAACAGCAGCACCAGAGCATCAAGGCGATGGCCGCCCTTCAGGGCAAGTCCATCAAGGATTACGCGATTGAGCGGCTGTTTCCGGCCGCGTCTGAC
>Ga0209480_10000939_pt1 | contig 22171 bp, 17 predicted proteins | sample JI61114C2DNA_FD_187501 | JGI IMG/M metagenome (GOLD analysis project Ga0209480, IMG submission 187501) | Wastewater effluent complex algal communities from Wisconsin, to seasonally profile nutrient transformation and Carbon sequestration -... | ecosystem: Engineered > WWTP > Effluent > Algae... | reverse complement strand
GTGGGCGGAGCCGATCTACCGCAACGTCTTCGGCCTGCTGCGTGACTTCGGAGACGCCGAGGTGGCCAGCCTCATCGCCCCGCGTCCGCTGAGTCTCCAGCACCTCTACTACCCGAACCGTGCCGGTCCGCCCGTGGCGCAGAAGGGGGAGCGTGACATCGCCGCGCCGGGACGGCTCAGTGCGCCGGACTTCGCGGCCTTTCAGGCGGAGATCGCCCGCGCGCAGGCCCTGGCCCCGACCTCACGCATCCAGACCTGCACCCAGGAAACCCCGAATGAGCAGACGATCCGCCACCTCTTCCCCCAGGCTACCGCCGAGGCCGTGCTGAAGACCGCCCAGTGGGGTGGCAGCCCCCCGCTGCTGAAGCCCGACCCGACACGGCAGCAGCGTCTCGTGCGTGGGATGGAGGCCTTTACCCAACGCCTCCTGGTAAGCACGGAGACGGAGCGCAAGGAGCAGTTCTGGAACAAGCTGCCCCTGAAATCCCTGCCCGAGTATGAAGCGCACACCGCCCCCGAACGTGACCGCTTTTGGAACGAAGTGATCGGCCGCCTGCCCGACCCGAACCTGCCCGTGAATGCCCGCAGCCGCTTCGTACGGGAGACGGACAAGGTGCGCATCTACGAGGTGACGATGGATGTGTGGGAGGACGTCTTTGCCTGGGGCTGGCTGTGCCTGCCGAAGGATCTCAAAGAGGGCGAGAAACGGCCTGTCGTGGTCTGCCAGCACGGGCTGGAGGGCATCCCGGAAGACACCATCACCACAGATGAAACCCAGCGCGCCTTCGGAGCCTACAAGGCCTTTACGCTGAAGCTCGCGGAGCAGGGCTTCATCACCTTTGCCCCGCATAATCCGTATCGCGGGATGCACTCCTTCCGCACGCTCCAGCGGAAGCTAAACCCCCTGGGGCTGACTCTTTACAGCGTGATCAACGGGCAGCATCAGCGCCTGCTCGAGTGGCTGAAGGCGCAGTCATGGACTCAGCCTGAGAAGATCGCCTTCTACGGCCTGAGCTACGGCGGCAAGAGCGCCATGCGCACGCCCGCCGTGCTGAAGGATTACTGCCTGAGCATCTGCAGCGGTGACTTCAACGAATGGGTGCGCAAGTGCGTGAGCACGGACATGCCCATGAACTACACGCACACGCATGAGTATGAGATCTGGGAGTGGAACATGGGCCGCACATTTAATTATGCTGAGATGGCGGCGCTGATCGCCCCGAGGCCCTTCATGGTGGAGCGCGGTCACAACGACGGGGTGGGCATCGATGAATGGGTGAACTACGAGTTCGCCAAGGTGCGCCGGCTTTATAACAAGCTGCTCATCGGCGAGCGCACGGAGATCGAGCACTTCGACGGCCCGCACACGATCCACGGGGTGGGGACGTATGACTTCCTGAAGCGCTGGCTGAAGTAGCGCGACTCAAACTCACGGCAGAGGCCTGACCGCCACAGCCTGAATGAACCTGCGACCGTTACCGGTCCAGGTGACTGTCCTCGTGGTGGTCGCACCGGGATCAGGAGCGAAAGTACCATGAGCAGAGTCTTGCCAGGCGGTGAGGTCTTCGGAGGTCTCGACGCGGTAGAGGCGGGTGGGGTCTGTGGTGAAGGTGACCGTGGCCTGGGTATTGCCACCCGCGTAGGTCGTGCCGAGGATCTTGAAGTAGCCGGCAGCAGAGTCGGGGTCGGTGCCAGCGGTGTATTCGTCCACATCGCTGACGCCATCCTTGTCCGTGTCAGTGCTGCTGGTGGCAGTGGTGAGATTGCTGAAGTGGCTGCGCTCCCAGGCATCGGCCATGCCGTCGCTGTCACTGTCGGTGACACGCATGGCTGTGGTGGTGAGCGAGCCTCCGCCCAGGTTGATCCACCCGAGGTTGCCACTGTAGGCAAAGCCGCTGAACACGCCGGTGAGCAGGTTCACACGCGGACGGCTGGCGTCATTGGCGGCAGCCCAACCAAAGTTGATCCAACCGATGTTCGCCCCATAGGCCATGCCACTGAGATTGCCTGTGCCATCGTGATTCACTCCATAGTCAGTGGCGCTGTTGTTTTGATAGGAAATGCCATCGACCGGGCTGCCATCGCCGAAGTCGAGCCAGCCGATATTTGCCCCATAAGCATGACCTGAGAGGAAGAACTCGCCGAAGACAACTCCGTTGGGGGAGGCAGGCTGATCTGGTCGCAGATTGACCCATCCGGCATTGGCACTCCAGGCGTGCTTCAACGTGGCGCTGATGGTCGAATCGGCGCGCAGGCCATGAATAAGAGCGAGTGAAAGCAGGAGCTGGATGAGACATTTCATGGCGTGGCAGGAACGGGCTTGCTATCGAGCTTCGGTTTGAGTGTAATCCCCGGCGTGGCAGTTAAATGGTCTTATTCAATCACGCTCACCCTTGTTATGAAAGCCTTTCTTCACCCCGCCTCCCTCTGTCTCGCTATCGGCTCGCTGGCCTTTGGGCAGGGTTCTCTGACTCCCCCCGGCCCGCCCGGACCCACGATGAAAACGCTCAATGAGGTGGAGCCGCGCACGCCACTGAACCAAGGCAACACGCCTGGGGACAGCACCTGTGTTTTCAAGATCACTCAGCCCGGGTCCTATGTGCTCACCGGCAACCTGACCCCGCCCAGCGGCAAGCATGGCATCGTCATCGCGCTGCCGACCTCAGGCGGTGTGGTGGTGGACCTCATGGGCTACACCATCAACGGACAGAACGCCGGGGCCGGTGCCTCCGGCTTCGTCGAGATGCCTAACGATGAAGAAGCCTGGCTAGCCATTAAGAACGGCGGCATTCGCGGCTTCAGCGGGCCCAATATCAAGATTGATCCGGCCTTTCTCGGGGACACGGCCACGCATGAAGTCGGCCATTGGGCCGGGCTGAACGCGGTGGACTGCCAGGGCAGGCTGACGATGACCGGCGGGAGCATCCAGAACCCCACCGGAGCGGCGGTCATCATGGGCAGTGACTCAGTCCTCTCCGGCGTGCAGATCCGAGACAGCAATGCGGGGACAACGCCACTGATCGTGGCTGGCGGTGCCCGACACATGCTCACGGACATCTTTGTCTCCTCCATCTCCACCGGAAACTCCAACCCGGCGGCGATCCTGCTCGGTCCAGGTTCGAAGATCAGTGGCATGAATGCACGCTTCGTCGGAGGCACCTACACAGGAACGGTGATGGGCACGACGAGTGGATTTATGGACATAACCGGACTCGACATCGTCATGACAAATGTCACGGCGGTCACGGGGGTGTCCTCCCTGGCCACTTCCGTCCAGCATCCTTATGAGCTGAACGGATCAAGCACCGCAGACGGTAGCACTAACCAATGGCCGCTGGTGATCACCGCCGTCAACAGCACCTTCTCCTCCGCCGTGTGCATGACGCCATCCAACCTCGCCAGTGATGACTACTGCCCGCGCATTCATCTCGAAGGCACGACGACGACCACTTCTGCCTACGTCGGCACCTGCGACGCATCCACTCACGCTGTTACCGTCAGCATCGCCTCCACAGCCAGTGTCACGGATGCCATCGTGCAGATCAGTGGCTCGGGAAACACCATCCAGGCGGACATCCGTGGCATCTCCGGTGGTGGCACTGGCGTGCGCATTCTTAGTGGAGTGGGTAATAGTGTGGAGGGCTGCCGATTCATTGGCCGGGGGGACAATGCCCTAACGGCAGTGCGGCTCGACAACGGTGTGACAAACACCCTCGTGCGCAACAACCGTGGCACGCGCTGGGCCGGGGGCAGCGTCATGGTCCAAAATCTCTCAGACAACTCCAACGCCATTGCCCCGGTGGTCAACTCCACCAACCTGAGTACGAACTCGAACCCGATGGCGAACTTCGTGCAGTAGCGCTGTCACGGCTCCATGGCAGTCTTTTGAACTCCGCCGTAGGCCGCGTGGATATGGGCGGGAGTGAAGTGCGTGGCGACATCGCCGAACGTGACCTGCGTCTTCTTGATGAGCAGGACGTCGTCATAGAAGCCGGTGACCGTTTGCAGGTCGTGATGGCTGGCGATGAGGAGCCGGCCTTCAGCAGTGAGTTCTTTGAAGAGACGGCTGAGGTTGTCCTGCGCGGGCTTGTCCAGCCCGGTGAAGGGCTCATCGAGGAGGAGGACGTGTGCCTCCTGGGCGAGGGCACGTGCGATGAAGGTGCGCTGCTGCTGGCCGCCGGAGAGGGCGCTGATCTGCCGGTCCTGGAGGTCGAGCAGATCCATGGCGGTGAGTGCGCGCTGGACGATATCGCCATCATGTCGCGAGTAGGTGCGCCACCAGCCGAGGTTCGGGTAGCGGCCCATTTCCACGAGGCCGCGCACGGTGATGGGGAACTGCCAGTCCACATCCCCGCGCTGCGGGAGATAGGCGATCTCGTGGCTGCTGCGCGTGAGCGGCTGGCCGCGCCAGATGATGCTGCCTTTATCCACCGGCAGGAGACCTGCAAGGGCCTTGAGCAGTGTGCTCTTGCCCGCGCCATTCGGCCCGATGAGGGCGATGCTGCGCCCGCATTCGGTGGCGAAGGAGATGCCATCGAGGGCGAGCACCTCGCGGTAGCTGACTCGGAGGTCGCGCACCTCCAGGCGGTGATGCTGGGAGTGTGCGCAGCCGCCCCCCCAGCAGACGTGTTCTTTGGCCGTGGTGTTGGGCATTACCAGGTGAGGGTGAGGATTTCACTGAGCGCGGCGGCGCTGGACCAGCGCGTCTCAGTGCGCATGTCGAAGCCGTCGGGCTCGATCTCGAGGGTGAGTGCGGTGTCGGGCGTGCCCTCGGGCCATGTGGCTTCGAGGCTGAATTCATTGCCCTCGTGGGACACCTCGATCATGGCCTTCATCTCGATGAGAGGCGCGGTGAGATCGAGCTTCGCGAGCAGCTCCTTGCCCTCGCTTTTCAGACTGACCGCGAGGGGACGGTGGGCATAGCGCAGACGGATGAGTGCGGGAACCTCGACATGTTTGTGCTCCCCCTCGGGGTGCTCGGTGCCGCCTTTGACCTCAGTGCCGTCATGGTGAGACTCATCGTGGGCTGGCGGCGGGGCATTGCCCGTGAGCTGGACGAGAGGCACGGCCAGGAGGCCGAAGAGCAGGCCGAGGATGAAGATCTGAATGGGTGGGAAACCGCGCATTGTTTGCAACAAGTCGAAGCGACGTCCGCCTGCGTCAACCTTTGTCATGTGGGATGCCTCCACTCTGGACAAGGCGTCACTTCCTGCCAACTCTCACTCACATGCCCCGTCTTTGTCTCACGACTCTTTGGTTCTGTCTCCTGATGCTGCTGCCTGCATGCAGCTCGACGAATCGTCTGCTGAAGGCCAAGCCCGCGCAGCTCACGGCCTTTATCGAGCACCCGGAGCAGATGCTGGACTCGAGGAAGAAGCTGCCCTTCCAGAAGATCTGGATGACGCCTGACAAGGCGGTGGAGGCGGAGGCGGTGAAGAAGGTGGAGCTCTACGTGGCCCCGGTGACGCTGCAGTATCTGAGGCCGGTGAAGAAGCCGCTGGTCAGGAAGGAGGTGGATTGGGGCAGCATCGACCGACGTGAGGATGTGATGGCGCTGAAGCTGCGCAATGAGTTCGCCAAGGCCTTCATCCGCTCCCCGAGTCCACGCTATCGCATCGTCCAGAGGCCGGGACCAAACTCCGTGACACTTGAGCTGGCCATTGTGGAGCTGAACCCCACGAGCCCGAAGGGCAACGCGGTGAAGACGGCGCTGAAGTTCGTCATCGGCCCCGTGGCTGGACTTGGCGGCTATTTCACGAAGGGGAACATGGCCTTCGAGGGGAAGGTGCGGGACTCGAAGAGCGGGAAGCTCTTCTTCCAGTTCGCCGACAACGAGGCGGACAAGATGACGATCTACAGCCTGCGTGACTTCAAGCCCTACGGTCACACGGCCTATGCCATGACGAAGTGGGCGGATCAGTTTGAACTCATGACCCGGACCCCCCTGGGGCAGACGATCAAGGACACGCAGTTCATCACTTTGATGCCGTATTGAGGCTGTCGGCATTGAGGCAGCACCATCCCTTCTGGGCGTGAAAAAGGTGATTCCATGCTTGCCTCACAGAGACTTATTTCGCTAATCTTCGCAAAACGAACCCATTTTGACCGCTCATGGACCCACAGCAGACACCTTCTGACCAGCCCGTTCCGACCACGCCACCCGCCCAGGTGCCACCACCGCCAGGGACGATGTCGCAACCTATGGGGTACCCACCCGGCTATCCGATGCAGCCTGGCATGATGCCTCCGGGGTATCAAACAGGCCCCATGCAGATGGGCTATCCTCCTGGTTATCCCATGCAGCCCGGCATGATGCCGCCCCAAGGCTACCCGCAGCAGCCGATGGGCTATCCGTCTGGGTATCCGCAGCCAATGCACTACCCGCAGGGCTACCCCCAACCCGGCTATCCACAGCAGGGTTATCCGCAAGGTTACCCGATGCCGATGCAGCCCGGCATGATGCCACCTCCACAGGGTGTGCCAATGCCCACACCTGCTGCTGTGCCAGCTCCCATTCCGGCCCCAACAGTAGCGCCGCTTCCTGCTCCAGCAGCCACCCTGCCTGCGCCAATCGCCATTCCCGCTCCGACTGATGCCGCCGAGCCTGTCGCGGTTGTCGCCGAAGAGTATCATGAAGAGGGGCATGTGTTCCACCCGCCTGCGGTCACACACATTGAGACGAAGAAAGTCAATCCCATCGTCCAGCTCTGGCGCAAAGTCGGTGGCGGCTCGCTCACCCTCAGCATCGCCATTCACGCAGGCATCCTGATCATCGGCGGAGCCATCGTGATCAGTTCACAGATGATCCAGTCGCAGGTGGACTTCCTCCCCGGCGGCGGCAGCCAGCAGGGCGCAGCGGCCAGCGCGGAGATGAAGCACAAAGTTTCTCAAAAGAAGCGCACGTCCCTGAACAAGACGATGCCGATGAAGAAGATCGTCAGCACCAGCAGCAACTCGGCGATCACACTACCGGATGCGCCGCCAGACCTGCTGGATGTACCGGACGTGAGTTCCATGATCGGCGGCGGCTCGATGGGCAGCGGCGGCTTTGGTAAAGCAGGTGCAGGTGGCGGTTTCGGCACCGGCATGGGCATGGGCGGGATGCAGGGCTTCGTGAGCCTGCCACCTTCCATGAAGACCCGCTGCTCTCCGCAGGAACGTTTGAAGAAGCTGGCCGAGAGCGGTGGCTCCCCGGAGTGCGAGCGCGCCGTGTCGAACTCGCTGGAATGGCTCAAGACGAAGCAGAACCCCGATGGCTCCTGGGGCAGTAGCAACAAGGCCGCCATGACCGGCATGGTGCTTCTTTGCTACCTCGGACGCTGCGAGACTCCTGACTCACCTTTCTATGGGGATAACGTGATGAAGGGCATCATGTTCCTCATCGAGCTCTCGAAAAAAAACCAATACGGCGCCATCACTGAGGATTTCAAAGGCAACGCCGGAGCCTACGAGCACGGCATCGCCACTTATGCATTGGGTGAAATGTACACTCTGGCCCGTCTCGGCAGCAAGGAACTCCCAGGCATGAAAGACGCCTTTGTGAAAGGCGTGGAACTCATCATCAAGTGCCAGAACAAGGCTGATGCTGGCAAGGGGGAGGGCTCTTGGGATTATTACACCAAGAACATCTCTCAAGGCAATCCCACCTCGAAACGCGAAGACCTTTCTGTGGCTGGCTGGCAGTATCAGGCTCTCAAGGCGGCCAAGTTCACCAGTCTGAAGATCGAAGGTCTGCACAGCGCCATCGACAAGACCTGCGACTACATCGAGCGTCTCCAAACAAAGGACGGTGGTTTTGGCGCGGCAAATCGTGATGCGCACTACAATCAGTGGAGTCTCACCGGCGCGGGCGTGCTGGGACTGCAAACCTTGGGCAAAGGCCGCACGGCATCCATCAAGAAGGGCCTTGGATTCCTGCATCGCTTCCTCGAAGCCGAACCTCTGGACTGGCAGAAAAACTGCAACCTCTACTGCTGGTATTACTACACCCAGGCTTTCTTCCAGGCTGGTGGTGAGGAATGGAAGTTCTACAATCAGCAGTTCCTTCCGCAGATCCTGAATGCGCAAAACCCAGATGGCAGCTTCAAAGCAGGTCGGGCCAACTGGCCCTCCGGCAGTGACAATGGCAACCCGATCTACCGCCAGGTGCTTTGCACGCTCCAGCTCGAAGTGTACTACCGCTACCTGAAGGTCGGCGACCGCGAAGAAGAAAGCTTCTTTGACCGGCAGTAAGCTTTGGCACAAATCATGACGCGCGTCTTTTCACAGGGACGCGCGTTTTTGTTTTAGCCGGAATGCCTGAATAAGCCAAGGTGCTGGGGGCTGAACTACTCCACGTCACCAAAGCCGGAATTCACCAACTCTTCGAGGTCGGTCATGGCCTCCTCGGCATCTGAACCTTCGGTGGTGAGCTTGATGGATTCACCGCGCCCGGCGGCGAGCATCATGAGACCCATGATGCTTTTGCCATTCACGGGCTCGTCATCCTTCTCCACCCAGATGTCGCACTTGTATTTGCTGGCACGCTTCACGAATTGCGCGGCAGGACGGGCGTGGAGGCCCATCTTGTTGCGGATCGTAAGGTCTTTCGTGAGCATCATGGCAGATTGGTTGACGTGGTCCGGTTATTATCAACCTAATTGGTCCTGCGCCATCTTTTTTAGCAGCCTTTGATCAAACTCCACGGCGCTGTTGTAGCCAAAAGTCCGCAGCTTGTAGTTCAGGGCGGCAAGTTCGATGAGGCCGGCCACGTCACGGCCTGGAGCGACGGGCAATTCCACCTGGGCGATGGTCTGGCCAAGCACATCCACCGTTTTATCCTCCTTGCCGATGCGTTCCAGATCCTCGGATTCCTTCACATGCACGAGTCTAACGATGAGATCCAGACGCTTGCTCAGGCGAACACAACTGACCCCAAAAAGCGCCGCCACATTCAGGATGCCGATGCCTCGGATCTCGATCATGCCACGCGTCACGTCAGGAGCAGTGCCGACGATCTCGCGGTCTTCGATATTCCGCAGACGCACGGCATCATCCGCCACGAGGCTGGCCCCGCGCTGCAGAAGTCCGATCACGCTCTCGCTCTTGCCGCTGCCGCTGTCGCCTTGAATAAGAACGCCGATGCCCTGCACATCGACGAGACAGCCGTGGACCGTCTGCGTGGCGGCAAAGGCTGCGTCGAGTTTGATCGTGGCATTGTTCAGGAACTTCATCGTCAGCATGCTCGTCTGGAAGACGGAAATACCCGCCTCATTGGCGATGTTGACCAGATCCTCAGAAAGCCGATGGCCACGGGCGACGATCAGGCAGGGGATCTCCCACGAGCAGAGCTGACTGAAACGAGCCGCACGCAGCTTTGGCTCCAACGAGTCGAGGAAGGACAGCTCCGAGTTCCCGATGACCTGTACGCGCTTGTAGGCGAAGTAGGAAAAGAAGCCCGACAACGCGAGTCCGGGCCGGTTGACGGAAGGCTCCAGAACCTTGCGCGCAAACCCCACATCCGAACCAACAATCTTGAGCTTCAGCGCCTTTTCATTCGTGGTGAAAAACTCACCCACCGTGATCGAGGAAGGGCGTTTGACCTTGGATGGAGGAGGCATGGGAGAGAAATGACAAAGTTCTAATAACGAATGACGAACTCAGACTAGCCCTGCGGCGGATCGCACAGCAGCTTCGTCAATGCCACGCAGTCCAAAGACGCGCAGCAGGGTGTCCTCGATAAGATTGTTTGGGCAGGAGGCACCAGCGGTGATGCCGATGGTGATCGGTGTGGCGGTTTCCGCGAGCTTGCCGGAGTAGCTGGTCTTCTCCGCCTTCAAATGCAGGTCGAAGTGGACGATCTGCTCCAGATTCGTCAGGCACTCGGCGGTGCGGATAAAGAAGGTGGGGAGCTGCTGCTCGCCGATCTCGACGAGATGTGTTGTGTTGGAACTGTTGTAACCACCCACGACGAGCAGCATGTCCAGCGGCTGACGCAGTAGGTGAAAAAGCCCGTCTTGACGGTCCTGAGTGGCTCCGCAGATGGTGTCAAAGACCTGGAAGTTCGCGCTGCTTCCGCCATCACGATCTTCGATGGCCTGCTTTAGCCGACGCTGGATCTCCTCCGTCTCGGATTTCAACATGGTGGTCTGATTCGCCACACCGATGCATTTGAGGTGCAGTTCAGGATCAAAGCCTTGGGAACATGCGCTTGCCGAACTGAAGCGATCCAGGAATGCCTGCCGATCACCACCTTTGCGGATGTAATCGCAGACGTAATCGACATCCGCGAGCGTGAGGATGACGAGGTAGTGGCCGTTGCCGTCATCACCGAGTGCGCGTGAGGAGGTGGCACGTGTCTCCTCGTGGCTGGCCTTGCCATGAATAATGGAGGTAAAGCCACCTTTCGCATAGCTGCGCACACGCTTCCAAACACTCATCACATCCCCGCAGGTCGTATCCACAACCATGCAGCCACGGGAGGAGATGAGCTTCATCAGGTCTGTTTCCGCACCGAAGGCTGGCACGATGACGACATCCTCGCTGGTCAGTTTGGCGACTTCCTCTTCATGCTTGCCGACCGGAATGCTGATGATGCCCATCTCGGTGAGCTGCCGATTGACCTCGGGATTGTGAATGATCTCACCGAGCAGGAAGACGCGCTTGTCCGCAAAGACACGACGTGCCGCATAGGCGAGATCGATGGCGCGCTCCACGCCGTAGCAGAAGCCGAATTCGCGCGCGAGACGCACGGTGGTATCGCCGATCTGGATGACGCTGCCCTGCGCACGGATCGTCTCCACCAGCGGGCTGCGATAATGCGTCTCCACCTCCGCCTGCACACGCTCCATGACCTCCGGGGTGCGGACATTGACTCGGCGGGCGGCTGGGGCGGCAGTGGACATGGGCAGATAGAGTGGATTGAAAAAAGAGGCGGTTGTGCCGCCCCTCCTCAATGGGCATTGGCAAGGAGAGTACTACTTCTTGTAGATCGTGCCCGCCGCGATGTCGGCGAAGAACTTGTCGCTCATCATGTGGCTGCGGTCTGGGTTTGGCAGAGGGCCGTCATCGATCACGGGGAGGGTCTTGCCGATGGTGGCATCCTCAGGGTGTGAGCTGGCAATGATGAGTGGCGTGCCCACCTGCGTCATGGAGAAGATCTTCGCCGCCGATTTGGCAGGCAGGCGGATGCAGCCATGAGTGCAGGGATAGGGCTTCACGAAACCCCAGTGCATGCCATAAGCGGACTTCCACTCCTGCCAGTAGGCCATCGGGTAGCCGCGATCTGGCTCGCTCTGGCGGCGGCGGCGTGCCTCCTTGTACTGAATGCGATGTGTGCCGGAGCCAGTCGTGCCGCCGGTGCCCACTGAGCAGGGTGTGGCGAGCAGGACCTTGTCACCTTCCATAACATAGACACGCTGCGCTCCAGTGCTGACTTTGACCTTCACCGCCGAGATATTCTTCGGGGCAGTCGATGGTGGGTCAAACTCATGGCCATACATGTGACGACCACGGGTGGTCTTGCAACTGCTCATGGACACTGCCACGACGACGAGCGCGGCAGTCTGGATGAAACAACGGAGGGAGAGAGATTTCATGGGGCCGCAGTCTTAGCACGCCAGTCCGGTGTCTCCACCGTTTTTCTCCTTGGGCAAAGATGGTTTTGACGTGGAGGCTCGTTCTATGTGACCATCGTGACATTCCAGCATGAAAATCGCTTACCTTTCGACTCTCCTTTTTTTCGCCAGCCCATTTACCGCACCTGCGCAAGATGCCAAAAAGCCTGCCACTGAAGCTTCAGAGAAGGAATGGGTGCTTTTTGATGGCAAATCACTCGATGCTTGGGAGACCGTGGACATCGGCGGTAGCGGCCAAGTGGAGTTGGAGGGGGATGTGATGATCATCAACCAGGGGGACAGCCTGAGCGGAGTGCTCTACAAAAAAGCCGCCGAACTGCCGCTGATAAACTACGAGATCAGCCTGGAAGCCAAGCGCCTGCAAGGTGTTGATTTCTTCTGCGGACTCACCTTCCCCGTCGGCGATCTGAAAAAATGCGGCACGCTCATCTGCGGTGGCTGGGGCGGTAGCGTGACGGGCATCAGCAGCATCGACGACATTGACGCCAGTGAGAACGCCACCGGCACCTACCAGAAATACGTGGACGACACTTGGTACAAGATCCGCCTGCGTGTCACGCCTGAAAACATCGGTGTATGGATCGATGACAAGCAGATCGTGGATCAGGATATCAAAGGCCGCAAAATCAGCCTCCGCCCAGGCCCCATCGAAACCTACGCCCCACTGGCCATCTCCACCTTCAACACCTCCGCCGCCATCCGTGGCGTGAAGGTGAAGGCGGTGAAGTGATTCAAGCCACCAGTTCTTTGATCACGCTGCATTCGTTCACACCCGTGAGGCGGAAGTCGAGCCCGGCATACTTGTAGGTAAAGCGTTCGTGATCGAAGCCGAGCAGGTGCAGAAGCGTGGCGTGCAGGTCGTGGACGTGGACTTTGTTTTCGATGGCGGCGAAACCGAACTCGTCCGTGGCACCGTGGGTGTGACCACCTTTGGCACCTCCACCGGCCAGCCAGTAAGTGAAGCCGTAGTGGTTGTGATCGCGACCACGCTGTTTGCCAGCATTGGCGCCGGGCGTGGGTAGCTCGACAGCCGGTGTGCGGCCGAACTCACCGCCCCACATCATGAGCGTGTCATCAAAGAGACCGCGCTGTTTCATATCGCCCATGAAGGCGGCGATGGCTTGGTCCACATCTTTGGCGAGGCGGGCGTGGTCGAGGATCTCGTCGTGGCTGTCCCAGGGCTGACCGGCACCTGTCCAAAGCTGGATGAATCGGACTCCGCGCTCCAGCAAACGACGCGCGATCAGTGTCTGGCGGCCAAAGTCGTTCTCGCCATAGGCTTTGCGCACGGACTCGGGTTCCTTGCTGATGTCGAAGGCATCGGTGGCCTCCATCTGCATGCGGTAGGCGAGCTCGAAACTCTGGATGCGGGCATCGAGCTGCTGATCGTTCTGGCGCTGCTTGAGGTGGTTTTCGTTCAGAGCATAAAGCAGATCGAGCTGGCGACGCTGCTGCTTGAGATCGAGCGAACCGTTCTTGATGAACTCGACGAGCTTATCCACCTCGGTGTCTTCGGTGTTGATGTAGGTACCCTGGTAGATGCTGGGGAGGAAGGCGGACTGCCAGTTCTTCGTGCGGCGCGTGGGCATGCCTTTCGGGCACATGGAGATGTAGCCAGGCAGGTTTTCATTCTCGGAACCGAGGCCGTAAGTGATCCACGAGCCCATGCTCGGGCGATGCAGGCGGCCATCGCCGCAGTTCATGAGGCCGAGCGAAGGCTCATGATTCGGCACATCGGCATACATGGAGCGGATGACGCAGAGGTCATCGGCATAGGCGGCGGTTTTGCCAAACAGATCACTGACCTCCAGGCCGCACTGACCATACTTCTTGAAGGCAAAAGGTGACTTCAAGCCAGCACCGGTCGGGCGTTCGGTCTTCAACACACTCGGCAAAGCCTTGCCATCAAACTTCTCCAGCAGCGGCTTCGGATCAAAGGTATCCACCTGCGAGGGGCCGCCATTCATGAAGAAGTGAATCACCCGCTTCGCCTTCGGCTCATGATGCGGCTGGCGCACGCCGAAAGGGTTTGTGCCATCCACGCCAGCAGCCTGGGCTTGATTAGCACCCATGAGATCGCCCAGCGCATAAGCTCCGAGCCCGGTGCCCAGTCGATTGAGCAACTGGCGGCGGGTGAGGAAGTGGTCTTCGAGATTGAGGGAATGATGGGACATGGCGGGGGCTGTTTAGATCTCAATCCACAAACTGAAACTCATTCGACATCATGAGCACCTGGGCGAGTTGGGAGAGGGGGGATTGGGGTTTGGTGCGGTTGAGCGGCCAGGCGTCGGGGCCGCAGAAGTCGGTATCGGACTTGGTGATCAGAGTGATGCTGCCATCAGCACTCACGCGGTCGATCTTCGGAATCCAGGTGTAGCCGTCGCTGTCGGTGCTGGCTTCGGAATCGACGACGAAGGAGATGGTTTCGCCCAACTGGACTTCGATCTCGGCTTTGAGGTCGATGCTATCCACGGGCTTCAGGAGGTGGTTGACGATCACGCCAGTGCGGCTGGAGACGATCATGCCACGCACGCCATTGCCACGCTCGCTGGTGCGCTTGAGCACGCCACTGAGGCGGATGCGTTCTTTGTCGAAAGGTGAGGTCCACTGCATCACGGAGGAAAAGTCGCGGCCTGGATGCCCGCTGCTGGCGGCAAGGAAGAGATGGCCGTAATCCTTGTCAGGGAAGGTGTCAGTGGGGAACCAGCGATTCTTTGTCTGCGCCGTTTTGCCAAAGTGTTGCATGGGCTTGAAGGCTCCGAGCTTGTGCTGCCCGGCGGGGTCTTTCTCCACCTTGGCATAGCCGTAGCTCCAAACAAAGGCGCTGCTGCGACGGCGGAGTTGCTCGCTGTCTTCGATGAAGCGCTGCGCCATATCGACCTCCTCAGGTCGTGGATCACGACGCAGGACGCGGTGGTAGAGATCGGTCACGGCTTGTGAGTCGATGCTGCTGCCTTTGATGGCGGTCTTCTCCGCAGCCTTGCCCGCACGCTGGCTCATGAACGGGCTGTTCATCAGGAAAAGCGCCTGTTGGGGCACAGTGGTGACGTAGCGCATCGGGCTGTGGCTGTCGGAGTTCGCGAAGTCGAACATCGCCGGCACCGTCGGCTGATCGTAGCGGTCCACGAGCAGGAAGACACTGCGGCGGGCATCGGCGCCTGCTTCGGTGTATCTCATGGCACGACCGCCCGAGATGCCGAGATCGAGATCGGCGCTGGCTTGCAGCAAGGCATCACGCATGGACTCGTAGTCGAGACGCTGGCGGTTGTAGCGGCTGAGGAGATCGTTGTCGGCATCCTTTAGGCTTTTCTCAGGCGTCACCGCGCTGTCCTGCTGCCAGGTGCGGCTGGTGAGGATGAGCTGATGCAGCTTCTTCAGGCTCCAGCCATTGTCCATGAGGTAGGCAGCGAGGTAATCGAGCAGCTCTGCCTGCACAGGCTTGGGAGTTTGCACACCGAAGTCGCTCGTCTGCCCAACCAAGGGCTTGCCAAAGTGCAGCAGCCAGAGGCGGTTCGCGATCACTCGGGCGGTGAGTGGGTTGTCTTTGCTGGCGATCTTCTTCGCCAGTTCCAGACGTCCGCTGCCATCGGTGAACTTCTCTCCGCCAAACATCGTCAGCCAGGCACGCGGTGCCGGATCACCCTGGCGGGCGGGATTGCCACGCATGAAGACACGCACGTCGTTAGGCTTCGGCTTGTCCAAAGTGACCATGGCGCGAGGTGGAGCACCGGGATGCTCGGACTCCAGCTTCACGCGGTCATTGCTGAACTTCGTCACCTTCTCCAGGTCCTTCCGAGTAAAGAAAAGGTTCGCCTGCTCCACCGGCACAGCCATGGGACTCGGGTCGCTCATCAGGATCTCACGCACCTGTTTCCAGTCGGCGTTGTCGGGCTCTTTGCCGTCCAGGCAGGTGAGGAAGATGTCCGCATACATCTTGGCGATGTCGTCGAAGCTCTTCGGCGTAGGGCGCTTGGCCAGCTCATTGCGCGGCACGGCGTTCAGCCCGCTCTCAGGCTTCGTAAGCGAGGCCAGAACCACCGGTGCCTTCGCCGCAAACTCCGCCGCAGGGATGGCGGAGAACTCCTTCCAGGCGATCATCACCGGGTGCGGCTTCCCCTTCAAAGCATGGCGCTGCACGAAGTCGCCCCACTTGTCCGCCACCGTGTCACGCAGCTTGAGCTGGCCTGCGCGGCCTCTCATCGCCGTGCGATCCGTGATACCCGCCGCCTCCTGGGCAAAGGCCAGATACTGGCTCACGCGCTCCGGTGTGCGGATCTCATGATACACCTCTGTCTTGAATTCCATCTCCTTCTTCGCGATCTCCGCCACCTTGGCCTCATAGTCCTTGAAGGCCGCCTCATCCGCCGCTTTGCCGATCACTGGCAGGTCTTTCTGCTCTGGCTGCTCGCTGCTGCTGAAGATGGAATACATCGCGTAGTAATCCTTGCTCGGAATCGGGTCGAACTTGTGGTTGTGGCAGCGCGCGCAGCCCACCGTGATGCCCAGCATTCCACGGCTCACCACATCGATGCGGTCATCAATCTGCAAATTGCGATCGCTGATGAATTTGTCCCCGACATTCAGGAAGCCCAGCGCTGCCAAAGAGGGGTGCGCAGGCTCATTGGGGTGCAGCTTGTCCGCCGCGAGTTGATGCATCAGAAACTGGTCATACGGCATGTCCTCGTTCAGCGACTTCACCACCCAGTCGCGGAAGGTGTAGGCATAGGGATAATTGATGTTCCGCCCCGCCACCTGATAGCCGTCCGTGTCGGCATAGCGGGCCACATCCAGCCAGTGGCGTGCCCAGCGCTGACCATAGGTCGGGCTGGCGAGTAGTTTCGCCGTTAGCTTCTCCGCGTTCGGCTCCTTGATGAAGCTCTGCACCTCCTCGTAACTCGGCTGGAGCCCCGTGAGCGTCACATAGATGCGGCGGCAAAGCGTGGCCGGATCGGCCTTCGGCGCAAAGTCGAGCCCGGCGGCTTTCAGCTTCGAGCCGACAAGAGCATCGATGCTTGCACCCGGCTGCCGCTGCACGGGCAAATAAGCCCAATGCTGCATCGGGTCAGCACTGGCATGGGCATCTGCCACCGCCTTCTCCGCAGGCCAGGGCAGCCCCATCGTGATCCACTTCTCCAGAGCCGCGATCTGTGCAGGCTTCAGCTTGTCACCCTTCTTTGGCATCGCCTCCACGCCGGGGGCGTGATTGATGGCTTTGATCAGCTTCGAGATGGCCGCATTCCCCGGCTCCACCACTTTTCCATAGTCACTGCCTTTGATCAAAGCTGCGCGCAGGTCCACCCGCAGGCCGTTTTCATGCTTGTGCCCGCCATGGCAGTCATAGCAGTTGTCCGCCAGCACCGGGCGGACTTCTTTTTCGAAGAACTCGATCTGCTCCGGCGGGAAGGCAGGTGCATCAGCGGCACTGGCATGGACACTGAAGATGGCGAGAGCGCCACCCAGCAGGTTCAGCGGGTGTTTGGGAAACGGTGTCATCAAGGGGGGGATTACGACAGATGTGATGTCCGAGGACAGCACCAGAGGCAAACGGGAAACGCACGCCAAGCCTTGCAGGGCATGTTCGCACCAGCTCTCATGCGAGAAACATGCCAACTCTCCAGCGCTCGCAGCCCGGTAACCCGTAGTGATCACCGGCATCACCCGCTGCGGACGGTTCTCACCGAGCAGACCATCAAAAAACCACCTCAACCACGGCCGTAACCGCCCTGCGCCGCAGACTGGTACGGCTGGAGTGAACGTCCTTTCATTTGTGCCTCCCATCAGGATTGTGAATCGCAGTCTTTCAGCCGATGATTCGATGCACCATCCAATCCACTCAACCATGCTCCGCGTACTCCTCTTCACCTTCTTCCTGGGCACTACACTCCAAGCAGCCGAACCGCAAATCATCCTCCTCAAGCTCGACGACGTGATCGCACGGCGAGTCGGCACAAAGCCGGTGTCGGACCGCTGGCAGAAGGTGCATGACTACCTTATCACACAGAGCATCAAAGGCTCCTTCGGCGTGATCACGGAGTCGCTGGAGAAGGACAACGCGATGTATTTCCAGTGGCTGAAAGACGTGCAGGCGGCGGGCCAGATTGAGCTGTGGATGCACGGTTACAAGATGCGCGGAGCGAGTGACACCGGCGAGTTCGAGAACGGCACCGCCGAGGAACAGCGGGCGATTTTGGCCAAGGGCGAGAAGCTGGCGAAGGATAAACTCGGCTTCGACCTTCCCGCCTTCGGTCCGCACTGGAGCGGCACCACGGAAGCGACCGACGAGGCGATGGAAGGCGTGCCCGAGATCAAAATCTGGCTCTACGGTCCCGCGAAGCCGAAGTTCTTCACGCGGCTGAGCATCCCACGCGTGATGGCCCTGGAGAACCCGACCTTCGTGCCCGACTCGGCCAAGTTCATCACCTTCTACGAGAAGAGCGCTGCCACCAAGGATGTGCTCGTGCTCCAGGGGCATCCCGAGCAGTGGGACGACAAACGCTGGGCAGGCTTCGTCGAGATCATCGTCTTCCTGAAGTCAAAGAACGTCGTCTTCATGACACCGAGCGAGTATTTGAAGAAGACGCAGAGCAAGTAGCCGCCGTCATGAAGGAGCTTTTCAATCTCGACAACGATCCCGCCGAAGCGAGCAATCTTGCCTGAGGATCCGAAACGCCTCGAAACCATGCGCGAGTCGCTCCATCAATGGAGCCGCGAGGTCGAGCGTGACCGCTCCTGGTAGCTTCGATTGCCCATCGAGTCTGCTTCAAGCGCTTCATCCGATGCGCTCGGTGCGGTGTGATCGCAGCGGCTGGATGATCTGGCGGTAGCCTTCGCGCAGGACGGTGATGTCGGTCTCGATGGCGAGATGGGTGAAGCCGAGCGCTTGCAGCTCGGCAAAATCGTCGGTCTGGCGCGTGAGCAAGCCGCAGACTTTTCCGGCGGATTGGGCGGCGGCGGCGACTTCACGCAGACAGGCGTCGTAGTCGAGGGTGGTGTCTTGCGGACTGGACTGAAGGCTGAGTTTCAGGTCCATGGGGCCGATGAAAAGCACATCGACACCTTCCACAGCGGCGATGGCATGGGCGTTCTTCACGGCTTCGACCGTCTCGATCTGGGCGAAAAACACAGGGGACAGTGTTTCGTGTTCGAGACCGAAGTTATAGGCGCGCACCATGCGGGCCAGGCCGCGATCTCCTCGCGGTGGATATTGCATCGCGCGGACACATGCCTCGGCTTTCTCCGCCGTGGACACCATCGGCACCATGATGCCAGCGGCGCCCCAGTCGAGCGCTCGCGCGATCATCTCCGGGTGTGGGGCGCCGACGCGGACGATGGCCGCGGCGTTGCGGATGGCCTGGAGTTGCGGGAGCACATTTGCCTCGGTGCCGCAGCCGTGCTCGAGGTCGATGAGCAGCCAGTCGAAGCCGCTCGCATCCGCGAGTTCGGCGATGATGGATGAGCCGGTCTGCAGCCAGGTGCCGAGCTGAAGGTTAGGCTGGCGAAGGGCGGCGAGATTCGTCATGGGAGCATCGGTTGTGATTCAATGCGCGGTGGGCGCGGGAATCTCTGACACCAAGACCGATGTGTCGGGGGCCTTGCCGGAGTAAAAAGAGACGTAGTGGGTGCCGCCGATCACTGTGGCGTTCGCGTTGCCCGAGTCCCAGGTGCTCGTGCTGCCGATGGCGACAGCCTCGGAAGTCGGCCAACTGCCCGGATGGTCGAAGATGCGCTGCGGATCAACGACGCGTCGCCGGAGGAAGCCCTTGCCACGGTGATAGTAGTAGTTGCTCAGCAGCCCGGTTTTGGTGTCGAGGACCAGGCTTGGCGTTGACGCCTTGATGTCGCCGATGTTGGTGGGCGTGCGCTTCCACGTCGCCCCGGAGTCGGTGGAGACGAGCTGCCACTGCGTGGGACCGACTTCTGTGCGGGCGATGGCGAGGATCTTGCCCTCGCCGAGATAAACGGCGGCAGGTTCGGTGGGCCACTGCGCCTTGGGCAGCTCGGACTCGATGGTGGTCTGCGTCCAGGTGGCGCCGTCGTCGCTGCTGGTCACGGTGCCCCAGGCGTTCGTCGGCTTGTCGCCATAATCCCCGGCGAACCACAGGGCCATGAGTCCGACCTTGGGCACGGCGAAGATGTCCGTGATCTGCATGGGTTTCACCGCGAGCTTCGGCGTGGCCACGAGCGTGAAGGTGACGCCATCCGTGGTGCGGTAGAGGTCGTGATGCCACTCTCCCTTGCCGATGCGGCGCACCCAAAGGAGCATCGCCCCGGCGGCATCGAGCCCTTTCCCGACTGCGACCTCGCCGTAGGCCGGCGCGTTGGCGACGACCGTTTCCGGCGTCCATGTTTTGCCGCCATCAGTGGAGGTGCGTGCGTAAACGGCGCGATCATCGTCAGCGATGGTGTGCCCTTTGCCGCGGCCATACACGCAGACCAGCCTGTCACCGACGGCCTGGAGCATCGGCCATGAGTTGTAGCCGCTCACGTCCTGCACGACATGCGGCTTCTCGAGAGCGTCCTGGGGCGTCACCTTGACCATGGCCAGGCCGGTGGGCTTGATGAAAGTGTCGGCGGGATCGCCCGGCTCGCGCTGGATGCGCACCCACAGAGGCGCGTTGGACTGCACTTCGTAATACGACTCCAGGACGATGGTCCGAGAATGAAATGGCGCGGCGGGAAGCGCGGTGCGCACGGGATTGCCCAGATGATAAGGAGCCGTGAAGGGCGCATCCTCCACCATCTGCGAGAGGTGAACCCGATAGACATCCTCAAAGTCGGGACTCGTCGTCGCGTCTGTTGTGGTCACGACGATCTCGATCTTCACTGCAGCGCAATCTTTGGGCAGGCCGGTCACTAGACCAGCGACGGATTGCCCCACAGTGCCGCCTGACAAAGACCAAACTGGGATATGCACGGAGCCGCTCGACATGAGCACGAGCGAAGGCTGGCCCGTCGCGATCGACAGGTTGTTCGCGGTCAGACTGATCGGTGTGCCCGCGCTGAAGCCGGTGACGGCGGAGGCGAGCAGCGCGATGGATGGGAGAAGGCGAAGGGTGGTGGTATTCATGTCATGAGAGCAGTTTGGTGTAGGGTCGGCCTTCGTTCTGGTCGATGCGCTCGGGCCGGCCCTTGTGGTTGAAGATGAGATGGGTGTGATCGATGCCCAACAAATGCAGAATCGTCGCGTGGAGGTCGTGAACGTGCAGACGATCTTCCACGGCAAACAAGCCCAGCTCATCCGTGGCACCGTGGGTCTGGCCGCCTTTCACGCCGCCACCGGCCATCCACATGGTGAAGCCCGTGGGGTTGTGGTCGCGACCGTCTCCCTGTTCGCTCATCGGCGTGCGGCCAAATTCGCCACCCCAGATGACGAGCGTCTCGTCGAGCATTCCTCGGGATTTCAAATCAGCGAGAAGTCCGGCGATGGGTTGATCGACCGCATGGCAAAGGCGCGAATGATTCACCTCGATGCCTTTGTGGCTGTCCCACTTGCTGCCGGCACCGCTGTAGAGCTGCACGAAGCGCACCCCGTTTTCGACGAGGCGGCGGGCGAGGAGGCAGTTGCGGCCAAAGGTGGCGGTGGCCTTGTCGTCCATGCCGTAGAGCTTTCGCGTGGCCTCGGTTTCTCGGCTCAAATCGACCGCATCAGGAGCCTCGGCCTGCATCTGGTAGGCGAGCTCGTAGCTTTTGATGCGGGCGTCGAGCTCGGTGTTGCTGGCGCGGCCGGCGTTGAAGCCACGGCCGAGCGCGCCGAAAAGGTCGAGCATGTCACGCTGGCGCTGGCGATCGACGCCTTTCGGGTTGTCGAGGTATTTGATGGGCGTGCCGTCGGAGTGAAACTCCACGCCCTGATACACAGCGGGCATGAATCCGTTGCCCCAGTTGCGCACGCCGTTCACCACGGTGGCCTCGCTGTCCTTGATGACGACAAAGGAGGGCAGGTTTTTGTTCTCAGTGCCCAGCCCATAAGAGGCCCATGCGCCGAGCGAGGGGCGGCCGCCAAAGATGGAGCCAGTGTTCATCGAGCACACGCCGCCCGCGTGGTTGATGCCGCTGGAGGCGCAGGAATGGATCATGGCGAGGTCATCGGCATGACGTGCGACATGAGGGAACCAGTCGGAGACCCACAGGCCGCCCTGGCCGTGTTGTTTCCAGGTGCGTTTGCATTCGAGCAGAGGCGACTTGCCCTCTCCCGCAGCCGTGAGCGGCATCCCGAAACTCGCGGGCAGCGACTGCCCTGCCAGCTTGTTCAGCAGCGGCTTGTGGTCAAAGGTGTCGAGGTGGCTCGGGCCGCCTTCCATGAAGAGGAAGATGACGTTTTTGGCCCTGGCGGCGCGGTGCGGCAGACGCAGCGGCGAGGCCTGTGCCTGCTCGCCCATGAGAGCGGCCAAAGCGACGGCACCGAAGCCGCAGCCGGCCGTTTGCAGAAACTCGCGACGTGAGTTGGGAATGTCGAATCGGTTGCAGTTCATCGTCTTAGTGGAGGTAGAAGAATTCATTCGAGTTCAGCAGCACCTTGCAGAGATCGGTCATGGCCTGGCGGAAAGGATCGCTCT
>Ga0209480_10000938_pt1 | contig 22176 bp, 17 predicted proteins | sample JI61114C2DNA_FD_187501 | JGI IMG/M metagenome (GOLD analysis project Ga0209480, IMG submission 187501) | Wastewater effluent complex algal communities from Wisconsin, to seasonally profile nutrient transformation and Carbon sequestration -... | ecosystem: Engineered > WWTP > Effluent > Algae... | reverse complement strand
TCCACCCGCCACCTGCTGGAGATGCTCAGTGCGCATCAACCGGATGCCTGCATTTACGCCTTCAGCCAGGGCAGCACTACCTTTCTCGGGGCGACACCGGAACGTCTGGTTCGCCTCCATGAGCGGCAGATTGCAGCCGATGCACTGGCCGGCACGGCCTGGCCTGGCTCGATTGCGCTAGAGGAGAGCAAGAACCGGCACGAACAGTCGCTGGTCGTCCGCGCCATCGTCGCTGCCCTGGCACCACTTTGTCAGGCCGCACCGAGCGCTCACCCGGTCGAGATACAGCACGCCGGCCGCGTCAGTCATCTACGTAGCCGCATTGAAGCAAAGGCACTCAGCAGCACAACGCTGTTCGATCTGCTCGGTGCGCTCCACCCGACACCGGCGGTTGGCGGCTATCCAACCGCGGCTGCGCTGGACTGGCTGCAAACCCACGGCGAACAACGCAGTGGCTGGTACAGCGGCGGGATCGGGATACTTGATGGCAAAGGTAATGGCGAGTTTTCCGTGGCCTTGCGCTCAGCGCTAATTCAGGGACGGCAAATTGAACTGCAAGCCGGTGCCGGCATCGTCGCCGACTCTGATCCCTGGCAGGAGCTGGCTGAAACAGATGCCAAACTGAGCACCTTGCTCGACGTTTTACATGGAACCCAAAGCACCCGCCAAAAAATCGGAAGCTGAAGCCTCACTTGTCATCTTGCAGAAATATTAGTGCAACAAAATGACGGACTTGGAGCATATACTTCAAGAAAAAAGTGGAGACCGAGATGATCCGTCACAATAGCCAGCCGCACTTTCCGACACAAAATTACCTGAACCGTGAAATCGGCCTGCTCGCCTTCAATCGGCGTGTTTTGGCGCAAGCCCAGGATGAGCGCGTACCGTTGCTCGAACGTTTGCGCTTTTTATGTATTGTTTCCAGCAATCTCGATGAATTCTTTGAAATTCGCATGGCCGGACTCAAGGAACAGGTCAAAGCCAACGCCCGCTCCCTGACCACCGATGGCAAGACCGCCCAGGAATCCTACCGCATGGTGGCGGCTGAAGCGCACAGCATTGTCACCGAGCAGTACCGTCACCTCAACGAAGTCATCCTGCCGGCACTGGACGAGCAAGAAATACGCTTCCTGCGCCGCTCGAAATGGAACGAAGCGCAGCGTGAATGGATACGCAATTACTTCATCCGTGAGATGGTCCCTGTGCTCACCCCGATCGGGCTGGATCCCTCGCACCCCTTCCCCAAAGTGCTCAACAAGAGCCTGAATTTCGCCATTGAACTGGACGGCAAGGATGCCTTCGGGCGCAGTTCCAATGCCGCCATTGTCCAGGCACCACGCGTTTTGCCGCGCGTCATTCAGCTTCCTGAGGAGCTGGCCGGTTGCGCCTACGGCTTCGTTTTCCTCTCCTCCATCCTGCACGAATTTGTCAACGAGCTATTCACCGGCATGACCGTGCTCGGCTGCTACCAGTTCCGCGCCACACGCAACTCCGACCTCTTCGTTGACGAAGAAGAAGTCACCAATCTGCGTACCAAACTGCAGGGTGAATTGCCGCACCGCCATTTCGGTGACGCCGTCCGCCTTGAAGTAGCCGAAAACTGCTCGCCGGCAATGACCGACTTCCTGCTCGCCCAGTTCGGACTGGCCCATTCCGACCTCTATCGCGTCGAAGGCCCGGTCAATCTGGTCCGTTTGATGCAGGTGCCGGACTGGGTAGACCGCCCGGACATGAAGTTTCCGCCCTTTGTGCAGGGATTGCCCAAGGCCGTCGGCAAGGGCGCCAACATCTTTGACAGCATCCGGCGCAACGATATCCTGTTGCACCACCCCTACCAGTCCTTCGCCCCGGTGATCGAATTCCTCAACCAGGCCGCCAATGATCCACATGTCGTGGCGATCAAGATGACGGTTTACCGCACCGGCACCGACTCCGTACTGATGCAGTCGCTGATCCGCGCCGCCCAGGGCGGCAAGGAAGTTACCGTCGTTGTCGAGCTGATGGCGCGCTTTGACGAAGAAGCCAATATCAGTTGGGCCACCAAACTGGAAGAAGTCGGCGCCCATGTGGTTTATGGTGTGGTCGGCTACAAGACTCACGCCAAGGCGCTGCTCATCGTCCGCCGCGAAGAAAGCGGCCTCGTTCGCTATGCCCACCTCGGCACCGGCAATTATCACCCGCGTACCGCTCGCCTCTATTCCGATTTCGGCCTGCTGACCTGTAACGAAGAAATCACCCACGACGTCAGCGAAGTATTCAAGCAACTCACCGGACTGGGCAAGGCGCGCACCCTGAAGCACCTGTGGCAGGCACCCTTCACCCTGCACCCCAATGTGGTTTCGGGAATCCTCGCCGAAGCCGAAACGGCCCGCGCCGGCGGCAAGGGCCGCATCGTCGCCAAGATGAATTCGCTGCTCGACCCGGAAGTCATCAACGCCCTCTATGAGGCCTCACAGGCGGGAGTGACGGTAGACCTCATCGTTCGCGGCGTCTGTGCGCTGCGTCCGGGCGTCGCCGGGCTTTCGGAAAACATCCGTGTCCGCTCGATCATTGGTCGCTTCCTTGAACACCACCGTATTTTCTACTTCTACGCTGGCGGCAAGGAAAACGTCTACCTTTCCAGTGCCGACTGGATGGAACGTAACTTCTTCAAGCGCATCGAGCTCGCCTTCCCCATCCTCGACCCCAAGCTGAAAAAGCGTGTGATCACCGAGGGCCTCAAGTTCTACATGGCCGACAATCAGCAAGGTTGGGACATGAACTGTGTTGGCGTCTACCAACGCCGTCGTTCAGCCCGCGCCAAGCCGCACAATGCACAGGGTGAGTTGATGATTACGCTGGGCGGTGGCTGAACGGTTCTGTTGCGGTCAACACTGAAAATACTGAAAAATCGGTGCACTAGCACCGTTTTTTTTGCCCCTCAGCAGATCACCTTCAAAAGTACCACCTATCTTGTAACGTTTGGATATCGCCGTTACAAACACACAAGAATCGGTACAACCTGAAATTAAACATTAGTAAAACCGCTTAAACCACACCCACTGGTCATCCTGATTTATTGGCGAAAAATCAGTACGAAATGACCTTGTATTTTTAAAAATGCCTGTCTAGACTGAGCACTCGGACATAGCAATATTCATCAACCAACCGTGTCTCACGCTGCATCAATTGCCGGATGCCGGCCTACTGCAACACCACCTTGCAACATCCAGCATCACCCGCTTCACCCAGATGATGCGGGGCAGATATTCAGGGCACCAGCCCTGACGTGGTTTTGGAACACATTTTCAGCCCGCCTTTCGACCCCGATTTGAGGGGCCTTTCAGGTGGCAACCCGGAAGCTGCTCGCGAACATCGTTCCGACAGTGCATTTTCGGGGCCGGCAGAAGTAACGATCTGATTATGGAAGGGAAAGCCAGCGGCCTTCCCGCAGAAAGGAGTACGTCATGCCCGTACAGCTTGCCTCCCCGGGGGTATACATTCAGGAAGTTTCCAGCGGAGTTCGCACCATTGCCGGCGTTGCCACCTCGGTCGCTGCCTTTCTCGGCGCGGCATCCCGAGGGCCGATCAACAAGGCGACCCGAATCTTCAGCTTTGCCGATTTCGAGCGCGCATTCGGCGGCCTCTCGGCCGATTCCGAGATGAGCTACGGGGTACGCCAGTTCTTCATCAATGGCGGCACCGATGCGTGGATCGTCCGCATCGTCAAGAACGCGGCGCCAGCCAGCCGGGCGCTACTCAATTCGACGCCCATCACAGTCCTGACCGTCACGGCGCTCGATGCCGGCGATTCGGGCAACGCCATTCAGGTCCGCGTCGATTATGCGACCGCCTTCCCGGACAGCACTTTCAACATCAGCTTCATCCGGAATAGCGATGGCCGCGCCGAGCAGTATCCGAATGTCTCGATGAACTCGGCCGACGCCCGCTACCTGCCGGACTTGCTCAATGGCGTGTCGCAGCTGGTCAAGATCAGCCGGGACGTCCCCCAATTGACGCTCAACGGCCTGCCCGCCGGCACCTCGACGAGCGGCACGCTGGCCGATGTGCAAACCCTGCCCGACGCCACCCACACTGATTTCCGCGTCGTGGTCAACGGCCTGCCCCCGGTCACCGTCAGCATCACGCTGCCGGCCGACATTGCCGGCGGCACCGCAAACGCCCGCCTCACCGCGCTGGCCGCCGCCATTCAGGCCAAGGTACAAGCCCAGGCCGGCGGCAAGGCCGCGCTCTCGGGGTTTACCTGCGCCCGCAGCGGCAGCACGCTGGTCATGACCTCGGGTACCGGCGGCGAATTCTCGTCTGTCCGCATCCTGCCCGGCAGTAGCAACAACGCCGCCGGCGTGCTCAAGCTCGGCGTCGCCAATGGCGGCGTCGAAGTCGATGCCGTTGCCAGCGTTCGCCCGGCACCGCTGCCCGATCCGGCTACGCTAACCAGCGGCGCCTTCGCCGCCACCGATCTCGACACCCTGCCCGACGCCACCCACACCAGCCTGCGCATCAGCCTCGACGGTTACGGCCCGGATGTCGTCGACCTCGGCAATGCCGCCGCGGCCGGCGCCAACCTCGCGGCCAAACTGGGCGACATGACCAGTCGCCTACAGTCCGCCGTGCGTGCCCTGAAACCCGGCAATCCGGCCTACGCCAACTTCACCGTCACGGCGACCGCCACCACGCTGGTCCTGGCCAGCGGTTCGCGCGGTGCCGGTTCGGCCATCGCCGTCAGCGCCGCCCCGATAAACGACATCGCCGCCGGCCTGCATCTGCTGGCCGGTGCCACCCTGGCCACACCGCCGACCGATGCCTTCCTCGGCGGCGGCGCCGAAACGCCTTACGGGCCGGCCGATGTCTATCCGGCCTTCATCGGCAGCCGGGCCAATCGTGAAGGGTTGTATGCGCTGGAAGACGCCGATCTGTTCAACATCCTCGTCATGCCCGGCATCACCGACCCCGGCGTACTGGCCGACGCCGCCTCGTATTGCGAGGAGCGCCGCGCCTTTTTCATCGTCGATGCGCCGCCCACGGCCACCAGCGTAGCCACCATGGTCACCGCAGCTTCCGGCACTGAGCTCCCGAAATCCGATCACGCCGCGGTCTATTTCCCCTGGACCTACGTTGCCGATCCGCTGAAAAACGGCAAACCGCGCCTGACCCCGCCCGGCGGCACGATGGCCGGCCTCTATGCGCGCACCGACGGCAATCGCGGCGTCTGGAAAGCGCCGGCCGGTACCGATGCCAACCTGGCCGGTGTGCAGGCTATGGTCGTGCCGATGACCGATGGCGAGAACGGCAGTCTCAATCCCCTCGGCGTCAATTGCCTGCGCACCTTCCCGGTCTATGGCGCGATTGCCTGGGGTGCCCGCACCCTGCGTGGCGCCGACCAGATGGCCTCCGAATACAAATACGTGCCGGTGCGCCGCCTCGCCCTCTACATCGAGGAGTCGCTCTATCGCGGTACGCAATGGGTGGTTTTCGAGCCGAACGACGAACCGCTGTGGGCGCAGATCCGCCTCAACATCGGCGCCTTCATGAACGGCCTGTTCCGTCAGGGCGCCTTCCAGGGCAGCTCGCCGCGCGATGCCTATCTGGTCAAGTGTGATCGCGAGACGACGACGCAGGACGACATCAATCGCGGCGTGGTGAACATTCTGGTCGGCTTCGCGCCGCTCAAGCCGGCCGAGTTCGTGGTCATCAGCATCCAGCAGCTGGCTGGGCAGATCCAGGTCTGATTCTGAAACGAATGTCGAGGAGATAGAAAATGGCCCAGTTCACCGTCAATGCCCAGCGCTTCGATCCCTACAAAAACTTCAAATTCCGCGTCAAATGGGATGGCCGCTACGTCGCCGGCATCAGCAAGGTTTCATCGCTCAAGCGGACGACCGAAGTCGTCGAGCACCGCGAAGGCGGCAGTCCGTCCACCGGCCACAAGTCGCCAGGCCGCACAAAGTTCGAGGCCATCACGCTGGAGCGCGGCGTCACCCACGACACCAATTTCGAGCAATGGGCCAACAAGGTCTGGAACCTCGGCTCCGGTCTGGGCAGCGAAGTCTCGCTCAAGGACTTCCGCAAGGACCTGATCATCGAGGTCTATAACGAGGCCGGGCAACTGGCGCTGGCCTACAAGGTCTTCCGCTGCTGGGTCTCGGAATACCAGGCGCTGCCCGACCTCGACGCCAATGCCAACGCCGTGGCGATTCAACATATCAAGCTCGAAAACGAAGGCTGGGAACGCGACTATGAAGTCGCCGAGCCGGCTGAGCCGAGCTTTGTCGAGCCGGGCTGATCGAGTTAACGGAAACAATGGAACTTCGCCATGCGCCCGTTAAGTGCTGCTCAAGTTCTCGCCCTGTGGGACGCCGGACAGACACGCCATCCAATTGACCGCGCGCTGCTGGCGCTGGCCCTGGCCATGCCGGAAGAAGCGCCCGACGAACTGGCCGACCGCCCGGTCGGCTGGCGCGAAGTCAATCTGCTCGCCCTGCGCAACGCCACGTTCGGATGCGCGCTGGACGGCTACGCACCGTGCCCGTCCTGTGGCGCGCTCATGGAATTCAGCCTCGATGGCAAAGCGCTGCTCGATGGGCTTCCGACGCCCGACAGCAACACCCGTATCAAGCTCGACGGCCAGCAATGGCGGCTGCCGAGCAGTCGCGATCAGGCGATGATTCTCGATGCCCCGGACCCGGAAACCGCGGTTTATTGGCTGCTTGATCGTTGCCGGATCGAGGAAGGCGGTTTGACCGACGTTCCCACGGTCAACCAGAAAAAAAGCCCAAAAACGAAATCCTCACCGGCCCTGATCGGCGAACTCGAATCGCACATGGAAGCGCTCGACCCGGCTGCCGATATCCGGATCGGAATGCAGTGCGCCGATTGCGGTGACGTCTGGAACGCCGTGCTCGACGTCGGCGCCTGCCTCTGGGACGAGCTTGGCAGCCGCGCCCACCAGTTGCTCGAATCCGTCCATCGACTGGCCAGCGCTTACGGCTGGCGGGAGGCCGAAATTCTGGCCCTCAGCCCGGCCCGTCGGGCGGCTTACCTGAACATGATCGGCTGAGGCGAGCATGAGCGGATTCCTCCACCAGTTCGCCAGCCGCAGCTTGGGCCTCGCCCCGCAAATCAAGTCGCGCGCGGCGCTGCCCTACGCTGCGCCGACGACTGATTTTTCCATGGCGGAAACGGCAAGCAACGAAATTCCGCCAGCCATCGAGCGTCCGGGGTTTGTGCCACAGCCCGATGTCCGGCGCAATAAACAAGTGACAGACAAGGCCCTGCCGGCGCCCATCGTCGCTGAGAACCCGGCGCGTGCCACGCCTGCCGAAAGGCCAACCTCGCCGCAAAACACCAGCCAGCCACCCCGCATTTTCGCTCAGCAGTTGCCCGACGATGCTCCGCTCGCAACAACGCTGAACGGACAGCCCCCACCGCCTGCCATCATCGCCAGCCCGGTCACGGCCGAACCGAAATTCATTTCGCGACACCCCGAACCGGCGCCAGACACTCGCCGCCCAGCCGAGGACACGCAGCCAGCTTTCCCCGACCTCGAATCCCTGATCACCCGGTTGCTCGGCGACAACAAAAACCCTCCCGAAAAATCGCCGGAAGCCGCCGCGCCGCCCACCGTGGTCACTGCGCGCCAAGCCAAACAGCGCCCAGCCGAAATCAGCACGATCCGCCCGCAATCCACCCGGGAACGCCAGACCCCCGCGCCGGAAATCGACACCTCACCCGAAGTGCACATCACCATCGGCCGCCTCGAAGTCAATCCGCCCAGCCGCCCGGTTCCCGCCGCCCAGCCGCCACGTCCGCGCGGCCCGGCGCCGCTATCGCTGTCCGACTACCTGGCCCGCCGCAACGGAGGCCGCTCATGAGCAACGCCCTGGCCATCGCCGGCGTCACGGCCGTCATCAAGGACTTGCTCGACTCCGGGATGATCGACCAGGCAATCAGTGACACGCTGGGTGCCGGCGTCCTGGTCACCAGCATGGCCCCGGATACCGTCTCGCTCGACAACGCCGATCCGCCCCAGCTCAATCTCTTTCTCCATCAGGTCACACCCAATGTCGCCTGGCGCAATGCTGCGCTACCGTCGCGCGATGCCGCCGGCAACCGCATCACTAACCCTCCGCTGGCTCTCGATTTGCATTACCTGCTAACCGCCTACGGCCGGGCCGAATTGCAAGCTGAAGTCCTGCTCGGCTACGCCCTGCAACTGCTGCACGAAACGCCGGTTTTGCCGCGTGATGCCATTCGCCGGGCCCTCGCCCCGACGGTACTCGACGGCGCCATCCTGCCCACGGTCTACAAGAGCCTGCGCGGCGCCGACCTCGCCGAACAGATCGAACTGCTCAAGATCACCCCGGCCGCCCTCGACAGCGAAGAAATGTCCCGTCTGTGGTCGGCCATCCAGGCGCGCTATCGGCCGACCGCCGCCTTTCAGGTATCAGTCGTCCTGATCGAATCCCGCAAGACCTCGCGCAGCCCGCTGCCGGTGCTCAGTCGCGGCGAAACCGACCCGGTCTCGAAGCGCGACCGTGGCGTACTCGCCTTCAGCGGCCTGACCCCGCCGCTGCCGACGCTCGAGGCCGTCGTTCCGGCCGACCGCCAGCCGGTCGCCGTCCCCGGCGGCGAAGTGACGCTCGAAGGGCACCATCTCGACGGCGTCGACCGCCAGGTCACGTTCAGCCTGGCCGCCTTCCAGATCAGCCGCAGCGTGCCGGTCACCAGCGGCGGCCCGGACAAGCTCAGCTTTACTGTCCCGAACGACCTGCCGGTCGGCCTCTACCGCGTCGAGCTCTCCGTGCAACGCCTCGACGACAGCCACGCCCGCCGGACCAACCAGTTGCCGCTGGCCCTGGCTCCGCAGCCCGTGCTGCCACCCTTCAGCGCCAGCCGCAACGCCAACACCGTAACGCTGGTCCTCGACATCGCGCCACCCGTTCGTCCCGGCCAGACTGCAGCGCTGATCCTCGGCGAACGCGAAATCGCCGCCGAGACCATCACCGCCACCACCAGCCAACTGACCTTCAGGATCGCCGACGCACCGCCCGCCGGTAGCACCCATCTGGCCCGCCTGCGCGTCGACGGCTTCGACAGCCCGATTATTGACCGCATGGCGACACCTGTTGCCTACCTCGACCGCCAGATCACCCTGCCATGAACGCCCCGCTCGCCCAGGACTGGACCATCGCCAACCAGCAACTGCTGGTCGCCGAGTTCGCCCGGCTTAAGGGCATACTTCCACGGTCAACCGGAAAAAATGCGCAAAATTCAAAAGCCGAGTCGGGCGCAGCCCTCGCCGATGCCCGCAAGGCGCTCCGCAACGAAAGCGCCATCGACTGGCTGACCGCCGCCTTTGGGCTATCCAGTTTCGAGCGCGAGCTGCTGCTGCTCTGCGCCGGCGCCGAAATGGATGCCGATCTCGCCCGCACTTGCGCAGTTGCCCAAGGCGACACGACGCGGCCCTGGATCACCTTCGGCCTCGCCTTGGCGGCGCTCGAATCGCCGCACTGGAGCGCCCTGACCCCACAACGCCCGCTGCGTCGCTGGCGCCTGCTCGAAATTGACAACCATGCCGGCCTCGCCGCCGGTCGCCTGCGCATCGACGAACGGGTGCTGCACTTCCTCGTCGGCATCAATGAACTCGATGTCCGTCTCGCTCATCTGCTCCGCCCTGCCCTTGCCCTGCCGCGGCAGGCCGGCAGCCACGCAGCCACGACGCAAGCGGCGATTGCTGCGCTCAACGCCGAGCACGAAGCCGACCCCGGCCAGTGGCCAGTCATCGTCCTCGAAGGCGACGACCCGGCCGCCCAAGAGGACATCGCAACGCGCTGTGCCGATGCGCTCGACCTGAGCTGCCTGGCCATCCAGGCCGAAGACATCCCCCTCGCCACCGAGGAAAGAGCCGCCCTGATCACCCTCTGGCAGCGCGAAGCCACGCTGCTGGGCGCCGCCTTACTCGTCGTCGTAAGCGATCCCGCCGCTGCCGCCGGCGAAGCGGCCCGCGCCCTGCTCGAGCGGGTCGGCGGCCTGTGCCTGGTAGCCTGCCCGAGCGCCCCGGCGCTGCTCACCCAAAACCAGCGCTTCCCGGTCAACAAGCCGGCCGGAACTGATCGCCTGCAACTATGGATCGACACTCTCGGCCCCACCGGCGTGCACCACGCCGGGCCGGAACTCGATCGCGCCGCCAGCCATTTCCGCCTCGGCAGCCGGGCTGTTCAGAGCATCGCAAGATCCCTGCAAACCAGCCTTGCCATGCCCTCCACGGGCAAAACCAAGGCCGCGGCGCCAAGCCCGTTGTGGAACAGCTGCCGCCAGGAAAGCCGCGGCGGCCTCGACAATCTCGCCCAGTGCCTCGAAACGACGGCGGACTGGGACAGCCTCGTTCTGCCGGAAGCCCAGCTTGCCATACTGCGCCAGATAGCGGCCCACCTGCGCCAGCGCTTCAAGGTGCAGGAAGAATGGGGCTTCGCCGCCAAAGGTAGCCGCGGCCTCGGCCTCGCCACACTGTTTGCCGGCGAGAGCGGCACCGGCAAGACGCTCGCCGCCGAGGTGCTGGCCCACACCCTGCAGCTCGACCTCTACCGTATCGACCTGTCGGCCGTGGTCAGCAAATACATCGGTGAAACCGAGAAAAATCTGCGCCGGGTTTTCGACGAAGCTGAAAATTCCGGCGCTGTCCTGCTCTTCGACGAAGCTGACGCCCTGTTCGGCAAGCGCACCGAGGTCAAGGACAGCCACGACCGCTACGCCAACATCGAGGTCAGCTATTTGTTGCAACGCATGGAGGCCTATCACGGCCTCGCCGTGCTCACCACCAATCTCAAGTCCAGCCTCGATACCGCCTTCCTGCGCCGGCTGCGCTTCGTCGTCCAGTTTCCCTTCCCCGATCAGGAGCAGCGCCTCGCCCTGTGGCAGCGGGCCTTCCCGACTGCCACGCCAACCCGCGATCTCGATCTCGACAAGCTCTCCCGCCTCTCGATGACCGGCGGCAGCATCCGCAACATCGCCCTCAACGCCGCCTTCCTCGCCGCCGATGCCGGCGAACCGGTCGGCATGAGCCATCTGCTGCAAGCCGCTCACGCCGAAGCCTCCAAACGCGAACGGCCGCTGGCCGATGCCGAAACACGGGGGTGGGCATGAAAAAGATTCACCTCCATATTGAGCATCTGAGCCTGCCGGGCTACACCCCGGCCGAGCGTCGCGCCTTTGTCGCGGCACTGGAGCGGGAAATCGCCGCCAGCGGCATAGCCGGCAATGCATCGCTGCCGCGCCGCGACAACAGCGAATCCCTGCGCGTCAACACACCGGACCTGCGACCGCAGACAGTGGCCCGAAACGCCGTTGCCGGCATGCTCCCCGGCCGGAAAGGCGGTGGCCGGACATGAAACAGTTCAGCCAGGGCCAACCCGAAATGGCCGACCTGCCCAGGCGCCCGGCCGCGGAACGGCATGGCCGCGAGGCCCAGGCCGACCAGCGTGCCGCCAATGCGCTCAGCAACGGCATGCTCCACAGCACCCTCTCTGCGCCTCAGCACAGCCTGCCGAACTGGCAAACGGCCGGCAACCCACTCCCGGAACAGGGCGGACACAGCCTTTCGCCGACCCTACGCGCCCCTTTCGAACAAGGCTTCGGGCATGACTTTTCCCAGGTTCGCATCTTCCCGGCTGGCGAAACGGCCGAGGCAGTGCACAAAGCCGGCAGCCGCGCCATCACCTGCGGCCCCCGCATTGCCCTGGCGCCCGGCCAGTGGGCGCCGGAAACACCGACCGGCCGTGCGCTGCTCGCCCATGAACTGGCCCACGTCACGCAGCAGGCAGGCGAAGGCAGGACGCGAATCGATCACAAGACGCTGGACGAAGAGATCGACGAAGATCTGAAAAAACACGCGGCTGCCGACCCCAAGGGGCTGGACCCCAACAACGCGGAGTACGCCCGCACCTTGCAAGGTTACGGTCACGGCCTTGGCCGCGACAGCCAGGGCGAGCTGATACAGGAACCCAAGGACCAGAAAGCCAAGGAGGCCTGGAAACGCAATTTCCAGAAAGTCGAAAAGCTGGCTGGACGGATTCTCGACAAGAGCGGGCCCAAGGTCGACCAGAAGAACGAGCGGGCGCAGATGCTGGCGGTTGACCTCGCCAATGTCGGCCAGATCAACGAGGCGATGGCACTGGCGCCAAAAATCGCCGATCCCGAAATCCGGCAATTCGTCTATCAGGCCGTACTCGAGCAACCGGCGAAAGTCACCGAAGCGCAGATTGCCAGCATCGCCCAGGACCAGGCAGCCAAGGCCATGGCGGACCACGACCTGCTCTCCCGGCTGACCGCCGACCAGGGCGGCTACGCCGGGCAACTGGGCGGCGCCAAGGTCAATGCGGCGCTCAAGGCCATCGTCAAGGCCTATGCCGCCGATACCGACCTGCCCGAAAAACTGGCCAATGTGACCTACTTCATGCCGGCCTGCCGGGCCGCCTTCACCGAGTGGATGCTGTCCGACAAGCGGGGCGCGTTACTCCAGCAGGTGTCCGAACAGCCCTATTTCGTCGAGGGTGCCGAAATCGAGGTCAAGGGCAAGATACAGAATCCGGATGCCGCGACGCTCGGCTGGTCGATTGGCAACAAACAGCGTGTAACCGTAGACGACGTCGTCGCTTTGAGTACTGCAGCCGGCATCGCCATAGCCGCCCCGGCGGCGCGCGACATCAACAGCCTGAAGACCTGGCTGGAGGCCAACACCGAAAAAATCGGCCAGGCCGTGAACAAGCAGCACCCGGGCGATGCCGCCAAAGCAAAAGCGCTGTACACGCAAATCGTCGAGGCCTTCACCTGGCACCTGCCGGGCGACAGCAAGGAAGACGTCGCCCCGGACAAGAGCGGCCACATCACCGCCCTGAAGACCGGTGGACCGCAGAACAAGCAACTGAAAGTGGACTGCGACGTACTCGCCACCTACGGCGTCCGCCTGCTGGTTGCCAGCGGTTTCACGCCGGTCGGCTACATGGCGGTCAAACCGACGGACAAGGACCGCGCCGGGCATGCCATGGCACTACTCCAGCAAGGCACCAATTTTCACGCCATATCGAACAGTGCCACCAGAGACCTCGGCGCCATTTCGAAAACCGCCGCACTGGAGAAACTGCGTGATTTCGGCATTGCCGATGCCTACGATGCTGACAATCCGCTGACCGGATACGACATCTATTACATGGACAGCGACGCCAAGGGCACGCTGCCTGACGAAGTGCTCAATCAGGATAGCAAGGCCCGCAACGGAGGGCTGAGCAAATGAGCCGTCTCGCCAATCCCGTTCCGGCACCGGCAAGCGCCGTTGAACGCCAGCCCAAGGCGGACAACCCGAAAGGGCAATTCGGGAAGGCATCGGCAATGGCCAAGCCATTCCCTTCGCTGCCAGGCAGCGGCCAGCCGCTGCCTAAGGCCTTGCGCAGCGAGTTTGAGCCCTTCTTTGGTCACGATCTGGCCAGGGTCCGCATCCACACCGACCGCCCGGCCCAGTCCGCTGCGGAAAAACTCGCCGCCGACGCCTTCGCCATGGGCAGCGATATTGCCTTTGCCGCCAACCGCTACCGGCCAGAGACGGTCGGCGGGCGAGGTTTGCTGATCCATGAACTATCCCATGCCGTGCAACAGGGGGCTACATCCATGGCAGACCGGGGAGGGCACCCGGAAACGCTGCCCCGGCGAGCCGAACAGGAAGCCGACATGGCCGCCACTGCCTACTTGGCGCACCGCACCCGACCCGCTTTATCAAATTTCCCGAGCGGCCTGGCCTGCGCGGTCAAAACCAATGGCGGCGAGTTCGATACTGACCTGTACACCGCAACGAACATCCCGCCGAAAAAAGGTGGCACCGTCGGCAAAGAGATCGGCGCCAGCATCCGCCTGCATTTCACACCCAATGACCTGGTCGAGGCCGACCTGATCGGTACCGTGCAGAGCGTCCGGACCCTGCGCGCCACCAAGGCCGGCGGACCGATCAATGCCACCAGTTTTCCTTCGGCCCACAAGGGCACCATGGCGCTCGGTAAGACCGACAGTGATCCGGGCCGGGTAATCGACCAGACCGATACCGGGACCAAGAACGCGCCGAACACCAACCCGCTCTACGCCACAGATGCCAAGCCCGGCGCCATTCCCAAAACACTCACCGAAGCAGCTCCCGCCCCCGAGACAGTTGGAGCCGGAGCCGGCTACGGCAAGGACAAGTTTGGCGAGCATGGTTACCGAAAAAAGAAAGCCGACGGCACGTTCGAGGTCAAGAAAGCCACGCTGGCCGACTCCCCGAACCGGAGCATCGCCTTTGCCAAGCAGGAATGGGTGCAGACCTTCGAAGTCTCGGCGCTGGCGCTCTCCGGCCCTCTCGCCAACACCTATCTCGGTTCAGTCGAATGGGGCTGGAAAGCCGATGCCGCAGGCACTGCGACACTGGCCCCCCCGGCCATCCGGCTGATCTCGCCGGGCCTGCCGAGCAACGCCTTCACCGACGCCGCGAAGAAATGGAACGCTGCCAAGACGGTCAAGGATCCCAAGAGCAAGAAGACGCTGGACACCATCGACCTGCCACTGCCGACCAGCGCCACCGAGACCAGCAACAAGCCGGCGGCCGAGCGAAGCACTGGCGAACTGCTGGTCTCCCTCGGTGCCGTCGACAAAACGCTGACCACCGCCAAGGATGTCGACAAGAACGCCAAGACGCTGGAAAAGCGCGCCATGGAGCAAACCCTGGCCACCCGCCAGACACTGATCGACGTTAACGTCAAGAAGACCGAGGACTGGACCGGGGCCGACGAGGTCTATGCCCAGCTGACCAGCGGCAGCAAGCGGGTCAAGACGCCAGTCAAGAGCCTCAACGACGGCCAGTCCGGCAGCTTCGCCCTGCCGTTGCCCAGCCTGATGCCAATCAACGGGCCGATCTCGGTCCAGATCTACGACGAGGACACCGGCACCTTCTTCGACCGGGACGACCTGATCGTCCACATGCTCTGGCAGCCACCGTATGGCGGCATCCGCAACACCCGCTCGCGTGACGAAGCGGATTACGACGTAGTCGTGAGGTTCAACAAATGAGCGGCCCTCTCTCCTCCGGCTTGCTGCGCGGCGGCCTGATCCTGATCGACCCGGCCAGCGGTGCCGTGCAGCGGGTCATTTCGCTGCAGTACAACCCGGAAACGCTGACCCGGACGCTGCAGCCGCAGGCCACCGAGTCGAGCGGCCCGTTTTCCGAACCCTTGCGCCTGAAAGGGCCGCCGACCGAAACCTTCAAGCTCGAAGCCGAAATCGACGCGACCGATCAGCTCGAATTCCCTGACCAGCATCCGAAGACGGTTTCCTCCGGTATCCACCCGCAACTGGCGGCGCTCGAAACCATCGTCTATCCAGACAGCGACACGCTGATCCAGAACAACACGCTGCTCAGTTTCGGTACCCTGGAAATCGCCCCGACAGTAGCGCCGCTGACCCTCTTCGTGTGGAGCAAGGAACGTGTCGTGCCGGTGCGCATCACCGATTTTTCGATTACCGAAGAGGCTTTCGACAGCGCGCTGAATCCCATCCGCGCCAAGGTCTCGCTGAGCCTCAAGGTCCTCCATGTCGGCGACCTCGGTTTCAACGACAAGGGCGGCCATCTCTATATGGTTTATCAGCAGCGCAAGGAACGCCTGGCGGCCGATGCCGGTCTGGGCAGCCTGGCCTCGCTGGGATTGAGTGGACTGCCATGAGCATCGAACGCTTCCCCCCCAACAGCCGCTACAACGGCGTCGCTACCGCTGAACTGGCCGGCCCGGATGGCGAAAAAACCGTTTATCTGCGCCGCCGCTTCATCCCCGACCCGGCGACACTGGTCACCGTCGGCGAAGTCCAGGTCCAGGGTGGCGACCGTCTCGACCGCTTGGCCGCGACCAATCTCGGCGACCCGATCCAATACTGGCGCATCGCCGACGGCAACGGCGCCAAGGTGCCGAGCGAGCTTGAACGGCCGGGCGACACGCTGCGCCTGACCTTGCCGGCCGGCCACGGAGGCGGCGGTGCTTAAGGGCATCCACCTGACGCTGCTAGTCGGTCCGGGCGTTCCCATCCCGGCGCCGAAACCGCTGATGGACGCACTGGAAAGCGTCGAGGTCACCTCGTCGGCCGATACGCCGAGCGGCTTCCAGCTCAGTTTTGTCGTCGATAACCGCTCGCCGCTGCACACCCTGCTGCTCGTCGCCGGCGGTCAGGTGCCGTGGCTGCGCGTCATCCTCGTCGCCACCATGAACAGCCTGCCGACGGTGCTGATGGACGGCCTGATCACTCGCCAGGAAATCACTGGCGCCAACGAACCCGGCCAGAGCCGGCTGACCATCACCGGCGAAGACCTGACGGTGGCGATGGACAAACAGGACATGAGCGGACTGCCCTACCCTGCAATGCCGCCGGCCGCCCGCGTCGCGCTGATCGTCGCCCGCTACGGCCTGTACGGCATGCTGCCGATCATCATTCCCTCGCTCTTCGAGGACATCCCGATCCCGGTCGAGCGCATCCCGATGCATGAAGGCACCGATCTCGCCTACATCCGCGCGCTGGCGAAGGAGGCCGGCCACGTTTTCTACATCGAACCCGGCCCGCTGCCCGGCGCCAACGTCGCCTACTGGGGGCCGGAGATCCGCCTCGGCCTGGTCCAGCCGGCGCTCAACCTGGGCATGGACGTACACAGCAATGTCGAAGCGCTGTCCTTCGCGGTCAACCAGTCCGGCGCCGACCTGCCCATCATCTTCATCCAGAACCCGATCACCAAGTTCCCGATTCCGCTGCCCGTCCCCGACGTCAGTCTGGCTAACCCGCCGCTCGGCCTGATTCCGCCGATGCCGAAGAGCCTCAAGCTGATGAAGGAAACCGCCAAGCTGTCGCCGATTGCTGCCCTCGGCAAGGGGCTGGCCGCTGCCGCCGGCTCTTCGGCCGATGCCGTCACCGGCGACGGCAGCCTCGACGTGCTGCGCTACGGCCATGTATTGAAAGCCCGGCAACTGGTCGGTGTGCGCGGCGCCGGCCTGTCTTTCGACGGCCTCTACTACGTCAAGAAAGTCAGCAGCAAGTTGAAGGCCGGCGAGTTCAAGCAGAGCTTTTCGCTGGCCCGCAACGGCCTGATTTCAACCCTTCCGCTGGTGCCGGCATGACTGAAAAAACACGCCATTACGGCAAATTCCGCGGCGTCGTGCTCAACAACATCGACCCCATGCAGATGGGCCGCATCCAGGTCCAGGTGCCCGATGTACTCGGCCCGATGCTGTCCTCGTGGGCCATGCCCTGCGTGCCTTTCGCCGGCATCCAGAGCGGCGTTTTCGTTCAGCCGCAGATCGGCGCCGGGGTCTGGGTCGAATTCGAGCAGGGCGATGCCGACTACCCGATCTGGGTCGGCGGCTTCTGGGGTTCGGCGGCCGAAGTGCCGGCACTGGCCCTGGCCGGCCTACCGGTTTCGCCGAGCATCGTGCTGCAGACCGGCAACCAGAACACGTTGATGATCTCCGACCTGCCCGGCCCGACCGGCGGCATCCTGCTCAAGACGATGACCGGGGCGATGATTTCGATCAGCGAAATCGGCATCACCATTTCCAACGGCCAGGGCGCCACCATCATGCTCACCGGCCCGACGGTGAACATCAACAACGGCGCCCTGACGGTGATCTGAGAGAAAGGAACGCGACGACCATGCCCGGATTCCTCCTCCACCTCGGCGCCACCGTCCTCTGTGCCCACGGCGGCCAGGCCACGCCCAGCGCGCCCAACCCGCGCGTCCTGCTTTCCGGCCAGCCGGCCACAACACTTGGCCCTCCCTACATGATCGCCGGCTGCGCCATGCCGCCGCCAACTGCCGGCAACGGCCCCTGCGTTACCGGCCAGTGGCTGATGGGCGCCACCCGTGTGCTCATTGGCGGCCAACCGGCGCTGCTCCAGGCCTCGCCCTCCATCTGCGCGCCGACTGGCACGCCGATGACGGTCGCCGTGACGCAAACTCGCGTGATGGGAACCTGAAATGAACCTCCATTTTCCCTTCCAGCCCGACCAGCGCGGCCGCAGCGGCGAGGCGGACAACGACGCTCATCTGCGCGACATGATCGAACAGGTGCTGTTCACCGTCCCCGGTGAACGGGTCAATCGGCCCGATTTCGGCTGTGGCCTGCTGCAACTGGTCTTCGCCCCAAATAGCGACACGCTGGCCGCCGCCGTCCAGATGACGGTACACAGCGCCCTGCAGCAATGGCTGGGCGACCGCATCGTGGTTGAAGGCGTCAATGTCGAACACGACGAAGGCACGCTCGCCGTCGATGTCCAGTATGTCGTCCGCCGCGGTCAGGAACGCCGGCTGACCCGATTCACCCGGGGGGTACCATGAACCGCCAGTTCCGCAGCGACAACCCGCGCCGCCTGCAACTGCTGCGCGACCAGAATCCGGTCGGCAAGAACGGCATCGATTTCGTCGAGATCACCTCGGTCGACCAGCGCAGCCTGCGTGTCGTCTGCGTCCATCCGGTTAGCGCCATCGGTCGCGCCAATATCCGTATCGAAGGCGGCGTCCGGATCACCGGCATTGCGCTGGCTGCCGAGCCAGTCATCAATAGCCGCGAAATCCGCCTCAAGGTCGAGCAGGCCGGCGATTTCTCGTGGTACACGCTGAGCCTGATCGACCCGGCCGACGCCGAAGCGCCGGCGCCTGGTTTCGACATCTGCCTGTCCACCATCCGCATCAATTTCAAGGCCGGCTGCCCCTCGGAATTCGACTGCGCCGACCTTCACGACTGCCCGCCCGTTACCCCGCCCGAGCCGCGTCTCGACTATCTGGCCAAGGACTACGACAGTTTCCGCCGCCTCATGCTCGACCGCATGTCGCAACTGATACCGGGCTTTGCCGAACGCAGCCCGGCCGACTTCACGGTGGCGCTGGTCGAGACGCTGGCCTATGTCGGCGACCACCTCTCCTACACGCAGGACGCCGCAGCCACCGAGGCCTATCTCGGCACCGCCCGCCGCCGCACCTCGCTGCGCCGCCACGCCCGGCTGCTCGATTACGCCCTGCACGACGGCTGCAACGCCCGCGTTTTCGTGACTGCTGCGGTCGACGCCGCTGCCGAGGCAAAAACCATCCCGGCCGGCACCGCGCTGCTGGCTGCGGCCGGCGCCGGCGACCCGGTTCGCCGCACGGACCTGCTCGACCAGTTGCCGCTGCCCGGCATCGAAGTTTTCGAAACCCTGCACGATCAGGTGTTGCATGCCGCCCACAGCGAAATCGCCATCCACGATTTTGCCGACCCGGCCTACTGCCTGCCGCGCGGCACGACGGCGGCCGCGCTGGTCAATACGCCGGCCCTGGCCCTCACCCCCGGCGACGTGCTGATCCTCGAAGAAGTTCTCAGCCCGACCACCGGAAAGGTAGCCGATCTCGATGCCAGCCACCGCCACCCGGTTCGCCTCACCGCCGTCAGCCCCGGCCACGACGACCTGACCAATACCGAGCTGCTGTTGATCAATTGGCACATCGAGGATGCGCTGCCCTTCCCGCTCTGCGTCAGCCACGAATTTGAAATCGGCGGCACGCTGGTCAAGCAGGCCATCGCCGTCGCCCGCGGCAATGTCGTGCTGGCCGACCACGGCCTGACCCGGCCCTGGCAAACGATGGAGCCGCCTGAGGTGGGCGACGGCGGCACACCTGCCCTGCGCCTGCCCTACCGGCCGCGCCTGAAGGAATCCGGCCTCGCTTTCGCCGAGCCCTACGATCACGACGTGGCGACCAATGACCAGCAGCCGCTCTCGGCCAGCCGCGTCCTGAGCCAGGAGCCGCGCCGGGCCCGACCGGCCGACATGATGCTGCTGGCCGATGATTCCAGCCTGTTCGGCGACCAGCCCGATCCCAACGAAACGCCATGGACGCCGCAACGCGACCTGCTTGGCAGCGAGCGCTTCGCCCGCGAATTCGTCGTCGAAACCGAAAACGACGGCAGCGCCTGGCTGCGTTTCGGCGACAACCAGTTCGGCGCCGCGCCGATCACCGGACAGCGCTTGCTCGCCCGTTACCGGCTGGGCGGCGGGCCGCGCGGCAATGTCGGCGCCGAGGCGATCAGCGCCCTGGTCAGCGACGACGCCAATCTGATGCTCGGCATCACGTCCCTGCGCAACCCGTTGCCAGCCCAGGGCGGTGCCGAGCCGGAAACGCTCGACGCCATCCGCCTCAACGCCCCGGAAGCCTTCCGCACGCAGGAGCGCGCCGTCACTACCGAGGACTATGCCCGTGCCGCCGAACGCCACCCCGACATCCAGCGAGCCGCCGCCCGCCTGCGGTGGACGGGCAGCTGGTACACCGTCTTCCTGATGCTCGACCGCCGTGAAGGCAAGCCGGTCGATACCGAATTCAAGGCGACCATGCGCGCCTTCCTCGAACGTTTCCGGCTGGCCGGCTACGACTTCGAATTTGCCGACCCGGTGCATGTCCCGCTCGATATTCAGCTACAAATCTGCGTCGCCAACGGCTACTTCGCCGCCGACGTCAAAGCCGCGCTGTTCGAAGCCTTCACCGCCAGCGTCGACCGCCATGGCCGGCCCGGCTTCTTCCACCCCGACGGCTTCACTTTCGGCACGCCGCTCTATTTGTCCGCCGTCGTCGCCCGGGCCATGGCCGTGGCTGGCGTCGCCTCGGTCGACATCCGCCGCTTCCAGCGCTGGGGACGCAGCGCCAAGGGCGAACTGGCGGCGGGCGTCATCACCGCCGATCAACTCGAAGTCCTGCGTGCCGACGGCGACCTCAATTTCCCTGAAAACGGCCAGATCAGCTTCATCGTGGAGGGCGGGTCATGAGCACTTCCGACAACTGCGGTTGCTGCGCCGGCGTCACGCCGCTCACGCCGGTAGACGCCATCCAGCCCCCCGGCCAGCCGGCGCTGGCGCTGCGCGTCGGCACCCACGGCCGCTTCCGGCAAAGCATGCTGGCCGACCTCGCCGACGAGCCTGCCCTCGAAAACCTGACCACCCGCGCCAGCGACGACCCGGCAATCGCCCTGCTCGACAGCTGGGCCGCCGTACTTGACGTGCTGAGCTTCTACCAGGAACGCATCGGCAACGAAAACTACCTGCGCACCGCCACCGAACGCCGCTCGGTGCTCGAACTGGCCCGCGCCATCGGCTACGAACTGCGCCCCGGCGTGGCGGCTTCGACCTGGCTCGCCTTCACCCTCGAAACGGCGCCCGGCGCGCCGCTCGAGACTCGCATCGACATCGGCGCCCGCGCCCAGAGCGTACCCGGCCAGGACGAAACGGCGCAGACCTTCGAGACGCTCGAAGCCATCGACGCCAAGGTCCGCTGGAATGCGCTGCCGGTGCTCGCCGCTGAACCCGTGCCGCCGCGCATGGGCCTGCGCACCATTTACCTGGCCGGCACCGCCACCCGGTTGCAAGCGGGCGATGCCCTGCTCATCATCGGCGACGAACGAGCCAAGGACCCGGACAACGAAAACTGGGATTTCCGCCGCGTCGCCCGCCTGCGTGAAGTGCTGCCGGCCGACCCGAGCGACCCGAAGGATGTTGGTTACACCGTCGTCACGCTGGATCGCGGCCTCGGCAAACCCTGGCATGGGGTCCATCCGGCCCGCAGCAATCCGCGCTGTTACGCGCTGCGCGCCCGCGCCCACCTGTTCGGCCACAACGCCCCGGACTGGCGGGCGATGCCGGCCAACCTGCGCGCCACTTACCTGGGCATGGCCGACGATGCCAGGCCGCCGATCAGCCAGCACCCTGAATGGCCGGGCTTCACGCTGGCCGATATTTCCGACCCGCCGGCCGGCAGCGCCAGTGGCAGCGGACTCCTTGGCCAGTACTATCGGGGCAAGGGTTTCCGCGAACTGATTCTGAGCCGGACCGACGCCACCGTCGACTCCTCAACTTGGACAGGCGGCAGCCCGCACCCCAGCGTTCCGGCCGATCATTTCTCCGCCCGCTGGTCGGGCTGGGTCGAGGCACCCAGCAGTGGCCCATTTACCTTTTACGCGACCATCGACGATGGTGTTCGCCTGTGGATCGACGGCGAACTACTGATCAATGACTGGGAGGACACCCCAGGCGTACACACCTGCACAGTCAGCCTGCGCGCCAACCACAAACACGAGATCCGCCTTGAGTTTTACGAAAATGCAGGCGGCG
>Ga0209480_10000937_pt1 | contig 22217 bp, 15 predicted proteins | sample JI61114C2DNA_FD_187501 | JGI IMG/M metagenome (GOLD analysis project Ga0209480, IMG submission 187501) | Wastewater effluent complex algal communities from Wisconsin, to seasonally profile nutrient transformation and Carbon sequestration -... | ecosystem: Engineered > WWTP > Effluent > Algae... | reverse complement strand
GGCAGTGATGCCCGACGGAGGTATTGTAATGACCGGAACTTCTGGGTCAGCTCCGCCAAGCATTAACTTCGGCATAGCTGCGTGGAAGTACACGGCAAGCGGCACGCCGGATATGACCTTCGGGACCGGCGGGGTTTCATTGCCCGTTATTCCAACGTACGGCGCCATGATCTATGCCATGGGTGTGCAGGCTGATGGGAAAATTCTCGTTGGTGGCCAAGCCCGCACTTCCAGCAACCAAAATTACTTCCTGCTGGCCCGGTTGGAAAACGATTTCTCCATCGGGGTTCCAGAGCTGAGCGGCAACACCGCAGCGATGGTGTTCCCAAACCCTGCAACGGCAAGCTCCACGTTAAGCATGCAGATCTCGGAAACGGTTCAACCGGATGCCCAGATCAGCCTGTACGCGGCAGACGGCCGGTTGGTTTTCACCTCCCAAGCCGGCGGAATGCAGCGTGATGCACAACGCATCATTTTCCAGCTTCCCGTCGATCTTGCACCCGGCATCTACCAGCTCGCCATACAACAGCAAGGCACGCGCCGATCCGCAAGTCTGCTGGTCACTCACTAATTCTTGAACATTGAAAGACAGAAAACCATGAGAGCATTTTACCTCCCCTTCGCCTTTGCCGCGCTTGCCGCAGTAACGGCCACAGCGCAGTATAGCGCGACCATCACCATTACGGACTTCAGTACCGGTTTGCCGGTGGAGAATGCGACTGTTGCGCGCGGTGGCACTTCCATGACCACGAATGCAGCCGGTCAAGCCATTTTCCCCGGATTGCCGAACAACACGTACAGCTTTTCCGTGACCGCCACATGCTACTATCCCGGTGCCGGAATGATCACGATCGCTGGTGCCAATGCCGCGACATCCCTGGGACTGGATCCCATGGCCACCAACAACCTGTTCTTCTTCATCGGAGACCCGATGGCGATCACGGGTGCATTCGTTGAAGTGACCAACGGAGGCAACTACTACGCGAGCTTCACGACGTTCGACACCTTTGGCGGCGAAATGCTGGCGGACGTTCCCTTCGGCGAAATGAGCTATACGATCACGACGCCGTGCTACGAAACGGTGACCGGCACAGTGACGGTTGATTGCAACAACGGCGACGGCATCGCGGTTTTTGAGAACCCGGCCCCGGCCACCACTAACAACCTGTTCTTCTTCATCGGCGACCCGATGGCGATCACAGGCGCATTTGTTGAAGTGACCAACGGAGGCAACTATTACGCGAGCTTCACGACGTTCGACACCTTCGGCGGCGAAATGCTGGCGGACGTGCCCTTCGGTGAAATGTCCTACACCATCACCACGCCGTGCTTTGAAACAGTGACCGGCACAGTAACGGTTAATTGCAACAACGGCGACGGCATCGCGGTTTTTGAGAACCCGGCCCCGGCCACCACCAACAATCTCTTCTTCTATATCGGCGATCCGCTGGCGATCATCGGTGCATTCGTTGAAGTGACCAACGGAGGCAACTACTACGCGAGTTTCACGACGTTCGACACCTTCGGCGGCGAAATGCTGGCGGACGTGCCCTTCGGTGAAATGTCCTACACTATCACCACGCCGTGCTTTGAAACGGTCACCGGCACGGTGATGGTTGATTGCAACAACGGCGACGGTATCTTGGTGGCAGCCGATCCAGGACCCGCAACCATGAACAATTTGTTCTTCTACATCGGCGACCCGCTGGCGATTCTTGGTGCTACAGTGAATGTGACCGATGGCGGTAGCTACAATGAGAGCTTCGTGACGTTCGACACTTTCGGCGGCGAAATGCTGGCGGATGTGCCCTTCGGCGAGATGAGCTACACGATCACTACACCTTGCTTTGAGACGGTGACCGGTACGGTGACGGTAGATTGTAACAACGGCGACGGCATTGCGATCTTCACCAATCCTGAACCGGTCGTCTTGGACGTTACAGTCGACGTGTCCGGGAATACCCTCATGGCCGCAGCCACCGGCATGGAGTACCAATGGGTGGATTGCGATAATGGCAATGCCCCGATCGATGGTGCCACGGCACAGAGTTTCCAGCCTACGGAAAATGGCAACTATGCCGTGGTGATTTCCGACGGGGACTGCTCGCAAACCTCAAACTGCACAGCGGTGATCGTTACCGGGGTTGACCAGGTCGAAGGCCGGGATGCTTTCGCAGTTTACCCCAATCCGTTCGCTGACAGGCTCACTGTTCGAACCAATGGAAAGTTGGGTCCCGTCCGTGTGGAACTCCTCAGCTTGACCGGCCAAGTAATACTGGACGAGAGCGGCTCCGGCATGGAGATCAGCTTGCTGACTTCGGAGCTTCCTTCCGGTAGCTACTTGCTGCGTCTTTCGTCGGAAAGCGCCCGCACAACGATCAGCGTGGTGAAGTAAACGGAACCTTAAAATAGGGAAGGGGCCGCCTCAGTTCGAGGCGGCCCCTTTTTCGTTTGTCGAAGAAAGTTGTCATGCCGGGCTTGCCCGGGATCGCATTCGCCTGTGTCGAAAAATAAGCGCATGGGCATAACGTTGCTACAACCCCAACTTCTTCACCAGCGCACCAACCTCAGCCTCCGTGCTGCGTAACATTTCGTTGCAAAAGGTGATCAACACCACCGCCCGTTTCACCTTGCCGGTGAGCGCGTCCACCGAGATTTTGTCCTCTTGCAGGTCCTGCATGATGCCCTCCAACTCGGTGAAGGCTTTTTCGTAATTCAACTTGTCTTCAACCTTTTCCATGGCGTTCGATTTTTTTGATGGTGGACCAGGCTTTCCCGCTGGCAAAGGTCGTTTCTACTTCGTCGCCGGGTGCTAGCGTGCCGGGGTCTTTTATGGCGTGCCCGTCTTTGCGGGTAATGCTGAAGCCGCGGTGGAGGAGCTTTTCGGGCGAGAGGAATTGGATCGCATCGTCCATGCCTTGCAGGCGGCCGAGCAGAAGCTGAAAGCCGCGTTGCGCAATAACCGAAAGCGAGCCGCTCATTTCGCGGATCCGTGCGGCTTCAACCTGTGCCAGTTTATGGCGCGGCAACAGTGCGAGGTCGTGGGCAAACGTTTCCAGCACGCGGCTTGAAACGGCGATCTTGTCCGTTACGCTTCGCGCGAATTGGCCCGTAGTGGTGTGCAACAGTCCGCGCTCATTCCGGCAACGTGCCGTGGGCCGCATCATCACCATCTCCGTGAAGGTGCTCAACCCTTCCTTCCGCACCGTGAAGTCGGTGAGCATGGCGTTGTGGATCTGCACCAGCATCCCCGTCATCGAGGTCTCGAAATACATGGCACGGTCCACGATAAAATCCGCGACGTCCGTAGGTGTTTTGTGGTGCCCCTTTGCAATAAGGTCAAGCACGGAAACGTCCACGTCGTGCCCGATGCCCGTGAGGACGGGGATGCGCATTTGCGCCGCCACCCGCGCCAGCTCCAGGTCGTTGAAAGGTTCCAGGTCCAATTTGCTCCCGCCGCCACGGATCAGAACAACGGCATCGAATTGAGCCGGATCAATGGCGGCAAGCGCGGCACGGAGTTCCCCCGCCGCAGCATCGCCTTGTACCACGGCGTTGAACAAACGCACATGGAAACGATAGCCGTGCTCGTTGTGCTCCACGTGCTTCATGAAATCCGAGTACGCCGCCGTTCCTTTTGAAGCTACCAACGCAATGCGTTGCACCACCATCGGCATGGGGATGAACCGGTTCCGGTCATACAAGCCTTCATCCTTCAGCGTTGCGATGGTTTCCCGCTTGCGCCGCTCCAGTTCGCTGATGTTGAAGCTCAGGTCGATCTGTTCAATCACCAAGCTCAGCCCAAAAACCAAGTGATAGTTGGTCTTGGCCAAGAAAAGGATCTCCACGCCGTCCTTCAGGATGTTGCGGCTTTCACCGCCTAATTCCTGCCGGATGCGGTTCAACGCGGACATCCAGATCGCGCCACGCATCACGGCCACTTTCTCGCCGTCCTGATGTTGCACCAGTTCCAAGTACGCATGTTTGCCCACGTTGATGGCAGCGATCTCCGCCTTCACCCAGAACGATGCGCCATGCGTAGCCTCCTCGATCCGTTGCTTGATCGCGGTGCCGACCTGGCGTAGGGTGTAGATCTTGCGCTCCTCCATTCTTCGACCTTTCCGACTAATCCGTCAAACCGGAATTAGCAAGTGTAACGACTTTGCGGGTTGATCCGAACTCCGGCTCCGCCGCGCGAGACCCGGAGAGAGTCCGACCCAAGACTCACGACTCAATTGAAAACAAACCCGCCCGGAATTGTTCCCGCCAAAAACGTGTTCACAACGGAGCCATCCGGCCGGTAGCGGTAAACCGTGCCCCGTTGCACGTAATCGCTTGCATCGGCCACGTACAAGATGCCTGTTTGCGGCTCCACACCGATCGCATTGAAGTTCCGTCCTGCCGCCGCCACGAATGCACTGGACGGCAATGCAGCGCTGGCGATCGCCATGCGGAACACGTCGCCGTTCAGGTAGTACAACGTGTCCTTGGTACTGTTCATGGTTAAACGCCAGGGGCTGTCACTGGTGCTGGGGAAGGGGAGCACGGCTTCGACGGAATCCGGTTGCGGATCGATCCGGTAAAGCGCCGGGGGCGTACCGCTTCCGCCGCTGCACGCCACCCAGAGCTTGCCGTTCGCGTCTGCAACAATCGAACTGGAACCGTGACTTACTGCAATGCTGTCCATCAGCAGGTCCATTGCCGTGTTGATGACGTACACGTAGCCACGGCTTTTGTTGGTCACGAACGCCTTGCCTTCCGCCAGCGCCAATTCTTCCGTCCAGCCGGGGCAGGGGATATGGCCGGTGATGCTGTTGCTGCCCAGGTCCAACACCGCGATGCTGTTGCCGTACAAGTCGGTGACGTAAGCCTTGTTGTCGCTTACCGGTAGCAAATAGCGCGGTGAAGTGAAGCCCGTGATCGTGGCCGTGGAGACGAATGTGGTCGGGTCCACAACCACCACTTTTCCGCTGTTGTTAAGTACCACGTAGCCCTTGCCGTTGAACAGGCGCATGCTCTGGCATACGTCCCCAAGCGCCGTGCCATTGGCCGGGGCGTACAGGTCTTCCGAGGAAGTGCCGCTAGCGATGTCGTAGTAGCTCACCGTGGCATTACCGGCTTGAAAGTTGCCTTCGTTGGTAATGAAAACGCCGCCGCTGCTGATTGTAGGCGGTGTGCCGGTTGGTTCTTCCGGATGATCTTTCACGCAGGATGCAAAGACCAATAGGGCGATCAACCCTAGAAGGATTTTTCGTTGGATTATGTTGTTCGCTTTCATTTTACTTGGACCGCCCGCACCGGTTTGTTGAACAACACCCGCACACCGAGCTGATAATTCCGCATCGGCATGGGCCTGTTTTGCACGGCCTGATAATTCTCGTAAAACAGGTTAAAGGCTTGCGCTAACCATTCCATCCGCCAGCTTTTTCCGCCGCGCATCGCGTAGGAGAGCGAGGCGTCCGCCAAGGTGAACGGTTCCAGAAATTCGCGGTTGTCCGTGCTGGTGTAGCGGTAGCCGGTGTAGTGCATGGCATAGGTGGCGCTGATGCGCTTGTAAACGATGGCCACGTCCGCATGCCCGGAGTAGATCGGTACGTAGATCAACTGCTTGCCCACGGAAACGTCGTTCGCCACTTTGGCTTCTTCGCTAGTGGAAAGCACATAGCTCGTCATCACGCCAAGTTTCAGGTCAACGTTGCCGACGCGCGTATGCACTTCTCCGCGCGCTTCAAGGCCGCGGCTCCAAACATTGGCGATGTTTTGGGGGCTCCAATACGCCGGACCCGGCAGCCAAATGATCCAATTGTCCACGTTGCGTCCAAAGGCCGTGAACTCGCCGGAAAGCACCATCTTCGAACGCACTGGTTTCCATTTTGCGGCAAGGCCGATGTCGCCGCTGTAGCCGCTTTCCGGCAACAGTGCGGGGTTGCCGCCGGGGTTCCAATACAAGTCATTGAAGGTGGGCACGCGGTACACTTTGGAGACGTTCGCCTTCGCGGTCAGCGTTTTTGAAAGGTCGTAGTCGCTTCCCAGTGAGACGGTGAACGGCACCGCTTTGCCCGCCATCCATTCCTGCCGCGCGGAAAAGGTGTTGCGCGAATTTCCGTCCTTGGAATTCAGCTGGTACGACGCAAACAATGCTATGCGGTCTTGTTGAGGCCGATCCGGATAGCCTGCTGAAATAGCCTGTGCAAACGTGTTGTTGATGCCCGCATTGATCGCATGGCCGGGCTTCAATTTCAATTTCATTTCCGCCTCCGTGATCAGGTTCTGCGAATGACTGAACTCCCCCGGTGCGTTGCTGAATGCGAACCAGTCCAGTTGCTCATCGAAGTAACCCGCGCGTACGTTCCATTGCACCGTTTCACCAGTGCGCTGCCATTCGGTGGTCATGCGCCAAGTTTCGTCTTGCTGTCGCGCTGTGCTGTTTTCCTGCACCAGGGTAGGGGGAATGCCGCGTTCGCTGTTCTGATACCAAATGCGCAGGTTGATGTGCTGCCGATCGTTGATGCGGAAATAGTTTTCCGCCAGCAGACCGAATTGCTGCAAATCCGCATTGCGCTGGTTTTGCCGCGGTGCGCCGCGCACTTCGGTGTTGGCATAACTGAAGTCGTTGCGAGCCGAAGCGTTGAAGAACTTGATGGACGATGCCCAGCGCGCCGTGCTATATGCGATGCCCGCATCCTGCCGCTGGTCGCCAAAACTGCCGATGGATGCGCCCGCGTCCACATCAAGCCCTCTGCTGAAGGCTGCAACATTGTCCAGCAACACCGTGCCTCCCATGGCGCCGCTACCCCACAATGCACTCGTGCCGCCGTACTGCACGCTCACGCGATCGGCAACTTGCATGGGCACCAAGGACAGATCCAGCTGGCCGTTCATGGCGCTGCCAATGTTGAAGCCGTTCCACAAGATGGCCGTTTGCCCAGCACTGCCGCCACGGAACGAGGTAGTGGCCAGCGAACCTTGGCCGTAGCTCTTGATGAAGATCGGTGTCTCGTTCCGCAACAAATCACCGAGTGTGGCCGAACTGTACCGCGCCAGCGTTGCGCTGTCCACCATTTGCACTTTGATACCCGAAGCGAATTCCTTGGCGCGCGTGCCAGTCACTGTGGCCTTGGCGAGATGCACCGTGTCCGGAAGCTCCTGCGCAACCACCACCGGGCCAAAACCCAATACGAGCAGGCCCAGCAGAAGGTAGTTGCGAACAGCGAACGACATGGCGTTAATGGCGGATTCCCGACGGAACGGGGAACCGCGATCACTGAATAATGACGGTACGCTTGGTATTGCCGGCTTGCAGTATGTAAAGCCCGCTCGACAACGAGCCGATGTTGATCGCAGTGGTTCCGCCCATGATCCGGTCTTCCTGCACCAGTTCGCCCAACGTATTGAAGATCCGCACCGGCGACCACATTGGAAGGTCGGCCTTTACATGCAACACGTCCGTGGCCGGTTGCGGGTAAATCAGCAGTGCAATGGCAGTTGAATTTTCCGCAATGGCCGTGGGCATCGCCGCAGGCACAGGCTCACTTGGCGGCAGCGCCGGATTGAAATCCGTGTACGAACAGCCGATCCAATCGCCGTTGCCAAGTGGCTCTGCCAGGCCGTTGTTCGTTGCGAAAGATGCAATGCTGGTGCCGCTCCAAGTACTCCAATAATTCGGTGCTCCGCCGATACCAGCGTGTGATCCGTAGAAAACAGAATTCAGAAATCCGCTGACAAATTCAACTGAAAATGCGGGGTCCGCCGCAGCGATCGCATCCACCATGTCCGCGCCAGTGCCGCCGTTGTGCAGGTAGCCCCATGCGTACGCCGGGGTTGCGCTGCCGTCCTGAAAATCCACAACAAGCAAAGATGTATCAGCACCGCTGCCGATCCAATATTGCACTTGCGAAATGTCGAATTGTGCGCACAACGGCGCGCTGGCTAAAAAGCCGAGAAATGCGGGTACGTATTTGTTCATCCCTGTGGGTGTTTAGGTTTCCTGCCAAACCTCCAGAAAGAAAAAGTGCTTGCGCGCACGCAGAAAAAGCGGGCACTTGGGCACGCCCCTTTCCTGGAAGCGATCATCCAATGTGCCGGTGACAGGTCTTCTGGCTCGCCATTCTCCCCGGCGCCTTCCCATCCTCCTTGCGGTGGACAGTGGCTTCGTGCCGGTTCGTTTCAGGCTTACAGCTTCAGGAAAAGCCCGGGATTTGCACCCGGTTCCCTTTTAACTCCGCTTGTTACCACGGAGATCATCAGCGCGGCGAAGGTAGGTCGTTATGGAGATCTGGTGTGGTGAGAGAAATTTCTGGTACAGGGTATCGGGTACTGGGTACCGAGTACTGCCGACCGCCTGGCGACTGCATCTGCCATCTGCAACTGCCGACTCTTCTCAGCGCCCCTGGCTGCCGAAGGCATGCTCCGCGTCAAAAAGCTCCGTGAACCTCTGTGCCTCCGTGCCTCTGTAGTGTAAAAAGCACTCCATCGCTCCCCATTACCTTTGATCTCCCTATGCAAGTCCGTCTTTCCCGTCTTTCCCTCAATCAATTCCGCAACCACCGCGAGGCGAAATTGGAACTCGGTCCGCAGCTTAACTGCATCACCGGGCCCAATGGCACCGGAAAGACCAACATGCTGGATGCCGTGCATTACCTCTGCATGTGCAAAAGCTACTTCGAGGCGCAGGACATGCACAATGTGCTCCACGGCGAGGAGTGGTTCATGCTGAAGGGAAGTATGGATTCCGCTGACGGCGTGGACGAAATTTCCTGCGCGGTGCGCAAAGGCAAACGCAAAGCATTCACGCTGAACCGCAAGGAATATGAGCGCTTGGCCGACCATGTGGGCCGCTACCCCGTGGTGGTGATCACGCCCTACGACGGTCAACTTGTGCTGGACGGAAGTGAAGTGCGCAGGCGTTTTCTGGACGGCCTCATCGCGCAGTTCGACCGCGCTTACTTGGAATCCCTGTTGCGCTACAACCGCGCATTGGCCCAACGCAACCTGCTGCTGAAGCAGGGCGAAGGCCGCACCCCGCGCGATACCGTTGCACCCTGGGACGAACAGCTGGTCATTCACGGCGAAGCGGTGTTCAATGTGCGCACGGCTTTTATGGAGCAACTCGTGCCGTTGCTCCGCACGCATTACGCGGGCATCAGCAGCGGACCCGAAGAAGTGGACCTGGTGTACAGCAGCGGCGTTGCCGGCCATGGCATGCGCGACGTGCTGGACCACCATTGGCAACGCGACCTCGCGGCCCAATACACAACCGGCGGCATCCATAAGGACGACCTGCTTTTTCAGATCGAGGGACGCCCCATGAAACGCTTCGGCAGCCAAGGCCAGCAGAAAACATTCCTCATCGCGCTGAAGCTCGCCCAGTTCGACCTCACTGCGGAACGTGCCGGCAAAAAGCCCGTGCTATTGTTGGATGACATCTTCGACAAGATCGACCCCGCACGCATGCGACACCTGCTGAAGCTCTTGGGCGACGGGCGTTTCGGCCAAGTGGTGATAACAGACACCGATGCGCCACGGATGCACAAAGCACTCGATGGCCTCGGCCTCGATACCCGGTTCTTCCACTTGGAACATGAAGGAACGACCGCCGATCACGCCGGAACTTCCGCAGTGCACACCCCATGAAACGCCGCAATGACAGCACCATGGCACAGGCCATCGACCGCTTGGTGGACGCCTATGGGCTGCGCGAAAAACTCGATGAACGTGAAGTGGCCTCCCTCTGGGACGAACTCGCCGGAGGCATGGTGGCCAAGCACACCGTGGCCGTGAAATTGCGAAGAGGCAAGCTCTACATCAAGGTGGACAGCGCCCCCTTGCGGCATGAGCTCACCTTCATGCGCGAAGCCCTGAAGAGCTCCGTCAACGCCCGCATGGGCCGCAATGTGGTGCAGGAAGTACTGCTTGATTGAGTTCCCCTCAATGTCTTTTGCCGAATGGCGAAAACACTGAGCAAAAAATCAAAGCGTATAAACTTGCACCATGGATCCCCGCCTCGAAGCCTTTCAACGCCTGCTCAACATCATGGACGACCTGCGCGCCAAGTGCCCGTGGGACATGAAGCAGACCATGGAAACGCTGCGGCCGCTCACCATTGAAGAGACCTACGAGCTTGGCGATGCGATCTTGAACAAGGACCTGCCGGAAGTAAAAAACGAGCTGGGAGACCTGATGCTGCACAACGTGTTCTACGCCAAGATCGGCGAAGAACAGGGCGCGTTTACCATGGCCGATGTGCTCAACGGCATCTGCGAAAAGTTGATCCGCCGACATCCGCATATCTACGGCGATGTGAAGGTCCAAGATGAAGAGGAAGTGAAAGCGAACTGGGAAAAGATCAAACTGGCGGAGAAGTCGAAAAGCGGCGCGGTGGAAGGGGAGAAGAGCGTCCTCGAAGGCGTGCCGCGGGGACTGCCCAGCATGGTGAAAGCCATCCGCATTCAGGACAAAGCCCGCGGCGTAGGCTTCGACTGGGAACATGCCCACCAAGTATGGGAAAAAGTGAACGAGGAACTGGCTGAGTTGAAACACGAGGTGGACACAAAAAGCGACAAGCAGGCTGATGAGCTTGGCGACCTGCTGTTCAGTATCGTCAACTACGCGCGCTTCCTCGGCGTGGACCCCGACGAGGCGCTGGAACGCACCAATCGCAAATTCATTCAACGCTTTCAATTCCTTGAACGCGAAGCGCGCAAGGACGGTAAAAAGCTGGGCGAAATGAGCCTCGCGGAAATGGACGTTTACTGGGAACGCGCGAAGACCGCGTGATCCATCTTGGTTGTCACCCCGGCCTTAGCCCCGATACGTATCGGGGCGGGGTCGCACCCGTTCGCTATTGCACCACGATCCGGCGAACGGCAACCCCGCTTTCACCTTTGATCCGAAGTTGATATTCACCCGGTGCCAAACCCGAAAGGTCCAGTGCGCGTATGCTTCCTCCGCTGAAAGCCGTACGTCCAACGTTCCTGCCGGCAATGTCGTGCATTTCAATTTCCACCGATCCGTTCAATGAACTCAGGTCGATATTGATGGCACCGTGCGCCGGCACGGGGAATACGTGCACCTGTTCCGCACCGGATATCTCGCCAATAGCGGATGGACCCACCAACACTTGCACCGGCGTGCGTAAGCTTTCACAACCATAGCTCGTCTTCAGCACTTCCCAATCGTAGAAGATCTCGAAATACGCCGTGGCGCCGGACCCTCCGTTCGTAGTGGAGGTGATCGCCCCAACATCGCCCAACGGATAAGGGTAGGTTCCAGATACGTCCTCATACGTCATACCGATATCACTGCCGAACATCCGCAGGCCATATTGGCCAGGCGTGATCGCCAGGTCCAGCTCGATCCGTGAATCACCGGCGGGCAGGTCGTAGTTCGCGGAACTGATGGTGGTGTTGCCGGGCCAACTCACCAAGCCCACCGTGCGGATACCGGCGAACTGGGCGTGCACCAGCACACTTTTCAGAATGAAGGGTGAATAGCATTCGAAGATCGGGAAGTACTGCGGATCGCTTTCTACAGGTGCACCGGCAGTAGGGGCAACCATGCCGCCGTACAACGTATCGATCAATTCTGGAGCGGCCTCGGCACACCAAAACGTGGTATTCGTGCCCACGACCGGCGTGGTCCAACTGTTGCCCGTTCCGATCACTGTGCCGTCTTGTTCATCAGCGTACCAAAGGACGTTGTCGCCGGTTGCGATCAAATTCGCAGTGCCAGGCGCGGGTATGGAAACGTTGTTCGCCGTGGGACCTGCTGGCGCCGGAATGACTTCCACGGCAAAGGGAGCGGAGATAATGTCCGGGCATACGGCATCCACCGTTACCGTGTAGTCGCCGCCCGTATGCACGGTGATCGATTGGGTACTGGCACCGGTGCTCCACAAATAGCTGTCCGCTGCGCTGGACGTGAGCGTCAACGAATCGTAGGCGCAGAATGCAGAGTAGCCATCAGAAGTAATTATTGGCTCAATACCGGTCGTCAGTACCGTGAAAGCACTGGCCACCGCGCTGCATCCGTTCCCCTCATCAACAGTTACGGCGTGGTAGCCGGGGCCGTTCGCACTTATGCTGGCCGTGGTTTCGCTGGTGTTCCATACGTAGCTGCTTCCACCTGCACCAGTCAACGTTACCGGGTCGCTTACCGGGCACAGGGAGAGGCTGGCGTTGCTGGAAATACTGGCAACGGGTGCCATGCATCCACCTTCAACCAAGGTGACCTGTTGGTCAATTCCGATGTTGTCGTAAGTGTCCACTTGACCGCTGGGCCAATGCACCGTTACGCTTACTGCACCTGTGTTGGTCCCCATACCGAAGTGGCACATCCCGGTGTTCGTTAGACCGTAGCTCTCGCCCGCGCGCACTTCGCGGATCTGGGTGCCCAATGGAGAACCCGTTACCGTGACACGGGCGCCAACGCCGTCACTATTGCTCTGCACGCCATGCAAACGCACGTTGAGCCAATGGTTGGCATTTCCGTCGTTCAACCATAGGCGGTCCGGGGTGGTGGTCGGCGTGGTGTAGCCGCTGCCGTAGTTGGCCCAAACGTCCATAAAACCATCGCTGTTGAGGTCACCGATGGCGAACCCGTGCATGGTGCCAGCATTGGGAAACATGTTCGGGATGGGCGTGAAAGTGCCGTCGCCATTGCCTTTCAAGTAGAACTGTGATCCACCGGTGATGAGCAGGTCCAAGAAGCCATCATTGTCGAAGTCCTCGAAGTGGCTCTGCAACAAAAAGCCCACGATGTTCAAACCCCCATCCGGAATTTCAATGAAGTGGCCCGTGCCGTCGTTTTCGAACAACTGCATGATGTGGTCGTGGTTCACAACCACCAGGTCCAGGTCACCGTCGTTGTCCCAGTCACCGAAATCCACGCACCAGCTCTGGTAATGGCCGGTAAGCCCGTGTTCATCCGTTTGATCGCTGTAGTTATTGTTTCCGTCGTTGATGAACAGCCGGTTCCAGCGACGTGGATCGTTCATGTCGGTAACACCCTGGCGGCAATGCGCGATAAACAGGTCCAAGTCCCCGTCACCGTCTACATCCGTGAAAACGCTGCCATAGTTGCCGCTCATGTCCGATACCGGTGTGGTGGTAAAATCGATATATGATGTAAGCACCAGTCCTCCTTGCCCGTCGTTGATCCAGATGTTCGGGGCACCATCGTCATGGCAGCCCATTACGTCCAACCAGCCGTCATTATTGATGTCGCCGACGCTGATGTTCTGCATGAACATGCTTGCGCTCCCGAACGTTCCTGCGGTGGTAGATCCGGGAGTGACGATATTCAGGTAGTGCTGGCCGTCGTAAGAGCCTCCACTGAAGGCGTCCTTTTGGCCATCGTTGTCCATGTCGGCGACAGCCATGCCCCATTGATCATAGCCCATAGGCCCGGCATCGTATCCGGCGAACGTGCCGTCGATGTTCTGGTAAAGCACCTTGAGAAATGAACTTTGGTCCAGCACGGCGATGTCGTCCTTGCCGTCGCCGTTCATGTCCGTTACGGCCATGCAGTTCCCGCTGTGGGTGGGGTAGGGCAGCAACTCCGGGTGGCTGGTGAAGCTGGTTTGGGCGAACAGGTTTCCGGTGAGGAGCAACGCGGAAAGGAAGGGTAGGTGTGTACGCATTTGGCGGAAAGCTACGGAACCACTTCTGAGTTCCCCAAATGGCGGCTTCGTATGGTGAAACATACCCATACACGGCGATCCAAGGAATTTCATTGAACCCGAAAAGTGGATAAGTCCTGAAGCTGGTTCGTTCAACGAGGCGAATAAGGCTGGATCTTTCGCCGCATGGCTGCGCGAACCCATTTCGGCCATGGCATTCACCGGAATGGAAAATCACATTCGTAAACAAAATCCTACGGGCCGCGCCTTTTCTGGCATTTTCACTTTGGCCACCGTCCTGATTGCCGTAAACGGGTTACGAGCGCAAGTGCCCACTAAATGCCTGGAGATCGAGAGCATTTTGGTGGATGCCTGCATTTCCGACGCGGATTGCCCCGGCAGCACGGAAGGCATGAACGAGATGGTGCGCTTCATCACCGGGCCGGACCCTGTGGCCATTGCCGGCCTGCAGTTCGAGTTCTACAGCAGCAATTTTCTCGGCATCGCACAGAACGCCACCACGGCGCAACTCACCGCGCAACTCGATGCCACAATTCAAGGGTGTGGCCAATTGCTGGAGCCGCCCGCTGGCATTATTCCCCCGGGAAGTCAAGTGATTTTCGTGACATCTACCGCCATGTGCGTTCAGGCAAATGCCTTCACCGCGTTGAGCGATACACTCTACATCATCTTCCAGAATCCGGGGAACAGCCAAGGTCATTTCAAGAACAACAACCTGGTGGGTTTGCCTGTCACCACCGTGCCCGATGCGCCGTTGATGCGTTGGTTGCGCATCAACGTGGCCGGAACCGGTTGCGGCGATACAGCCACTTATGATGCTAACCTGCTGGTGAACGTCTTCGGCACTTACGGCGGGCTAACGACCGAAAATGATGGTGCCGTTGCCGAATTCTCCTGGCCCGGAGTGCCGACCGTTTCCTATGTGAACCACGGCTGCCAAGCTCCTTTCATCGCCACGGAACCTGTGATCCTTTCCGCGCCGGACCCCATTCCCTGCGGGCAGAGTGCCAACCTCATCGGTATGGTCAACGGGCCGTTCGCCTCCGTGCATTGGCAGGGTGGAGGCGGCGTTTTCAGCCAACCGGATGAAATGACAACCACCTACACGCCCGGTGGTGGCGACAATGGTAACGTGGTGATCTCTTTCTGCGCCATCGGTGGCTGTGGCGATACCATCTGCGACCAGATCACGCTGGTAACCGCGCCCACGCCGCAAGTCCTCATTACCGGTGATAGCACCTTATGCTTAGGGACGGATATGAACTCACTGACGGCCTCCGGAGCGGACACCTATCTCTGGAGCACGGGTGAAACCACCGAAAGCATAAATGTGAGCCTCCCCGAAGTGGGTCAAATTTGGGTGTTGGGCACTTCGGCCTGTGGCAACGATTCCGCCTTCACCACCGTTTCCGTCATGTCGCACACGCTCACCTATCAGCACGTTTCGTGCAATGGAGCGGCGGACGGCGAATTGAACATGATCCCCGAAGGGGGGGCATTGCCTTACACGTACCTGTGGAGCTCCGGTGAGACTTCAGCGTCGATAACAGGACTGGGACCCGGGTCCTTCGATGTCTCCGTTTCGGATGCTGAAGGTTGCACGCAGACCAGTTCTTTCACCATCACTGAGCCGCCACTGCTCACCGCTGTGGTTGGCGGCGATACGACCATCTGCCCCGGGGGCTCTGCAATCCTGACTGCAGAGGGTTTCGGTGGAACGCCCGCCTATGTGTTCACTTGGTCGCCAGAAGGACCGCTTGTTTCTCCCCTGGAAACAACAACGTACACGGTGGTGGTTTCCGATGCGCATGGTTGTGCCGCAACGCCATTGCAGGTAACAGTGGAAGTGCCGAACAACGGAAGCGTATCCATCGTAGCCAGCGCGCAGCAAGGCTGCGCACCGTTCTGTGTCGACTTCACGGCGTTGCCCGCCGGGGCCGTTTCCTACGCTTGGGCTTTTGGGGATGGTGGCGAAGGGTCCGGCGACCAGCTCACGCACTGCTACGATAGCCCCGGCGTATACCCTGTTTCCGTGCTCGTGGACCAAGGCATCGGCTGCCCGGCCATCGCGCTGTTGGACCCACCGATCATGGTGGGCAGCACACCCGTGGCAGCGTTCAACTTCACGCCCGAAGCACCTGACACTGACAACCCGACCGTGCAATTCACGGACGGCAGCATTGGTGCCAATACATGGGCATGGGAGTTTGGCGATCCAGCAAATAGCACCAGCACCGATGCTTCACCGGAGTTCACTTTCCCCGGCGCGGGGTGCTATCCGGTGCTACTCACTGTTTCAGACGGTGCAGGTTGCTTTGCCATGGACAGCGCGCAGATCTGCATTATCGGCAATGACAGCATTGTAATACCCAACGTTTTCACCCCGAACGGCGATGGTAACAACGACTATTTCCGCGTGCTCGGCATGAAGCAATTGGACCTTTCCATCTACAACCGATGGGGCCAACTGGTGACCGTGATGCAACGTCCGGACCAAGGCTGGAGCGGGCGCACGGACGCTGGCGAGCAAGTTCCCGAAGGCACTTACTTCTATACGTTACGCGGCGTAGCCATTGCCGGGGAGGCGGTGGATATGAGCGGAACGATCACGCTGTTGCGATAACAAACGTGATCAGATTGGCGCCGGAGGCCGGATTTTCAAGCGGCTAACCCCCCAATCAGGAACATACGCACGCCCGGAGTGAATTTAAGTAGGCGAAATCGGCACTACGACATACATTGTCGCCCACATTTACTCAGATCCACCATGAATTTCCGAACCTTCGCTTGGATTGTTTCCATCGCCCTTCTGCTGCCATCCTGCGCGGTAACAAGCAAGACCGAAACAGCCCGGTCCATCGGCATATACGGCCCTGGAGTGCTGCAAAATCCGGTAATGGCAGATTTAGATGTGAACGAAGTGAAGGTTATTGGGAACGCCACAGGACGTAAAAGCCATTTGGCTGAAGTGAAGAACATGGCCATCGCGGATGCTCTGAAAAAAGCAAGCGCTGACGTGCTAGTGGAACCCATTTTCACCTTGGAAACCAATGGTAGCAAGGTGACTGCGACCGTTACTGGATACCCTTCAATCTACAAGAACTTCCGCTCGGTGACGGCCGCCGACGTACCTGTTTTAGAGACCGGTGTAATGCAAACAGCCAAGTCCTCGGAGGTCACTGAGGAACCCAAAAAGGCGAAAGGCACCGGTGCCATTATTGGTGCGGTGATCGTCGTGCTTACCGTGGTCGGGTTTCTCGTTGGTGGAGGGTTGTAGAGAAGTCTAAAACCGGTCGCAGTAAGTTCCGGGCTCCGACACATAGTGGACACTGAAGTGCGGATAACCTGCTGTTTCCCGGCTATTTCCCTCCGCCGAACACCAAGCCCAACGTAAGGTAGTACGTGAAGTATTTCGCATCACCCAGCAATTTGCCTTGGTCCTTGTACGCGTTGCTGAGGCCGTAGCTCATGCCGCCTTCCAACGTCAGGATCGTGAGGTCCAGGCCAAGGCCCGCGTCCATGTTGAAAGAGCCGCCGTTATAATCGTCTTTGTTGAAGGCGATCTTGTCGTCCTTGCTGTCCACGCTCAGCAGCGCCTCATACGTGGGGCCGGCGTTCAGCCGCAACTTGAAATGGTCCCCGTGAATAATGTCATACCCGACCAAGGCTTTCAATTTTGCTGTGGTTCGGATCAGGTTGTCCTCGATCGCGGTGGTGTCCGAAGCGCTTAATTTCACCACGGTGGCGCTGCGGCCAAAAAAGGCGCCGGGCTGAAAGTAAAGCCGATCGCCCAGCCGCAGGTCCACGCCAAGCTGATAGCCTATGGCCGCTTTGGTGGTAACACCCCCTGGGTCGTTGGAAAGGTCCGTGAACGCCGCCCCGAGTTGTGGGTTCACTTTCAATTGCGCCGTGGCGGCGGTGGCCATGCCGATAAAGGTTGCGCAAAGCAGGATTGTCCGGGTGGTTTTCATGCGTTGGAGGTTTTAGTCTTGCGGGAGTTTGGCAAAGATGGGGCCAACCTGAAAATCAGCGTGATCGAACTGGTACTACCGGCGGATTGCGCCTCATTGGAACGCTGAAAGGCACGTGCGGCTATTCCTCAGTTGAAGAAGAATGGGAGCTTCAAATCCTGTCGATCCTGTTAATCCTGCTCAAAACCCCGAAACTCCCGCAAGTGTTCCAGCCTTCCAGGAATGTGCGTTCCAACTGGGCTGGGTCACTTGTGGGCATCTTGATTTTATTCATAACACCTCCTAATCCTTTCCCCAAGCGCCGCCAAGACCGATCTTTGCGTCCAAATGATGGGCAAACCTCTCTTTCAGCCCAAAAGCTCCTGATCAATTTGGATTTTCCACGTCGCCTTCATTTTTTCATCGCCACGGTCGCGGTGGCAACATCGCACACCGTGGCGCTGGGCCAATGTGGTACGTTCATCACCGCTTTCCCATCCAGCGAAGGTTTTGAGAATGCGGCTGTTTGGGTCAGTGGTGGCACTGCCAACGATTGGGCATGGGGCGTTCCAGCGCATCCCAACATCAACACGGCCGGTGGTGGATTGAAGGCATGGTGTGTGGGCGGACTTTCCGGGACGTTCTACAACAACAACGAACGGTCTTGGTTGGAAAGCCCCTGTTTCGATTTTTCGAGCTTGAACACGCCGCGCATTTCCTTCAAGATCTACTGGGAAGTGGAGCGCCAGTACGATGGCATGATCCTGCAGTATTCCACCGACGGTGGTACCACGTACAACAACGTGGGTGCATTCGGGGAAGCCCCGGATTGCAACACACAGAACTGGTTCAATTCGTCCAACATCACCAACTTGGCCACTGGTATCAGCCCCAAGCACGGTTGGAGCGGCCGTGCTGGTAGTACCGTCGGCAGTTGCCAAGGCGGAAGCGGTAGCAATGGTTGGGTAACCGCCAGCCACTGCCTGGGCATGTTGGCGAATGCCCCCAGTGTGCGGTTCCGTTTTTCTTTCGGCGCGGGAAGTGTGTGCAACAACTACGACGGCATCGCCATCGACGACATCTTGATCGATGAGGCACCGCCCGTCATTGCCGCATTCAGTGGCGACTGCACCGGCACTACCGTTGATTTCATCAACTCTTCCACAACGTGCCCGAATCTCTTTTCGTGGAACTTCGGCGACCCCGGCTCCGCGCAGAACACTTCATCCCAGGAGAATCCCTCACATACGTACGCGGACCCCGGCACCTATACCATCACGCTAACGGCCACCGACGGTTGCGGCGCTTCCGGCACGCACACCATGGACATCAGCGTGCTGGGTGTTACGCTTGCCACTACGCCGCCCACCTGCGGCGCGGACAATGGATCGGTGGAAGCCACCATTTCCGGCGCGAACGGCGCGGTGAACTACCTCTGGTCGCCCGGCGGTGCAACTACGCAAACGCTTGCCAATGTTGGCGCAGGCACCTACACCGTCACTGTTTCCGGGGTGAACAGTTGTCCGGTAACCGCCACCGCCACGCTTACTTCCAGCGGCACCACTTTAGCCGTTGATGTGGCCCACACGGACGTTTCGTGCGCTGGCTTAAGCGACGGAACGGCAACAGCGACAACGGTGGGCGGCGTGGCTCCGTTCAACTTTTCGTGGGCCCCCGGCAGTGAAAATTCAGCAGCTATCAGCAACCTGGCCGCCGGCGATTACACCTGCACCGTAACAGACGGCCAAGGATGCAGCGCGCAGGCCACCGCCACGGTGGGCGCACCCGCACCGTTCGGCATAACGGCCGGGCCGGACACTGCCGTGTGCGCCGGAAATGCCGTGCTGTTGCAAGCCGAAGCAAACGGCGGCACGCCGGGCTACACATTCAACTGGCTGCCCGACGGACCGGCTGTTACGCCCGCGGCCACCACCACCTATACCGTGGTCGCCACCGATGCCAATGGCTGCCAATCCGCCCCGGAAACCACCGTCGTAACCGTCTCCTCCAGCTTCACGCCCAGCTTCACGTCCACTGAAATCACCGGCTGTTCTCCGCATTGCATCACCTTTTATCCCACGCCAGCAGGGGCTTCGGACTACTTGTGGGATTTCGGCGACGGCGGTTCCGGCATTCTGGAATCGCCGACGTATTGCTACCAAACCGGCGGATTGTTTCCTGTGAGCCTCACCGTTACCGATGCCACCGGCTGCACCGGAACGGTAACCACACCGGACTATGCGGACATCCATGCCACGCCCACGGCCAGCTTCACACCATCACGCTACGTCACCACCATTGACGCACCCACCGTTCAGCTCAGCAACACCAGCCAGAACAGTACTTCGTGGTTCTGGACTTTCGACCAAGGCGACACTGCCATGCAGCGCTCACCCAGCGTAACGTTCCCCGCCGTGGGTTGCTACACCGTGGCACTGGAAGCCAGCAACGACCTGGGTTGCCGCGACACCGCCAGTGTGGAGATCTGTGTGGAAGACGCCTTCCTGCTGTTCATGCCCAACGCATTCACCCCGAATGACGACGGCATCAACGATGTGCTTCTGCCCAAAACTTCGGTGCGCAACCCCGCCGATTTCGAACTGAAGATCTTTGATCGCTGGGGCAAACAGGTCTTCAGCACGGAAGATATTTACGCGGGGTGGGACGGAGGCACCACAACGAGCGGCATCTACATCTGGAAGATCTGGATTACCGATACGGATCAAAACGGCCACGAGCTGGTGGGCCATGTGGCGCTGTTGCGGTAGTGCTGCGCAATTGTGATTTTTTCCTTAGGTTTTCAAATCGGAGACCAACTGTTTTTAGCCACAGATAGCGCAGATTTTTCCCGCGTTGCGGGAAGGAACCCGCGGGTTCAGACTCCATACGGCATTCACTCGCTTGGGCGTAGCCGCTTCGGTGGAGCGCGGTCTGTGTAATCTGCGTAATCTGCGGCTCTACCTTTTGAGGCCGGCATTCACGTTGCGTTCGTTGCGTACTTGGCTGCCGTAGGCATGCCGTCGCGGTTCTCAATTTTGAGGCCGGTTTTCCGACCGAAGGTCGCGCTTAGCGGACTTCTTTGCGTGCTTTGCGTCCCCGGCTCCCGTAGGGCTGCATTAGGGGTATACCGATCAGAGGCCGGTATTCCCTTCCACCGAAAAGCACCGCATCCAAAGGTTTCCCACTTCACCCTGTTGGTGAAACGTAGCGGTCTCCGGGTCGAAAAGCACACACGTTCCCGAATTTCGCCGACATGGGGGAGCGTATTGCGCAATGGTGGCACCTGATGCCCGATGGTGGCAGCGGGATAATCCTATTGCTGGTGGAGTTGGTGGTCGCACTTACGGCAATGGGCTGGGCCTACAACCGGGGTTATCGCAACACGGAGCGCGGTTCCGTGCTGCGGTTGCCGTTGCTTACCGTGGCCTTCGGCTTGGGCTTGTTGGTAAAGCACCTCAGCGAACCTTGGTGGGCCGCGGCGGTCATTGCTTTAAGCGTATTGGTAGCAGGCTTTTTGGGCCGGAATGATAACGGTCGCGGGCTGGGCCTGCCGGTGATGCTCGTTGCTGCATTGCTCGGCTTCGGCATGCTGATCAGCGCAACTGCGTTAACGCTCGTGGCCATGATCGCCTACCTGCTCAGCCCTGTGAAAAAGCGATGATCCGCACGATCCACCGCAAGGCATGAGGAAAGGAAAACGCGCCAACATCCAGCCCACCGCTTGGCTTTTCGCCTTGGCGATCCCGGCGGCTTTGCTCTTTGTTGTTTTCTCACTGATGCCCTACGGCACCATGGTGAAACAGTGGCCGCTCAGCATCGGGCAGCCCGAAGTAATGGCCTTTCAGAAAGTGTTCGACCGCCGCCCCGGCCAACATGCTACAGGCGAAGCGGGAACACTCAACCTCACCAGCTCCAACGGGAATTGCAAAACAGGGCAAGCCGTTGCAGCAACAGAAACCGACACCGCCACCGTGGAAGTGCGCGAATTGCAGGGATCCGATGAAGGAATTGAACTTGTAGGGAGCGATGCCCAGGGTTTGAACGGAGCTGAACGCACGGCGCTGATGCCTGCGGATCTTTCTTCTTTGGAAGTGCTCTACGCACAAGCCGTTGCCGACTCCTTGCCCATCCACAGCGCGCCGCTTGACCTGGTGCGCCTTTCGCGTTGCGGCAGCGATGCCGGGCCATTCTTGATGCAAGAGGCAACATCGCCGAGCATGGTGGCGCGTTCGGCATCCGCGAGCGGAACATTTCTCGGACCGGACGGAAAACCGACAAACACCTCAACTACCGAAGCCACGGATGCGGCCCGCATGCCCAAGCTCACCGGCGCAGCCTTCGACACAAGTGCCAGCGCCGCCTTGGGCTTGCTCGCCTGCATAGAGCAGCGCAAGGATCTGCTGAATGCGGAGACCGGCGCACTTTACGATGGCATCACCGGGCGCATCGTGCCATTGTACCGCATGGCCTACGGCGCGGATACTGCTGCAAATACGCAGCCCTTGGGCGTCGCGTTGCGTGAGGCTTTGGGCACGGCATCCGCACAAAAGCGCATTCAGCGTATGGCGAAAAAGATCCATGCCGACAGCGCCGCTTGGGCACAACGCTTCGCCGCCATCGATTCGGCC
>Ga0209480_10000936_pt1 | contig 22224 bp, 20 predicted proteins | sample JI61114C2DNA_FD_187501 | JGI IMG/M metagenome (GOLD analysis project Ga0209480, IMG submission 187501) | Wastewater effluent complex algal communities from Wisconsin, to seasonally profile nutrient transformation and Carbon sequestration -... | ecosystem: Engineered > WWTP > Effluent > Algae... | reverse complement strand
CATCAGCAGGCGTTTTGCAATCGCTGAGTAAGTCATCCATGAGTTTCGGGTCGAGGCGTTCCATGTTACTGCTCCTTCTTGGGATTCACGTTATATAGCAGTTACACAGTTCAGTTTACAGTCTCATTTTTTCTTTTCTCTACCTAATGCCACATAAAGTAGAGCATCGCCCTGTTTCAACTCTTTTAATAGCTCTATCACAGTTGAAAACAACTGTTCTATCTGTTGCTAATAACAACGCTCAACTTGAGCATTCGGCGAGATATCTCACCATCATAGCAGTACCACTAAATAAAATAAATTCATGTTCATTTACACAAAACAAGGTGATCAATAGCCATAAATTAAATATATCATCTTATCGTATTGCTTCAAGAAAATACTTCCTTTAATATATCATATAAGTACTCTTTAGGAGTAGCCAATTTATTTCTTAAAACTACTTCCTTTACTTAAGGCATCTAATTTTTTGTGTGAATAATCTTCATAAATATTTTTAAAATTTTCTATCTTAAAATCTATTAATTTTTTGAATCATAGATTATGTCTAAAACACTGTTAGAGGGTATGATTTAATGAAAGTACTTTTGATTTCTACACTTCTATTGTTTTACTCATCATCTATTTCAGCTTTTAAACAATCAGTCGAAAATGAAAAAATCATTAACTATGCCTTAGCTAATTTTAAAACAGCTTATGACCTATACTTATTAGATTACCCTCTAAACCTTACGCAGTCTATAGATAGCGAAGAAAACAAACATAAATTTGAAATAATAGTTATAAAAGATGAAGAAGTATTGAGTTATAGTGAAGATTTTGAATGTAGACCTACACCCGATTTTGATTTATACAAAGCTAATTTTTTAGAGAACTTATTTGCCGATAGATCTGCCCTAGTTGCGACTTTATATAAAACCCATATACCAATAAATCTTTGGAAAGATCATATTAAGGCAATGGATACTTTAATTGGTTTATATTTATTAGGTAAAATTCAAAAAACAACTCAAGTGTTCTTACAGAACAAAACATTCTATTGGAATTTGAAAAGATTTTCAGAGCAGCTGCAAATATAATGTACGATCATGAGGGCTTTGATATACAAACAGGAAAGAAACTAGTTATCACAGGAAGAGATGTCGATGGATGCGGAGGGGATTCTGATTATGTATCAGTAAAAATAAAATCGGAACCTGAAGATGCTCTAATATACTATATTCCACTTTTTGACTTTAATCTTTGCTCAATTATTAACATGGAGCCTCGTAATGTGGATGATTGTATAGGTTGGAAGCAAAATACAGGTAATATTCAATACATGCTTGGAAGATATTATACCATGGTAAAGTGGCCTAGCGATGAGAAAGATAAATTCTCTTTAATTGATATTGATAGTAATGTTAGAGACAGAGACCCAAAAACTCCTGCAACAATAGCTAAAGATATTCTTTATTCCATAATAGACCTTCCGCAAGAATCAGGTGTTTTAGAAATTACAATTAGAAAATAAAAAAATGACTAAATTCAGATTAATTTATTATCTAACATCTACACTCATATTTATTTTTCTATCCTTCCTATTCAACATAATACCACCGAAACTGGGATTCAATATAGTATTACCTCTCTATTTTTTAGCCATTTTTTTAGCTACAACTCATATTTTACAGAATAAAAATTCCACGAATATTAATTTATTAATTATAATATTCATCTATTTTTTCATGCATGCATTTTTCACATTCAGAATACCTAATACAAATTCCATCTATGCTAAAGGATTTATATGCACTAAAGGTGCGGCGATTATTTTTAAAGAGACATGTCCTTTTGTATCGCTACAAGAATTAAAAACAGCTGAATATGAAGCATCAAAAATATGGATTGAATGGACAATAACGGCCAATTCTTTAATTTTAAACATAATTTGGCTCTACGGTAATTTGATCATTTTTAGAAAACTACATAGCTTTACCATGAAAGAAATAAGCCCAATAGTTTCTTTAAATAAACAACCCATATCGAATAAAAACTATTACTTCCTCAGTTATAGTAGAAAGGATATAAAATTTCTTGACAAACTCCTCAAGAAAACATCAAGCATTGATATAAAAATTTGGTATGATAAGGAAATTAATTTATCTAATTTTTGGGATGAAGAAATTTCAGAAAAAATAAGGGGATCAAATGGAGTTATTTTACTTCTATCAAATAACTCTACTTCTTCAAAATGGGTTCAAAGAGAAATTAGAATGGCGGATGATTTAGATAAAAAAATTATAGTTATTCAGATAGAAAATGTAAATCTCATCACTCCTCTTGATTTAACTATTTCTAGAAGGCAAATAGTTAATTTTGAAGATCCTAATTTAATAGATAAAATCTATAAGGCAACAAGACTAAATTAATCATAATATTTTTATAAGGGATAGCCAGATACAACCATCAATTTTTAATCTACTAGAGATACTTTCCACTTAATATTACACCCCAACGAAGCCACTTGATTTTCCGGCGCAGCCATTCCCGCTAATAAATTATCCATTGCAGCACGCATATCTTTCCCCGTCACTGGCACATCGTTTTTTGGCCGCGAGCCATCAAATTGCCCACGATAATAAAGCTGATGCTTCGCATCGAATAAGAAGAAATCTGGCGTGCAAGCGGCTTGATAAGCTTTCGCGACTTGCTGCGATTCATCAAACAAATACGGGAAGGTGTAAGGCACGTCATTCACCTGCTCAATCATTTTCTCAGGACTGTCGTCAGGATAATTCGCGACATCATTCGCGTTGATCGCCACCACGGCAATGCCTTTGGCTTGATACTCCTCAGCAAAGCGCGCAAACACCTCGCGAATATGCAGCACATAGGGGCAGTGATTGCAGATGAAAGCCACCAATAGCGGTTTGCCTTGAAAATCTTTGAGGGCAACAGTTTTGCCAGTCGCAGGCTCTGGCAGGGAAAAATCCGGTGCAATTGTGCCGAGCGCTAACATGGTAGAAGGTGTGCGTGCCATTGAAAACTCCTTGATCTTGAGTAGCTACCAACTATAGTAGCTTGCACCAAACTTTCGCGCTATTAACACCGAAGGGAGCGTTAAATTTATTCTGAAGCAGCTCAAACAACCCTCTAGCCACTTTCCGAGTATTGGCAGGCTCGCCCGCTTACAGGCAAAATACGCGCCTATTACTCAAAGCCTTCAACGCATCATGCAAGATTTATTCGCCCCTTATTGGCAAACTACACTACCGGCAACTGCTAGCTGGCAAACGCCTTGGCTACTAACAGCAGGCTCACTTACCCAAGGTTTGCAGCAAGTTTGTCGCGCTGAATTTAAGGTGCAAGTGCTGAAACATGAGTTTGTGCCTGCGCCTGAATTTATCTGTGAAGACTTAAGTGTGCTGCCAAATGAGTCAGTTTTGCAGCGTGCCGTATTATTATGTGATGGCGATGAGCCGCTCGTTTTTGCCTATTCACTATTGCCTGAAACAGCTTTAACAGGGCGCTATCAAGAGCTAAGAGCATTAGGCAGTCGTCCTTTAGGGCATTGGATTTTTTCCGAACCGGTTTTAAAACGGCAAAGCATGCTATTTGCAGAGCTATCCGTCAGTACTGATTTATTTAAGAACTTAGCAGCACCAACAGCTATCTCGTTATTAGGGCGCAAAACCCTGTTCATTGGCGCTGATAAGCCATTCTTAGTCAGCGAATTTTTCCTACCTGCTTTGCAAACTCGCACCGGAGTGCAATATGGAGCTTGAAGAATATCAATTACGCCAAGCGATTATTGAGCAGTGTTTGTGGATGAACGCAAGCGGCTTAAATCAAGGCAGCTCGGGGAATATTTCGGCGCGCTACCAAGACCGGCTCATCATCACTCCAACTGCGATGGCTTATGAGCAGATACGCCCTGAGATGCTTGCGATTATTCCACTAGAAGGTAAGGGCGAGTGGCAGGGTTCGCATCAACCTTCCAGCGAATGGCGTTTTCATTTTGACTTAATGCGCGCCCGCCCTGAAATCGGTGCTATCGTACATACGCATTCGACTTATGCCACTAGCTTAGCCATCACCCGCCGCTCGATTCCGGCGGTGCATTATATGATTGCCCTGTTTGGTGGCAATGATGTTCGCTGTGCTGAGTATGCGACTTATGGCACGCAAGCACTCTCGGATCATGTTCTAAAAGCCCTACAAGATCGCAAAGCCTGCTTATTGGCAAATCATGGCATGTTAGTTGCGGGTGAAAATCTCACTAAAACGATGTGGCTGTCTGCTGAATTAGAAGCACTGGCACAACAGTATTATCACGCCCTGCAATTGGGTGGCGCAGTGATTTTAACTGACGAGCAAATGGCGGAAGTACACGCGAAGTTAGCGAATTATGGTCTTAGGCAAACTACAGAAAACTAGCCTAGCCCAGCGTACAGCTCTTGAATACTCAGCTGCACACCCAAAGCAGTTAAACTTAAAGTATCTTCAGGCTTGGTATGTAATTGTAAATGCCATTAAACTACGGACTCAACCAAGCACTCACCAACCCCGAATCGGCATCCACCAAATCGGCAATCACATCAAAATGATGCCGCCCTGCTTCATGATGCGCACGAATATCAATCCCAAACCCTGTCCAGACACTCGTTAGCAAATCATTCTGGCGTAAAAATTCAGGCCGCTCTAAAGCACCGACCCAACAAGTTACCGCTACGCTAGAGCGTGGTGCATGTAAAGCAGAGCTTTCCTTCACCGCTTCATCAGCATCCATTTGCCATTTGGTATTCATTGCGGTGCGTAGCAGCGGACGTAAATCATGCAAACCGCTAATGGAAACCACCGTCTCAATCCGCTGTTGCACCTCAGTTGGCAAACTCGAATCACGGCAAACCATCCGTGTGACTAAATGCCCACCGGCGGAATGTCCGGCTAGCTTAATGGGGCCACTAATGATCTCAGCGGCCTTAGTTATTGCTTGAGTAATTTTCTTCGTAATTTCAGAAATCCGCGCTTCGGGAGCTAATGGATAACTCGGTAGCGCCACCGCATAGCCTTGTGAGACCGCGCCCGCGGCTAAATGTGACCATGAAGACTTATCAAAGGCTAGCCAATAACCACCATGCACAAAGACCGCTAAACCTTTTGGTGTACCTGCGGGATAGAACAAGTCGAAACGCTCACGCTCGCCTGTTCCATAAGGAATATCCAATTCAACACGGGTTTCGGCACGGAATTGTGCAGCTAATTTTTGCCAGAGCTTTGGGTAATTTTCAGCATGTTCGATGTAAGCGCCATTGCTATAAGCATCATCCCAATCAGTAATCATTTTACCTCTCCCTCTCTAAACTGCTTTGCCAATTTCAGCTAACAAGCAGCTACCTGAGCCTTAATAGTTAGGCTGATTAGCTCTGCAAGTCAAGCTGTTAAATTATTAATTTAAATTTGAAAATTTCAAACTTGAAGTTATTTTAAATCAATGCCATGCTTAAGTTATCAACTAAGGAGGAGAGCTTAGAGCGATGAAGATTCTAGTTCTTGGTGGCGGCCCTGCAGGGCTCTATTTTGCCATTAGCATGAAGATGTGGAATGCATCCCATGATATTACCGTACTTGAACGGAATAAGCAGGATGATACCTTCGGTTGGGGAGTCGTACTCTCGGATGAGACTCTCGATAATCTCCGTGCCAATGATCCGGTTAGTGAAGAAATTATTCGCTCCCACTTTGCCTACTGGGATGACATAGCGGTCTATCATGGCGGTGTCAGAACCGTCTCTTCAGGGCATGGCTTCTGTGGCATTGGCCGTAGACAGTTCCTCCTCGACCTCCAAGCTCGCGCTCTTCAGCTCGGGGTCAAAATCAATTTTTCTTCTGAAGCCGAAAGTGCTGATCACTATATGCCTGACTACGACTTGGTGGTCGCTTCCGATGGCTTAAATTCCAAAACTCGTACCACGTTGGCTGAACATTTCCAGCCGAATATTGATGTACGTTTATGCAAGTTCGTTTGGTTAGGTACGCATCAAAAGTTTGATGACGCCTTCACTTTCATTTTCGAGCACACTGAACACGGTTGGGTCTGGGCACATGCTTATCAGTTTGATGCCGATACCGCCACTTTCATTGTGGAATGTAGAGAGGATACGTGGAACAAATTCGGCTTTGGTGAAATGAGCCAAGACGAAAGTATCGCCACCTGCGAACGTATCTTTAATAACTATCTAGGTGGCCACGAGCTGATTAGCAACGCACGCCATTTGCGTGGCTCAGCTTGGTTAAACTTCCCTCGCGTCCTCTGTGAAAAATGGCATTATAAAAACGTCGTTCTACTCGGTGATGCCTCTGCAACCGCTCACTTTTCAATTGGCTCAGGCAGTAAGCTCGGTATCGAGTCGGCTATTGCTTTAGCCAGCCTCTTACACAGCGAAACTAGTATGGAGCAAGCTTTTGAGCGCTATCAAGCAGAGCGTCGCTTGGAGGTTTTACGCTTACAATCCGCTGCCCGTAACTCAATGGAATGGTTTGAACAAGTTGAACGCTATCTCGATCTTGATCCTGTGCAATTCAACTACTCCTTACTCACGCGCTCACAGCGGATTAGCCATGAAAACCTGCGCTTACGTGACCCTCAATGGGTGGAAAGCGCTGAGCGTTGGTTCCAAGAACAGGCTGGCAATCCCGGTTCAAAACGTGCACCGATGTTTGCACCGTTCCAATTACGCGATATGCGATTAAAGAATCGCATCGTGGTTTCACCGATGGCGCAATATAAAGCGGTTGAGGGCTGCCCCACTGATTGGCATTTCGTGCACTATGCAGAACGTGCTAAAGGCGGGGCTGGCTTGGTTTATACCGAAATGACCTGCGTCAGCCCTACCGGACGCATCACCTTAGGTTGCCCCGGTTTGTATGCACCCGAGCATGAAGCTGCTTGGAAGCGCTTAGTTGATTTCGTGCATGCTGAAACCGAAGCAAAAATCTGCTCGCAAATCGGCCACTCTGGACGCAAAGGTTCGACTCAATTGGGTTGGGAAAAAATTGATGCGCCACTTGCTGCAGGCAATTGGCCACTAATTTCAGCCTCGGCGATTCCTTTAACGGCTGATAACCAAACCCCGAAAGCGATGGATCGGGCAGATATGGATGAAGTGCTTGATCAATTCGTAGCAGCAGCACAAATGGCTGAGCGCGCTGGTTTCGATATGCTTGAAATGCACGCAGCACATGGCTATCTGCTCTCTTCGTTTATTTCGCCAATGACAAATACACGCAGCGATGAATACGGTGGTAGCTTAGAAAATCGTATGCGTTTCCCACTTGAAGTATTCAAAGCGATGCGTGCCGTATGGCCAGACAACAAACCAATGTCGGTGCGGATTTCTGCAAATGACTGGATGGGCGATGCAGGCATTACCCCTGAAGATGCGGTTGAAATTGCGAAGATGTTCCATGCGGCTGGCGCGGATATTATTGACGTCTCCGCCGGGCAAGTCACCAAAGACGAAAAGCCGGTTTATGGACGGATGTTCCAAACCCCGTTCTCAGATCGGATTCGCAATGACACCGGCATTAAGACCATGACGGTCGGCAATATCTACGAGCCGGATCACGTGAACTCCATCTTGATGGCAGGTCGTGCTGATTTAGTCTGCTTAGCACGTCCGCATTTAGCGGATCCGTATTGGACGCTACATGCAGCCATCCAAATCGGTGACTTGGAAGAAAAATGGCCTGATCCTTATCGGGGTGGGCGTGATCAGTTAATCCGTTTGCAAGACCGGCCTAAGGATACGATTCACGCATGAGCACTCCAAGCTTAGCGGGCAAACGGGTGTTAATTACCGGTGGCGGTTCTGGGGTAGGTGCAAATATGGCACTGGCCTTCGCGAATGCAGGCGCTGAAGTGATTATCACTGGGCGGCGGTTAGAAGCTTTAGAGCAAGTCGCTGTCCAGCATAGCGCTATTCGCGGGATTGCTGCGGATGTGACTGATGAAGCCAGCGTGCAAGCGCTATTTGCTGCGGCTGGCTCAGTCGATATTGTGATTGCGAATGCGGGGGCTGCAGAATCGGCACCTCTGGCTAAAACCTCCTTAGCCACTTGGCAGAATATGCTGGCAGTCAATTTGACTGGGGTATTTTTGACCCTGCGCGAAGGTTTGAAGCAAATGCAACAGCGAGATTGGGGACGCTTAATGGTAGTTGCTTCAACAGCAGGTTTGAAAGGCTATGCCTATGTAGCACCTTATGCAGCTGCCAAGCACGGTGCGATTGGTTTGGTGCGTTCTTTGGCTTTAGAAGTGGCTACTAAAGGCATTACGGTAAATGCGCTCTGCCCCGGCTTTTTAGACACTGAAATGACCGAGCGTAGTGTGGCGAATATCATGCAAAAGACTGGGCGTTCACGTGAGGAAGCGATTGCTGTCTTGGCAGCCACTAATCCTCAACAGCGGTTAATTCAGCCTTCTGAAGTTTCCAGTGCTGCCTTATGGCTCTGTGCTGCAGGCTCAGAAGGGATCAATGGGCAAGCGCTCGCGATAGCAGGAGGCGAAGTATGAGCAAGGAAAATTCAGTCTCTAAACAACGCTTACGGCTGTGGTTATTGTTGTTACGCACGACTCGTAGCACTGAGTCTGAACTGCGTGAATTCTTACGTGTTGAACACGAGACCACCTTGCCACGCTTTGATGTGATGGCCGCTTTATATCGCACCGACAAGGGTCTAACCATGACTGAGTTGTCACGCTATTTACTGGTATCGAATGGCAATGTCACCACGGTGGTGGATCGCTTGGTACAAGATGGCATGGCCAAGCGTGAGCAGCTAGAAAATGATCGGCGCAGCTTGCGCGTCTCTTTAACTCCACAAGGTTATGAGCAATTTACTGCAATGGCGGGGGCGCATGAAGCCAAGGTCAATGAGCTATTTGCTGACTTTAGCCCCAGTGATATTGAGCAATTACTGAATTTATTAAAAACACATGCACACAAGGAGACTACCCATGAAGAGCATGGCCTCGCTTGAACCGAAATACTTCCGTTGGCAGATGCAAGGCCGGGTCGCAGTGATTCGTTTAGATCGCCCTGAGCGCAAGAATCCGCTCACTTTTGAGAGCTATGCAGAGCTACGCGATACCTTTCGTGCCATGGCTTATGCCGAAGATGTCGATGCGGTGGTATTTGCTTCTAATGGTGGCAATTTTTGCTCGGGTGGCGATGTGCATGAAATCATTGGCCCACTCGTGCAAATGGATATGAAAGGCTTATTAGCTTTCACGCGCATGACCGGCGATTTAGTCAAAGCGATGCTGCATTGTGGCAAACCGATTATTGCTGCAGTCGAAGGTATTTGTGTAGGTGCAGGTGCAATTATTGCAATGGCTTCTGACTTACGGCTTGGCACTCCCGAAACTAAAACCGGTTTCTTATTCACTCGCGTAGGTTTAGCCGGTTGTGACATGGGTGCTTGTGCCCTGCTGCCACGGATTATCGGGCAAGGCCGCGCTGCGGATTTGCTCTACACCGGACGAATAATGAGCGCTGAGGAAGGCTACCAATGGGGTTTTTTTAATGCCCTGCATCCAGCCGCAGAATTAGAAACGCAAGCACTCCAGTTAGCCCAACGCATTGCCGCTGGCCCAACTTTCGCGAATAGCATTACCAAAACGCAATTAGCCCACGAATGGAATATGTCGCCCGAACAAGCGATTGAGGCCGAAGCGCAAGCGCAAGCGATTTGTATGCAAACTCAAGATTTTGAGCGCGCTTATCATGCCTTTGTGAACAAGGAAAAACCCGTTTTTGAGGGCAATTAAATGGCAGACTCCAGCTTCTTAGACTGGCCTTTTTTTGAAGAACGCCATCGTGAACTGGCAACACGCTTAGAAGCTTGGTGCCAACAATCTTTGCCTGTAGATCACCATCATACAGATGCTGCCTGCCAAGCTTTAGTGCAAAGTCTGGGGACTGCAGGCTTTTTAGACTATAGCGGCGCTAAAACGGGCGAAAGTATTGATGTACGCACGCTTTGCTTAATCCGTGAAATCCTTGCTCGCCATGATGGCTTAGCGGACTTCTCCTTTGCGATGCAAGGCTTAGGCATGGGCGCGATTAGCTTATTCGGCACAGCCGAGCAACAGCAATGGCTAGATCAAACCCGCCAAGGTAAAGCCATTGCAGGCTTTGCTCTCACCGAGCCTGCATCTGGCTCGGATGTGGCTAGTATGACTACCAGCGCGCATTGGGATGGTGAACACTTCATCTTAAGTGGCGAAAAAACTTATATCTCGAACGGCGGCATTGCAGATGTCTATGTCGTGTTTGCGCGCACTGAAAGCCCCGCACAAGCTGCTGGGGCACGCGGGATCTCAGCCTTTATTTTGCCTGCAGCTAGTGCGGGTTTAGAGATTGTAGAACGGATTGAAACGATTGCACCTCACCCATTGGCACGCTTGCGCTTCAATCAGATTCGTTTACCAGCGACTAGTCTGATTGGCAAGCGTGGCGATGGTTTTAAGATTGCCATGTCGGTTTTGGATGTGTTTCGCTCGACAGTAGGCGCTGCCGCCTTGGGTTTTGCGCGGCGTGCTTTAGATGAAACTTTAGTGCGCAGCCAGCAACGTCAATTATTTGGAGCACCGCTATTTGATTTGCAAATGGTGCAAGGCCATATCGCCGATATGGCTGTCAATATTGATGCAGCCGCTTTATTAATTTATCGCGCGGCTTGGACCAAAGATCAAGGCGCTGCTCGAGTCACACGAGAAGCAGCGATGGCAAAATTATTTGCCACCGAAACCGCTCAGCAAGTGATTGATATGGCGGTGCAATTACACGGTGGTGACGGCGTGCGCAAAGGCATGATCGTCGAAAGTCTTTATCGGGAAATTCGCGCACTGCGGATTTATGAAGGTGCATCGGACGTACAAAAAACAGTCATAGCTCGCCAAACATTGCTTAATTTTGAGCAAGGAGGATCGTGATGCTCGGACCGACAGGCCACACAGATACATTCACGCGCGACAATTTGCCGCCCGTTGATCAACAGCCCGCTTTTTTACTGGAACAATTTCAATACCCCGATTACCTGAATATTGGCGTCGAACTTACCGACAAAATGGTCGCACAAGGTTTTGGCGACAAAATTGCACTGATTGGCAATGGTCGCCAACGTAGCTATAAAGAGCTAGCGGATTGGACGAATCAATTAGCGCATGTTCTCGTTGAGGATTTAGGGGTTAAACCCGGCAATCGTATTCTAATTCGTTCCGCGAATAATCCAGCCTTAGTTGCTTGCTGGTTAGCCGCCACCAAGGCAGGGGCAGTGGTAGTGAATACCATGCCGATGCTGCGAGCAGGCGAGCTACAAAAGATCGTGGATAAAGCCCAGATCACCCATGCTTTGTGCGATACGCGCTTGATGGATGAACTCATCGAATGTGCCAAAACTAATGAGTATTTAAAATTCGTCGTTGGCTTTGATGGCACCTCCCATCATGATGCCGAACTCGATCGTGCTGCTCTGCTGAAACCTAACACCTTTGAAGCGGTGCAAACTGGACGCGATGATGTTGCCCTGCTGGGCTTTACTTCCGGCACGACGGGTGATCCGAAAGCCACCATGCATTTCCATCGCGATCTGCTGATTATTGCGGATGGTTATGCCAAAGAAGTGTTAGGCGTGACGCCGAATGATATTTTCGTCGGTTCGCCTCCACTGGCTTTTACCTTTGGTTTAGGGGGGTTAGCCGTTTTCCCGCTGCGTTATGGCGCGACTGCAACCTTGCTCGAAACCGCTTCACCGCCCAATATGATCAATATTATTGAGACCTACAAGGCGACGATTTGCTTCACTTCGCCCACTGCTTACCGAGCGATGATGCGCGCGATGGATGAAGGTGCAGATTTATCCTCCTTACGTTGTGCAGTCTCTGCGGGCGAAACCTTACCTGCTCCCGTGTTTGATGAATGGCAACGCAAAACCGGCAAACCGATGTTAGATGGCATCGGCTCGACTGAGATGCTGCATATTTTCATTAGCAATCGTTTTGAGTCGGCGCAAGCAGGTTCAACAGGCTATCCCGTTTCCGGTTATGAAGCCAAAATTGTTGATCATAATATGGACGAAATGCCGCGCGGCGAAGCGGGGCATTTAGCCGTGCGTGGCCCTACCGGTTGCCGTTATTTAGCCGACAAGCGCCAAGCCAATTATGTGAAAGCGGGTTGGAATGTCACGGGCGATACCTTCATTCAAGATGAGCAAGGTTATTTCCATTTTGCGGCGCGTAATGACGATATGATTGTCTCCTCTGGTTACAATATCGCTGGGCCTGAAGTGGAAACCGCCCTGCTTTCTCATCCACAAGTTGTTGAATGTGCCGTTGTGGCAGCACCCGATGTAGATCGTGGCTTTATCGTGCAAGCCCATGTCGTCTTAGAAACCGGAGTAGCCCGCGATGCAAGCACCATCAAAGCACTACAAGATTATGTGAAGCAAACCATCGCACCTTATAAATATCCGCGCTCGATTGTCTTCACTGATGCTTTACCGAAAACTGCCACTGGCAAAATTCAACGCTTTAAATTACGTCCGCAACAAGCCACAAGCACCACCGATTTCGTTAAAACTAAAGCACAATTTAAGCTACCGGCGGGCGTCATTTATCTGGATGGCAATTCGTTGGGGCCTTTACCGACCAGTGTGACTGCACACTTAAATAAAGTTGTGGAGCAGGAATGGGGCGAACAACTGATTCGTGGCTGGAATACTTCCGGTTGGTTTGAACAGCCGCGCCGTGTGGGAAATCGCATCGCTAAACTAGTAGGTGCTCCCGATAACTCCATTGTACTGGGCGATACACTGTCGATTAAAGTCTATCAAGCTTTAGCTTCAGCCCTTGCACTCAATCCAGCGCGTAAAGTGGTGCTTTCGGATAATGGTAATTTCCCGACCGACCTCTACATGGCGGAAGGCTTGTTGAAATCACTCGGGCAAGGTCATGTCTTAACAACGCCTGATCCTGAAGACGTCGAGGCAATGATTGATGACAGCGTGGCAGTGTTGATGCTCACACACGTTGATTATCGCACGGGTCGTATGCATGACATGCAGCGCTTAACCGCCAAAGCGCATCAGCACGGCGTAATTACTATTTGGGATTTGGCGCATTCGGCGGGTGCTGTGCCCGTTGATTTAACCGCAGCCAATGCTGATTTTGCAGTCGGCTGTACCTACAAATATCTGAATGGTGGCCCCGGCTCGCCTGCTTTTATCTATGTAGCGCCTAAACATGCCGAACTTGCCTTACCGGCCTTATCCGGTTGGATGGGGCATGCAACGCCCTTTGAATTTGATTTGGGCTATAAGCCTGCCGCTGGGATTCAACGCATGCGCGTGGGCACACCACCGGTGCTGGCACTTTCGGCTTTAGAGGCGGCCTTGGATGTTTGGGATGAGGTCACAATGGCCGAAGTACGTGGCAAATCAATCACCTTGAGCGAGCTATTTATCAAGCTGGTTGAAGACAAATGCCCAAGTTTGCAACTCGCTAGCCCACGTAATCCTCAAGAGCGCGGCTCACAAGTATCCTTCCACTGTGAACAAGGTTATGCAGTGATGCAAGCACTGATTGCACAAGGTGTGATCGGCGATTTCCGTGCACCTAACTCGATTCGCTTTGGCTTCACACCACTGTATATTGATGAGGCGGAGGTGAAACAAGCCGCCGAAATCTTAGCAAAAGTGCTGAATGAGCGCTTATGGGATCAACCTGAATACCAACAAAAGGCAGCGGTCACATGAGCACCTGTCATTATGACCCCGCGCATGAAGGCGCACAGATGTCCTTCGATGGGCGCATGTCCTATGGCGATTACTTACAGATCGACACCCTGTTAAACGCACAAAAGCCGCTGACCCAGAAACATGATGAGATGCTGTTTATTATCCAGCATCAAACTGCAGAATTGTGGATGCGGCTGGCGGTACATGAGTTGATTGCTGCTCGCCAAGCTTTACGCGATGGACGCTTACCGAATGCGTTTAAGATGCTGGCACGGGTCGCACGCATTTTTGAACAGCTGAATAATGCTTGGGATGTACTGCGCACCATGACACCGAGCGAATATACCCAATTCCGTGAGCAGCTTGGGCAAAGTTCGGGCTTTCAGTCACATCAATATCGGCAGATTGAATATATACTGGGTAATCGCAATGAAGCGATGCTGCGCCCGCATGCACATAATCCAGCCATTTTGCAGCTCCTTGAAAACGAATTAGCCCAACCCAGCCTGTATGATGAAGCTTTGCGCTTAGTCGCGGCAGTCGGTATTCCTATCCCACAGGAAGTGCTGGAGCGTAATTTGTGCCTCCCACATCAAGCGAATGATGCGGTGATGCAGGCTTGGAAAGTAGTTTATCAAAACCCTGAACAGTATTGGACGCTGTATGAATTAGCCGAAAAGCTGGTTGATTTTGAAGACTATTTCCGGCGCTGGCGTTTTAATCATGTGACCACGGTGGAGCGCATTATTGGCTTTAAGCGCGGTACCGGTGGCACAGGTGGTGTTTCTTATTTGCGGCGCATGCTCGAAGTGGAATTATTTCCTGAACTTTGGCATGTACGAACTATTTTATAAGCTTCGCGAAGGTAGCTAAAACTATGAGTCAAACACTCGAATCTCCGCATGAATTTTTGCATCCTAAACATTGGAAACCTGCACTAGGTTATGCCAATGGGGTAGCCGCCCAAGGTCGGATGGTATTTTTAGGGGGGCATATTGGCTGGAACAGCCAGCAAGAATTTGAAACTGACGACTTTGTTGAGCAAATTGAACAGACTTTAAAAAACATTGTTGAAGTTTTACAGGAAGCCAATGCCAAACCTGAGCATATTGTGCGCCTGACTTGGTATATCACGGATAAACGTGAATATCTGGCTAATTTACGTGAAATTGGCCGCGCTTATAAACGAGTGTTGGGTGCGCACTTTCCAGCGATGGCGATGGTGCAAGTGGTTGCTTTGATTGAAGATCGGGCCAAGGTTGAGATTGAGGCGACAGCGGTGTTGTCAGAGTGAGGCATCCCTAAACGACTCATTGTAAAGCTAGCCACTATTAACTAGTAGCTAGCTTTAGCCTAAATCACTTACAGAAACGGATAATCCGTATAGCCTTCAGACCCAGGTGTGTAGAAAGTATTCGGGTTCGGTGCATTCCAAGCCGCACCGGTACGAATCCGCTTGGGTAAATCAGGGTTGGCTAAGAAGCCTGTACCGAAGGCCACTGCATCCACCTGCCCAGCTTGAAGCGCTTGCTCAGCCTCTTCAGCGCTATAGCCCATATTGCTGATGATCACACCCTTATAGGCTGCACGCATTGGTGTCAGCACATCGCCTTGTTGCACACCGAAGAAATCACTGCGCATCATATGTACATAAGCCAAATTAAACTCATTCAGGCGCTCACCTAAGAATTTAGCCAAACCTACAGGATCGCTATCCACCATGCTGTTATAACTATTCAGCAGGGATAAACGTAAGCCGACTCGCTCACTGCCAATTTCATCTGAAACAGCGGTGAGCACTTCAAATAAGAAGCGGGCGCGATTCTCCACAGAGCCGCCGTAATTCCCAGTACGCTTATTCGAACCATCGCGTAGAAACTGGTCAATCAAATAACCATTCGCAGCATGCACTTCCACGCCATCAAAGCCTGCTTGGATAGCACTGCGGGCAGCATGGGCAAAGGCTTTGACTAAACCAAGAACTTCATCATCACTCACTGCGCGAGGTACCGCATAAGCTGCTTTGCCTTGGGGAGTGTGGGTATCGCCTTCAATCGCAAGTGCACTGGCTGAAATCGGTTGTTGTCCATCACACATATTTGGATGTGCTGCGCGCCCAGCATGCCAAATTTGCAGGAAAATTTTGCCACTTTTAGCATGAACGGCTTGGGTAACTTGCTTCCAAGCCTCCACTTGCTCAGCAGAATAAATACCTGGCTCAGCAATGAAAGCCGACGTATTCGGCAGAATCATGGTGCATTCACTGATGATCAGGCCAGCACTGGCACGTTGCGCATAATACTCAGCCATTAATGCATTTGGCAGATGCTCCATCCCAGCACGCGTGCGGGTTAAAGGCGCCATGATGGCACGATTAGCTAAGGTCAAATTCCCGAGGTGCATCGGTTCTAATAATTTCATATTCATCCTTTTTACTTTGCTTATTTTCTGTGCCGAAAGCATAGGCGCAATTATTAATTTCTGCCAAAAGGCTGGAGTTTTCGTAGGGTTAGAAATTGAGTTAAAGCAGTTCTGACTTCAGGTTAATAGCAAACCGCCAAAAAACCTTAACTCAACCGCCAGTCGCATTCATATGCCGAAACAAAATTGGCTTGGCTTGCAGGTTAAACTCGTGTCCCTGAGGTTTAATCTGCATAGCCTTTTCCAAAGCTTCATACAGGGGTGCATCATCCAACGGATGCGCACGCAGCACCCGCCGCAAATCGACTGAATGTTCTTGTCCTAAACACAAGAGTAAACGTCCTTCTGCGGTCACTCGCACCCGATTGCAATCGCCGCAAAAATTATGGCTATGCGGAGAGATAAAACCGACGCGGCTGGCATGGTCAGGAAAAGCATAATACTTTGAAGGCCCACTAGTTTGTGCTGCTATTGGCTGCAACTCAAAACGGGTACGTAAATCACGCAGAATTTCATCACTGGCATAATAAGCCTCTGCCCGATCATGCTCACTAATCACCCCCAGCGGCATTTCTTCAATAAACGAAATATCGCAGCCTTGTTCGCGGGCAAATTCGACTAGATCAATGACTTCATCATGATTGCGATTTTTGAGAATCACTGCATTGAGCTTAACCCGTTTGAAGCCTTGCGCAAGCGCTGCTTCAATCCCTGCTAAAGTCTGTTCGATGTTGCCGGTACGAGTGAGTGCTTTGAAACGATCTGCTTGCAGCGTATCGAGGCTAATATTAATCCGGGTGATACCTGCTTGTTTCAAAGCAGCGGCATATTTGGGCAATTGACTGCCATTGGTGGTGATCGTGAAATCGCGCAAACCGTCCAATTGCCCTAAATCTTCGCAGAGTTGCAGTACATTACGACGGGTAAGCGGTTCTCCACCCGTAAGGCGAATTTTACTGACGCCATAATGCACAAAGGCGCGACCAATACGGCTCATTTCCTCTAAAGTTAGCAACTGTTCACGTGGCACAAACACCATATCTTCCGCCATGCAATACACACAACGAAAATCACAGCGATCCGTGACGGACAGGCGCACATAATCAATGCGCCGCCCAAAACGGTCTATCAATTGCCGCTCGGACATGATTTCCTCCTACCGGTTTAGTCTGGCTAGTCTAGGTATTTATCTTAACTCTTTTTTTAGGCTCAACAGAGAGTTTGCTGAATTGAGTCTATGTATTTATCCTAGTCCTTATAAAATACGGGGTTCTCTATGACAAGCTATCTACAAATCCGTCATATCGGTTATCAGGACGACAAACCGCAATTTGTTGTTACCCGTTTAAGTGACGGCTTACCGTCAGCCGCTATTTTTCTGACCCCGCCAGAACAGGTTATTGTGGAAGGTCGTCCCGACAGCAACCTGCTCCACGACTTGCGTTGGTATCTGGAAAAATTCCTCGAATTGCCCTTGGGTGGCTACCTGCACATCGCAGATCGGGTGCAAGCTGCGCTGCAAGGCTGGGGGGAACATTGTTTCAAGGCATTGTTCCAAGAAGATGCACGGGATTGGTTTCAGGATGCCCGTCGTCAAGGGTTAGAAAACCTCACCTTGAAAATTGCCAGTGATGACCCGCGTGTTTTGGCGTGGCCTTGGGAAGCCTTGCGTGACCCACAAGGCGGCGTGCTGGCGCACCATTGCCGGATTGAACGCCAATTGATGCGCGGCAAGCATAGCCCTATACCATTGCCGGACAACTTGCCCCAAGACCGCATCAATATACTGCTGGTGATTGCCCGCCCTTACGGTGATAACGATGTGGGCTTTCATGCCTTATCGCGCCCATTGGTGGCACTTGCCAAAGGGGGGAATTCACCCATCCACATCGACGTATTGCGTCCGCCGACCTTTGAGCAATTGCGCAAGACCTTGTACGAGCGCAAGGGTTTTTACCATATTGTGCATTTTGACGGGCATGGTGGCTACGGGGAGGCTGGGCATCCCAGCGGTTCGACGCATATTTTCAAAGGTGCGCAAGGCACATTGAGTTTTGAAAACGCTCAAGCGCAAGAACACAAAATTAGCGCGGATACTCTCAGCCAGTTGATAGCGGAATACCGCATCCCGATTATGGTATTGAATGCTTGCCAGTCTGGACGAACTGATAAGGATGCTGATGACGCATTTGCATCGGTAGCAGGGGCATTGTTGAAAGCGGGCATCCGTAGTGTGGTGGCGATGGGCTACAACCTGTATGTGGTGGGAGCGCAGCAGTTTGTGCCTGCGTTTTACCAACGCTTGTTGGTAAGTGGCAATGTGGCGGAAGCGACCCGTGCAGGGAGGCAGGCGATGTTAGCCAACGACCAGCGCGTGACGCTGCTGGGCGAATTCCCTTTACAAGATTGGTTAGTGCCGGTGTTGTATCAGCAAGGTTTGCCGGGTGAATTGGTATTGCCCCGACCTGTGGCAGCGGCACAAAAGGTGTTCCCCGCCGCCACACCCGACAGCGATAACCCCTTGCCGGAAGAAGCGCGTGAATTGGGCGATTATGGTTTCATCGGGCGGGAACGGGCAGTGCAAACACTGGAACGCGCCCGTTTACAGCAACCCCAAGCCGCATTCCTGATTCACGGCATGGCGGGGGTGGGCAAAACCACCTTGGCGAAAGGTTTTCTGCATTGGTTGCGGGATACCAATGGTTTGGGGGCGGGGGTGTTTTGGTTTAGCTTCGAGGCTATCCGTAATGCCGAATATGTCCTCAATGAACTGGTGGACGCGCTGTTTGGCACGAATGCCCGTGCTGCCCCGCTGGAACAAAAGCTCGCAGCATTGGTGCAAGTGTTGCGCGAACAGCCGTTTTTGTTGGTGTGGGACAACTTCGAGTCCGCCTCCGGCATTGCGGGTACGGAAGTGACTGCGTTGTTGAGCGACGATGACCGCCAGTTGCTGAAAAAACTGCTCAAGCAACTGCGCGGCGGCAAAACCAAAGTGCTGATTACCAGCCGTTCACCGGAACACTGGCTGACCCCACAGGAATGTTACCGCCTGCCGCTCTCCGGTTTACAGGGTGAAGAGTTGTGGGAATACTGCAATGCGGTGGTGGCGGATTTGGGTTTGCAGATCGACCGCAACAATCAGGATTTCATCGCACTCATCAAGGAACTCGACGGGCATCCGCTGGCTATCCGTGCCATTCTATTGAAGTTGCGGGACTATTCTGCATCTGCTTTGTTAAAAGATTTGAAGAAAAAATTTGCCGGATATTTGGGTGATGAAAGCACTAAACGTATTTCTGTGGCGTTAGAAGTTTTTGGAGATGATTTTCCCGAAGAGTTTTCCCCTATGTTGCAAATGATCGGTCTACACACACGTTATGTAGATCGCAAGTGTGTCCAAACAATGCTACTAGCAGCAGGTGATAAAGCCGATTGGATATTGCTCGAAGGCTGTTTTCAACCGTTAGAAAACAGTGGTGTTCTTCAATATATGGAACAGAACGTTTACCGGATGCATCCTGCCTTGCATCACTACCTGAACCTTAGGTATCCAGCCAGTGAAGTACGACAACGCGCTTTCGTCGATTTCATGGGTAGATTTGCCAATGAGCTTGCATCGAAAGCATTGCACGAACAGCGTTCCCCCTTTGCGCTGCATAGCGTTAACTTCCACTACTCGCTGACGTTGGCCCAAGTCTTGGGCATAGATGTCCATGTCATCGCCCTGACCCATAGCCTCGCCCTTTACGCCCAAAATATCTATGACTATGCGGGCGCAAGTCGCCTGTTCGAAAATTTTGCCGCTGAAAGTAAGCGGTTGAGCAAGCCCGAATGGGAGGCAGGGGCATATCACCAACAGGGAAAAATCGCCCAAGAGCAACGCGACTATGCGGCAGCGGAACACTGGTATAAGAAAGCATTGTCTATTTGGGGAAGATTCAGCATTGAACACGATATAGCTAATACCTACCACCAACTGGGGATGATCGCCGCAGAGCGACGAGAATATGCGGCAGCGGAACGCTGGTACGAGCAGTCGCTGGAGATCAATAAAAAACTCGGCAATGAACACAGTGAGGCGATTACCTACCATCAACTGGGGATAATCGCTGGAGATCAAGGCAACTATGTGGCGGCGAAACGCTGGTACGAGCAATCGCTGGAGATCAAGGAAAGACTCGGCATTGAACACGACGCAGCGATGACATACTTCCAACTGGGGATAATCGCCGAAGAGCAACGCGACTATGCGGCAGCGGAACGCTGGTACAAGCAAGCACTCTCGATCAGTAAAAAATACGGCAATGAACACGGTGCTGCGTTGACCTACCACCAACTAGGGATGATTGCCGCAGAGCAAGGCAATTATGTGGTGGCGGAACGCTGGTACAAGCAATCGCTCTTGATCAGTGAAAAATATGGCTATGAACACGATGCTGCGTTGACTTATCACCAATTAGGGAGAGTTGCCGAAGAGCAAGGAGACTATACGGCAGCGGAACGCTGGTATAATCTGTCGCTCTCGATCAAGGAAAAACAAGGCAACGAACACGGTGCTGCGTTGACCTACCACCAACTGGGACAAGTTGCCCGTTTACAACACGCTTACCAACATGCGGCTATATGGTATCTGAAAGCCCTGCCAATTTTTCGGCGCTATAAGGATACTGACAACGTCATGATCGCAGCGAGAAATTACGAACTAACAGTACTGGCCGCTGACCCCGCCACCCAAGCCCTCCTGCGTCAACTCAGGAAGGAAGCCGGACTCGACCAAACCATCACCCTCGACCAACTGGAGCAACAACTGCAATGACAACCCAAGCCCAACAAATCCTGCAAATCCTCGCCAGCAGCCATCCTGACTTTCCCGTTTTCGTCAGTGGCTTGGGTTCTGAAGCGAATGTACCGCCACTACCGCCGGAGCTACTGACCGACACCTTGGCAGTGTTGGGCGAAGACCCGCAAACCGCCGCCGCCCTTGAAGCCCTGAGCAACAACCCGAATGCCAGCAAAAGTTTCGTCACCGGCGGTGAACTTGCCGCACTCTTTGCCGTCGCTTTCGTGCTGCGTACCCACATCAAACTGGAGCGCACCACCACCGGCAAATGGAAATTCCTCATCGAACACAAACCCGCTGACAGCAAACTGCTGACGGGTTTGTTGGCGAAGCTGGAAGCGTGGATGGGCGGTAACAGTCCGTAACATCTGCTCCACTGATTGCTGTATTAATAGCAAACTGGCAGATGATGCCAATGCTATAATCAATCTTCAGTTCACAGGCAACCGGTATCAGTATGGAACAAGCCGCATCCGCTCCGCGCATGATTAGGAAGGTGGTATGCATCACCACTAATAAAGACCAACCGTCTGACTACCAGTATTGGGTTACGCGCCCGATTGCAGAACGCATTGATGCCATTGAAATGCTCCGCCAATCTTATTTGAGTTTCCGTCAAGATGTTCCACCGCGACTTCAAAGAGTTTATCGAGTTACTGAACAATCACGGGGTTGAATACCTGCTGGTGGGTGGTTACGCGCTCGGTATTCACGGCTATCCGCGCTATACCGGCGATATGGATATTTGGGTCAAGCCTGAGCAGGTCAATGCCGAAAAGGTCATGGCGGTGTTGGAGGCGTTTGGCTTCGGCGAACTTGATTTGAGTACCGATGATTTCACCAAATTGGGTAATGTGATTCAGCTTGGTTATCCCCCTTTGCGTATTGATGTGCTTACCCAACCGGATGGTGTGGATTTCCCCAGCAGTTATTCCCAACGTTTGGATGTGGAGTATGGCGGCTTGACTGTTCACGTCATCAGTCTTGAGGATTTCAAGAAAAACAAGGAAGCGAGTGGTAGGCCGAAAGACCTTGAGGACTTAAGAAGTCTGACTTGACATCCTCCCCGCCCTAAAGGGCGAGGATTCCTCCCGCGAGACGCTCATGTCCGAGCGCGAGAATATTCCGTGCTGCATTCACATCACGATCATGCAGCGCCCCACACTCAGGGCAAGACCATT